>Ga0114918_10006051_pt1 | contig 10277 bp, 33 predicted proteins | sample LantaG_FD_87015 | JGI IMG/M metagenome (GOLD analysis project Ga0114918, IMG submission 87015) | Deep subsurface microbial communities from Baltic Sea to uncover new lineages of life (NeLLi) - Landsort_02402 metaG | ecosystem: Environmental > Aquatic > Marine > Oceanic > Sediment | place...
CCAGTAAGAATCTGACCTACTGTAAATCCATTTACATTTTTCTCCGTTTTTACACATAGTTTAAAATTTAATGAATGATTTTCCATTGCCAATCAAAAGAATCTTCATCTTTGGTTTGACAATGAAATATTTTATATGATTCTCTCCAATTAGTTAAGTGAAGTGTTCCAACAGGCGACTTTGCTAATACTTGTATATGATTTGGTGGTTCTTGTTCATGAACATAAGTCCATTCATTTAATTCTTTTAATTTACTTTGATGATATTCTTCTGCTATGGTAGCACACTGCGCAGCAATTATTTGTTCACGTGGATTAGTATCAAGCCATCTTTGAAACTTACCTATTAATTTTTTTCTTTCAATATTTTCTTTTTCTAATTCTTTTGATTTTTCAATCGTTTTAATAATTTCTCTTAAAACAACTTCTTGTGATAATTTATGATGTCTTCTATCGGCATCCCAATAATCTAATCCATTCCAATTAAATTTATCATACATTGAAGTTTCTCTTGTCAGATGCAAGTACTCCCAAAGTTCATTCATTTCATCATGAATGTTAATTAATGACATTGATTTAATATCTTCCATAATTTATGATTTATTACTAATAAACACTTTTAATGTTTTACCATTATCTTGTAAACTAATCTCAGTTTTATTATCTTCTTTCCAGTTCACATAACTTCTACCAACATTATCAATTACTTCAACTCTATTTACGTTTTCTAAGTAAGCTACTGGTGGCAATATAGCCATAATATCGCTATTTGACATACCTTTCATATCATCTCTATAAACACTATTGAATAGTGTGAGTATTTGATGATGTGCATCTCCTAAGTCAGCATCTTTATCAAATTTTAGTTTCGTTAAAATATCGTTTAATGTTATCATATTATTCACTTAAATTTACTATACATAATTCATTTAAACCACCAATGGTTACTTTTCCATTATCATCAACAGTTCCTTGTTTTCTTGCTGATATGAATGTTGCTTCCATATTATTTAATTTATCCATAACAATTAACGCTTCCTCATTATCAAGAAAATTGATAGTTTTTCCTTCATCATAACTATAACCAACAACAATTCCGTTTGATTTTACTTCAACTTTTTCAGACATCATTTAAATTATTTTACCACCAACAATATTAAAATTTTCATCAATTTCTAATTCAAAATTAGCAAATTCACCATATTTGAAATGTTTTAATACTACTTCACTATAAAACATTTCAGAAAGATCATCTTCATCTAAATCAGGATGTTCTTTTTCATATTTATCCCATAATAAAGTATGTGCAACTTCCATCCACATATCTGAATCTTTTATTGAGTTTAATGTAATTTTAACTGTTTTCATTTTTTTTAAATTGATTTTTATTTGAGTTAATTACTTGATCTTCATATGTGATAACAGCAACCACATTAATATTTATTGGGTTAAAGATAATATCTGTTTTAATCATTTTAACCTCATTTTCAGCAACCCAGTCATTTACTGCTGTATCAAGATTAGTAACTAATTCTTCTTTGATTATTTTTATTTTCATATAGTATCAGTATTTTTATCAGGTAAATATAATTATTATTTTTTAATTAACAAAATGGTTGGTCTATCATTATTATTTCACCATCTCTACGCACCCAATATTTATAATCACCAATTTCCAATAAATGTCTAGTTTGCATCATTGGTTCACCTCTAAGGGTTGTTCCATCTTTAAGTTTTATGAGTTGTATTATATTTTTCTTTAGTAATGGTATATAAAATTCTTTTGATTTCACAACATCTCCAACAGGTCCGATTTTTGATATTTTTGCTTTCATAATTTATTTCCATTTTATGTTTTTGATATATTCTTCGGGTAAATCGAATATTCCTGTGTTATGCCAAATAGCATACACACATTTTTTCCCTCGTGTAATTGTAATTTCAGTATCCTTTTTAACAATAATATCATTTAAAGGTATATCACACTTTGCTGTTGCTGTTGCTGTCCACATATTATTATTTTTTCAGTTTTATATTAATAGATGTAGGTAAATTTTTACCATTTCCCATTTTAATAATCTCAAGATATTTATCATCACCAATAATACCATCAACAGTCCATTGGGTTTTAATATTATCTTCATAGATTGGTATTGAATATTTCTGTTCACCAACACCTTCATGCAAAACACTTCTATCTTGTGGTAGGACATATGGTATTTTTCTTTTCATTTTCAATTAATATCAATTAATCTAAAGGTTACAATAACTCCAGAAAATCCAAATAAGACTCTTGAAAAACCATTCCAATCCCCAACATTCCAATCCCAATTGCAAACCGCTAAAAATCCGAAAGATATAACTAATATTATAATTCCGAATAATAATTCGGACATAAATTCCTTAAATTTTGTTTTCATATTTATATATTTTAATTAAAAACCTGTAATACGTTTGTGATGAACCCAATAATAAATAAATTTAATGTGTTCAATTATTTTCTTTAATGATTCAACCTCACTCAGTGGTGTTATGTTGAAATATGCCATTTCATTAACATAATGATCATAATTATTTAGATTATAATTAATTAATGATTCGAGCAATTTTTTTTGGAGATTTCCATTATACTCATAAGACTTAATTAACCATTTCAACCAATCAATTCTATCTTTATGATATTCTAAATAACCATCAGGAAATTTTGCATTAGGATTATTTAGATTTTCAAGGAATTTTACTAATTTTCTCTTTTCAAAATATTTCATAATTATTTTTTATTAAGAATTGATTCCATTTCTCGATAATAATCTTCCATAAGCAGGTTCAATCTTTCCCATGCTTTATTAGTTTCATTATGTGGATGATCAGCACACAATATATTTTTACAAAAATCTTCATGTTCTTTTTGATACATTTGAAGAAGTTTTGGATTATATAATTTTGACTGAGTTATGTTTGCTATCCTATCACATATTTTAACAACAATTGCTTTCCAGTTACTTTTTATTTTTGGATATGTTTTTGCTTTACGTTCTTGCCTATTCCTTCCAAGTTCATCAGTAACACAATAAACGATTTCAGCAATTTCTACGCCGAATGCTTTTTTTATATCATTATAAGAAAGATCAGTATCTTCTATGGTGTCATGCAAAATACAAGCAATGATAATACTTTCACAATACCCAAGTTCTTCAGCAATTTTTGCCACTTCTCTGAAATGATACCCATAAGGATAAATATCGTAACTTTGATTTGCATGTGCTTTATCAGCAACCAATAATGCTCTTTCTATATTAGTCATAATTATTTAATTTGATTTATCTGTTAGTTGAAGTATTAAAAAAAATGCAAAACCAAACAGAATAAATAATCCACCTGTTTTTAAGATTTGAATGTTTAATTCATTTGTATTAATTTTCCAAATGAGGAAAAATACTGAAACTGTAGAACTAACAATACCACTTATAAATGAATATAAACATATTTTTGGTATAGCATTAACAATCATTTTACTTATATTTTTCATATCTTATTTTTTAATCATCCATTGGTTTAACATCAACATCACCTAAAAACCATTCTAAGGCAGCTTTTACACCATCTTCGTAGCTTAGACCATGAAACCCCTCACCACTTTCAATGTTGTCATTTGCCCTATCTATTTGTTCGTATGCTTCTTCTTCTGTTCTCATAATTTCTGTTTAATATGTTATACGATAAATTTGAAATTTTGTTACAATTATTAAGTAAAGATATAAAATATTTTATTATAACTAAAAGTTTAATGATTTGATAATAATTCCTTAACGATAAATCTATAAAACAATACTATTTAATTATTATAAAATAAAATCGTAATGAAATATTTATTATTCATATTAATAGTTTTAATGACAAGTTGTTTAACAACAAAAATAAATCCAGTTATATCTGAAAATTATTCATTCAAAGAAGAAGTAAATAAATCTATAATTGATGGATTTTTTGATGGTGATACTACAAACATAAATAACATTTATCTACTAAGATAAATGTTATTATAACCACCAAGCATTATCTATTGCTGCTCGACCACAAATTGAACATGCAACACTTGCACCTTTAATTTCAATATCTCTCTCATGTAGGAAATAACGTTTATCTTCATCACACATATTCAAATTCATTTTTTCGACTTTAGCTTTTTCAAATAGTGTTCCATTAAATCCATCAGAGAACATATAAATTATATCATTCTCATTACATTTATGATCAGTAGGTTCACCACCACATAATATTGCGGTGGTATCCCCTAAATTTAATATTCTACATCCTTGTCTCATTATTCTTCTTCAGCACTTGGTCTGATAACAATATCATATTCTTTATCAATCTTAAACATATCTGCTGCTGCTTTGTTAATAGTGTTTAGTTCCAAGTTTGTACCCCCACTCATTTTCCAATAAATTGAGTTTTGATCGTAAGGAACTTCCAATTCAATAGTCATTGATACTGGATGTTCTGGGTCGTAATTTACTCTTTCTTTCTTAGAAACACATTTCACTTTTACTTTTGTATTATTCATAACATATTGGGTTTTACAAAGCCTATCCCAAGGCATTAATTATATTTTTCTTGTTTGCAATTCAGTTATTCTTTTACATAATTTTGTGATCTCAGTTTCTAATTTGGGGTATCGTGATAAATCAATCTCACTTAATCGCATATTTTTTAGAAAAATTAATGAATTTGTTAGTTTATTTCCCATTATTATGTATTTTCATATACGATTGTAACTTCTTTATATATCAGATCAAAACATTTACAGAATTTTTTGATTCTATACAAACTCTCGTCACAAGTATCGGTTGGGAGTACTGATAGTTGAGCATCATGTACATCATTCCATCCCTGATTAGAAGCAGTATCATTATCACAATACCATTCAGAATAATATTCAGTTTTATTATTTTTTTCTTTAACAATAATTCTAAATTTAGAATATTGAATAAAATTCATTGGGTCTTGATTAATAATTTCAAACTCTTCTTTCATAAACGTTACACCATTAACCATAAAATTACCATCATCTAATAACACACCAGTAACTTTACAATTTTTATAATAGGATTTTTTCGGATTGGTCATCTCGACTGTTTTCCAATTGTAAGAACCTTTATAACAATTTTCATCAGGAAAGTCTCTTTTATATTTTTCGTATCTATTCATTAAATCTTAATTTCAACCTTTTAATAAATTCTTTTAAAGATTTTATTATTTCGAAACAATATATTCCCCCAGTTTCTTTAACACCATCATCATAATCAGGACAATCTTTACACGATTTTAGTTCAGTCATTCCTGACGTATCGATGTTATCACAAAAATCTTTCTTTATACAATTGGTTTTCATTTTAGTTTAAAATTTGAAAAATCCATACAATTAATACTAGCAATACTATGAAAATAATAATCTTTACAATTTACACAGGAAGCAACCATATTATTTGACCTATCTTTACCAATTTCCTGTTCTTCTAAATACCATTCAGCAAACATCTTAAACCTTCCCATTGGTATTCGAATTGTAGTGTGCCCCATTTTTAAAACAACAACATTAGGTTCAACTGTTATTGAATCACCGTTATGTCCTATCCCTTGTTCATTTAGTTTACTTGCTGTTACCATATCTTTGCAATCGCAAGGTCTAAGTCTATGTTTCATTACAATAATTTTTTGTTAACTAACCATTCATGTTCAACAGTAGCTGGGTCTTTAAAATATGCTTTGAGATTTTTTAAGAGTTTTTTTGATGATTCTACTGCGAAAGTCTGACAACCAATTGTTACATTAAATCCGAAATCACATGGTTTTATATTAATTTCTCTTATTTTACAACTAGCAGCACTATCAGCACCAATAAAGGTATTAGCACCACTATAACCAATAATTACGTTGTTTTCTCCACCAAGACCACAATTACTAGTTGTTAAAATTCCACTATTTTCAGATTGTGGTTCTTGATTTGAATTATTTTCATCCATTTTATTTATATTTTAAGTTTTGAACAAATATAAATAAAGTTAATGTGAATTACAAGAATATTTCATATAATCATTATTTTTTTTAACTTTTCTTCCACGTATTTCTGGATATCTTCTGGTTGGTTCACTAATTTCATATCAACATTATTTAGGTTAGCATATTCACCATGAATAACTTCAGCAGCTAAGTTATAAGCATAACCCGCACTATCTTCATCACAATAATATCCCATATGTATTTTGGATTTACTATGTTCTTTACTTCCTAATTGCACTCTATATTTATTAGTTTTTTTATATTTACAATATGTAATTCCCAGATATTTGGAGTGACTATTCTTTTTTGAAGTTCGGTTCTTCATATTTTGTGACCTTGTAACTAATCTAAGGTTGGTTTTTCTATTATCTAACGGATTAATTGATTTATGGTCAACATGTGGTGTTGATACATTTTCAACATTCATTACTACTCGATGTAAATAAAATTGTTTTCTTTGTTTGTTGATTGTTTTTCTCGTAATAACGTATGGATTATTTGAACCTGTTGTGAATTTAATTTCCCAACCATTGGGTGCGAAGTCCATTACTCTTTGATAATCTTCTTCATCCACCAAAATATCATATTTTCCACATTTAGATTTAAATGTTTTACTTTTTTTCATCCTTAAATAAATTAACAACACCATATATTATTGTTGACCAACCAATAATCATAATTATTATCGACCAGAGTTGGGATTCAAAATAAATTGTTGGTATATAATTAAAGGTATCTATAGAAGATATAAATGTTCCCATAATAATAGTAAATATGATTAACATAAGAACCATAAATCTCAACATATGACTAAGAGTTTTAATCATATTTGCAATAAATATAAGTAAGATTCCAGTAAAATGAATTAATTTGATCATAGTTTTTTATCTAAATTATTTTTAATTTCCAAATATTCTCTTTCCATGCTTCTTAAAGCACTAGCGTTTATATAATCTTGTACTTTTATTAGTTTAAGTTTTAGCGACTTAATTTCTTCTAATATTATATCAATTTTTGTTTTCATAACTATTATACGAAGATAATAAAAAAATGTTACAAAATATTGGTATTATTTTAAAATTTAGGGATATTTGATTTGATTTTAACTTTTCTTTCAATTACAATATACTCACCATATTCATGAACAAAATAATCTTTCCTCATATTCTTTTGGATATACTGCATGTATAGATTGAACCTTCTTTTATCGTCTTCTTTTTCTTCATCCTTACTGGGTTTGAATTTCAAGACATTTGGTTTGAAATTATCAATAAAATCATTGGTGATTTGTAAGATAGTTGCCATAACATTAAACACTTTCCCTCTATTGGTTACATCATTAGGTGTTCCACCAACTGTTCCGAACTGCATGTCCCATATACCTGCATAAACATCAACCTTGTTTATCATGACAATATAATCATCTTCTTCGGTATCGAAGTGATAATTTACTTCATTAAAACTAACATTATCAAATTTAAATGGGTAACCTTTACTAGTTCCTTCACCAGTTTCGCTTATTGATTTTAAACGATCACCAAATTGTGGATAATTGGCAACAGTATTCATTATTTCTTCTTGGATGATTTTTTCTATGTTAGACATTTTGATGTTTTAACATAAATACTTAAGACTTATATAAAATTAGTTTGATTTTAGGTATGGTTTAGTCATAAGCATAATCTTATTATAGTGTTGATTTAAATATGCTCGATCAGTTTCAATTATTTTATCAAGACTATACCCAATACAATGATTCATCATTGAAAAACAAACATATGTTGTTGTACCAACCACAAATCTTCTTCGATGATTTCTTATGCCCTTTTTGAATTTTTTCTGTCTTGTAAAATCATAAAAATCTTGTACAGATTGACATACAACACCAATTGTTTTTGGTTTTGGTTTATGTGGTATCATGATTGCTGTAATGAAATTCTGAATATCTTGAAGACAATTGATATTCCAAACAGTACTACCATATGGCATGAAACAATACTGTCTCCATTTACTAAACCATTCAATAATTCCAAGTTCCTCACCACTTTTTAAATTAACAACAGCAATAACCATTGTCTTTGGTTTGAAACGAACTATAACAAATTTAAGATATTTAGTTCTATGTGTTTCGTATGGTACTTTTTCTTCTTTTTCTGCTCTGGTCATGATTAATTATATATTTCGTTCATATAATCGATGTTATAACCAATACTACTTTTATTCTTCGATTTGAGTTTCTGTATTAAAATTTTTTAAATCATCCAATATCACCTTGGTGGTTTTTTGCATATAATACCAATATCTACCCATTCTAATACCATCACCAATTTCAGATGGATAACTACGCATAAACATTCTAACATCCATATTGTTTTTTTCACAATATTCTAATATTTCTGGTAAGTCGTGTAATCCATCATGGCTGTTTGGTATTAAATCAATTTCAATATACTCACCGCCCTGTATTGGTTTTACTACATTCTCGTAATTTTTTGAGATGTAATCCAATAATTTCAATTTGTATTCGTTCATATTTAAAAATTTTTATTTGTGTTTCAATTTAAGTTTCTACTATTTTACCGTACTGGTTATAACAAGGTGTATAAGAAAGTTTGCTATAAAGTTCGGTGGTTAAATTGAAGGTTCATCTAAGCAAACCTTCTCATACACCCAACCGATATCGTCAACATCACTCATATCTAAATTATAATTAAATGCAATTATTTCTAAACACACACCTTTTAGATACAATCCATAAACTTTATTTCTAATCTTCTTTTTAAAATGCATTTCAATAGTTATATGTATCAAGTAATTTCGAAATTGCTATTAATATTGCGCTCCCTCTTATATTAGCTTGATGCTCAAGAAGATCATAATCAAATTTTGATTCCCTAAGTAGAAATTTCAAAGTTGGGTCAGCTTGAATGATATCCTCAAAACATCTACTACTATTCTTCATCGTAGTCTCGATTAAATTTATTTTCTTTACTTTTTAGATTTAGAATTTCTTCATAATCTTCATCATCATAACGACTAGTTTCATTTTCTTTAGCTTTACATTTCTGACATTCATCATCTAAATGATTTGTCATTTGAAAACATTTTTCACAAAAATCAAGATGTAATTCTTTTTCCATTATAGTTTATAGTTATTTATATCTCTTATTCCAAACACTGATTTTATCCTCATGTATTACTGTTGAACTGTTTAGTGGATATAACCAACAATTTTCATTATGTTCACAGATAACATATCCTTCATATTCTGATAATTTAACATTCTCCCCACAAAAAGGACATGGCTTTGTATTTAATAACAGTAATGTTAATACTGGGTCTTTTATAAGTTCAGCAACAATTTTAGGTGTGATGTCATGAAAATTAGGAATATCATATTCAGCAATAATTTTCTTATCTTCCCAAATCTTTAAATGTTGACCATAATTTACAGTCCAACCATATTGTTTTCCATCTACGGTTATATCTCTATGTTTCTTTTTCATAATTTATATTTTACCAAGTCCTTGTTCGGCAGTAATTATTATTCTACCCTTAAATTTTCTAATTTTTTCTAAAATTCTTTGTTGTGATAGTGTGTATCTGTTAATTACAATACATCTTCGACATTCAACATAACTTTCGTCTTCTTCAAAAGTATAAGCAGGGATATTAAGTATTGGGTGAGTAATTACACCTTTTATAGTGTTAACAACCAGACCAGACTTAAATTTCTTGTTGTTCGTTTTTTTTCTGGTTATCGAACATTTACTCACCCATTTACCAATATTTTTTTCGTAGTTCATTATTCTGATTTTGAAGAATCGTATTTTTCTTTACCTGCATCAAATGCTGCTTTTCCAACTTCGACAGTTTTTTCAGTAACTCTCTTAGTCTCGTGATTCAATTTCTCAACAAAAGGTTCACCCAACTTACTTTTTAAGTACGAATCAATAGTGTTATGGAAAACATAACCTAAAAGTGCTCCGATTGTTAAAGTTAATACAAATCTAATAATTGTTTTCATTTTATAAATTTTTAGTTAAACATACTTATTATACGAAAACTATTTATTTTTGTTACAAATTAATGATAAACTTTTATATAATTCATCATATTCTTCCAGAGTTCCAATGAAATTCATTCCAAGTTTATAACCAGTATTATTATATACATAATCACTGACATCATATTCATTCCAATTATTATTTGTAA
>Ga0114918_10006053_pt1 | contig 10275 bp, 15 predicted proteins | sample LantaG_FD_87015 | JGI IMG/M metagenome (GOLD analysis project Ga0114918, IMG submission 87015) | Deep subsurface microbial communities from Baltic Sea to uncover new lineages of life (NeLLi) - Landsort_02402 metaG | ecosystem: Environmental > Aquatic > Marine > Oceanic > Sediment | place...
CATTATCTCTCCCGGTATCAACACCAGGGGTAGCAACCCCGAACAGGAGCTATTCAGGGAAGATGAGACAAATTACCATAGGGTTTAATACACCTTATGCTGCCCGATGGCATGAGACTTCTTTTAATCCCGGGGAGATCTCAGATAATGCAGGGGACATAGGGACAAAATACCTTGAGAAACATATTCAGGGCGATGCTATGGCATATACTGAATTATACGCTAAAAAGCTTAAACAGGAGTCCGGGGGATGATTTATAATTTGGTTGCCTATTTGAACAACCAGTTCCCAGCGGAATTGTTTTATACTCAGATCCGTCAACAGCTGGCCACGCAAGAGTTTATCCCGGATAGGAATGTCCTTGTCAGGGATACCGGGGGGGAAGAGGCCAGCTATTTCAAATACGGGAATGAGACCATGCAGATAATAACCAGGAATCAATCAGCACCTGGAGCGAAAAGATTAGGGCAACAAATATATGAAATATTGCACGGTAGGTTTGGATTAGTCCTCCCTGCCGTTAACATAGATGGGGAAAACTATCCGGAAGTACAAATCCCCGAAATAAGAGGGTTACAATTGCCTACCAGCATTGGAACCGATGAAGAGAAAAGGCCGGAATTTTCTTTCAATATACAAATCTACCGAGTTCGGGAAGGTTAAAGCAATTATTAATTAGAATGAGGTAAATTATGGCTGCAAATAATCCTATAGGTTCAAATTTCATGGATGGAGTTTTAGGGGTTGTTATTCCTGAATTCGGTGGGGTAGACCTTGGGAAAACATCAGAAGATACGGAGATTGAATTCATAGAGGATATTACGGATATTTTCCACGCTCAGGACGGAACCCAGCCCGCGGATAAAATTCCGACAGGGCAGGCTTACATGGTCCGGTGTAAGTTTTCTGAACCTTCAAATACTGTAATATCCAACCTACAAAGGGGTGTAACACTTTCCGGAGATGGAAAATCCGTAAACCTGGGAAGAGATATTTACCGGAGCGGGTATGAAAGTTTTACGAAGTTATTAAAATTGAAACGGGTAGACAGCAATGGGCAAGCATCAGCAGACCCGCTATTTATCCTCAATTTTTATAAAGCGATGTGGGTAACTACGGCAGCAATTTTGTATGGACCCGAAAGCCAACGGTTGATTGAGGGTGAATTTTATATATTCTTTGATAAAATTAATTTAACTTTCGGCTATACTGGTTATGCCACAAGCCTAGGGTTATAAAAATAATAGGAGATTACTATGAAGAGTTTTAAGAATCCGGCACCCCTGGAGTATGAGATTGAAAATGTTAAAGGTGAAAAATGCAAGATTATGACAATTGCTGCGACTGGAGCAGTGGTAAAAAGCATAAAAAAGGTTGCTACTGAAATTAAAGATGATGAGTTTGCAAATGTTAGAGCACAATTAGGAATAATATTTGATGTACCGGCAGCCTTTTTCATGGAATATCAAGTTACATTGCTCAGTGATTTGTTGATGACTGTTGTTAAGGATATAAATTCCCCCTCCGAGACTCAAAAATAACAACCGGGTTTTTGAGTCTGATTAGGTATGGGTTTTCAATTGATGATTTAGACCGGTTGGACAAAGATTTTGATCAAAGATTTGTTAATGATATATTCGACAAGATTGGTGAAGAGAAAGAGGTTGAATTGTTAACAAATCAATTGTATATTGCGGAGGCTGTACAGGCGGCAATAATAGGGACTAAGCCTGGGCCAAAAAATAATAAAACCGCAAACCAAAAAAGCTATCGGACGTGGATGCGTCGGGTCAAACGAAAAATTGCTAAAATACGGAGAGAAAAGATTCCGTCATGGTGGGATAGGGCCAAGGGATCTTTCAAAATCTAAATGGCGTTTGATGCCGGAGCGGCGATAGCTAAGATTATTCTCGATGCGTCTGGATGGACAAAAGGGACAAAACAAGTAAATAGTGCCTCCGAAGTTCTGAAAAAGAATTTAGGGGGCATTATCAATATAGGTCTCCAGGTAGGAAAAGCCGTTTTTGATATGGGGAAAAAAGCTGTCCTGGCTGCAAATGAGTTTCAAAAAGGATTTGGCAATGTTTCAACCTTGGTAGATACGGCGGCTACCGATGTTCAAGGGATGGCCAAAGAGATTCTTTTGCTTGACGGTTCCCTTGGTAGTGCCACCGACTTGACTGATGCCTTATATACTGCCCTATCTGCGTGTGTCGAACCTGCTAAGGCTGTGGAGTTCGTGGGGGAAAGCGCAAAGTTTGCAAGGGCTGCATTAATCGATACAGAAAAATCTGTTGACTTACTCAGTACAACAATAAATGCTTATGGAGTGGAAAATGTTGACGCCAGCCAAGCTGCAGACAAACTATTTTCTATCATCAAACTTGGTAAAACAGACGGAAAACAATTAGCCTCAACAATCGGAAAAGTGATTCCCCTTGCTGCAAACATGGGGGTTTCTCTCGATGAAGTTGGCGCATCCATGGCAATAATGACCCGCCAAGGGGTCAAATCTTCAGAGGCAACAACGCAGCTTAACTCACTAATGACAGGATTCTTAAAACCGTCAACAGGGATGAAAGATGCTCTATCTGAAATAGGTTTTGAGTCCGGATCGGCGGCAATAGAACAGTTGGGACTTAAAGGCGCTCTTGATGCTGTTGCTAATACAACCGGTGGCACAACGGATGAAATGGCTAAGTTGTTTTCAAATACAAGAGCACTTCGGGGGGCTGTGGCTCTTACTGGAGAAGCGGGCAAAGATTTTGACAGTGTATTGAAAGAAATTGAAAATAGTGCCGGGGCATCCGATAAAGCATTCAAAAAACAAGAAATTACGTTTGATACATTCAATAATCAAATGGGAAAAATTGAAGTTATTGTTGGAAACGTCGGTAAGAAATTTGTGGATGAGTTGGCAGTTGGGGCAACCGAAGCGGCAAATTCTATGATTGAGTTTTTGCTGTCAGGGAACGGCGCTCAAATAGTAGCGGATGTACTCGGAAATATATCTGGCGGGTTTGAGGTTCTCAAAAAGATTGCAGAACCAATAATAAAAGTTCTGTTTAAAACTGGGGAAGATATTTTTAAAGAAATCGCATCAGTAATAGAAGATGTGGCGGGAGGAGCTGGAGACGCGGGAGGAGCATTTAATATTCTAGGCGGGGCCACAGCATTAGTTACATCGACATTCAAAGTATTTGGGAAATTGGTTACCGGAACTATTGATAATATCGGGAATCTAATAGTTGCAATTCAAGCCAGTGGAGAAACTGTTGATATATTTTTTAAGTTTTTAACCGGGAAGGCAAAATGGAAAGACGTAGAAAATAATGCGGCAGAAGCTGGCGATGCATTTAAAAAATTCGCGACGGATAGCGTGGCAAATACAGTCGGCATATTTGAAACTGTTTTTGAAGAAGTTTCAACATTTGAAGATAGGATGAATGAAACTGCAAAAGAGGTCGAGATTGGGTGGACGGTAACAAGTACAAGAACAAAAAATTCTATTATAAATAATTGGGATGAATTGACTACTGGGGTAGAGGCAGCAGGAGATGCTATAGCTACCGGTGCTGATGCGCTGAAAAATCAAATTATAAAAAATCAGAATGATGTAACCTTAAATTTTAAACTAAATGCTGGGCAAAGATTATTGATTGCTGATGCTGAAAAAAACAAAGCTCTCGAAATATGGCAAGCAAGAATTAATGAGAAAAATGCGTTACTTGAAGCATCGGCAGAATTGGAAAAAGAAAGAATCTCTGCATTAGAAGAAGAATATAACAAACTTGGTAATACATTATTATCAGCGTTTACCGGTGTTTTGAGCAGTACTGCCCAGGCTCTTACCGCTGGCGAAGATGTATGGGAAGCATTTAAAAAATCTGGATTGAGTGCAATTGCATCTATACTCGATGCATTTGGAGCACAATGGGGAGCAGAGGCAGTTGCATTATGGGCCGGGTCAGCTGCTAATCCATTATTGATCCCGGCTGCAATAGGGATGACAGGGGCAGCGGCAGGGGCATATACCGCATCTGGATTAGTTCGCGGTTTACAATCCGGGGGTGTGCATAGAGGGATGGCCATGGTCGGAGAACAGGGGCCGGAGCTTGTAAATCTGGGATCTACCTCCAGGGTAATTCCAGCAGCCGAAACGGCCAAGCTATCAGATGAGGCATCAGGGGGAGTTACGATGTATAATAATTTCAATGTCACAAATCAAGCTGACGCGGAAATGGTAACAGAACTATTAGGGCGGAAAGTCAAAAATGTTAAAAGGCGGATTTCGTGAAGCAACTAAGATTGACAAATGCAAATGATGAAACATATGACCTCCCGCTTGATTTCTGGATAGATAGCAGCCCTGTAAGCCTTAATTCAAATATATCCCATAGATCATTTGCAGCGGGGGGCCGACAGTTAGCGGACGGGTTCCCGTTAACCAGGGTTATAACAATATCAGGGAATATCCGGGCAGATTCAACGGCAGAAATGGAAACAAAAAAAAGAGAAATATCTGTCGCGGTACTGGAGGCCGTGAAACTATCGATTATTGAGGATGAGGTATCCAGGTATATAGAAGTGTCCACGTCAAATATTGAAATAGATCAAGAACAGGGTGGAAAATTCCAGGAAGTTAACATTATATTTCAGGCGCTTAATACTTTCTGGGAGGATGAAACGGAAAGCGTGGATACATCAATATTAGCTGGTGATGATTCTTTTGAAGTAGATACCGGGGATACTGATTTTATAATTTTTCCACGGATAGAGATTGAAGCGGATCAAAGCGCAGATATTCCATCAGTGAAATTAACCAATATTAGCGACGGTGGGACATCGCTTACTTATAACAATGAAAATTTTCTTGATGGATCTACTGTAATTATAGACTCTGATAAAGGGACGGTAAAATTAAATAACGGGGATACTATAGACAAATTGGTGGTCCCATCCGCATTCATCAGGCTGCAAAGGGAAGTTAATTCTTTTGAGTATGAGGGGGCCGCCTGTACAATCAATGTTTACTTTCGGCGGAGGTATTTGATTGTATGAGTGATTACGGTAGCGGTGCTTTTACAACTGGACCCTACGGAGGGCGAAAACAATATTTTTCAAAAAGTGGGATTGCTGTTCTTATTGAACATTATGATAATGGATTAGGATTCAAAGGACTTTTTCAAACCGGGGTAGGGGATTTCCTTGGATGTAATTTCACAATTGATGAATCCGGGCCAAGAGATTTTATATTATTTTTTTCGGCAGCAGTGAATATTGAAAAAAAAGATATCATAAAGATCAAAATATTCAACTCACTGGATTATTTTTTCACAGGGGTTATCCGGGAGACCCCTATTGATGGGTCAACAAAACAGGAATATAATTATACCGGATTTGGGTTAACGGATTATTTTGTTAGAACGAATGCAGAAGTAAGAAATTATAGTAGTAAAACATTATATTATATTGTTGATGATATATTAGATCATGTTTTATTACCGAAGGCACCGGCTATTATCAGAAATGATAGTAAAATAATCTTGCCGGATATTACAATTACGTCACTAATCACAAATTATTCACAGGTTACAGAGGTATTAAGGACACTAAAAAAAATAGCTGCCAGTGATGGGAATAATTATGTTATTGGAGTGGATGCCTCCGGAGAGTTTTTTTTCAAACCGCGATCTCAAGAAACAATAGTGTCCCTGGTCGTTGGAAAACGGGGAAATTACGGAATAGATAATTATGAACCGATTGATGAAATTGAACAAAGAACAAAATATTTTGTTTTGGACAAAGATGGGAATTATGTAACAACTATATCCAGTACAGAAGACAATGATATATACGAAGATAAATTGACGGCTCCTGACCTGGATAATGCTTCTATAATTCTGTGGGCCCAGGGTATACTGACAGAGAGCGAAATTATTTCCAGGTCCGCAACTATCAATTGGAAAATAGAACCATGGGACCCTATATTATTGGTCGGTGATGGGAATATCAGGATAATGTCCAGTATCCCGGCAGAGACTACGGAAATGCCGGAAGAAAATCCATATGGTTCCGGGGTATATGGTTCTGGATTATATGGCGGTGGTCAATTCACCGGGATAGATATCATTGACATCCTCCGGTGTGTTGAAGTTCAATATTCATTGACAGCGGCACAAGGAATTCGTATAATACAATTAGGTTCATTACCGATCCGATTAGAGGACCGGATAGAAGATGTAAGAAAAGAATTAGTTGATTTGACAGTTAGTTTGGGGGTATAAGTGGCAAACACATTTTTCAGAAAAGCAATAACCGGGGCTGATAATAATAATTGGGCTCAATACAACGATGCATTCAATTTGAATGCAATCGGTGATTATTCATGCTATCTGTATGATGATTCCGGGACATTAACGATTAGTAAAGGGCGTGTGGGGATTGACAACGGTTCTGTCGTCGGTGTTTCTGAAATAGATACTATAACCACTATCTCCATGGCCGGGGTGACAAATTCAAACTGGGCTAAAATTGAAATGTCGGTATCGGGAAGTGCGGTCACCTTTACCGCTCTGGATATTAGCGGAGAAAATGATCCTGCTTCATTCCCAGGTGTTATGAGTACCTCTTATAATGGAGAAAAACAAGGATATTATATTGACTCAACAAAAAGAGTGATCGGTGTTGTATGGAAAAATAGTGGTGGGACATTGGACGGGGTTGTTAATGTCCGCGGGGCTGATGATGGATATGTTGGATATAGTGTTGATACATCAAAAACCCCTGATTTAACTTATAGATGGGATAGGGAAAAAGGCTATGCAAAATCAGGCGTACCATGGGGAAACCCATGGGCTACACCGACAAGAAAGCTAAAAGCTGGGGTTTCTGTTGTCTCGTTAGCAGACGGAGCTACAGCTAGAAGTCAAGATTACATGTTCAACCTAGTATCACCATATCTTGATGATGGCGTAACAAGTTCAGCTACAGGATATGTTAATGATATTTCTTTAGGCTATACAATAATGTGGAGAGTTGTTAGGAATGGGAATACTATTACCTTTCAAGGTTTAACATTGGCTGGCGGATTATACAGCGTAAACGCGACATCAGGGAATGCCGGTAATCTTTTTTTTCAATTTGGATTTGATCTAATATAGAGGTGCAAAATGGCAAATACATTTATTCCTGAGCCGATAGACGGCGGGGACATAGGAATTTGGGCTACAAAAGAGCTTAATCAAAATAGATTAGCAATCGGGGTGAATACCTGTCAATTGTATGATGACGCCGGAACTCTAAAACTAACCGTTGGAAAAATAGGGTTTGATAATTCATCAATAATTGGTGTATTCGATATGGATACGATTGAAACAATATCTATTGCCGGAGTAACAAATTTTAATTGGGCCAAGATTGAACTTGCGCTTTCCGGAACATCCCCTATATTGACGGCAACAGATATAAGCGGAGCAACGAATCCAGGAATACTCCCGACAGAATTCACCGGATCATATGATCCGGATAAAGGCGGATATTATATTGACTCATCAAAAAGATGCATAGGATTAATATGGAAAGATAGCGGAGTTCTTGGGGGATTTGTTAATGCCTTATCAACCGAAGATAATTATTATGGGTATTCTGAGAGTGACATTATTTCTTTCAAACATACCTGGAATAATAGAAATCCATTTGACAATAATTACGCTGGAAAAATATATATTATACCTGAAAGTGATCGCCCTGTATCTTATATACTAAATGGTGGAACGGCGGCAACATGGACACAAGTTGATTTTTCAACGTATGTACCTTATGGTGTAAAATCGATTATATTAGATATAAGAATTGATATGTTAGGAGATGGAGCGTTAGACTTTGTTAATGCAAATTTCAGGCAAAATGGATCATCAGAGACAGCAGATCTAAAAACTAATCCGACAATATTATATCATACAAATTTAGCGGCTTCATCATTTGTAAGTTATGTGGGAACAAAATTTATATTGTGCGATGTAAACGGAATAATAGAATATCAAATTACAACAGGCGGATTTTTATATGTTACATTAGTGGGGTACACTGTATGAAAGTTTTTGAATATTTTTTAACTGGTGAAAATTATATTACAGGATATGCTGAACATAATTCAAAAAATAGACCTGATTTAATTGGGTCATCGGAACCGTTGTCAGAAATGAATGTATCTACAAAAGATAGTTACGGTCGGCTATACGCGAATCAACAAATATTTAAAATAGAAAACAATATAATTACTGTAGAAACTTATATTGATAATGGGATTGTATCATTTCGGAATAAATGGTCCCAAGAAAAAATAAACCATGCACTGATAAAAGGTGTGGAATCAAAAAATGATATTGACTATCAAGAATTATTAATAGACTATCAAAATTTATAGGAGAATAAAGTGGAAAAATTAGATGGGAAAGTTCCCATTGGAGTACAAAGAACAGGATTATTTGTAATTAAATTGCTGGTTATATCATGCTTGGTATTATTCTTGATGTGGACGGTTATAAAACCAGTGATTATAAATCAAATAAATCCGATGATAAAACTAATAATTACAGAGGCGATGAAAGAGGAGCTTGAGCCAATCAATTATTATGTGTCAGAGGATATATTACGCTTTTTAAAAAAGCAGTACGAAAAGATCACAGGGGAGCATATTAACCTATATCGTGACGATGTGGAAAACGCGATTAAATACTATGAACTTATTGAACGACATATGCCTAATAAAATAACCCCGGCTGTAAAACAATGGATGATTGTTATTAATAATTGGTACCGTGGGGAATTATCATGAAGTATGAATTTGTGAAATCACCACACTATACCCCGGTGGATAAAAAATTGATTGTTATTCACTGGGTCGCAGGTACCGGGCAGGGGTGTATTAACTGGATGACTAACCCGAAATCAAAAGTATCTGCTCACTATGTAATTGATCGACAAGGGAAAATTACTCAAATGGTAGAGGAGCAGGATATAGCGTGGCATGCGGGTGTATCATCATTAGGAAATTATCCTACTACCTGGGAAGGGAAAGAATGGTCATCTCTTAATCCGTGTTCTATTGGAATTGAACTTGCAGGACCCCCTTCTTCTGTTGAGAAAATGTCTTGCTGGCCTGGAATACAAATTGACTCTTTGGTTTCCTTATGCAAAGATATTGCTACCAGACATCCAGGAATAAGAATTACTGACCATAGTACAATTTCGCCAGATAGAAAAATAGATGTGAAAACAGGAACCGGCCGTCCGGAGGATATTTTTCCTTGGCGGGATTTCATAACGGCTACAGGCATGAAGGAGGCATAAAATGAGCAAATTAAAATCACGTAAATTGTGGGCCTGGATTATATGGACCATATTGACGGGGGCAGTACTGGTATTCTCCCCTGATAGTATAGCAATTGCATTGCCTTTGTACGGGATTATTACCGGGGCCTACCTGGGGATCCAGGGCGTTATTGATGCCATGAGCATCAGGGGCGGAAAATGAAATGGGTGGTAAAAATTGGATTTGGATTATTATTACTGCTATCGCTGGGGCCTTGGCAGCTATGGGGGGATTCCTATTTGCTCGACGTGGAAACCGCGACAACAGCGGAATTATTAGCCAGGGCAAAAGAGATATTGAACGAGAAAGAGATTCGATTGAACGAGAAAGAGACGGAATTGAACGAGAGAGAAGCGAGAATTCAGAACTGGGAAGAATTATTGAAGAATTGGCCCACCGAGCTGATGACGGTGAAAAGCCGTGATTATTGGGCAGGGTGGCTTAATGGTTTTTGTTTTGGTACAGCCGCCGGGGGACTTGGTGGCTTTGCAATAGGATTTCGCATCCGGCTATAGGCCGGGCTTCCATACACCCCCGGCTTATCTCCACCGGGGGTTTTTTTTATATTTTATAATTATCAAAAATTTTAATAATTTTTTTATCATTTTCAATCATATCTTCCAATATGATATTAATATTTCCCAGTTTTTCACGGACTGTTTGGCAATATTCTTGAGTTTCTAACAGTAATTTTTTAGTTTCCTTTATCAATGATTTCTTCATGATTTTCTCCTTTTCTTCAAAAATACCCGGCAGAGCATCAACGATGATACCGGGTTATAGTTAATCCCCTGGTGAAGTACCAGGGAGATATAAGGGCGTTATTGTTCTTGTTCACACCGTGGGCACTCTTCAAATGTTTCCCCGACTGTCAGGCCGCAATTGTCACAATCCCACA
>Ga0114918_10006056_pt1 | contig 10270 bp, 32 predicted proteins | sample LantaG_FD_87015 | JGI IMG/M metagenome (GOLD analysis project Ga0114918, IMG submission 87015) | Deep subsurface microbial communities from Baltic Sea to uncover new lineages of life (NeLLi) - Landsort_02402 metaG | ecosystem: Environmental > Aquatic > Marine > Oceanic > Sediment | place...
AAGCAAATTATTGGATTAAAGAATTTATGGAAGGGGTTTATGTTAAACAACCCAAGTAGGAGGAAAAAATAATGCCATTGTATAGAGCAAAAAGAGATAGAGACCCAAATGTAAGAAATGCACCTATGGTGGGGAGAAAACCTATTGTAGGATGGAGAAGAGTAAACACTTATTTTGTTGACAGTTCAGGATTTGGTACTGATAGAGAACCAGCTATGACATTCAAGAGATTTCTAAATCATGTTAAACTGGGAAGAGGATATGGAATCATTGATGCTGGACAATTTCAGGTTTATATCGGTGAATTTGTAAAAGTACAAAAAAAGAAGAGGAAGAAAAGATGAAACCAGCTAATCTGACTGAGACTATTAAAAGAGAAACATTCACTGTAAAATATGGAGCATATGCTGGTAAGAAAGGAAAGAACTATTATGACATGGGATTTGCTAGAGAAAGAGACAGCAAAGCTAAAATACATAACAGGGGAATCTTGTATAGGACAACAAAGTTTCCTAGTGGAAAAGAATCATTTACATTATTGACAACAAAAATAATAGGGAGAACTAAAGCTGATACAATAAGAAAAGCAAAAGCATTAATTAAAAAAAATAAATGGTAGGTAATAAATATGTTTAAGAAAAAAAGACAATTCACTCATTTTGAAAGAGATGATGCTGGAGATGTTATTGATACAAGAAGATACAATGTGACTGGAGGTTCAAGAGATGAACCTATACCTGAACTAGAACCTATTGATGAACTTGAAGCTGACACTGATGTTAAAGCTATGGAGAAAGAATTTAAACAGCAGAGAAGAAATGAAGAGATGATGAGTCTTGAAGCTGAACGATCTATGCTAGTAAAAAAGAGGGAAATGAAGCTGGAGGACTTGCAACATAAGAAACAGGTCAAGGAGTTGAAAGGGGACATTAGAAAGATGAGGTATGCTCCTTTGTATAATACTGCTGGTGGTCTGAAGAGGATGGGTCAGGCAGTCAGGGAACGTGATTCTGGTTTTGTTGGTGGGGGTCAGGATAAGGTAGAAATCAATGAGGAGAAGATGGGTTTTGGTACTGAGAAGGAAGGATTCTTTAGTTGGGGGAGAAGTGGCAACATTGACTGGGGTGCTAGAAAGAAAACTGATTTGGGTCTTGCCATCGGCAACAGCTCTCAGATTGACTGGGGTGCTAAGTCTAAAAGTAAAATTGATTTTAATCTAGGATTTGGACAGAAGTCTGCTCCTAAGAAAAGAAAGAAATCCAAAAAGAAAAAGACCACCAAGAAAAAGAAGGGGAAGAGATAATGCCAAGATATAATAAACCGATGAGAACTAAAGCAATGGAGTTGGCATTGCATGAATATTTTAGTTACAAATCTCATGGTACTAAAAAATTTGCATCGGAGAAAGAAAATTTCATTAAAAAATGGGGAATGAGTCCAGGCTATATGAGAATGATGTATAAACCATATAAACCAAAGAAATTAAAGAGGAGGAAAAAATAATGGGATATAGAAAAAGATACCACAACCTGAGAATAACAAAATATGATGTTGCACCAAGTGGAAAGATACTCAAAAACAAATATGCAATAGTAGAAGGAAATACTCTTGTATCTGCTGTGAGAGGACTAACATTAGCTGAAGCAAAAAAACAACTACCATATTTTGAAAAACAAAAGAAATTTGTATTTACAGGATAGGGGGAAATAATAATGAAAACTACATATTACAAGATACGGAAAGGGAGACAATATAAGATACGGAAGCCAAGCGAGAAACAAAAGAACAAGTTGTTAGACGAAGGATACACAGTCACTAAGCTAACAGAGAATGGAAATAAAACAAAGATAGAATCCATAAGTCCAAATGAGAGACCTATGAATCTTGCTGGTAAATTATGTAAAATGAAATAGGAGGAAAAAATAATGGAATTGAAGTGGAAAACATACATGAATGAATATGTTTATAATCATAATTATCCAACAAGAAAAAGTTTTCAAAAGAAATCTACAGCAGTTGATTTTATTAAAAGAGCATTGAGATTGTATCCATATGTAAAGATAGACTTGTATCATTTTGATGGTAAGCAGTTTGTCCCTTATGAAGTATGGAAAACCAAGAGAAATAAAAGAGGGACTCTTTCAATAGACCAATATAAACACAGGGGGAAGAGATAATGAAAACATATACTGTCCATGAATGGGGTTTTGAATCAAGAATTATCAAAGCAAAAAACAAAGTAAATGCAAAAAAGCAGTATATCAAAAAATATGGATGGTATGGTAATTCAATATCAATATTTGAAAGGAGGAAAAAATAATGCCTAAGTTTCCTATGAATTTAGTAGATAAGGAAAGCATTTCATTTCATTTATTCCATGAAATTCACCATTTATATTATAGTGATGTTGCAAGTCATCAGGGAAATAAGTTGATTACATTCAGAATATGGTATGAAAATTCAAAAGAGCTACAGAAAAAATTAGAGAGATATATCAGGATTGTAAACAAGTATCGTAAGATTCAAAGAGTAAAAAGTATTGTTGTGGAGAAAAGAAAGTTGACTGCTAAAAAGAAAGTTTGGTATGGTGAAATGTCTAGTAGACATGGGACAAGAGGAAAAGATACAATATACAATCAAATGCTGGTGAAGTTGAAAATTCAGTACAAATGGTAGGTAATAAGGAGGAAAAAATAATGAGTGGAATAACAAATTGTAGGAAAAAATCAACTGCTAAAGAAACTGCTAAGTATTACCGTAAAAAAGGATACCAAGCAGATTATAAAAAATTATCTGATGGAAGATACAGAGTTTATCACAGGAGGAAATAACCATGAAATCAAAATCTAAGAAGAAATATTATGTTACCATGACCGATAAGTTCATGTCTGGATGGGGTCATGCTAGAGGTAAAATCAATAAACTAATCATTGTCTGTGATACCGTTGACCAAGCTGAGAGAATCGTTAAGAATGCTGGGTACAGGTCTGAGATGAAATATATCAACTGGACTTCAAGAAAACCGTATTATGACCCTAGAAGGTATCTGGTCTCTTGGAAAACCTATAAACAGCTAGGTAAAATCTGGAAGAGACCATAAATAGGAGGAAAAAATAATGGCAAACTATAATTTAAAAATGGCAAGAAAATTCAATGGAAAAAAATATTATTTCAAATATTTTGCATTTAGTAAATCAGATGCAAATAAAAAAGCAAGAGCAATCAGAAGAAAGGGTTTTAATGCAAGAGTTATTCAAGGAAAGACTGTTAATAATTTAGGTAGAAATATAATTGTCTGGAGAGTATATGCTCCCATAGATGCATTTAAAAGAGCATAATTGGAGGAAAAAATAATGACTGTATATTATTTTAAATTTAGAGGAAAACCAACTGGAAAAATATTTATTTACACAGCATCAAACAAAAAAGAAATAGAAAAAGAACTAAAATATAAACTTAATCATGGTTATAAATGTACTCCAATATGGAAAGGAATGGAAAATGGGTCAATGATATATGGTGGAAAATCAAAAAATGAAAGATTCATTTCTAATAGGAGGAAAAAATAATGCCAACATATTATTATCAAAAAAAGAAAACAGGAAAGAGTGTCTATGGGGGAACTTATTACATGTTTACAGTCTGGAAACTGATGAAGAGTGGACTAAAGAAACTAGGTGAGCATAAGATAAACACAGCATCTTATAGAGGTGACATAGGTACTGTAAAATGGTTAATAGCCAAGAAAGAAGGATATAGGATGGATGGTTACAACTTCAAAAGAAAAGACATTAAAGTAAGACAACTATAATTTTCTCTCTTTTTTTTAATAATACATCTTTTTTTAATTATTATACTAATAAACTATACAATTTGACATTTTTACACCAAAACTATATATATACCTAAAAACATAACCTATAGGTAAGTATGGTGAAAACACATGAAAAACAAAACTGAGGTAAGTAATAAGGCAAGCGAATTAACTACTGTCCCTCTAAAGCTATGGGATGATGTGAAAAAAGCTCTTTTGAAACAAGAATGGTTGGAGAACCATAATGTAGATTGGGGTCTGAATGGTATGTGGGTCTCTGGTATGAGAAAAGAAATCTATATCGAAGGGGACACTCTAACAATTCATACTATGGTTGAACTATATGAGGGTGGGTATGTTATCCATATGAAGAGAACCATGACAGAGATAATTTATGATGTAGATGTTGACCTAGCAGTAGACATAATCAAAGGTGTACTGGAGGGCTAAACATGAATAAAGATGAAATCCTTTACATAAGAAGAGAAATAAAAAAAGCACTCAGATACATAGAAGGTGGATTATATCTTAAAGCAGAGGATATACTTCTCAATGTTTATCATACAGCATCTATATGTGTTGGTGATGATTTAGAACTTATGAATGAAATAAGAAATATGGAGAATGAATAAATAAAAAGTATGGTGATATAAAATGGAAGAACAAAACAATATGAGTAAGCTAGTAGAACTAGCTAAGAAATTAGAACAACAAAAGGCAAGTAAGAAGGATTATGTAGTTCCTTCAGAGCAAATACAAAGTGAATATGATGTCGGAGAGCAGAAGTTAAAACTCTCTATACCACTTCCAGACACAGGAGTGAGAAGGTCTTTTGAGTTGACTGAGTTTTGTCACAATCAAATCAGTGCAAAGACTGGCATACCTAAGACTTTCTATGAGAGACTTAAAGAGAGCCATCCTGAGCTACTTGTAAAGAACATCAATGAACTTGTCAGAGAAAAGGATAAAAGACTTGTTAGAACCTTAGATGGCAAAGCTAGAGCATTCTTATCAGATAGATATAGGATTATAGATAACTATGATGTATTGTTTAATGCAATGGACAGATTTGATGCTCTGAACAAAGAAAAAGATATGCAGATACAAATCAAAAGAGCTGACCTGACTGACACACATCTTTACATCAAAGCAGTATCTGGCAGACTTGTTGACACTATCTTTCCTAACAAGGACAAACAAGTTGGAGATGCAGTTGAAGGTGGCATCATCATCACTAACAGTGAGGTAGGTGCTGGTGCATACAAGGTCATGCCTTACATGAATGTCTTGAAGTGTCAGAATGGCATGATTAGTGAACAGACATTCAGCAGAGTTCATCTAGGTAAAGCTAGAGGTGTAGGCATGATTGACTGGTCTGATTTGACCCTACAGTTGGAGGATGAAGCACTCTGGAGCAAAATCAGGGATATGATTAACCAGACCTTCAGTGTGGATATTTTCAGGAAATGGGTAGAGAAAATCAATCAAGTCGCATCAAATGTGATTGAGAACCCTATTCTAGCAGTCAATAACGTGGTTAAAGAGTATGAGATACCTAAAGAACGTGTAGAGCTTTTATTGTCTCAGTTCGCACAAGAGGGCTTTAATCAATGGGGTCTTGCTCAAGCAGTGACTAGAATAGCTCAAGATGAGAAGAGCTATGACAATCAAATAGAAATGGAAAAGATAGGCACTAGAATCTTAGAGAAGAAAATCGTGGAGCTAACAAGCTCCTAATCCTTTTTTTGGAGATGTAAAAATGAGATATGTTTTATCAAAAGGAAGTTTTTGCGAATACAGGAATAAAAAAGAGATTCTAAGAGCATTAAGTCAACTGATAGCAGATGAAAAAGCAGAATATAAGACTGCTATGAGCAAATCAAGACATACACATAAGGATTTAATTGCAGATGTAAAAGTTACATTCTATGAAGGTGCTAAAAATGGAAACTAAATTAACATTACCTAAATGTAATAATTGTCCCCACTATACTTATACAGAAACTTTTTGTAGATATGCGAACAAATACGCATTATCCATATATGACACCGACCAATGTTTTTACACCAAAACTATATATATACCTAAAAACATAACCTATAGGTAAGTATGGTGATAAAAGATGAATAAAAAAACATATATGGCATTCGGAAAGAAAATCTATTTATTAGGTAAAGATAAACAAGGACAAGTTTTGCGAAAGCATCTTGGAGGACTAACCATGAATGAAACAAACAGAATGTCTGTCTTAACATGGTTGTTTGGTGTAGTTGGAAGTTTTGCTACATTAGACTATTTCCCTTATTCAATGTTGTTTTGGATACCTAATATTATTCATTGGGCTAAAATAATTAAAAAAGGTTATGAAAAAGTTGGATGTGACTAAAAATGAATTGTAAACTATGTGGTAAACCAAATATAAGAAGTACCAGAAGGGAAATATGTTTTCAATGTTGGTTAAAGGAGGATTAAGAATGGTAAGAGTTGCAAAAGAAAGATTCCGATATTCAAGACTTGACAACACAGATATATTACAAGTTGGTAAAAAAATTTGGTTTGAAAGCACAGTTGCTAATAAGCTATGGATGAAAGTTCCAGAAGAAATACGTAGAAAAATATATGATGAAGTTGAACCAGATGTAATTGTTGGGAGAGATTAAAAATGCCTAACAGTTTAAATGATATTGGTACTTATTACTCTGGAGTTAATGATAAATGCTGGAGATGTCATTCAACAATAAACGAGGGGGAGATGTTTCTTTTTACATGCAATACTAAATATTGTAAAAAATGTGGGATTAAAATTGTTGAAAAGGCAAAAGAAACACATAAAATAATGTTGGATACAATGTTAGCAGAATTAAGGAGGGACTAAGAATGACTTGCATAAACTATAGAGAAACCATAAGAGGAGAACCAGCACCATGTATATTCTGTGATGGGAATGATAAAAAATGTGATTGGTTTAAGGAGGTCTAAAAATGAAAAAAATAATTGTAAGTTTAGATAATAAGTATTCAGAAAATGAATATTCATATCTTCTGAACGAAATTAAAAAAGTTGTTGTTATATACAATTCGTTTGCAATAAATACAGCAGAAGTTGGGGAGGATTAAGAATGCAATTGACACCTAATGAAGAAAACTTCAGAAGATACTTGAAGAAGTACCATCCAGATAAATATGATGAGCTGATGACCTATGAGCAAGAGCTTCTTATCATTGAAGGTAACAAGGAGAAATAACCATGAGCATATGTATAACGTGTCCTAAGCAGAATTACTGTCCAGCACGAAAGACTCATGGTGAGATGTCTATCTGCTCTGAGTTCAGTGATTGGGTCAAAAGACAGCAGGAGGGTAACAGCAAATGATGTTCAAGGTGTGGATGCTCAGGGAACTTGATTTGGAATATATCATGTCTAAAATCAATGAGGAGTTGAGATGAAAATAGTAGGCATTAGAAACAAGTCGGCATCAGTTGACCATGCATATTTTTTTAGTGTGGAATCTGATGATTTGAATGAGCTGAAGGAAGCTAGGGATAAGGTAAGAAAGATATTGAGGTGCGAATATGTTGACAGATGGCACGATTAAGAATATCATCAGGGTCTCTTTTGCGATATTTTATGTATCTGGTCTTGTTGGACTTGGATATTATATCAGCAGTAGACCTCAGTATGGATGCACAAGCATGATTACCTATTGGGATTTGTTGCCATCATTTGCTTTGATAGGATGGATATTGATAGGGCTAATTTTTATTGCAAAGGTGGAGTTTTAGATGAAAACGATATGTTTGATATGTAAGAAGCAGATGCATAGGTATAATCAACAGAAATGGGGTAAGAACCAAGACAAGTGGAGATATATTTGTCCACTGGGTCATACAAGATATGTTAAGGAGTTGAAATAAAATGGATATGTTACCAAGATATGATTGTAAAAGATGTGGACATGAGTGGATACCTAGAACAGATAAGAAACCTACTATCTGTCCAAGTTGTAAGAGTCCTTATTGGGATTCAGAACGAAAAAATGGGGTGAAAAATGAAAAGAACTAGAAAAAGATATTATTGTGTGAAATGCAAACATCAGCATAATACAAGCTCTAAGATATATCGTAAACATTATGAATCTCTTGTGACACCTGAATCAATGAAGGTGTTAAGATAGCACAATGTACTTTGTGTATCAAAAGATGTGGATGTGAGCATAAGATGAAGGCAGAAAGTTATGGACTTGAAGTCTATGCATGTAAATATTATGAGGTGAAAGTATGAAAGGATATAGATGGATTTGCAGTTGTGAAAAAAACCCATTAAATAATTTATTTCCTAATGGTGAATATACAATAACAAAACCTATATTTGGTTTTGCATGGGAAGGAAAATGTAGGGTTTGTAAATGTACTGTAAAAATGGAAGAATTTGAAATATAAACATTAACAAATAGGTGAAGGTGAAAAAAAATGGAAGATGGAATGATAATAATATTATTTCTCGTATTGTCAATAGCAATTATAGTACAAATTGCTTTTTGGATATGGGGAATAATAAGTATAGAAAATGCAATTAGAGATGACTTAAAAAGATACCATAGTGAACTTACTCTTGAACAAATTGAAAAAGCATTAGCATTTTCAAGAGAGTTAAAAAAGAAATAACTATGATGAAATTAGTAAAAATTATTTATAAAATACATGAAAAGTTAGGTGATAGAGATGAATTTTAGATTTAGGATGGAAACAAAAAAATTAGATATTGATATAGAGTTTAACGGATGGTTCATTAAACCTAATATAGCGTTCCATGAAATAATTGATAGGTTAAAACAGGAAGGAATCATTAAGTGATAGGTGATGCTAGATGGAATATGAAGAAGAGGATATGGATAGAATATTAGAATGGATGAATTGGTGTAGGGAAATAATGAACCTTCCACCAAATCTCGATAGAGGTTTTTTATTGGAAATGATACGTGATAGAGATTGTAAACAATCATCTTGTGGTGGATTTACATTTATCAAAACTAAAAGAGGTTTTCATATAAAACCAGAACTAGGTAAACTATTAGTATCTAATAAATGGAGAAAAACACATCCTAGTAAAAAAAGAAAACCAGATGAAATACAAGAACATACTGGACATCCTTATAAATGTCCACAATGCGAAAAAGATGGAAACACAAAAGGTAATTTTTTCAAAAGTCCAATCTATGTATATGGTAATGGAAAATGTGAGTTATGTGGGTATAGTAGACCAACTGATAAAGAGATAATTAAACTTTGGAATGAAAAAAAATCATTGAAAGAGATGTGCAAACTATTAGAAGAACCAACTACAACATATATTAAAACTAGATTGCGTAAATATGGTTTATATGAACGTATAGGTTGGAATTGGCAAGATGCATTTGATGAGAATAAAATTTATTCTGTTTATGCTTGGGAACGTGTGAATCACGATAAATTTCCATTAAAACCATGTAAAGATAGGTGATAGTATCGAACCAAAGATATTAAGAGATGAATATTACCGATGCAGAATTTGTGAACATAAATGTCATAAAGAATGCAATTCTTATATTCAAAAAATCACACCGAAGATTCATATTAGAATTTGTAGGCATTGTTATTTACGGATAAATAAGTATCTTGGTTTAGTTAAGAAAGTAAAAAATGAGAATTTATCATAATGTTATAGGTGAGATAATATGGAAAGGTATAGAATAGAAGCAGAAATATATGAAATGGAAAAGGGAGAGATAACAGCAATTCTCCATGAAGGCATTGTATATCAACGTGAAGGCAATAAAAACAAATCAACAAGCAAAGATGCTGTTTCACCAGCATATGTCTTTAAACCACCTAAGAACCCTAAATATAAAGGAAAGGGAAGTCATTTTGAAATGTGGTTCAAAGAGCTTGATTTAGGTGCTAGATTCACTGAAGCAGATTTTTACGATAAACATCCTAATATTAAAGAAGATACTAGGGGAAACAAAAGAGTGGAATGGTATATCTCAAATTATATCAAAGAAAAGAAGATACTTCAGCACCATGATTGTTTGGAAAAAATAAAAGAGTAGGACAGGAAAACCCAAACATTATAAACATTTATTTCATTCTATTTTTTTACCTTTAGCTGACTAATGGTGAGATGATAATTGTTTTTTAGGAAGCATGTTCTCTCTCACTTTTTATCTAAAATTTAGGTGGTTGCATCTTGGTTGCATCTCAGGTTGCATCTATGAGGTATATTATGACAAAAGAAGAGGAGATTTACAAACGATTGGTGGGCATCCATAAAGACTGTGATGGACTAAAACAAACAGGCACTCAAATAGCAAAAACACTAGGAGTAACACACCAATATATCTACAAGATAATCAAACAGTTTTTGAATGAGGGATTGATAGTAAAACAAGGCAAAAAAACATGTCCAATGTTCTATTC
>Ga0114918_10006057_pt1 | contig 10269 bp, 17 predicted proteins | sample LantaG_FD_87015 | JGI IMG/M metagenome (GOLD analysis project Ga0114918, IMG submission 87015) | Deep subsurface microbial communities from Baltic Sea to uncover new lineages of life (NeLLi) - Landsort_02402 metaG | ecosystem: Environmental > Aquatic > Marine > Oceanic > Sediment | place...
CGGTTCCATGAGCATGACCCTGCCCACTGGTATTGACAGACAGGGGCAGGTACTGTACACTAAACACACGAACCAGATCCGCAATGATCCTGTGCTGTTTGCAGGTACCCAGTACCGTTGGCGCCACCAGGCGCACTCAGTGACAGGATCCGCTGCCATGAATGCACTGGGATCTTATCGCATGCAGTTGAACTATCGCAAGGACTTTTGATGCCGGAACCCAGAGATCAGTACCTCGCACACCGCAGCCTCAACCAGGCGCAGCTGGAGGGTGTGGCACCTTGGGATGACTTGGAGTACAATTTGCACGGCATCAGGGTGTTCCGAGATCGATACCCTGTCACGGTCGGTCATGTCCTGTTTGTGCCCGAGTATGATGCCATTGACAACATCACTGAAGCGTTCCGTATGGCCCTGATACGCGGCACTGCCATGGTGCGTCGCGGCGACTGTGCAGCCTTCAACATCGGCATCAACATGGGCACCGAAGCCGGTCAGACCGTGATGTATCCGCATGTGCATCTCATACCCCGACGCGCAGGTGATTGTGAGGATGCTGTGGGTGGAGTGCGTGGAGTGGTACCGGGACAGTCCAACTACAAAATGCCTCAGTACAAAAATCCCCTGGATAAATAATGCTTCAAGTGGACTCCGGCATTCATCCCACTCTAAAAATTCTGCATGTCTTGCTAACACAGGAGACAAAAAATGGCAAAGTACGTTTCAACAAAAACTTATGGCACTGATCGGGGTCTTTCATGCTGCTTCCGTCAATGGCGCAGCAGTCACAGTCATTGCAGCCTACTGCATGGTTATAGCATTGGCATCCGTCTTGTATTTGAGTCTGCTACCCTTGATAGTCGCAATTGGGTTATGGACTTCGGCGGACTGAAAGCATTCAAGGACTGGAGTGAACACATGTTTGATCACACCTTGATCATAGCCAAAGATGATCCGCATCTCAACATGTTCTTGCGAATGGCCGAACTGGGCCTGCAGGATCAGGGTGGAGTGTGTGACATCAGATTGGTAGAGGCAGTGGGCTGTGAAAAGTTTGCAGAACTGGCCTATGCTGTCATGAACGACATACTGACAACATTCCAGGCCGGAGAGTCATGGCATTTTCTCAATGATCACCGGGTCATTGACTATGGACCTCGCTATCCAGTGGGTCAAGGAGTGCGCTTACGGTCAGTGGAAGTTTTTGAACATGCGGGAAACTCTGCCATCTATGAAGGATAGGCCCTGCATATCCGTGCTGTTGCCTACCAGAGGCCGCACCACTGCCCTGGAACGGTCAGTGTTGACACTGTTACAAACAGCGACATCACCAGCTTCCGTAGAAATCCTGCTGGCGTTTGATGAAGATGATATTGTCAGCATAGACTATTTCCAAGAGCACATCGCCGACCAAATAGACAGCATCGGTGCCGCTTATATGGCCGTGCAGACACCACGTCTGGGCTACGTCAGACTCAATGAATATGTGAACCTGCTGGCCGGTCATGCCCTAGGACGATGGTTGATGTTCTGGAATGATGATGCGGTGATGCAATCACGGGCCTGGGACGATCGCATCCTAGAACATGATGGTCAATTCCGTGTGTTGCGCATGCCTACACATAACCAACACCCCTATGCGATCTTTCCTATCATCCCTCGTGGGTGGTACGACCTTTTTGGCTACGTTTCTACACATCAACTCAATGACGCATGGATAAGCCAGATAGCCTATATGCTGGACATTATGCACAACATTGACGTCACAGTGATACATGATCGTCACGATCTAACCGGCAACAACGCCGATGCCACATTCCAACAGCGAGTGATGCTGGAAGGCAGACCCAGCGATCCTCGAGATTTCAATCATGTCACTGCACGCAATCATCGAGTGAACTGTGCAGGTAGCATCTGCCAGCTGCTGGAAAGTCGAGGCCAGGATATGTCATGGTTCCGGGCAGTGTTGGCCGGGCAGCAAGATCCCTGGGCCAAGATGACCAGCGCCGAATATGATCCAAACCGTCAACTCACTGTGTTCAAATGACAAAAACTGTGTATGTGACTGGTTGTCTTGGGTTCATTGGTATACATGGACTCGATACCTCTTGGTGGGAAAACATCAAAGCCAGCACACAAGATCCCTGGGAAAAACTAGTGGTCAATGACGTCAACGGACACATGAAACAATTCAAAATAAACTTTAAAAAACAATGAAAAACTATCTAGTTCAGTTTTTGGCCAAAGTACACAGCACCGATTATGGATGGACTGACCGGGCGCAAGAAGGTGATCTCTACAGTATATACAGTGAGATACAAAAAGTTTCCTATGCCAGTTTTCGACATTTCTTACAAGGCGATTGGGAATATCGTTTGTTTCATGTTGAAGTCACCAATGTGTTGGATGTTTTTAAGTTCAAGTTTGAAAAACTCTATGAACTGAGTCACTCCGAACCCTGCAACATATTGTACTGTGGTCTAGATGCGCAGATGCTTAAACCAACAGAAATGTTTGGAAAATTTAATTGCATGTCTATGTTTAACTACACTGATCCTAGATCCAACGATTTGTTCGAACACAACTTCAATAATGATATAGTATATTATCCGGCTGGATTTGACGAACAATGGTGGAATTACACTTTGGAACAAAGTAAAAATCTCAAAGTCTGGGCCGATGAGCAAAATGTTTACAATCATATATTCTGGAATCAACGTCCTGGTATTCAGGTGCAGGACATGCTGGCACCAGCATTGGCTTATCAGGGGTTCATGATCGGCGATGTTCGAGATCAACGTATTGAGAGGAACAATCAATGGAATGGCATAGATATAAATCAAGCACACATTGTACACTGGCACAGTTCTAGGGGCGCACAGAATAGATTGAACTTGATGACGGAAGTAAATAAACTATCATCAGTTCCTTCTATAGATAAAACTCCACAATGAAAATAGTTTATGTAACAGGCTGTCTAGGTTTGATAGGTGCTCAAGCAGTAAGAGAATGCTTAGGTCGCGGTTGGTATGTGTTAGGCATTGACAAAATGACCTATGCCAGCAATCCTCATTTTGTAGATGAGTTCTCTGCCCACGCAAATTTTAAATTTCTATGTCAAGACATCAACGACATCGAACGATTGGTTGATTGCGATTACATCATTAACACTGCTGCTGAAACACACGTTGACAACTCAATCATGAGCAGTGGTGTGTTCTTACAGAGCAATATCAATGGTGTACATCATTTGCTAGAGTTGATCAAGAAACAGCCTACGTATAAAGCTCCTATGTTGATACATTTCAGCACCGATGAAGTTTATGGTGATGTAGAAACTGGCGCTCACACAGAATCGGACTATCTCAAACCCAGTAACCCCTACAGTGCCAGCAAAGCAGCAGCCGACATGTTGATTGTGGCCTGGGCCAGAACCTATGGCATCAAGTACAACATACTACGTCCAACCAACAACTACGGCATTGGTCAATATGTAGAAAAACTTATTCCAAAAACTATCAAATATTTAGAACTAGAAAAAAAAGTTGACATACACGACCACGGAAATCCCATAAGAACTTGGTTGCATATCACCGACACTGCTCAAGCAGTTATGGCAGTCATAGACAACGGATGTGAAAACGAAATTTTTAATATTTCTGGCAACGTTGAACTACCCAACAGAGAAATAATAACAAAAATTTTACAAATTTATTACAATCAAAATCACGATCATGATTGGCAGAATTTTGTTGCATTTTCCACTCGTCCAGGACAGGACATTAGATACAGCATCAATGATGACAAACTAAAATCATTGGGCTGGAAGGCGCAGGCCAACTTTGATCTTGAGTTAGAAAAAATTGTTGCATACTATAAAAAACATTTTATTTGGTAAACTATGAAACATATATTAGAAGCAGTCAAAAAATACATTGATGAAAAGCAAGCTGCCAAAACGTGGACTGCGGGCAAAGACTTTGTAAACTATGCCGGGGCACACTACAACAGCGACGAGTTTGTGGCCGGTGTAGAAAGTTTGCTCAAGGGTTGGCTTGTAATGGGCGATGCAGGACTAAAGTTTGAACAAGAATTTCCCAAACAGTTTGGCAAAACTCGAGGCATTGTGACCAACTCTGGTTCAAGCAGTAACTTGTTGATGATGGCCAGTTTGACCAGCAAACGTGGATACAACCTGCCCAAAGGCACCAAAGTGTTGATGCCCATTGCTGGATTTCCAACCACACTTAATCCTACGCTACAAGTTGGATTCGAACCTGTGTTTGTTGACATAGAACTAGATACATTAAATTTAGATCTAGATCAGGTTGAACGAGCACTTAAAGATAACCCAGACATTCGTGTTATTACCTTTGCACATGTGCTGGGTAATCCGCCTAACATGGATCGGTTGATGGAGTTGGTAGAAAAGTACGATTTAATCTTGTTAGAAGATTGTTGTGATGCACTAGGATCAACTTACAAAGGTCAACCGTTAGGCAGTAATGGCTTAATGGCATCCTGCAGTTTTTATCCGGCGCATCATATGACCATGGGCGAAGGGGGCTATGTTGCTACCAATGACGCTAATCAAGACGGTATACTACGCAGTTTCCGTGAATGGGGTCGTGGATGTTATTGCGTTGGACCAGATGCAAACAAATTAAAATGCGGTACATGTAACAAACGTTTTAACAACTGGATCCCTACCTTGCCAGATGAAATCTTTGATCACAAGTATGTGTACGACGAAATTGGATACAACTTAAAACCAATTGAAATGCAGTGTGCCATGGGCCTAGTACAGTTGGAAAAACTAGATGAAATACATGCCCTGCGCAGACGTAACTATCAATTGTTGTTTGCCATTTACGAAAAATATGAACAATACTTCCATTTACCACGTGCTCAAGAACACAGTAACCCATCGTGGTTTGCGTTTCCACTGACTATTCGTCAAGATGCTCCATTCAGTCGCACAGACATTGTGGACTACTTGGAAGAAAATTTAATTCAAACACGTCCTTATTTTGCTGGCAACATCATGCTACAACCGGCATACAGTCATTTGATGGATCCCAATAAAGCCAAGGATAACTTTCCAAATGCCACCTTGTCAATGACCAATACCTATTTCCATGGCACAAGCCCTGTAATTTCACCGGAACAAATTGCCTACATTGGCAAGATTGTAGACGGATTTATGGGTTTGTATCTGTGAACAAAAAAGTTGTGGTGTTTGGTGCCGACGGGGGAATTGGGTCGGCTGTTGTAAAAAATTTAGCTGAGTTTGATTATCATCTAACTTGTGTTGATTGTCAACAGATAGATTTTTCTAAATCCGACAGTGATGAAAAAATATTTCAGTTGTTGACCAATATTAATCCAGAAATTATTGTCAATGCCGCTGGAATATTTGGATCAAACGACCAAACTCATGACAACACTATGAACATTAATTTTGGCAGTAATTGGTCTATTGTAAGATATCTTATGAAGAATAATACCAAGTCGATTCGTTTTATCATGCTTGGATCTATTGCTTATCAGAAAGGTCGTAGCTGGGCTATGGTTTATACTGCCAGTAAATCTGCGTTGCACAGTTTATGGCAAGGTGCCCGAGATTTTTTTGATAACACATCAATAAGTATTGATTTAGTAAATCCTCAAAGAGTAAAAACCAACATGACTGGTGATCGGTACAATCCAGACTTGCAGTATTTGGAGCCAGACACTGTTGCCAAAAAAATACTAGAGCTAATAAAACAAAACGACAAAAGCAGTTGTATTGATATCGAGTTCAATTCAGTTGACACACACAGTTAAAAAATATACAATAAAACATTATTATTTACAAATTTTTTATGAAAAAAATATATCATACATGGCAAGATGTCGAACATCAAACCCAAGAAATTCTTCGTCAACTACAACAAGACCAGTGGAGACCTGATTACATTGTAGGACTTACTCGCGGTGGACTGGTGCCAGCCATGCTGATCAGCCAATGGTTGGACGTCCCAATGGAAACGTTGAAGGTCAGCCTGCGTGGTGAGGAACCCGACTGCGAGAGCAACTTCTGGATGCAAGAGGATGCTGTCAATGGGAAAAATATCTTGATAGTGGATGACATCAACGACTCCGGTGCCACCATAAACTGGATCCATCAGGACTGGGACATCGGATCGCGATGGGGCGACAATGTGCGTGTGGCCGTGCTGTACGACAACGAATCCAGCGCAAGTAAAATCACGCCCGATTATTCAGCCGAGGACATAAACAAGGCTGCAGATCCGCAGTGGATCGTGTTCCCATGGGAAGAATGGTGGCGCCGCTGGAACCCCCAGGAGAAAAAACATGAGTGACATATTCAGCGATCAACGCAAGTTCATGCGCGCATGTGGCCAGACCTCAGACCATCATAATCCCGATCAATTTCGCATGTACTGTGACCTAGTGCGCGAAGAAACAAAGGAACTCAAGCAAGCACTTGCCGCCGAAGATACAGTGGCTCAACTGGATGCCCTAATAGATATCTTAGTAGTTGCCGCAGGAGCCATACACAGCCTAGGAGTAGATGCCGAAGGTGCCTGGAAAGAGGTCATGCGATCAAACTTTGCCAAGGTAGATGACAGGACAGGTAAGGTCACGCGGCGCGAGGATGGCAAGGTGCTGAAGCCCCCTGGCTGGGAACCACCGCGACTGAAACAGTTCGTGAGGCAGCCATGATCCAGAATCTCAGATTGAGATTGGCCAGATGGATCCTGGGTCGGCATTGTGGTTGTTATGTCATGGGCTATCACAAACTGTGCGATTATTCCGCCAAGGTCAAGAAATGATCCAACCTCTGCGCGATGATCTCATGGTGCAACAACAGTTGCCGGCGCAGAGTGAATGGCTTCGTGGCTGGCAGCACATGGTGGCGGTAATCATGCTGAACCAGACCGGTCGCAAACCAGTGAAAACAGTACTTCCTGTGTTTCTGGATCGCTGGGACAATCCTAGTGCATTCTTGTCGGATACCGAACAGGCAGTCAAGGATGTGATATGGCCCTTGGGCATGGTCAATGTGCGATACCATCGCCTGAAACGCATGACCGAGGACTTCTTGACCTGGGACCAAAAAGATGCTACAATGCTGTATGGCATTGGAAAATACGGATCGGACAGTTACGAAATTTTTTTCCGACACAATTACTCAGTGGAACCCACGGACAAAGAACTCCGGCGCTATATAGAACAGGAGATCTGTGCATGATGCAACAACACAAATCAGTGTCATCCAAGACACCAAGTCTACCAAATCCCATCTATTATCATGCTATGTATCATTTACTGAATACGGAAGATAGTTGGGTAGAGTTTGTCAATGACTGGAACGATACACTTAACTATTCTCAAAAGGATATAGACAGATTCTCTCCGTTTTTACACAATCACCATTGTTTCAAGAACAGCAAGTATTAGATCTAGGTTGTAATCTGGGCTATTCCCTTATTTTTGCCAAACATTTAGGTGCAGACAAAGTCACAGGAATAGAAGCAAGAGATCATTGGATCTCTGCCGGGCAGAAAGTTCTAGATCAATACGGAGATAACGACATTATTTTGTTGAATCGTGATGTTAATGATTTAATTAATCTAGCGGTGCAGGTCTCTCAGCACGACATGATAGTTTGCATGGGGCTGTTTTATCATCTAAATAACCATGTGCAGTTTTTAGAAACAATGATTAGTTCGCCTGGCGTGCACACGATCATGATTGAGTCATTGCTATTGGATGATTTAAACCACGACAAACGTCCCGCTGTTTATTTCTTATCAGAATCAGTGCAGGATCCATTAAATGCCTACTCTGACTCCGCGACGACCGCGTTTGTAGGTGCGCCAAACATTAGATGGTTCAGAGAAATATTTGATATCTACGGTTGGAAAATTAGTGCAATACATGTCACCGAGAATCCAGAGTGGAATCCAAAAAGATTCTGTATAACCGCGCACAAAAAATAATGGAAAAAATAACCTACACAGAAATATTCTACAGCCTACAGGGTGAAGGTAAATGGGCCGGTGTGCCTAGCATATTCTTCCGCACGTTTGGTTGCAACTTCCGTTGTCGCAAGTTTGGTCGCCCGCGCGATGAGGAGATTGCGGGACACAATCCCGAAGTGGTAGAGATACTGCAGCAGCTACAGCAGGATCCAGACCGGTACCGAGAATTCCGAGATCTGCCTCTTGTGACCACAGGTTGTGATACCTATGCTTCAATCTATCCGGAATTCAAGCGATTCAATCGCCAGTCCGATGTAGATACCATCGCACAGGAGATCCAGGCACTGTTGCCCAATCAGGCCTGGGATCAGGACTGGAGCGACAACATACACTTCATCATCACGGGCGGTGAACCACTGCTGGCCTATCAGCAACTGTATCCCGAACTGCTGTCCATGTTGCGACAGCAGGGCCTGCGAGATGTCACCATCGAGACCAATGGCAGCCAGGCACTGTATCCCGAGGTGCGCGACTACTTCTTTGAAGACTTCACCAGGCACGGCCGAGACTATGACCGGCTCACGTTTTCCGTGAGTCCCAAACTGCCGGGTTCGGGCGAATTATGGAACTCGGCCATCAACCCCAAAGTTGTCAAGAGTTATGAACTGGTGGGATACACCTATCTCAAGTTTGTGGTGGCCACAGCAGAAGATATGCAGGACGCAGAGCGTGCGGTGCAGGAATATCGCGAAGCCGGATTTGGTGGACCGGTGTATCTCATGCCTGCAGGTGGTGTGCCTGAAGTGTACAATCTCAACACACAGGCCGTGGCAAATATGGCATTGCAACGCGGTTGGCGTTACAGTCCCCGGCTGCAAGTGGACATCTGGCGTAACCAATGGGGTACCTGATGTGGATGATCGAAAGCACCATGGATCGTGCCATCAGATTGCTGGCAGATCAAGACGACTTTGAACGCCAGGCTCGTTTTGAGTACCGCTGGAGTGTGTGGCCGCGTAGATGCTATCGCACCAGACGCTGGATATGGGGTCCGGCTGTGTGTGCAGAGGCCGTGTGGACCGGCCCTGGTGATGCCATCATGGAACGCCGCTGGTTGCACAGAGATGCACACCTAATCATGATGCTGAAAGGAACAACCCATGGGACTGTTTGATAGATTCCGGAAAAAAACTCCAAAGCCCGCAGATGTCAAAGAACGACCTCAAAAGGCCACAAAATCTGCCAAGGACACAGCCACGGAAAAAGGTGAGCCCTGGGTCACCATACTCAGCATGGACATCAATCCTGAAAATCTGCACGAAGGCGCATTTGAACTGGACTGGAATTCGGTTTTTGTGACCCGCCTTGTGAAAGCTGGTTACATGATGAAAGAAACTGACACCGATGCTGACATCGTGGATCGCTGGTTCCAGAATGTGTGTCGCCATGTTGTGATGGAGACGTTTGAGCAAGAAGAAGCCATGAACACCCAGGCACGCTACACTCGCAGCCGTGATCTCGGTGATGGTCGCAGAGAAGTGTCATGATATTCACCCACATACGCAGGCTCAAGGATGAAGGCAAGAAAGTGGGCATCACGTTCAGCACTTTTGATCTTTTCCATGCTGGCCACATCGCCATGCTGAGCGAAGCACGCAACCACTGCGACTATTTGATCGCAGGTCTGCAGACTGACCCCACCCTGGATCGACCCGACACCAAAAATGCTCCTGTGCAGAGCATCGTGGAACGACAGATACAGTTAGCGGCCTGTAGATATGTGGATGAGATTGTGCTGTACAGCACCGAACAAGACCTCCGGGATCTCTTGTTGATCCTGCCAGTAGACCTGCGCATCCTGGGCATAGAGTATCAAGGCACAAACTTTTCTGGCCAGGCCGAATGTGAAAAACGCGGCATCGACGTGATCTACAATGTGCGCGACCACTCGTTCAGCAGCAGTGGTCTTAGACAGCGCGTGGTGGTGGCAGAAGAAAATCGCGCTCGCTTGGTGCGTGCCGCAGCAGGCCACAGTGACTCTAGCCCGGTGCTGAGCCCCAGATGATCCTGTATGTCAACGGCGACAGCCACACTGCTGCCGCCGAAGCTGTGAATCAGCATGCGTTCGCCGAGGATGATCCGGATCTGGGCTACCTGGGCCGGTTGCCACATCCGGTCAATCTGGCCGTTAGTTGGGGGCGTGTGTTAGCTGATCTGCTGAAAGCCACGTTCAAGTGTGATGCAGAAAGCGCCAGCAGCAATGCCAGGATCCTGCGCA
>Ga0114918_10006058_pt1 | contig 10269 bp, 9 predicted proteins | sample LantaG_FD_87015 | JGI IMG/M metagenome (GOLD analysis project Ga0114918, IMG submission 87015) | Deep subsurface microbial communities from Baltic Sea to uncover new lineages of life (NeLLi) - Landsort_02402 metaG | ecosystem: Environmental > Aquatic > Marine > Oceanic > Sediment | place: Baltic...
CAGATTCTGGTTCTACTTCAATGTCAGTTTCTGCATCAGATTCTGGTTCTACTTCAATGTCAGTTTCTTCATCGGATTCTGGTTCTACTTCAATGTCAGTTTCTTCATCGGATTCTGGTTCTACTTCAATGTCAGTTTCTTCATCGGATTCTGGTTCTACTTCAATGTCAGTTTCTTCATCCTCAATGGGGACTTCATCATCAATCTCGACATCAGTTTCTTCATCGGATTCTGGTTCTACTTCAATGTCAGTTTCTGCATCGACTTCCCCGTCCGGCTCTACTTCGATATCAGTTTCCCCGTCAACTTCCGGCTCCATCTCTGGCTCCGAATCAATTTCCTCATCAGATTCTGGTTCTACTTCCCCGTCCTCATCCGCTGGTTCTTCTATGGGAGCTTCGGGTTCTTCTCCGTCTGAGTCGTCCGCAATTTCATCGTCCTGCGCAACTTCCTCGCTTTCCGGCTCTGTTGGAATTTCTTCAGCAGCATCTTCAACTTCTGCAGTTTCTGGTTCTTCATCAGTGACATCTATCTCATCCCCATCCTCAATAGTTATATCCGAATCAGAGGGTTCCGAAACTTCCGGTTCACCATCAGCCCCTACTTCAGGCGGTTCCTCTACACTCTCAGCACCAGAATCCTCCGGGCTAGAGGAAATTTCAGTGTCAACACTGTCAATTTTCTCCTGTACCTTTTCGATCTCCGCAAGGTCTTCCTGGTCGGACTGGAGTGCCAGCTTTTCCAACCAATCCTTAACAACATTGAGCAGATCCTTTCCTGTAAAATTCAGATTTTTCAACTGTTCGATAGCCGCAGACATATCCTCTGGAGTTGCATCAAACAAAGATACATCCTCCGGGAGTCCAAGAATACCGTACACCATATTATCAAATTGAAGGTCGATCATTATACCTCCCCGTGCAGCATATCTTCAACACCCTGACTGTACACAGACATTTTTCCGCATATCCTGCCTGAGCGTCCTGTTCTTCCGTGTGTTTCCGATATCTTTTCTACTTTGATGTCAGTAAGAGTTACAGAATCATCTTTCCTTTTCTTCTGCTCAGTAAGTTTCTGTTTTTTCAGTGCCAGCCGTTTCGTAAAATTTTCCTTAATTGCTTCGAGGACTTTCTTTTTCTTGGCAACTGCTTCTTTCAGAGCAGCTTCCGGGGTAGCTTCCGGGGTAGCTTCCGGGGTAGCTTCCGGGGTAGCTTCCAGAAGCATTGCGCGACCAGCTCCTACAATCATCCTGGCAGTTGCTTCCGGCATTGAGTATTCAGCCATGAGTGTTTTAACAGACTCGTCAAGCTCTTTCTGCTCCGACAATTCCTTACTCAGATCAGCAGTCCATTTAGTTTTTGCCTTCTGATACCCAGGGAATGTCCTGAGAAACGGACCTACCTCATCAGCACTCTTAAAATAGAGCGGTTCGCCAAAATCACCATCAACAGTCGTAATCTGCACAGCATAATTATAGCCTTTGTCCTTCATTTTTTTAGCCACAGCCTTTTCACTGCCTGGTAAACCAGCCTCAGCAATTACCTGTTCTTCTATTTCCATCTCTCCCTCTGCCGGACCCTCTTCCTCGTCTTCCTCGCCAGTTTCCACTTCAATCTCCACCTCTGCTTCAGCGATAGGTTTTTCATCAGTGGCAGCTTCCTGCTCAGTTTTCTTTGTACCACATTCATCTACTGGCGGTTCCTCAACCACAACAGGGGGTTCACCTTCAGGCTCGTCAACTACCATCTCTCCCTGCTCATACAGACGCATAAAATCACAAACATCGTGCGCGACACCGAGATACTTGAAAACAAGGCTTTCAGTCAGATCAACTTTTCTTTCCCTGACCTGGGCATTGTACTCAGTGATAATTGTTTTGACATAGGAGTTCACTGCCGCAGCCGCTTTGCTTACATCAGTTTCTGTAACTTCCAACACGGGCAGCTCGAATGATGTACACTCTTTAGTCACTTTCTGGGAAATCTCCCAGAACTTTCTCCAGTTGACTTCCAGGAGTTTTTCATTATCAAAATACATCCGCGCACATTCATACAGATAATTCTGAAAATATTCATTGAATGAATCCTTGCTCCCCTCTCCGATAATTCTTTTGAGGGTGAACAACAGGTCTTCTGGCTTTACTTCCTTCACTTGGAACTGTTCGAATAGCATTGGTTTTCCTCCGTCTATATTTTTTTCGTCAATCTGTATATTTTCAACTTTGCTTTGTTCTACAAGCGGTTCTGCATAAGCCCTTCTGATATTTTCCATAATTTCCTGCACTTCCGGTATGGCTGTTTCAAAAGATGGGTCTATCACCAGATCAAATGTAATCAGTTCATAACCCTCTGCAATCACTCTACCACCGGAACCAATCTCACCACAACCTCTGGCAGAAACTCCTACGGGTATTTTAGCCTTGAGAAGTTCATAAATATCTCTGCCGACTCTGGTATTCAGGATTTCAACTTCCCCCAGAATTCTGTTACCCTCAAAATCAAGTCTTGTGACCACTCCACCAATCTTTTCAATGTCGGTATTCAATCCGGTTGCTGGATGATTCCCCTGTGCGACCATGGCACGCATCTCTATGCGTCTACGCAGCTTGGGATCATTCTGCAGCATTGCCTTGATATCCTGTCCGTACAGCCTATCATTCTGATTTCTGACATCGAACTCCATGAACGGTCCACGCAGTTTGGCAAGATACGGTTTGTCCCATGTGCCTGCCTGGAGCATAGGCTGGTCTGCCGATTCAAAAAGGACAAGTGCCCCACTGTATGTGCTGAAAGTCTTTCTTTCGACACTCTCTTTCAGCCCCATCATATTTTTGACGATACCCGTAACATAGGCATAAAAGGCATCTCCCTCTGACTCGGAGCGTCCCTCTTTCTCAGCAATTTTTTTCGCCTTGTCCCAGTATTCCTCGGCTTTCGCCATAGAAACATCAGCACGATCAGCTAAAGATTTCAAAACAGGTGCGGGCATATATCTCTCCTACAGTATTAGTTTTTATCAGGATAACAAATTATCCACTATCTGCCAAGGACTGTCTGCTATACTCTGATTTTACCCTGTGCAACTAACACCCTACTGAGTGCGAGCAGGTGTTTACACATTCCGGGGATCTTTCTCTTATTTTTCTTTTCCGGGGGAATCGTTTTCTCTGCCGCCTTGGGCTTTCCCTCATAAACTCTGTGCAGCACATTGGCAAATCCCCAGTAAAAAAAATAGGCTGGACAGGTGCACTTGACACGCACTCCGTGTTTAGTGAGTGAGGGAATCATTTTTGGATCTTCATCTACATCAACCCCATAGAATCTTATTACCATGCTGTACACTGCTTTATATTTTTTATCGTAAATTTTGAACTGCTGTCTAAACAAAGATTTTACAATCGCTGAAAATGCCACAGATTTTGTTCCAAGCCACTTCTTTTCTTTCCGCAGCTTAATAACACCACGCTCGTATGGCTTCGATCTCTGCGGAGTTTTTTTCAGAACTTTTATTGTTGTAACCGCAATGTCACCCAGTGAAAATGGCATTCATTCTCCTACGCTGGTACATATTTATGTATATCACTGTCCGCCCTGTCCAAATCAGCGAGAGCCTGCAGTAATTTCTTGTGTACTATCAGCAACTGTTTCTTTGCCTGGTCTGGGAGAGTCTTCAAATGCCGATAGCCTGTCAGCTTTTTATCCGCAGCAAGTAGCATACTCTCTAACTCTGCCAGCAACTTTTCAGCCTCAGCCTGGGCAAATTCCCACTCGCCTGTTAAAAACTGATTCGGAACTCGCTCCTGAATACTGGCTTCCATTAGTTTCCCGCGGATATGTGCTTCTAAAATTGTTCCTTTCATGTTACTCCACCAAATATAATTTTTGTATCTTAAACAACCCGTCAATGATGAGATTATCCATGACCTGAACATACACGGGGGCAGCGTCAACCATCCCTGGAAGATAATCACCGTCCTCGATTGTAAATACTTCCGTTGCAGCAGCGGCATCGTTCAGAAAACTTAATCTAATGAACACATTTTCATTGTTGCAGCGATAGATATTGTCCAGAATAATTTTAACCCAGGTCGATGTATCGAAAGTCACAGCGGCATTAAATAACACCGTGGGTGTTCCAGCTTCCACACGATTCAGTATTACAGAAATGAGGTTGACCCCACTCCGTGCCAGTGTCAATTCGTAGTAGTTGCTCGCATCAACTTTCCTGAACTTGATTACTGCCGCACCAGTCGCATTGAACAGAAACCACGGAGCAATCCTGGTATCGAGCGCAGACTCTTTTGTCTCGATCACAAACCCTGGAGAAGCAAGCCCTTCAATGGCTCTTGTTTCGTGGTGGGTGGGAGAAGTTATCCAGTTGTACAGAGGGCTTAAAATGTTCCAGTCCGTGTATGCCATTAAATCTCCCACTCTGGGTCTTCAAAAGACTCGTCAATCCAGTCTACCGCTATCCATATCTCACGAGCTGTTCTATCCGGAGTGAGTCTGTAGGTTGCGTATACCTCTACATTGGAAGCTATCACCGCCAGTACCTCGATAACAGTGTACTTTTTCCACTGCAACCTGGATCTGTCCAAACCTTTTAGTGGAACAAGCAGCATGTCAAACTGTTTCACATTTGCTTTGTTCTCTATGCGTGCCTCGACAGGCAGATCATTCTCATCGTACAAGAATCCGGCAAACATCTGGGGGAGCGGACTGTATTTCAAATGACACTTGATCGTTTCAGGTGCTGTGAAATCGTATACTGCTGCTTCCTCATCAAATTCATTGCGTGTCACTGTTCCCCGGAATAGTAAAGTATCCTCGCCTACCAGGTCAATGGTGATATCGTGGACAAGACCTAGAGCATCTGCTACTACTTCCGGAAATACTTTTGACATTTATTACAGTCCTCTGAACTGACTCTCAATAAGCCGTCTGCGTTTACCTTTCAGTTTTTCCTCTGCCTCTGTTTTCTTTTTTGCGTCAAGCGCAGCTTTAATCCAGCCCTTAGCAATGTCACTCTTGATGGGCTTCTTTGCGAATTTCATTACATCTTTCCATGCCTGTAAAAATAAATTCTTATCATCCACATACTCACTGTTATCAATGACCTTGAAATTGCCGCTACCAAATAATGACTGAAATTTTCCCATATTGTGCTGGACAGCCTTCCACATGTCGATAACATCTGCATCGGGCAGCGAGCGTTCTCTATCCTGGTTGCGTTTTACCGCCACATCCTGAGATGTATTAACAAAAATCATGTATGTGTCGTATCCCAGGGCTTCCAAGTCCTTTCTCGCTGTTTTGATTTTATCAAAATCCCTTCCGGTGCCATCAATGACCACACCCAGCCTTCCGTCAAGGTAAATACTGAGCCTTTTCTTCGCTAAACTTTGAGCTTTCGCCCTGAGCAAATCTTTTGCGACTATCTCCGCAGAGGACATTTTGCTCATGTCCAAATCCATCCCCGCTTTTTTTGCCAGGGCTTCGAAGGCTTCATCAGAGTTTACAACGCGGAAACCTTGCCCACCTGTAGCATGTCCAGCCACAAAAGACTTTCCGCTCCCCGGACCACCAGCCAAAAAAATAGCCTTAAAAATACTGGGGTCGTAAACACCCTCGGTCAACAGTTGTTCGAATGTTTTTTCACGCATCAGTCTTTTTCCCCCTCGCTTTATTTACTTTTTCCTCAGAATATCCGAACACAAGTTTTTCAGCATCAGTCAGCAACTTCTCTGATGAGAAACCGACAGACATTAATTTTCCGTCTGTTTTATGAACATGCGCTGTTTCTATTTTTTCCAAAGCGGAAAGCAGCTTATCGGGCAAGGCATCCTCGAATATCAGCAGGTATCGTCCCACCGCGGATCGTATAACTTTTTTGCACTTGATCTCACTTCGCATCTTTAACCTCCGGTTTCCTGTCATCAACTATTATTGTTTCAAACTCTCCCTCTACTGAGAATCCCCAGCTCTGAGATTTCAGGGTAGCGTCTACCATTCCGCAGAATGAAACTTCTCTACCCTCAATATTGAGTCTGATATCTTTTAATTCGCTCAACTGTATGTAGCCCCTTTCATCATTCTAGCGAGCCTGCTCTTGCGCCTGTTCTGCTCAGGAGTTTGTTCCTCTGCCGATTCCGCTGCATCAGATACCTTTCCTTCCATAAGCTGCGCAATTCTGTAAGCACGAGGTTTCAATTCCTCCATAACTGGTTTACTGTAAACCTTTTTATTTTCCTGGAAGGAAACAGAATTCACACGCACTTGTTTTCCCTCAGATGTTTCCACCTCAAAGTTGTAGCTGCCGTCATCATTCTGTACACCGGAAAGTATCTTTGCTTTCATCGGTTCTGCCCCAGCTTTGGTAACTGTCAGAATTTTTCCTGTATAGGGGCAATCTGGATTTTGTCCAGCCATTGCTCTACCTGTTCCGTGCGGACCCTGCCCATCCTGCGCTGGAATCTGCTCAGTTGTTATCTCAATATCTTCGGGCGGTTCTTCCGCTACCGGATCAGCTTCAACATCCGGTTCCTGTTCCGCCACTATAGGCTCACCCATCTCCATGCCTGGTTCTGGAACAGGTTCGAGTTCCGCAACCGGGTCTGAAACTATAGGCTCCGCGACTGGTTCTGCAACTGGTTCCGCAACTGGTTGCTGTGTCTCCCCAGACAGGGCTTTCTTCAATCTGAAAGCCATTTCTTCTGGAGACAGGTCGGCTTCATACGGCACAGTCAGATCATTAAAAGGCAGATTTATCAGGATGCAGAATTCCCCTCCAGAGTCCCGGAGAGTCAAAGAGCCGTGTACTGGGTGAGCAAAATGTACTTGTCTATGTCCTCTGTCTACCTGGGGAATGCTTCCACCGATTCTGCGTATAACATCTTTCCAGTTCTGAGAAAGGAAATCCCCCTCCCAGTTTTCCTGTATTGCCAGTCTTACCTCTGAAAGTATTGGCACAGCAAAATCCGTGTATGCAATATCCTCTTTCAACAATTCCGGTGAAAAAGAAATAAAGAATGTCAAGCGGGCTTTCCCATCCATCCAGGATGTAATGAGAACTTGCCCGATCTTTGCCTTCCCAAAAAACCGTCCGCGTGTTCCCTGTGTGGACGGAACATTCAGAACAGCATCATATATCTTTTTTATCTTATCCAGATCATCCACTGCAGCTACGAAAAAAGTCCCATCATAAGTGGTTGGGCTGAGCTCCATATCTATCCCACCGATATTTTTCTTTTTCCCTCTGGGAATTATTTTAATATCCTTGGGAACGGTCATGTCTTCACCCTTCGCACCTTTTATAGGTGCAAAAGCAGCCTCAGTAATTTCCTGTGAATCGTATATGCCCAAGCGTCCGCTGTTTGCCGGTCTGTCCTTGTCGTAATCCACAAATTTTTTAACGCGCCATTTCTGCCAGACTGGTTTTCCATTATCATCCTCGTCCACCATTACATAAGCAGCAGCCTTGCTGAGCTTTGCAGGTCTGCTCCCTCTATCACCGCCAAGCTGGGAATACTTGCCTAAATGCAGGGTATGCGTAGCACCATGTTTTTTTGCCCAGTCATCGGGTGCGCCATAAGTCCACGGAAATCCGCCAGCTTTTCCGCCAACAATATCGATCCAACCATCAGCCTCTGGACCTTCCTCTGTAATTTTCCGGGATTCATTAGCGATTCTGTACTTGTATCTACCCTGTGTTACATCTGTAAAGTATTTTAGAGCATCTTCCGTCCCTAGTTGAGCCTTCTGCCTGTTTTTTGTAATAACTATATCCCGTTGCTGCGGACTATAGGCAAACACATATTCCCAATTCCCGTCCTTAAAGACCTGAATAGCTTTTTGGTTTTTTTTCAAAATTCTTTCTGTAATTTCCCGTGACTCTGTTGCCGGTCTGGTAATCATACGCTCGATGGTATCCCACCTTTCACGACCGTGCACAGTATTTCCATCTTCCATTTCAAATTCGTCTGCAACCATTCCCGCACCGATGTCCAGACCCTCACCCTTTTTCTTTATGTTCTTGTCCAAGTAATACTTGAGAGCAAGCCATCCCTCTTTGGTGGCTGTGAGAATGAGTGTCTTTCCTTTGAAACTCAGACTCCCAAATTTTCCGAGAACTCTTTTCACCAGGTTTATAATGTTGCTGCCGTGCTGCGGTTCACCACTCCGGCTGTAGACCATAAAGGTGACAGGGATCGCCTGACCCATTACATATTCGAGAATTGTCTGCTCACTAATCTTTTGATCGTTGAGAAACTTAGAGCCAGAGACATTATTGAAATACTGATCTATCGGTTTCAAAACTTTAATGCGGGTTACCTTCAAGAGCTTAGCGGCATCAATAGCATCACTCATGGAGAAGGGTGTCCACTTCAAAGAGTACGCATCTGCATATTCCTTTGATGTCCACATCTCAGCACCAGATTTCCACTCTCTTTTCGCCTTCCCAATTTTCATTTTCCCTTTCGTCCGCACTCCAGCTTTCTGCATTTCCTTGGCAAAATTCTGGGCATCAGACTTATTCAGGAAAGCGTATTCTTGCGGCTTCTCGTTAAAAGAAACTTCGCCAATTATTTGCTCATTCATAGAAGTGTCCTCTACTTCTCCCATCAGATACACAGCGTCCTTATCCGCAGAAACTCCAAATTCCTGCAAAGTTTTTCGGCTGTATATATCTCTATCCGGCTGCACGGTCATTGATACCCCAAGTATACCGGAGCCTAGGCTAAGTGCATTAGACACACTTTTCGCCAGCCTGTCTTCTGATGCCATTAGTTTTTGTGCAGTCTGCGGATCTACCCCTTTATACACAAGCAGAAATCGAATACTCGGCTGATTTCTCTGTGGTGAAACATAGTACGTTTTATCCACCTGCTTTGCATATACAGCCGATGCTCTTTTACCGCCCACTTTCATTTTAGATAACAATTTTTTGAGATCATTTACAGTCATGGTCCGTTCCTCCGTTTACTGTCCGAGTTTATTTTTTAATATTTTTATAAATTTATCCGCATAACCTTGCTCTCCGGGTTTGGGCATTGCAGCAAGTGCTTTGCAAAACTCCGAGGATTCAGATTGCACAGATTTATTCCGACCCATTATGCTATCCCACATAGTTCCTTTGAACTCAGATTCTATCCGGGAAAGCATTTCCTTTTCCGTAAGTCCTTGTCTGGCACACAAGTTCCTGAAACGCTCCTGCATATTTCTGGGCTTTCTCAAACCCATGTCTGCCGGAGTGAATGCAATATCTGCAGAGGTGGTTGTTTCTTCTACTGCATTCTGCACAACCAGAACCGGCATATCCGGCACACCCAGTTTCAGGAAAGCACCAGCCCGGTGTCTTCCATCCTGACCGCCTTTCGCAAAGTCCAGGACGGTAAGCGGCATCTTCTTATCATTATTCTCTATCTCATTTGCTATTCTGTCAACTCGCTCCTGCTCCAGTTCCCCAAGTTCTTCCTCGTAGGACATACCGTGGATCTCTGCACACTTCCTGAAATAATCCTCTGGTGACATATATTCAATCTCTGCAATTATCCCGTCTGGTGGGTTCTGCATGACCCTATCATAGTACCCATTCCCAGTTGATGACATCACCGTGTGCTTATTTTCCTGAAGCTCAATCTGTTCAACCCTGGCTGTAACCTCGTACATATCGCATTCAGCCATTTTGGTTGGATCTGCTATTGTTACCTTCACATCTGGGTGCGTAGTAATCCCATTAAAAAACTCGCACAATGCCTTGTATGCTTTCTGCGCATCTTCCATAGAAGAAAAGTTTGCATCCATTTCATTAAAGTGGTGCGAACAGAGCAAGCCACAACGGAGCTTTGGGGAATAATTACCCATGAACTCATACATCCCCCACCCTACTTCCTGAAATGGCTTTTGCCCTTGCCGTGACAATTCCTTGAGATCGTCATAAGTGATAAATCTATTCTCATTCAAAATTCCACGAGTCGCACTATCTATGTACCGCACCTCAAATCCATACTGGGGAGTGGACTTGCTTGTATCGACTGAGGTGGTTTTTGCGAGATTCATTCCGGGATGTCCTATATCCTTTGCGGATACTGGAATACCAAATTTTCCATTCCTGTATTGCACAAGAAAAAATCTGGATGAGCCTTTATATCTGCGGAGAAATAAAACCTGGTTTCCAGCTTTCTCAGGTCTGGATTTCAGTACAAAATAACTTTTGTCGTCAACAGTTATTTTATCTCCGGCACTTGCCATTTTCTCTTCACGCAGATTC
>Ga0114918_10006059_pt1 | contig 10267 bp, 9 predicted proteins | sample LantaG_FD_87015 | JGI IMG/M metagenome (GOLD analysis project Ga0114918, IMG submission 87015) | Deep subsurface microbial communities from Baltic Sea to uncover new lineages of life (NeLLi) - Landsort_02402 metaG | ecosystem: Environmental > Aquatic > Marine > Oceanic > Sediment | place: Baltic...
ATGAAAAGGAGAGCTCAAGAAGTAATCTCAAAATTAAATGAAATTAGCGAAGGCAAGCCAGTACCCTGTGGAATCCAAGTAGACTTTTCAGATTCTTCTATCGAAGAGGTAGATTGGGAAGCCCTCCGACTGAACTCGTCAAACTACGATGACAGAATTATAGCTGCGACTCTTGCCCTAAAAGATAAATCTACTGGTGATGAGGTCTTGATAGTGACCGCAGATTTTGGAATGAAACTTAAAGCAAAAGGTCATGGCATCAAAATTGTATCCCCACCAGATGACTGGAAAAGAGAAACTAAGGATTCTCGTGATAAAGAAATTGCAGGACTACGGAATAAACTTCAGAAATTTCAGAATGCGATGCCTGATGTTCAACTACTATTATCCACGGGAGATGAATTGGTACCGATTCTCAAAATATCTAAGGTCAAGCTTTTGGAAGGCGTCCTTACTGATGAGGATATTGAGATAAAATTAGATAAAGAAAGAAAAGAACTTAAGTCTATAGGGGCGGTGCATCCCTATTTAAAGAATACAATGTGGGATATTCCTACAAGTGAGATCAAAAGGTATGATGGAGAAGTAGACGAATATATAGGTAAATACTCAAGATACCTTAGTGATCTAAAAAGAGTTCAGGAGTTACGTTTGACAATTGAAATCTCTCCTGTCTTGATCAATAAAGGAAGCTCGCCAGCAGAGGACATCGATATTTTTCTCTATTTTCCTAACGATTGGCTCAAGTTTCCTGATGATATTAAACTGTTGAAAGAAACAGATCTTCGAGAATTTCCAAAAAAGCCTACCAGACCAACGCCCCCTCAATCAGGTTATGGATTACTCGGAAGGTTAGCTCAATTTTCTTCTTTATCTAACTTGATATCACAACCAATCTTTCCTTATGTGAATAGAGGCCCTGTTAAGCAAATTGGTCCAGAATTAAACAACTCGAAGATGTCTCACTATTGGTTAAGAAATTTGAAGCATGGCATGGAATGGCATGCAGAACCAATATTTGTTTGGTATATCACAGCTGATGTAATAACTACGTTTCAAATTAAATATTCTATTCACATTGGCAATCACCCGGAGGAAAAAGAGGAAGATTTGGTTGTAGTAATTGAAGATAAAGAATAGACAAAAAGTTAGCGTGCAGGTTTATTAAGAAGTGGATGTTACGGAACTGAATGGGAAATAACATGAAGAACCCCCTCCTTAATCTTGCCTTCAGGATACTGATTTCAATTTTGACCTTCATAGTTGTAACCTTCTTTGTCACATGGTTACTCGAGAGTCGAATTTTCTTTTCACTTTTCATCGGCATCCCCGTGGGTATTATCAGTGCAATGGTAGCATTTGTGATTATGACACGGTATCAAGCCAAAAAATAGTACAGGCCCTTCGTCTACGGCCACAATCACTGTTTTTGCTTCTTCTTTCTAAACAACGATGGTAACGGGACGACGTAGGTGCCGTTCTCCTTTATCCTCAGTACGATCTCCTTTCGCTCTAACAGTTTATCCAGATTGAGTTCGTATACGCCAGGACTCAAAATCCTTAAGCTTTCTATCCTCTCACCCTCTAACGGCTCTCGTTCCTCTATTTCTATCCGATCCACCAACTCCGCTGCGCTTATATCCTCTCCGCCCTTTAAATAAAGAAAAAGCTTGCCACCACACGCTGGGCAGCCCTTCAACATCGCTTCTGTTATTCTTTCAAATTTCTTCCCGCATTTCAGACACTTATGCATCTTCTTTTTTTTATCTTAATTACTTAGATCAGACCGCAGAAACGACTGCGCTTATCAAGTCCTTATCCTTCTTTATCGTGCGCATCACCTTCGCAGGCCCGATCACGGTGAGTCGCGGCTTTCTCCTCAGATTAAAAAAACTCCGCTTTGCCTGATAGCCACTTATCTCTATGCCAGGGAAATCGTCGCTTACCTCCGTCATGGTGAGTTCTATGAGCTTCATCTGCTCTTCCGATGTCAGACCGCCCTCTAATATCACTATATTACCAGACTTCACGCCATCCAGTATAAATCTCAGCTTCTCCGTCGAGCCCATCGAATTTATTTTATCTTCAGATATCAGATCCATCTTTATTTCCATCGTTTAACTTCCCCCATTAGCTCAAAACCGTCCATTTCACCTAAACCTCCTCGCCATTTCCCTATACAACTCACCCATATTATCTCCTTTTAATGCCGATATGGGTATGACCGTGTGCTGAGGAAACGCATCTGCTATCCTCTGTGGTGCCGCCTCCGCGAGGTCCATTTTATTCGCAACAACGATCATCGGGATGCTCCGCGCTTCTAAATTACCGATGATCACAATGTTCGTTTGCGTATACGGATCTTCGGTCGCATCCATCAAGAGCAGAACGCCATCAATATCGTCGAGCCATTTTATCGCCTCTATAACGCCTTCCGTCGCCTCTTTTGCCCTCTTTTTCGCTTCCTTCTCTTCTAACCCAAAAGCCATGAAATCGTGAAAATCTATCTTCGTCGCTAATCCCGGCGTATCAACGATATCAAGCTTCAATTTTGATTTCCCTTCTCGTGGCTTTTGCTCTGCGGTTGATGTTACGTTTGAGTCCGGGCTTACGTTAAGGTACGGGTTCTGCACGGACTTCGATTTCAAGTCTATGAGTACCCCCTCCTTTCTGACCGCTCGTCGCGTCTCGTGAGGAACCTCTGTGGAAACTCCAATATCCTCGTTCTCATCCACGAACGTATGGATTATGGTATTTGCCAACGTGGTCTTCCCTGCATTCGGCGGCCCGTAGATGCCTATCTTTGCCGGTACCTTCCTGAAAAACAAAGCTCTTAGCAGCCGTGATAAAATGCCCTTCCTCCTTTTCCTCAACTTCATCTCTTCTACCTTCCTTCTTCTCTATACCATAGTACTTTTTACTCGAAGATACGCGTAAACTTAATATTACTATATCTCTTTGCTTTTCATAACACTCACATTCAGTTTAAAAGTTTCGTAAAGGCGTTGGGGAAAAAACCTGAGAAAGGGTAAAATAAGGAAAGTCGCCGGGCGAGTCGAAGAGGAGAAAAAGTTGAATAAACCAGGAGAACCGGAAGAAGTAATACGCGTGCGTATTCCGCAGAAAAGGAAGAGAGAAGTGTTGGGGATAGTAGATAAGATGTTAGGAGGGCGACGAGTAATAGTCCAGTGCCTAGATGGAGTTGAACGAATGGGGCGAATCCCTGGTAGGTTGAAGCGGAGGCAATGGGTTGCCGTCGGTGATGTGGTAATAGTTGTTCCCTGGGACTTTCAGGATGAAAAGGGCGAGGTTGTCTACCGATATAAGCGACCACAAGTAGAATGGCTGAGAAAGAAGGGCTATTTGAAATAGAGAAGTGGGTGAGCGAACGGCAATTACCCAAAGGTAAGCGCAGGAAGAAGGATTATCGTGATCGTAAAACAGAGCAATACGTCTTCGACATCCCTACGTTGGAAACGCTGTATAAGTTCTCAAATAAAGGGATAATAACCGCGTTGGGTGGCCCTATAAGTAGGGGCAAGGAAGCTGTTATCTTTCATGCGTTAGGCGCTGAAGAAGAGGAACTGGCGATAAAGATGTATAAAATAAGCACCGCCAACTTCAATGCCATGCTTGATTATATTATTGGCGACCCACGATTTAAAAATATAAAGAAAGATCACAGGAGCATCATATTTGCATGGGCTCGTAAGGAGTTCAAGAATCTCAACCGTGCTTTTGATGCCGGTGTTCGGGTTCCCCAGCCGATTGTCTGCGATAAAAACGTGCTGATAATGGAGTTTATAGGAAAAGAAGGGATAGCAGCTCCACGATTGAAGGACATTCCTGTAGACATCCTCAAAGATGATTTTGAACCTGAAGAGCTCTTTCTGCGTATCATTTCCGCCGTAAAAACCTTGTATGAGAAAGGAAAGCTGGTGCATGCAGATCTCAGTGAGTACAACATCGTGATGAAAGGCTATGTGGAGCGTGAATTTGAAACAACCGCAAACAATAGTGCAGAAATTGAAATAGAGCCAGTATTAATAGATATGGGGCAATCCCTGCTTTTATACCACCCTCATGCCGATAAGTTTCTCCTGAGGGACGTGAAAAATATCGTTATATACTTCAACAAACTTGGTCTAAATTACTCAGAAGATGAAATAATGCGGATGGTGAAGGGCTAAAAGAGCTACAAAGTAACCCGCCATGACGGATTAATTAATAAATGTCACAGAGCAAAGTTTAAGATACGAAGATTGGTAAAATGATTAATACGTACGATCTGAGCAATCAGTAATTAAGGAGCGATGAACAAATGATGACCCAGCACGTTAAGATTCCTCATGATAGAGTAGGGGTACTTATCGGCCATAATGGATTCGTAAAAGACGATATAGAGAAGAAATCGGAGAGTACGATAACCGTAGATAGTACTGAAGGAGAAGTGCGTATAGAAGGCATAGAGGGCGGAGACCCAGTAAAAACGCTACGAGTGGCTGAGGTGGTAAAGGCGATTGGTAGGGGCTTTTCTCCAGAAAGTGCTTTTAAACTACTTGATGACGATTTACTCATCTTTGAAGTCATTTCGCTCTCTCATCTCTCTCCAAAGACCTTAAACCGGGTGAAAGGGCGTGTAATAGGGCGAAATGGAAAAACGAGACGGACAATAGAGAACCTGGCAGACGTTAAAATCTCAGTTTACGGGAAGACTATAAGCTTGATTGGCTATGCACATCAGATAAGAGCCGCGCATGAAGCAATAGCGATGCTGATACATGGTTCTCATCATAGCTCGGTATATGGTCTCTTGGAGAGGAAGCGGAGAGCTGAGGAAGAATGGTGAGGTGATGGTGAATACCTGCGAATTACAGCGAGCAAATCCCTAAGAATCGTCTGTGTAGCAAAATTCATAAGTCATAATTTTTAATTAATATTTATCTAACTGAAAGATGGAAGAGGTGCGAGGATACGAGGAAGAGAGGAAGCGGCTGGTTGAACTTCTCCGGAGACAAGGTGTAAGTGAAGGTGTTTTAAAAGCAATGACGCGTGTCAAAAGGCACCTTTTTGTACCTCCTCCTATCATTGACCAGGCATACGGCGATTATCCGTTGCCTATCGGAGAAGGACAAACGATAAGCGCACCACACATGGTTGCGATGATGTGTGATTACTTAGAGCTTAAAAAGGGCGACAAAGTGCTTGAAATTGGCGCTGGGTCCGGGTACCATGCCGCGGTTATTGCTGAGATAATTGGCGATGAAGGGCAGGTCTATTCCGTAGAAAGGATCAAGTGGCTGGTTGAGTTTTCGAAGGAGAACTTGAAGCATGCAGGATATAAGAATGTGACAGTGATACCCGGTGATGGAACCCTTGGGCTGTCTGAACATGCGCCGTACGACAAAATAAGTGTGACCTGCGCTGCTCCTGATGTGCCGCCGCCGTTACTTGAGCAGTTGAAAATCGGTGGAAAAATGGTTATACCTATCGGGAAATACCAGCAAGTGTTGTATTTGGTGGAGAAGAAAAACGGAGTAGCGCGGGAACGAAAATGCGATGTTGTTTTCGTGCCTTTGTTAGGTAGATATGGTTTCAAAACGGATTAACAGGAGTAATCACATGAACGAACACATGCTCTCACCGGCAAGCGGGAAAATATTAAGAATCGGAGAAGAAAGCAGAACGATCACCATATTTATGCATCTTCATAATGTGCATATCACTACCGCGCCATTAGACGGCGTGGTGAAAAAAATAACACCCGAAAAGGGCTTGTTTAAGCCAGCTTTCTTCCGCAGCAGCGATTTCAACACGAAAAATACCATAGAACTGAGCACAGAATATGGCGATATAACGGTAGTGCAAATAGCGGGATTTTTTACACGAAAAATAATCTGCGAAGTTGAAGAAGGGCAGGAAATAAGGAAAGGTGAACGGATAGGTAAGATTTGTTTTGGCTCTCGTGTGGATATAAGCATCCCCCGCGGGTTCGGGATACTGGTGGAAGAAGGTGCCCGCGTTAAATGCCGGAAAACAGTTATAGCTTCTCTTAACTCAAAACCATAAATTACTCGTGGTGAAAATAAAAAAAGAAATAGTGGGTTGTGGATTTTTCAAACCACAACCATTTGTTTTTTGTCTATTATATCGTAGGTCCAAGTGCGGTATAGAATGTCTCTATATTTGGCATGAGCTCGCCAAGGGGCACGTTCGTACCAAACAGTACTGTTCGTCCCATTATCTCGCCGATGAACACGACGATAAACAGAACAATTGCTATCATCGAAGCTGTTGCCATGCTCTTATTCTTCAGTGGCAATGCAAGTGCTATGGTGCATAAGAGAGCCAGCCCAACGCCTATTACCCATCGTGCCATGTATAGCGTAGAGTATTCGCCAGACAACATGCTTGTTAGCGTTTCCTGTTGCGCAACTTGTGCATATTCTGTCTCCGCGACTTCTAACATGCCGGTATTCAGAAAAAGTCCTACGGCAAGCACGATGATCATCACAAGCGCGGTTCCCATCGTAATCCAGAGCATCTGTGCTAAAGGCTCGTCTCCCTCTTTTTTCATCACGTATTTCACTGAAAGAACTGCTGCTACTGCCGTTACGCCTGCAAGCAGAGCGGTAACGTAGAAGAACAGTATTGTCGTTGGATGATTCAAAGAGGGGAGTGTGTATATCATGTATGCAGCCGCACTTATATAGGGGAACACAAGTCCCACCACCGCAGCTAAGACTCCAACAGGCTTCCTGAGTGGCATTAGCTTCCCTACTATCGCAGGTATCACTGGGAATCCTTTGAGACTACCGTATTCCGGCTCTAAGAGCCACATCGCGGTATACACCACTGCTAAGATGACAAAAATCGTAAGCAACAGTACTTCTTGACTCAGCAATGATGAACTCACGTTTTTAGTCATCGTTATCATCGCTAAGATCGGTCGTGCCTCGTGTGAAAGTATACCAATCAAGCCGATAGCGGCAACCGGGACACAGATCCATGCCCCGGTCTCAAAGAACTTCGCATCCTCTTTACTCTTTGCAAGGAAGTCGGCGATAAGCATTGCTATCAACGCACCCACTGACATCTGAGTGAACACCGTGAAGACCACGTATGCTGTAACTGCACTACTCATTGTTACCTATCCCTCCTTTACACCCGCTCTTGCCAGGCCATTATGTTCCGAGCCTTCGCTTCTCTATACTGTGGCAATATCTCGTTTATATCTCCTCCGAGACGGCACTTTGTCGAGCAGAACTGTGCACACTTCGGCTGTGGCGATTTCTGTGTGGCTCCCGGCACGAAAGGCGTCACGCATAACGTGCACTTGTCCATTATCCCCTCGTATTCCGCGGCCGCACCATGCAGATCATGTGGATACTGTGGCGCGCCAAATGGGCATGCCCAACCGCAATATCCGCAGCCTATGCACTTGTCCTTATCTACCAGAACGACACCGTCCGCTCGCTGTTCGATCGCCTTCACTGGACATGCAGCCTCACAGGGTGGATTCGTGCAGTGCATACAGGAGACGGGGATATTCCTCTCTCCCGGTACTCCCTCGTTGATTGTCACTATCTTCACTCTGGCGGTTCCATGTGGTACCTTGTTCGTATCTTTGCAGATCGCAAAACACCCTCCGCAGTTTATGCAGTTCTCTATTACGTTCAGGAATTTATACGTCGTCATTTTTCTTTCTCATTGCCTCCTAAGCCTTGTACACCTTACACTGGCACGCTTTCGTCTCTTGCATGTTCGACGTCCGGTCGTATCCGTCCACACAGATGATGTTAACGGAATCACCGAGTGCGAGTTCTGCGGTTCCAGGTGGATACCTGTCCTCGTAAGATTCACCTTCAAACCAGCCTGCCCAGTGGTATGGCATGAATACTGTTTGATCGTTCACACGCTCCGTCACATACGCTCTTACTTTGCACTTTCCTCTGAGCGTCTCTACCCATACGTAGTCCCAGTGGCTGATGCCTTTCTCCATCGCCGTTTTTGGATTTATCTCCGCGTACATCTCAGGCTGAAGCTCCACAAGGTATTCACACGACCTCGTCTCAGCTCCACCACCCATGTGCTCTACCTGTCTTCCCGTGGTGAGTATGAGCGGATAGTCATTCACTATGTTCTTCCGTTCCTGCTGTATCGTCTTATACAGGCACGGGGTACGGTAGTGATCCGCAGCGTCATCGTACGTCGGATATTTGTCAATCAGGTCGGGTCTCGGACTTTCTATCGGCTCTCTGTGTATTGGAACAAAGTCTGGCAAGTTCCAGGCTCTGAATCTCATTCTTCCTGCTCCTGATGGGCATATGTTCTGCGCAATCAGATCTTTGAAATCGCAGTCGAGGTCCAACTTCCATCCCGGACCATCTGTGCCATCGCAGTTCTTTTCGTCATAGCCTTCTGGGAATCCGTATGCCGCACCTAACATGCTCACGCCATCGTCAGATACCGGATTGCCGAGCGTCGAATCTGCACCTCTGAATTTTGTCCTGAATTCAAGGCCACCTTCTTTGATCGGGATATCATTGCGGTATAACAACGGTGTCCCTGGATGCTCATCATTCCAGCAAGGCCACGGCAGCCCCCAGTACTCTCCTGTTAATGGGCCGCTCTTTGCCTGGCAGTCCTCACACGAGAAGACGCTGCAATCAGATGAACATTGTAGCTGCTGTGCCTTAAGCCTCTCAGGAGACTGGCGCATCATGATTACACTACAACCAAGGTTGATCTCTCTGAGGACGTCTTCCTGGCTGTTATACGTGAAGTGCTCGCCGAACCCAAGCCTGGTTGCAAGTTCCTTCATCATCCAGTAGTCAGTCCTGCTGTCGTACAGGGGCTCCACCAGCTTGTTCCTCCACTGCACCTGTCTCGCACTGTTCGAAACGCTTCCTGCTTTCTCGAAGACCGTGGCAGCGGGCAGTACTATGATTCCATCAGGTCTGTCCGCAAGGGATGCCGCAATCGTCGCGTGCGGATCCACGCCAACAAGCAGCTCGACCTGTTCCATCGCCTTCTTCATCCGCTTCATCTCGGTGATCGAGTTCAGCGAATGTCCCCATATGAAAGCCATCTTGATCGGGTTTGGCTGATTAATCGGGAATTCTGCATTGAGCACTCCTTCATACCATCGCGAGTCCGTGATTCCCTTCACGTTCATCAGTGACTTGCCGTTGTGCACCGCGAACTTCGCCTTCATCTCATCGAAGGTTACTGGCGCGTGCCTGTTCCAGACTTCAACCCAATGCTTCCATCCACCATCTGCGAGCCCGTAGTAGGCGGGGAGTGAATGTGATAGAATGCACATGTCGGTCGAACCCTGCACGTTATCGTGTCCTCTGAACGCATTGCAGCCGCCACCTGGTTTCCCCACATAGCCCATAAGCGCGGATAGGCATGCAAACGACCTGATGTTCTGCGTGCCTACGGTATGCTGCGTAGCACCCATCGCCCAGCATACACATGCTGCGGTGCCTTCACCGCGTGGCGGGTGCGCCCAGTCATAAGCGAGACCCCTTATCGTGTCTGCCGGAACCCAGGTGATATCTTCCACAACTTCCGGTGTGTAATCCTTTACCACGTCCCACCATTGATCAAAACCGTATCCTCTCTTGTCGATCCAGTCCTTGTTGTGCCAGTTGTTGTTCACAATGACGTTGGCAATTCCCCAGATCAATGCAATATCTGTTCCCGATCTGAATCGTATGTATTGATCTGCCAGTGCTGCGGACTTTGTAAATCTCGGGTCTGCTACGATGAACTTTGCACCTCTTCTCTTTGCCTCAAGGATATGCTGCATCGAGACTGGATGAGAATTGGCAGCATTTTCACCGCAGAAGAAGATCAGCCCTGAGTTCCGCATGTCGTTCCACGAGTTGGTCATCGCGCCAAAGCTCCAGGTGTTTGTCATTCCAAAAACAGTTGTAGAATGGCATATCCGTGCCTGGTGGTCTACGTTGTTCGTACCGTTAAAGGCTGCTAATTTTCTGAATAAGTAGCATTCCTCGTTTGTCATTTTCGCAGAACCCATCCAGAAGACCGAGTCAGGTCCATACGTCGACTGTACTTGCTTGACCTTGTTCGCAATCTTATCTAAGGCCGCTTCCCACGAGATCTTCACCCACTTGCCCCCGACTTTCTCCATCGGGGATTTCAGCCGTGTCTCCGAATTAATCATCTCTGCTATTGATGTTCCCTTGGAACACATCGAACCCCGGTTTATCGGGTTCTCCAACCACGGCTCAAGTCC
>Ga0114918_10006061_pt1 | contig 10260 bp, 8 predicted proteins | sample LantaG_FD_87015 | JGI IMG/M metagenome (GOLD analysis project Ga0114918, IMG submission 87015) | Deep subsurface microbial communities from Baltic Sea to uncover new lineages of life (NeLLi) - Landsort_02402 metaG | ecosystem: Environmental > Aquatic > Marine > Oceanic > Sediment | place: Baltic...
ATATCCTTTTGTAAGGGAGATATTTTTTATTTCAAGGGAGACTTTTCACGGACTGGGTGCAGGATTGATCCAGTGGGCAACAGCTGAACAGGGACAAAAGATAGTGCTTAAAATGGGACTCGTCCCGTCAACGATGCCTATAAGGCTGGTACAGATAAAGACAGAATAAGGTACAAGGTACTCAGTACTCAGTACAAGAGACAAGAAACACTGATTAACATAAAATTAAATAGAACAGAGTTTTTTAAGAAACAAAAAATTTGTATAATTGACTTCAAAATAAATTAATAGTTATGAAACGTTCAATCTTGAATAAGGGTTTATTTCTGACAGTGGCTCTGGCAATGTTGGTTATTTCAAAAAATCAGGCTCAGGACCTGAATTCTGCACTTCTCCTTACAAAAAGCGAGCAATATGATAAAGCCGGAGAAATGTTGCAGCAATTGATTCAGAATGAGCCTTCAAACAGCAAATATTATTTTTATCTTGGTGAGAACATGCTTCTTGAATATTTTTCGGATACAATTTCCAACTCTTTTTCTCTGGCCATAAAGAATGCAAAGGAGACCTATCAAAAAGGAGCTGATGCCAATCCGAATTATCCTCTCAATTATGTTGGTCTTGCCAAAGTAGCTTACTATAGTAGTGATGAAACGACTGCAGATGAGATGCGTGCGAAAGCAAAAAGTTTTCTTCTCCCCTATAAAAAGTTAAAAAAGATAAATCCCCCGGCGGATGTATATTCATTTACGCTGGCAAAATTAGCCGAATCATATATAAAGGACCGGGAGGTTGACACGGCAGTAGCTCTTCCGTTGATCAGGGAAGCAGTAAAGATTGATCCAAAAAATCCGGAGATATTTCTTATTGCAGGTGACATTTACATTCTGGCAAACGATGGTTCAAATGCGATCAAGAACTATAACCTTGCACAGTTTGCTGATCCCACTTCCCCTACTGCGGCGATGAAGATAGGGAGCATCTATGTAAGGGGTAAGAGCCTTAATCCTGCAATCGACTACTTTGAGGAGGCCATTGGACTTGATCCCAATTATGCTCCTGCTTACAGGGAACTCGGCCAAGTCTATTGGATGGCCCAGCGACTTGAGCAGTCAAAGGCTAACTATAAGAAATACCTTGAACTGAGTACCGGAAACATTCCTGCACAAACAAGGTATGTATCTTCACTGTTCTATGCCGGAGACTATGATCAGGTAATTAAAAATGTCGAAGAGATCCTTGCTGTTGACAATTCCAGGTTATTCTTAAACAGACTCGCAGGCTATTCTTACTATGAAATGAAGAACCCTGATTACGAAAAGGCTTTTTCCTATATGGACCAGTTGTTTAAAACTGTTTCAGAAGAAAGGATATTATGGAAGGATCACCACTATATGGCAAGGATCCTGATGAAGAAGAATCAGAATTATCCAAAGATGATTAATGAGCTTGCTGATCTTGAACAGCAGCTTAAAAAAGAAAAATCAAGGTACTCATCCGCTTCGGCTTCCATGAAACCGAAGATCAAACCGGCTGTGGATGATCTAACTAATAAAGTTGCCGAACAGAAAGCCGCGGTTGAAAATGCCAGCAAAGAAATTGACAGGGGATTCAGCGAATATGAAAAAGTTCTTGAAATGAAACCCCAGGATAAGGGCGTATTAAGTGAAATGGCAGTTAGTTATTATAATTTCAAACTATATGATAAAGCTGCAGAGACCTGGATAAAAATGTTAACACCGGGTGAAGAAAAGACTGAAGAATATATGCAGATAGGAAGGACCTATTATACAGCAGAGAACTATAAAAAAGCAGACTCTATTTTCAATGTTGTTATAAAGAAATGGCCTGATGAAATCCCTGCTTACGTTTGGGTTGCCAGAACCTATTCCAAAATGGACCCCGATTATAAATCGGGTCAGGCAAAACCAAAATTTGAAAAGGTCATTGAAATGGCAAAATCAGATTCTCTGAAAAATGAATCTGAAATGGCAGATGCGATGCAGTATCTTGGATATTATCATATGTTAAATGAAAATTTTACAACATCAAAAAACTATTATAACAGGCTTATCAATCTTAACCCTGATAATAAGGAAAACAAAATTAAAGGATACACCGGATTAGGATTGATCGAATTGCGTATGGCATCAAATGAAAAAGAGAATGAAAAAAGGCTTCCTTACCTGTCAAGATCGGCAAGTGCATACAACAAGATCCTTGAGATTGATCCGAATAATGCTACTGCCAAGAACCAGATCAATTATATACGTGATTACGAAACGCAGGTAAGAAAGGGAATTAATCCTAACGAGATAAAAGGGATAATCAAAGATGCAGCAACGGGACGGCCTGTTGCGTATGCCTCGATAAGAGTTAAAGATACAGCAGCTGAAAATTTAGCTAATCCCAGCGGTGTATATAAGTTTGAAATACCGCAGGGCTCTGAAGTACTTGTAATATCTGCCGATGGATACAAAACAAAAGAGATCCCAATAACAAAATCAAGGGTTTATAACGTTTCACTTGAAAAATAAGTTAAAACCGGGGATATTATTTTTTCAGGTTTAATCATAGGGTAAAGGGGTAAAATACACGGTCTTATTGATTGAGAATAATGTATTACCCAATCAAAAAGATCAATAATATTTTAATTTCTTTGGAAAAAATAATTGATAATATATATATTTGCGAATTGTTAAATCTTAAACCTAAACAAATCGATTAAAATGAGTAAAGGAAGTAGTAGATTCAAAGATGCGCTGCAGAATATATTTGCGGCAAGTGCTATCTTAATAGCTTTTGTGGTATCCTATTTATTGTTTGTCAATATAATGGGTAATCCGGTTAACTTCGAAGGGGGTAATCCGAAAGGACTGGCTCTTGAGGGGAACTATCTTGGAATCATATACAAAGGTGGTTTCATAGTTCCTATTCTTATGACCTGTGTTCTCGCACTTATTATCTTTGTTTTTGAAAGGATTATTACACTTTCAAGAGCCAAGGGAAAAGGCAGGTTAAACACATTTGTCCGCCAACTTCAGACTCTCCTTAATGAAGATAAAATTGAAGATGCCATGGATGCTTGCGACAAGCAAAGGGGTTCTCTGGCCAATGTTATGAAAGCAGGCCTGTTGCGTTACCGTGACCTTCAAAAGGACAGGGAACTTGAGAAAGACCAGAAGATCCTTTCTATCCAGAAGTCTTTCGAAGAAGCCACTGCACTCGAATTACCAATGCTTTCAAGGAACATGGTAATTTTCTCTACATTGGCATCCATATCAGTGTTGATAGGTCTTATTGGAACAGTGTTAGGTATGATCCGGGCATTTGCTGCACTTGCCCAATCAGGAGCTCCTGATGCATTAGCTCTTTCACAGGGTATATCTGAAGCTCTTGTAAATACCGCGTTCGGTATTACAGGATCAACTCTAGCTATTATAGCCTTCAATTATTTCTCAACATCAGTTGATTCATATACATATAAAATAGACGAAGCAGGATTCAGCCTGACGCAAAATTTTGCCACATCACTGAAAACCGCTTAATAAGAGTTGATCTTTTGGTTAAATTAATACAAATATAAAAAGCTAAAATGCCAAAGATTAAATTACCAACGAAGTCGCCCCGCATCGACATGACGCCGATGGTTGACCTTTTTTCAGTAGTACTTATTTTCCTTATGCTTACTACGACAATGAGACAACCAGAACCGTCTATTGTTGATACTCCATTTTCAATATCAGAAAAACCTACTCCTGATTTTAATATGATGACTTTCCTCATTTCAAATGATGGAAAAGTCTACATGAATTTCGATAACGGTCCTGATACTCTCCTGCAATACAGACCAAAAATCCTGCAGGAAATGGGTAAAAGATACGGTATCGAATTCACACCGGAAGAACTTAGAACTTTTGAGAAGTATAAATCTTCACTGGGGGTCCCGATAATGCAGATGAAAGAATTCCTGAACGCTAAAAATAGTAAAGCCAGGGATGAGCTGCAGGTTGGAATTCCTTTGGACTCAGCCGACAATCAATTGGGAATGTGGATATTGTATGCCCGCCAGGTGAATCCGGCTATTCAAGCCTGTTTAAAAGGAGATGCAAAAGCTGAATTCCCTGTTGTCAAAAAAGTCCTCGATATTCTTCAGGAAAGGAATGTAAACAGGTTTAATCTGATTACCAGTCTTGAATCAGCTAAAATTAACTTAGAAGAAATACAACAGTGATATGGCAGAAATAATTCAGGAAGAAAAAGGAAAAGACGGGAAGAAGAAAACCAAAAAGCATCCGCCGCATATAGATATGACACCTATGGTTGACCTTATGTGTCTTCTTATTGTCTTCTTTATGCTTACAACTGCTTTCAGCAAGGCCAAGATCATGGAGATTGTACTCCCCGAGAAGCTTAAGGATCCTAATCAGGAGGCTCCGAAGATTTCAGCGAGCCGTACTCAGAATATCATTCTTGGTCCGTATAACAAAATCTACACATACCCTGGAACTGTAAAACCGGAGAATTTTAATAATCTGCCGCCGCTTAGGGAAACTGATTTCAGCGATTCAGGTATACGCCAGATTCTTCTGGGGTGGAACAGAACATTGTTCAAAAAGATTGATGATTTCAATCAGCAGGTCATTTCAGGGAAAATTGTTATTTCCCAGGATTCTGTCCGAGGTGCAATAAGCCAATTAAAAAAAGTTGATGATACAGGTCCTATTGTGCTTATAAAAGCATATAAGGAAGCTAATTATGGAAATTTCGTGGATATCCTCGATGAGATGAATATCTGCGGGATTGCTATTTTTATGTTTGTTGATATCACATGGTATGAAGAAGATATGGTGGAGGCTGCCGTGGGCGTTGCTTCCACTGCAACAGCTTCATCAAATTAACCTGTAAACCTTAAATAAAATGGCAAAAGAAAAGATAGATGCTCCTGCCTTCGATGATATAGTTTTTGAGATCAGGAACAAGGAGTACGGAGCTTACAGATTACGTAAGAAATACAGTCGCAATATGCTTATCGCAACCCTGATCGGTGTCATTATTATAGCAACCGCAATAATCACGCCTTTCCTGAATGCAAAAGCTCTTGAAAGCAAAACGAAGAGGGAGGAAAGACAGGTGGAAATTAAAATGGAAAACCTGGATCAACCTACAGATGTGGTTGCTCCTCCCCCTCCACCTCCGCCTCCGGCACAGGAAACAGTCCAGCAGGCAAAATATGTACCACCAGTGGTTGTTGACTCTGTCAAGCCCGAGGAAACCGTACAGCTCATGACCGCTGACGATGCCCAGATTGAAGTTCAGAACGAAGAGGTTGTTGAATATGTAGAACCCATTAAGGAAGAAATACAGGAAGAAGAAGCTGAACCGGAACCTTTCGTGGTAGTTGAAGAAATGCCTATGTTTCCGGGTGGTGAACCTGCTCTTCTGCAGTATATAGCAGATCATACCAACTACCCTGAAGTTGCCAAGGAGAATAATATCCAGGGCAGGGTCATCGTGAGATTCTGTGTTACCTCCAAAGGTGGTGTAAACCAGGTAAGCGTGCTTAAAGGTGTCGATCCCGAACTTGATGCGGAAGCAATACGTGTTGTATCAACACTTCCTACATTTAAGCCGGGGAAACAAGGTGGCAAACCGGTACCGGTATGGTATATGGTACCTATTACCTTTACTCTTAAATAAAATCGATTTGTGATTATATAAAAGGGGCCCTGTTATAGAGCCCCTTTTTTATTATGCCCCCCTTTTACCCCCTTCAGGGGGTGGCCTCGCTTTAGCGGGGCCGGGGGTCTTTAAGATGCCAATTCTTTCTCAAGTAACTTCACAAACTCATCAATATCCTCCTCCGTAGTGTCCCAGCTTGTCATTAACCGGTATTCCGAGGTTTTCTCATCCCAGGGATAAAAGAAATACTCCTGCCTTACTTTTTCTGCCGTCGCAGCCGGAATAATAACAAAAACACCATTCGATTCAACTTTCTGGGTAATCTTTACCTTGCTGATTCCTTCCAGCTTTTGTGCAAGCAAAAGGGCCATTGAGTTTGAATGAGAAGCACATTTCTTCCAAAGATCATTTCTGAACCAGGCAATAAATTGTGCTGAAATAAATCTCATTTTTGATGCAAGCTGCATTCCCTGTTTTCTTATATATTTAAAATCATCCGATAGTCCGGGAGTCAGGAAACAAACAGCCTCTCCTATCATCATACCATTTTTTGTTCCCCCGAATGACAAAATATCGACTCCGGCACCTGTAGTAAAGTCGCGGAAGGGTCTGTCTAGTGAAACAGCAGCATTTGCTATCCTGGCTCCATCCATATGAAGCAGCATACCCCCGGAATGAGCAAAATCAGCTATTCTTTTGATTTCCTGTATGCTATATACAGTACCCAGTTCGGTCGACTGTGTAATGGATATCACCCTGGGCTGTGAATGATGCTCAAAGTCAAGTCCATGCATATGTTTCTCAACCATTTCAACGGAGATCTTTCCATCAGGCGTATCAACAGTCAATACTTTACATCCCGTGAATTTTTCCGGAGCACCACACTCATCCTGCTCCAGGTGAGCAGTAAATGCAGTTATTATTGAATTCCATGATTTTACTACTCCGCTAATACTCAATACATTAGCTGCAGTACCTGTAAATACAAAGAAGATCTCTGCATCTCTCCCAAGATGTTCCTTAAACAGCTGTTTTGCCTGTTCGGTATATATATCCGATCCATAACCAATCACATGGCCGTTGTTTACCTTCTCAATTTCCTTCAGGATATCGGGATGGACACCGGCATTATTATCACTTGCAAAACCTCTTTTCATTATATCTTTCCCCTGTCAGCCTTACTCCTGCTATTTAATAATATTACTCATATATTCCCTGGCAAGCCTTACCTGCTCATTAACATACTCAAGCCCTGCACGGGTATGATCTTCATTTAAAACAGGATGACACAGTTCAAAAGTAAAGTAACCGTTATATCCTATCTCATTCATCAGACCTATATAATGCTCATAATCAGGAATTTTACTATTGGCATAGTAATCAAGTACTACCGGTTTTATAGTACCGCTGGCATCACGGTAGTATTCACCTCCAAAATGTGAATGGACTTGAAGGTTTCCGACTGTCCGGACAGCATTTGCAACATATTCCTGGTCGAGATTTTCAAATATAGGCAGGTCAAGGCATATCTTAAGCCATGGTGAGTTTACCTCCCTGACCAGATCATATGTATCCTTCCATCCTCGTATCAGTGGTGCATGGTTCTGGAGTGCCATCACAATACCATACTCTTCTCCCATCTTTGCAGCCTCCCTGAGACAATCTTTGACGAAATTATAACGGTCAAGACGGGTAGCAAAGGGGTATTGTCTCTGGAAAGTATAGAATTCTGAGCCTCTTGTAAGGTCATAGGTTCCAACTCCTTCATGTATCGGCACTCCCGGCCAGGCTGCAAACAATCTTACAAACTTTGCACCGAGATCCTTTGCCAGTTTGGCTGTTTCACGTACCATAAGAAGCTGGCATGCCCTGTGTTCCGGAATAGGACTTGAGAAATCATTGTTAGCTGCAACACATGGTATTTCAAGACTATATTTAGCAAGCGTATTACGCATGGTATCTCTTTTCATATTGTCAATATCAAGCGGACAGCCCATAGGACGTTTATTATCAAGTTCGACGCCATCAAATCCTGTCTCTTTTGCCTGTTTACATAATTCGTCAAAAGTTAGGGCTTTGCCCTCATACCAAATACCGCCATAGGTAATTGAATAGAGACCGAGTTTAATATTTCCGGCCTTACCAGGCTTCATTCCCGAAGCCTTAGGGAGATCTCCGGCAGCTGGTTTAACTCCTCCTAGTATTGCTGCTCCGGCTGCTGCACCAGATGTTTCAATAAATTTCCTGCGGTTCATAGGTCAATGATTTAATTAATTCTTTTTCCTATCTTATTTTCGATCCCTTAACGGCAAAGAATGTAATATATGCGTAATAGACAAAGAGGCAGCAGATTGCAACAATAAGACCAACACTTTTTTGAATGCCGCCCATCATTATTGGCAACAATGCAGCCCCGATTACAGAAGTCGAAATGACCCCGGAACCAACTTTGCTATGCGGGCCAAGATCTACCAGAGCCAGATTATAGATACACGGCCACATTATCGAATGCATGAGTCCGGTTCCAAGGAACAGGATCAGTGCAATCCAGCTTAATCCCATACTGCCCAGCACCAGTGACAATAATAACATTACAGCTCCGGCAATTGCATTAAAGCTGAGTATCTTAGTTGCCGTAAACTTCCGTAGTATAAATATACCGGCAATACGTCCCACCATTAGACCGGCCCAGTAGTAAGCCAGCAATCGTGTCCGCATTTCCCCATCGAAATTGAATTCCAGTTTTCCTGAATAATCGGCAAAGAAGCTTGGTATTCCTATTTCTATACCCATATAGAAGAAAATAGCGAGTGATCCGAGCCACAAGTGCGGGTATTTATAAGCACTCGATTTTATTTTTTTTGCAACTCCTTCCCCTGCTTCCTCTTCTTCTTTAATTTCAGGCAGCTTAAGGAAAAACATTACAATCACGATGACAAGAGTGACAATTCCTATTCCTGCAAACGGAACCTGTACAGCTTTAGGATCAGAAACACTGCCGATGGCCGATGAAACGATCAGCGATGAAACGAAAATAGGTGCAATTACCGTGGCCACTGAATTAAGGGCATTTGTAAGAGTCAGCCTGCTGGCTGCCGTTTCAGGTGTACCCAGTGCATTCACATAAGGATTGGCAGCAACCTGGAGCATTACAACTCCAAAAGCAAAAACTGAAACAGCGCTCAGGAAGCCGTAATAACCAACGGCCACACCGGGTATACACAGGAAGAAACCGATACTCACAAGTGCAACTCCAGTCACCACACCGTACTTATAGCCTATCCGGTTTAACAGATAACCAACCGGTATTGACAGAATATAGGCTCCATAAAAGAATGTGTTTGGAAGTTGTTTTTCAACCTCGTTTAGTCTGAAAGCACCTTTCAGATAATCGATCAGCGAGTTGTTCATTGTGGTGATAAAGCCTAACAGGAAAAACAGTGAGGCCATCACTATCAATGGAAACAGGTACTTTGCATTTTTGCTTTGCATATTTGCTAATTTTAGTTTAAGAATGTGATTTAGTATGTCGTTTTATAATTCCACTCTCCCTGCCCCCTGATTTCTTATAAACAGCTTATGACAGGCTCCTTTTCCGTAGAAATGTTCAAGTGTTTCGATATATTTGTCGAGAAGATTTTGTGGCACAAAGGCCTGAATGGTACCGGCAAAGCCACCGCCATGTACACGCCATGCTCCTTCTCCTTTAAGTACCAGATCACTCAGGGCCAGAGCAAGCGATACTCCCTGCTCCCTGACATTACTCGCAGGGAAAATGTTCTGGTTATACATATAGGAGCTAAAGCCCGAATCGATTACCATCCCTAAAAAAGCCTTAAAATCATTTCTTTCCAGGGCTGCCACCTGGTCTACAACGCGCTGATTATCACCCTGGAAATGAATGGCACGCAGGATTGCACGGTCTCCAACCTTTTCGCGTATCCCTGGGGCGATTTCAAGGATCTGTTCAAGTGTTACCTCCCTGAGGACTTTTGCCCCCAGTTCGGCAGCAACAGCTTTCATATCGGCAGGTAGTGAAGCATATTCATCATTAAGGTCGGCATGACTTCCGCCTGTATTTGTGATAACCAGTGAAAAACCTGTTGCAACAAAATCGAAATTCACTTTTTTTACAATGGGATTTAAGGGATCAGCAAAATCAATTGTAATCAGGCCTCCCATGGCACAGGCAGTTTGGTCCATTAATCCGCAGGGTTTGCCAAAATAATTATTCTCAGAATACTGTCCGATGATAGCATTTTTAATGGGATCTACTTTCCCATCATTGAAAAGATGGCTCAGGATAGCTCCAATCAACACTTCAAATGAAGCCGAGGAGCTTAATCCGGAACCCTTGGGTACACCACCGTCAATACATGCATCAAAACCGCCGATAGCAAAGCCCTGTTCCTTAAAACGTGAACAGATACCCCTTACCAGTGCTGCGGAAGTATACTTTTCGTTTATATCGGGTTCCAAAGAGGATAAATCAACCTCAAAACCAGGATATCCTTCTGACAGAATGCGGATAACATTAGTATCGTTCCGGGCCGTAGCAGACACTATGTCGAGGTTTAC
>Ga0114918_10006062_pt1 | contig 10260 bp, 4 predicted proteins | sample LantaG_FD_87015 | JGI IMG/M metagenome (GOLD analysis project Ga0114918, IMG submission 87015) | Deep subsurface microbial communities from Baltic Sea to uncover new lineages of life (NeLLi) - Landsort_02402 metaG | ecosystem: Environmental > Aquatic > Marine > Oceanic > Sediment | place: Baltic...
CCGCCCCCCCCCCCCTCCCCCCAGCTCGTGTAAAAAACGAGCACACCATAACTCTCATCTCACTCACCCCGCCGCCCCGCCGCCCGCCGCCCCCCTGGGCCCGGTCCCCGCCGGCCACCGCGTGCACCCGGGCGGCAGCTTGGCAAAGGTCTGCGAGACCAGCAGGGGCAGGACGATGGTCGCGTCCGCGTTCACTTTGACTGGCGCCGCGTCCGGGCGGATCTTGCCCCACGAGACCGCCTCGTCCGGGCGTGCGCCCGAATCCGACCCGTCAAACTCCTGGGCCGTCGACACGACGACCGCGAAGTCGGCGCCATTGCGCATGAGGTTGGCGTTGAAGGCGTGGTGCTTGGGCAGGCCACCGCCCAGGACGAGCACGCCCGTCTTGCGCGGTGTGGCCTTGAGCGCCTCGTCATTCATCGCCCGGACGTCGCCCACCACATCGATCGCCAGGGCCGTCCCCTCCGCCCGCTTGTACGTGTGGAAGAACAGCATGTCGCCCAGGGAGCCGTCCGTGATGGCCGGGCAGTAGATGGGAATGCCATTGCGGGCCGCCCAGGTGCAGAAGGAGGATTCGTCGTCCATCTCCGACCCCAGGCGCGCGATGACGCGGGAGGGGGTCCAGTGGGTGGGGGAGGCGGCGCCGCCTGGTGGGCCTGCCGCCGCCATCCCTTCGTCCGCCATCGCGCCCAGGACGGGCATGACCCAGTCCTCAAAGGCGCAGTAGTTGGCGTTGGGGACGAGCATGTTGCCCACCCGGTTCAGCCCCTTGGACCGCAGGTCGGCGCCGCGCAGGGCGAAGTCGCCCAGGTAGGTCGGGGCGAGGCACTGGAAGCGGGGGGAAAAAAAAAAAAGTGAGGGGTGGGGTGGGTGTGTGGTGGGGTGTGGTGAGATGGGCGCAAAACGGGGGACGGGGGTTGGGGAGACGCCCCGCCCCGCACGCGCGCACCCCTCTTCCCTCCACATTCCTCACCTTGATCAGGTCCTCCTCCACGCCGCCCGCCGTCGTGACGACGACGTCCACCAGGCGGTGCTGGACGAGCCAGCGGACGACCTCCCGGCTGCCCGCGGACGCGAGGTTGGAGGTGAAGGCCAGGAAGATTTTCGTGCCCACGCGCTGCCGCTCCGCCGGGTCGGCCGGCCCGGGCGTGGAGGCCGGCTCGTCCGACAGGTGCCAGGTGAGCTGATTGTGAGAAGGGGCGGGAGAGGAGAGGCGGTGAGAGAGAGAGAGAGAGAGGGGAAGGGCCCGCGCTGCGTGTGCCTGGGAAACGCCCCCCTCCCTGAAAACCTCTCCACCTCACCATGCGGTTGACCTCGATGACCGCCTGCCCCAGCGCGCTGGCCTGGCAGCCGGTGGTCAGCATGGACGCCATGATGCCGTCTAGGCTGGCGCCGTCGTTGAAGTCCCACCCCTTGATGACGGGCGTGCCGGCGGGGAGGGGGGTGGACCGCTGGAGGACGGCCTGAAGGGAAGAGAGGGAGGGGGGAGGTTGGGCGTGGAAAAAAACTAGCCGCGAGTGAGTCCCGACGGCGCGGTGCCCCGAGACGTCACGACCCAGCGTCGCATTCTGCTTGCACAAGGGCGGACACTCGCAGCCTCCTCACACGCCACCCCCGTCATTTCGTACCTCGGCGGCCCCCGCCGGGACGACGGAGGGGCCGGGCCCGGCGGCGGCGGCGCCCGCATCGGCGGCCGGCGGGCGGGCTGCGGGCTCGCCGTCCGCCATTTGCTCTGCTGTGCGTGCTGCGCCTGTACTAAGATGGTGTGTGTGACGGTCTGGTGTTCGAATAGGCGGGTAGACGGTCTTTGGACAGCGTTCCGAGCCCCGTGAAAGGAGGCGTGCGTCGACAAACTTTGGTCTGTCTTTTCGGCGCACGAGCGCGCCCGCTCTCGCCTGCCACACTGGAGCAAAAAAAACTTGTCACCGCAAACGCCCCGCGGCGCGCGCGTCCGGCCTGTTGGACACCCCTCCCTCTCTTTTTCCACCCCCCCCTGAGGACGACCATCCACCTGAAACCCCAGCTTCACGTCTATCAGCCTCGTGCGGCACACCCAACGCGCCCGCGCTGCCGTGCATTGCCAAGCAACGCCGAGACGACGCGCGCGCTCCATCGGTCCGCTCACTCTCTTTGCTCCGCCACACGGCACGCACACGGCTCTTTCCCCTTCCCCTTATGGAGGCCGACCCCGTCTACTGGCGGGAGATCGACTTGTTGCCGGGCGATGGAACAGGTAAAAGAAGGGGAAGAGAGAGAGGCACGCGCTCTCTTTTTTTCTCTCTCCACTCGACGCTCAACCCGCTCCCCCAACCTGCCCCCCTTTTTCCCATCACCAGCCTCGCACCTGGCGGCCTGCCGCACCAGCGGCCGCCTGGCCATCCTCCCTGCCAGCGGCGGGGCCCGCCTGTACGCGAGCGGTTCTGGCGCCCGCCCGCCCGCCCTGGTCGCCCATGTCGAATCGCCGTCCGCCCTCGGCCCGGCCGCCGCCTGGGCGCCCGGCGGGGCCGCCTTTGCCGCGGCCTATGCGGACGGCGGCGGGGGGCTGCTGGTCCTGCCAGCCCTGGATGAGGGCGGCCAGCTGGACGCGCCGGGCGTGAGCGTGCCTGGAGGAGGCGGTGCGGCCCCTGTCCGCGCCCTGGCCTGGCTGCTGCTGCTGGGGGGCGGCGGCGGCGGCGGCGGACGCGGCCGCGCGCGCGGCCTGCTGCTGCTCGCCCTGCTCGCCGATGGGGCCCTCGTCGCCCGGGCGGCCCCCTCCTTTGACCGCCCCCTCACCCTGGCGACGGCCGCCGAGACGGGCGGGGCCGCGTCCGCGCTGGCGGTCGGCACCCTGGGCGACGGGTCGCCAGCCATTTTCCTGGCCGGGCCGGGGGCGCCGCCCGGGCGGTTGCGGGCCAGCGTGTGGGTGGTGGTGGAGGGAGGGGGCACAGGCCTGTCCCTGCGCCTGGCCGCCGCGGCCGGCGCACCGCCGCCGGCCGGCTGGCTGGCCGGCCTGCTGGGGCGCGGCGGCGGCGGCAGCCACTCCCCACCGGGGTGGAGCGCCTCCATGAGCGGCACCGGCCTGGCGGCCGTCGCTCCCGCTGCAGGCCCGCTCGCTGTGTTCGCCCTCCCACCGGCCGCGCCCCTCCCACTGCCGCCTGCCGAGGAGGACGACGACAACTGCACCCCACCCGCCCCCGCGCCATTGGCCCGCCTGGCCCTGACCGCCCCGCCTGGACCGGATGGCGAGCCGGACCTGCCGCCCTGGGCGGCCGCGCCGGCCGGCGGGCTCGCCTGGTGGGGCGGCGGTGGGGCCCCTTCCACGCCTCCCCTCCTCGCCTCCCTGTCCGCGGCGGGGGACCTGGCGGCCACCGCGCCGCCCCGCACGGCGTGCGTCCTGGAGGGTGGACAGTCCCTGGCCCTGGGTGCCGGCGCCCGCCTGGTACCGGGCGGCGGCGGCGGCGGCGGCGGCGGCAGCTCCCGCCTCTTCGTCCTGTCCCCGGCCTCTGGGCGCGTGACTGGCGTCGACCGGCTCGACCCGCCCGGCGCTTCAGCCGCCGCAATGGCAGCCGGCGACTGGGAGGGCGCTCTCACCATCACGTCCAAGCATGGCATGGACGCGGACACGGTCCACCTGGCCCGGTGGGCGGCCGTCCGCCCGGGGCGGGCCAGCGCAGGCGCGGCCGCGGGGACGTTGGGTCTCCTCAGCCCCGCCTCCCGCTCCGCCGCCCTGGCTGCCGCCCTGGCCGCCACCGCGCCGTCCGCCCGTGCCCAGGCCGAACTCTTGGCCTGGGTGCTGACGGTTTTACTGCGGGACGACGGTGCAGGCGTTGAATCCGGTCCGCCCCCTCCCGGCTGGCCGCACTCGGCCCCACCCCCGCCTCCTCACCTGTGGACGCCCGCCGCCCGCCTGGCCGCCCTCCGCCACCGAGCCCGGCTGGCCACCCTGGTGGACGGCCTCGGCGGGTACACGCCGGCGGCGTACGCGGCGCTCCGGGATGCGGACCTGGCGGGGGTCCTGGGCGACCTGGCGGCGGCGGGCGATGCTGGGCGGTGCCGGGCCCTCCTCACCCGCCACGCCTTTGGCCTGGGCGGGGGCGGCGGCGGCGGCGCGACGCCACACGCTCCTCCTCTGGTCCTGACCGCCCTGGCCCGCCTGCCGGAGACGCTGCCCGTGCCGGACGTCCTGCGCCTGCTGCGCCTGGCCCTGGCGACGCCGCCGCCGCCCGCCCCAACCGACCCGGCGGAGGAGGCGGGGCTGGTGGCGGCCCTGGTGGCCGCGGGCGCGGGCCCGGCCATCACGACCGCCACGGAGCCGGCTGCGGCCGCGTCTGGGTCCTGGTCGCCCCTGTCGCCTTCTATTCTAGCGGCCTGGACGGCCGACCGGGCGGCCGCCATCGATGCCGCGACCGGCCAGGTCCAGGTCGCGGGCGGGCTGGCGTCAGGCGTCGCGCCCATGGTCGCGCCGTCCGACCCGGCCGCCGCGGCCCGCCTGGCCGACCTGGCGGTCGCCGCGGACGACCTCGCGGCCGCGGCCGTGGGCGGGGCCTGGGCCGTGGGCCTGGCCCAGTACTGGGCGGCCGGCCCGGCGGACCGGGCCCGCCTGCTGCTGTGCGGCAGTGGGGGGGAGGAAGGACGTGGCTGCAACTCCGCCAAACCTTCCCGCTTCACGCCGCCCCCGGCCTCGGCCCGGGCCCGGGCGGCGGCCGCCTTGGCATCGCTCACCCCTGCCGACCGCACCGCCACCCTGGGCGCCCTGATCGCCTCCCAGCCCCTGGACTGGGCCATCGGCCTGGTCGGCGTGGAGGCGGCCGGCCCGCGGGCCCTGTTTGCCAGCCGCGCCGAGCTGGCCAGCGCGGTCGTCGCGGCGGTGGACGCCCTGCCCCCGGGCGCGCACTGGCTCGCCGCGGCGGAGCTGGTGGCGGAGGCCCGGGCCGCGGTCGCGCCGGAGCCGGCGGACACTGTGGACGAGGAGGAGGAGGAGGAAGGGGAAGACGCGAGCGAGGAGGATGCAGAGGAGAGCGCCACCGACGATGACGCGAGCCTGCCCCGGTCGGCCAGCGGCAGCTGCGGCGGCGACGGGTGGGCGGGCGAGGGCGGCGAGGACGACGCCACCCCCGCTGCCGACGTTGAGCCCTCGCCCGACGACGCCGACGCCGACGCCCTGGCCTTCCACCGCCTCGGCGTCACGGCCGCCCTGGTCGACGCCGCCCGCTGCCTGGACGAGTGGCTGGGCGGGGGTGGGGGTGGGGGCGGGTCCGAGGATGGCTGCAGTGACGCCGGTGGCAGCAGTGGTGCCGCCGCCCCTCTGTCCGTCTCCCAGCTGCGGACCGCCGACCCGGCCACGCTGTGGGCCCGCCTGGCGGCCGTGCTGGGCTCCCTGGAGGGCCCGCCGCCCGCTGGCGACGGGGACTGGACGGCCGCGGTGGGTGACATGCAGGGCGTGGCGGGCGCGGTCGCGGCCGCCCTGGCTGACGGCCCCGGCGGCCCAGCCGCCGCGGTCGGCGCCATATCGGCCGAGACCATCGCCGCCCAGGCCGCCGCGGGCGCGCTGCGCTGCTGCCGGTGGCGGGCGGCCCGGGCCCTGCTCGCCCAGCTCGACCCGGCCAACGCTGAGGCGGCCGCCCTGGCGGGCGGCCGCCACCACCTGGGCCGGGCGGCCGGCCTGGGCGACGAGGCCGTCGCGGACGCGGCGGCCTGCCACGCCCTGGTCCCCCACCCGGGCGGCCCCGCCGCGGCGGCCGACCGGGCCGCCCTGGCCGCCCTGCGGCGGTTGGGCGACTACGGGGCGGACCTGGCCCCCGGCGCCTTTTTCGCGCCCGGGGCCGACCGCATGGCCGCCCTGGCCGCCGCCGTCGAGGCCTGGCCCGCCGCGCCCCGCCACCCAGACGCGGTGCTGGCCCTGGCGGACCAGCTGGGGCTGGGGCCGGACCGGGCGGACGAGGTGCGCCTGCGCCTAGCGGACGCGGCGGCGGCGGGCGGGGACGAGGGCGCAGCGGCCCGCCTCACAAGCGACCTGGTGCGGTCGGGGTACGGCCCCGCCTGGCGGGCGGCGGCCCGCCTGGTGCGGTGCCCGCCGGACGGCTTGCCCCGGGAAGAAGTGAGGGCGGCGCTGGCGTTTGCCTTGGCACACGCGCCCGTGCCGGAGCTGGGCGGCCTGCTGGCGGCGTGGGATGGTGTTGCATCGGAACGGTCACCCCTGGGTGAGCCGCACGCGCGGCTGGCCGCGGTGCAGGCGGCGCTACTCAAGGCCGGCACCTCCCGCCTGCGGGCGGCCCTGGAGCGGGTGGGGCAGCCGCCGCCTGTTGGCGGTGGGGGGCCGCCGCCCGCGGCGCCCTCCCCCTTGCCCAGCGTGGGCGACGCGGTGTCCGCCCTGGGCTGGCTGTGCGCGCTCGCGCCCGTGGGCGGCGCGCGGGTCGCGCTGGAGGCCGCGTCCGGGCTGGGGGGGGAGACCAAGGCCGCCAAGGCTGACGAGGATGGTGACGAAGCCACCAGTGGCGCCTTACCGCCGCTCGCCTACCCCCCGCTCCAGCCCGCCCCCGCCCGGGCGGCCGCCCTGCTGGGAATGTTCCACGCCGCGCTAGAGGTCCTGGCCCCGCCTGTCGTGGTTGGTGGGAGCGGCGGCGTAGCTCCACCGCCCTCGCCCGCCGTGCCGCCCGACCTGGCGGCCCGACTGGCGACGCCAGCCCCGGCCCTGTGGGCGGCCGCGGCGGAGCGGGCGGCGCGGCCGCCCCCCCCGCCCGCCGCCGCCCTGGCCGCGGGCGTGGCCTGGGCCGAGCGCGCGGCTGCGGACGCGGACGCGCGCGTCCTGCGGGCCGCCCTGGGGCCGGCCGTGGACGCGGCCCGGTGGGCGGACCCGGCCCAGGTGGCCTACCGGGAGGCCGCCCTCGTGGAGGCGGCCGTCCGGGCGGCGGCGGACGCGGCGGCGGCGGAGGCGACGGGTGGTGCTGCTGCTGTGCCACTGCCCGCTGACCCCTCCTCGCTGCCCCCTGCCAGCAACCCGGCCTCGCCCGTGCGGGCCCGGGCCGCCGTGTGCGGCGCCCCGCCGGCCCTGGCCCCCATCTTGGCCGTCGCCCGGCGGTCGGGCGTGGACGGCTGGGCCGCGACGGCCGCGTACGCGGCCGCCCGCCTGGCGGGGCTGGGGAGCAGCAGCGACGACGACCCGGCCGCCGCGCGCGACGCGGCCCGGTCCGTCCGGGACGAGGTCCGGGCCCTGCGCCGCCGCCTGGTGGCCCGCCCGGCCGCCTGGCTGGACGCTTTGATGGCGTCGCCCTGGGCCGGCCTGGCCCGCGGGCACGGCCCCCAGCTGGCGCTCTGGCTGGCGGCGGCGGAGGATGCGGCTGGGGTGGCGGCGGCCGGGGCGGAATGCGAAGGCGAAGGCGCGCCGTCCTCACCCCCACCCGCGTCCGCCTCCCAAGCTCTGGTCTCCATTCGCAAGGCCGTCGCGGCGGCTGGCCGGGCCGTGCCCTCCCTGGACGGGCGCGCCCTGGCCGCGCCCGCCGTGGCGGACGCCCTTGGCCGGCCCGCCCTCCTCTCCTCCTGCGGGGCCGCCACCCTGCACCCGCCCGCCTCGGCGGCGGCCGAGCTCCTGGCGGCCGCCACCCCGGACGCCGCGCCTGAACTGGCGCGGGCGGTGGCTGGTCTGCCGGGCCGGGCGGCGGGAGGTGAGCCGGGCGACCAGGTCCGCCCGGACGACGTGCGCCTGGCCGCCGCCTGCCGCGCGCTGGCAGCCAGCTGCGGCTCTGGTGAGGACGACGAGGCCGCCGCGGACCGCGCCTACTCGTCGGCCGCCCGGGCCATGGCGGGCGCGGGCGCGGCCGCGTCGGCAGCCTTTGCCCGGGTGTGCGTGCTGGGCGAGGCGCCGCCGCCCCACCTGGCCGCCGCGGGCGTGCCTGGGCGGCCGCCGGGGGGCCTGCCGCCGCGCGTGCGCGCGCGCGCGGCCGCCGACGCGGCGGCCGCCCTGGAGCGCGGGGTCGGGGCGGGCGCGACCGACGTCCAGGCCACCCTGACCGCCATCCAGGCCGCCTCCTCCACCGCCCGGGCCCTGTGCGCTTTGCGCGACGGCGGCGCCCGGCTGACGCCCGCGGAGGTGACCGCCGCGGAAGCCGCGTTGGAAGAGAGGTGTGGCGGGGGCGGTGCGCCCGCCTGCCTGGAGGCCCTGGTCGCCGCGGGCTGCCCGGCCGGGCGCCTGGTGGCGGCGGCGAGGGCGCTGGACTCTACTCTGGGCGGAACGCCGAGCGCTGAGGACGCCGTCGACGCTGTCCTGGGCCGGGCGCTTGAGGAAGCGGCCGGACAGGGACAGTCACTGCTGGCCGGCGTGCGGGCCTGCCTGGCCGCGTCCGGACCTGGCTCGGGCGCGCCGCCGCCCCAGCTGGGGGCGATGCGGGATGCCGCCTGGGCCCGCCTGGCCGACCACTGCTTTGGCGACGGCAGCGGCGGCAGCAGCACGCCGCCCCGCCGGGACGTGCTGCGCCTGGTGGCCGCCCTGGCGGCCAGCCCGCCGTCCGCCCCCTGGAGCGGGTGGGCCCCGCCCGGGTCAGACGGCGAGGGCGCGTCGCCCGGCCCCCGTCTGGCCGCGGCCACCATGGCCGCCCTGCCCCGGGCGGCCGGTGTCGTCACGCCCGCCGAGCTGGCCAGCCCGGCCGCGGCGGCGGCGTGCTTTGCCCGCCTGCTGGGCGGGGCGGTCGGCGCGGGGCGGGCCGGCCGGAGGTCGCTGGCGTGCGTGCTGTGCGGCGTGTGGGGCGCCGGCGCGGAGCTGGGCCCGGGCGGCCCGCCCGCCCTCGCTCCCTGCTTCGACGCCCTCCTGGCGGCCATGGTGGAGGCCGGCGACGACCGGGACGCGGTCGCCCTGGCCGACCGCCTCGCCTTTTCTCAGGGCGATGGCGACGGGCCGGCCGTGCCGCTGTCCCCCGCCATCGCGGCCCGTGTGCGGCCGCCCTGCCTGGCCGCGGCGATGGCGGTTCTTCTGGCGCCGGCCGGGGCGGACGGCGCCACGGTCGCGGCGGCCGCGCTGGCCACCCCGCACACGCTCCTGGACCGTGGCGACGGTGGCGGCGGGCCCGGCTCTGCCTCTCCAGGCGCGCCCGACCTGCTGGCGTCCCTGGCCGCCCGGGGCGGGCTGGCCGCCTACGTGGCAGCCGGCGGCGGGGGCGGGGACGGGGCCGTCGAGGACGCGCTGGTGGCCCTGGCCCCGCCCGTGTGGGATGGGACGGAGGGCGGAGGACGCGCAGAGGAGGAGGAGGAGGATGGCTGGGCGAGCGCGGCGAGCGAGGGGGCGGAGGCCGGGCCCTCCGGCACGCCGCCCCTGGCCTGGCCCGGCCCACCGCCCGCCCGACCGCCGCCCTGGACGGCCGTACTCCCGCCGCACGCGCTGGCCGCCCTCATCGCGGGCGGTGAGCCGGAGCGCGGGGCCGGCCTGGCGGCCGCCCACGCCCGGGTCCACCCCCGCACAGCCGACCTGGACTGCTGCCTGGGCCTGGGCCTGGCGTACCTCCGCGGCCACGTGGGCCTGGTGGAGGGCGGGGCGGGGGTGCCCAGGGCGGGTGCCAGCTGTGCGGTGCCGGGGGCGGTGGCGGCGGCGTGGGGCGGGCTGGGAGGGGCGGTGGCGGACGGGCTGGAGAGGCTGCGGGCGGACCTGGGCATGGCATGTGAGTGATTAGAAGGTCAGTCTGACTCTCGCATCAGAATGCGCGCAGCGCGTGGAAAGTAGACACGCGCGCGCGCCAGAGAGCAGCATACGTGCCCTTCCGCGCACGCCCACACACACGCGAAATGGAACAGCCGGACCTGCGCCGCCACGGGCGCAAGGCCGCGGCGCCCGTCCGCAACGTCGGCCCCGTCGAGGCCCGCCTCGATGGCGGCGGTGCGCCAGACGGCGACGGCGTGGGCAGCGCCGGCGCGGCCGGCGGCGGCGGCCTAGGCGGCCTGCTGGCCGTCCTGTCCGGCGGCGCCAAGCTGGCGTCCTCGTCAGAGTCCGAGGAGCCGCCGCACAAGCGCCGGTGAGTGGATGCCAGGGCGTGGGAGGGGCGTTAAGAGAGGGCGCGCCTCCCGACGCACGCATTGCAGTCCCCCCCCTCACGCTCTCTCTCTCTCCCCCATCATCCCCCACCAGCCACCTCCCTCCCGCCCCGCCCCCGCCTCCACCGCCGCCCCCTCCCGCCAACCTCACCCCACCCCTCACCCTGCCCCCCGACCTGGCCCTGTGGCCGTTCGGCGCGCCCGTCCCCCTGGAGCTGCTGGTGCCGCCGGAGGCCCTGCCCCCGGCCGGCGCCCCCGTGCGGTGCG
>Ga0114918_10006063_pt1 | contig 10259 bp, 4 predicted proteins | sample LantaG_FD_87015 | JGI IMG/M metagenome (GOLD analysis project Ga0114918, IMG submission 87015) | Deep subsurface microbial communities from Baltic Sea to uncover new lineages of life (NeLLi) - Landsort_02402 metaG | ecosystem: Environmental > Aquatic > Marine > Oceanic > Sediment | place: Baltic...
CTCCCTCCCCGCCATCACCCCGCCCACCCTGGTCGAGGGCTCGGACGACCTGTTCTGGGTCAACGCCCTGCAGAAGGGCCTGGCGGACCAGGCCTTCCACTGCGGGGACGAGGAGGCGGAAGACTTCTACTTTGGCCCGGGCACGCGGTCGGCCCTGCTGACCTTCCAGGCGTGCGCGGGCCTGGCCGAGACGGGCGTGTGCGACGACGAGACCTGGGTGGCCCTGCTGGGGGAGGTGGGGCTGGCGGCCCTGCAACCGCCCAGCCCGGAGGAGGAGGACGCCGCGGACGACGCCCTGTCGGCGGCGGTCGGGGTGGGGCAGGGCCCAGGCCCCGCGTCCGCGCCCGCGCCGCCCCCGCCGCCGACGCCCCTCCCCGCCCCCGGGTCCGGCCCCGTCGTGGAAACCTGGACTGCCACCTCTACCACCACCACCATCACGGACGTGGAGGACGCGGCCCACCACCACGCCACCCGGGTGACGGTGGAGGAGGAGACATCGGCCGGGACCGCAGTCGTCGTGCCGCCTCAGCCTGCCGTGCGCGGGTCCGGCCCCGCCCCGCCCCGCACAGCCTGGCCCATCGTGCGCGAGGGCGACGGCGGCCGCCCCGTCCACGAGCTGCACGTCGCCCTCAACAAGCACGGCTTCCACTGCGGCGAGGATGACGAGCAGTGGTGGCAGTTTGGGGACGCCACGCACGCCGCCCTGGCCACCTTCCAGGCGTGCGCGGGCCTGCCCGAGTCGGGCGTGGCCGACCCGCGCACCTGGCTGGCCCTCCTGGGCGTGGGCGCCACCCCCGCCGACGGGGCCGCCCTGTCCGCGGGCGACCACACGGACGACGACATGCTGGGGGGGCACCACGACGGCATGATCTTCCTGGTGGGCGAGCAGCGCTGGGCGCGGCGGACGACGACGGAGTGAGATGAAAGGAAGATGGGAGGGTGGAGAGGGGTTGACAGAAGGGAGAGACAGATGAGAGACTTGTGCTGATGAAGAGCCGCTCTACACACAGGCACACACATGCGGGCGCGCGACCACGCACCGCGCGCCTCTCTCTTTCCTCATCTCTCTCCACAAGGCCAGCAGGTTAAAAAATGAAAGCAAAAAGGGGGCGATGACGACGATGACGACCCCCACCCTCTCCTCTCTCCTTTCTCTCTACGCCGTCTCCACCCCACCCGGCCGGACCAGGACCTCGCCCGGGTGGCGCCAGGCGCCGCCGCCACCGCCGCCGCACGACGACGGGCACAGCCCCATCTGGACGCACGTGCCCGGCGTCAGGTACTGCTGCAGCGTCTCGAAGGCAGCGGGGCCGTAGGACTGCACATCTGCCACACACGCGTCGGCCATGGTCCGCAGCGACCCGCACAGCTTGGCAGCGTAGGCCAGGACCTGGCGCTGGGTGGCCGGGTCCTTGATGGCGGAGGCAGCCTGGTCCAGCAGGGCCTTGCACGTGTCACACGCGGAGGAGTCGTCGGCGAGAGGAGGAGAGGGCTGGCGCGCCTGCTGCTCGCGCAAGAGCGCGGCGACGGTGGAAGTGGTGGTCGTGGTGGCCTCATCTTCCACCACCTGCGGCGGGCAGGCGCCCACGATATCGCACAGCTTGTTGGGGTCAATGTCGTCCGCGATGGCAAACACCTTGGGCGCGTTGGTCGCCACAAAGGCGTTGCACTGGGGGGCGACCTCGGGCGGCATGGCCGCACAGACCGCGGCCGCCTTGGCTAGGACGGCCGCCTGGTTCTCCGGGTCCTCTAGCTGCAGCTTGACGTTGTTGACGGCCAGGCGGCACATGGGGCAGGGCACGCCGCGTAAGGGAGGGCCGGCGCCGGCGTTGGTAGTCGCGGCCGCGACGGCCGCCACCAGCGCGGGCGTCGGGCGGGGCAGGCTAGTCGCACCACCCGAGGGCGGGCATAGCCCGGCCGAACCGCACGCCTCTTTGGCGTCAAAGGAGAGCAGGGCCGCGATAGCGGGCGGCACGTACTCCCGGGCCGCCTCCTTGCAGGCGGCCGCCTGGGAGGAGGGCAGGATGCCGCACGCGTCGTCCTCCAGGAGGTGCATGAGCGCCTTTTGGTTTTCGGGCTTGGCCATCATGTCCTGCGCGGAGGACCAGGCCCACGTGCATACGTCGCACAGCTGGTCGGTGAGGATGGGAGGGGGGGTAAAGGGGGTGCAGGGCGCGGCGGACGCGGTGGCCGTGCAGAGGAGGGCGGCGGCGGCCGCGGCCAGCGCGAAGAGGCGGGCCATGGCTGATGGAGAGAGAGGGGGGGAAGTCGAGAGAAGAGAGGGCATGAGGGTGGGGCCTCGGGTCCATGGGGGCGCACGCGCGGCGCGGAACTTGCGCGCCCTGTCAGGCCTGCGAGCGCCACGCCCAACCCACACCGTCATAGGATAAAGCGGCGACGCGCGCCCACGCCTGCGCGCCGTGTGGGAGGGCTGGCATGCCGGATGGGCGTGGCCCTCGTGGGCGCATCATTGAAAAAAAACGCACAGCACCTCACGCGACGAGCGCCCGACGGGGATCAAAAGAGCGTGAGCGTGAGGCGCGCGCGCACGAATCGCCGCACCACACCCGTCCACGCGACCGTGCCATACCTTTACGCTTTCAACTGTCCAGCGGTGGGACAGGAAGAGAGAGAGCGAGAGAGAGTGGAGGACACGCACGCGCGGGGAAGGAGCGCCGGCGGGATGAAGGAATGGGACGGGGTGACCCGTCCGCTCGCTCCCCCTCGACCACTCTCGGCGCCCTCTCCACACCCCGCCCGTGCACAGCAAGGAAACAATGCGAAACGCCTGAATAACACACCCCTCTCATTCAATTCTCCCCTCCCACCCCACCGCCCGCCGCCGTCGCCGCCAGCTCCTGCAGCAGGCCCCGGATGACGTTCTTGCCGTGCATCAGGTTGGCCCGTTTGAGCCGCTCATTCGCCAGGTGGCACCCGTCGGAGGCCTGGCCGAAGGGGAGTAGCAGGGCGGGCGCGCCCAGGAGCTGCTCCAGGGCGGAGGCGACGGGCATAGTGCCGCCCTCCCGCACAAATAAGGGGTGGACCCCCCACTCCGCGGCCAGCACCCGCTCCGCCAGCTGGAAGTGGGCGCGCCCGGGTCGGCCTCCCACCAGTCGCCGACCGAGCGCACGCGCACGGTGCAGGCGTTGGGGGAGCCCAGGCCGGCGAAGACGCGGGCGACGTGGTCCCGCAATGCGCCGATCAGGACGGCCGGGTCCTGGTCGGGCACGTACCGGATGGACACGTTGCCGACGGCGGTGCGGGGGATGACGGAGAAGCGGGTGGGGCCAAACCGGTAGTGCGGGTCCTCCCCCCCGCTCGCGCCGCTGGTGTGCCCGGCCTCGTGCCCGCACGCGCCGGACCCGCCGCCGCCTGGCCCGCCGCCCGCGGCCGCCGCGTCGTCGCCCACCCGCACATCGCACACGCTGAGTGTCGGCTCGCACCACCGCGCCCGCAGCACGTCCGCCGCCGTCAGGCCCGCCGTCGCGGATGGGGGCAAGCCCAGGGCGGCCGCGTAGGCGGCCACACTGAACTCGGAGGAGCCGGCCAGGCGGGCCAGGGCGGGCTCCAGCATGCCCGGGCGGACGCCCTCGTAGAAGCCAGGCACGGCTACGCGGGAGGGGGCCGGGCCTTTGGCGTCACCACCGCCGCTCCCGCCGCCCCCAGGCCCCACCAGGGAGGCCAACACTTTGGCCAGGTCGGCCAGGGGCTCCGCCAGGACGCCCCCGTCGTTGCCCGAGTGCAGGTCTTTGGGCGGGCCGCGCACCTCGATGGAGGCGGCGATCATGCCGCGCATGCCGTAGGTGAGGCAGGGCACGGACTCGCCCACCCAGAGCGTGTTGGAGATGATGATGAGGGAGGTGCCCGCAAACCAGTGAGCGTTGGCGGAGACGGCCTCGCGAAAGCCGCCGGACCCGTTCTCCTCCTCGCCCTCGAAGACGAAGGCGACGTTGATCCCCGGCCCGGGGGGTAAAGGGACGGTGGCACCGCCGCCGTTGGTGGTCCGGGGCGAGGCGGCGGGGGTGGAGGTGGTCGCGCCGGGCGCGCCGTTGGTGGCCGGGCTGGAGGCCGCCGCGGCCGCCGCACCCGCACCCGCCGCGGCCGCCGCCACGCCGCACAGTCCCGCCGCATTGTCCGCCAGCATCTCTTTCACCGCGAACAGGAAGGCCAATATAGGCCCCTTGTTGTCGGAGGTGCCCCGGCCGTACAGGTAGCCGTCCACGGACGTCACCGCGAACGGGTCCGTCGCCCACTCCCGCTCCATCGCTGGTTGGACGTCGTAGTGCCCGTAGAACGTGACGGTAGGCGCGGCCGGGTTGCGGCCGATGCGGCCCAGGACGACTGGGTTGCGGGCTTCCGAGGTCGGGTCCCGCACCAGCTTGATCTCGGCGCCCATGCCCTCCAGCAGGCCCGCCAGGAACTTGGCGCCCCGGAAGCAGGCCTCGCGCGCGGTTGGGTCGGCCGAGACCGTGCGCAGGCGCACAAAGTCGCGCAGGGCCCGCTCCAGGTCGGCGTCCAGACAGGCGGGCCCCGGGGGTGGCTTCAGGGTTGGTGTGGCGCCGGGAGAAGGAGCGGTGGAGGGCGGGGCGGCGGCGAAGGTCGGCGGCGGCAGGGGGGGTTGGCCGGCGCCGCTGCGCGCGCGCTTGGTGGGCGGGCTGGCGGCCGCGGCCGTGCCCGGGCCCACGCCCCACCCACCGCCGCCGTCGCCCGCGTACCCGGGCCCCGCGTTTACCTCCCAGATGCGGAGCTGGCCGTCCGCAGCGCCCGCGATGACCAGGTCGGGCCGCTGCTCCACGCACAGGTAGGGCAGGCCGGCGGTGGAGGGGTGGGCCCCGGGCGGCTCAGTCGGCAGGGAGGCCGCCAGCACGCGCAGGCAGGCCCACCCCTCCGCCGTCCAGACGCGGACGGTGCCGTCTGCGGATGCGGACGCAAACAGGGCGGCCGGCGACAGGGAGGCCAGGGACTGGCGGCGGGCACCCATGCCGACGATGGCGCCGCCACCGTCGCCAGAGAGGGCCGCCAGGGCGGTTGGCGAGGCGCCGCCATTACCCCACGCGCCCGGCGGGCCGCCACCCACCCGCCCGCCCCCGCCCAGGCCGCCCGCCGGCGCGATGCCGGACAGCGCCAGCACGTCGTCCTGGTGCCCCACCAGCGTGTGCCGACAAAGGCAGACTTCCACATCCCACACCCGGATGATGTTGTCTCGCCCTCCCGACAGCAGGGCGCCGCCCAGGGCGTAGAGGGAGAGGACGGACCCCCGGTGCCCGCGCAGGACGCCCGCGGGCACGAGGGAGCCTTCCACCCACACCCGGATGGTGGCGTCCCCGCCCGCCGAGCAGACGTAGCCGCCGACTAGGGCCAGGGAACAGACGGCGGAGCAGTGGCCCGTGTCGGGCGGGGTGATGGCGGAGGGGGAGGGGAGGGTGAGGGGGACGGACGCGCCTCCACCTCCGCCCCCGCCCTCACCACCGCCCGCGGGCCCGTCCTCCTCCGGGCGGAAGGCGCGGACGGCCGCGTCCTGGCCCGCCACGTACACCGTCCCCTCCCCGCCCACGGCCAGGGCGTAGATAGACCCCGACGCGGGCGGCAGGGTCAGCACGCGCACGCAGGTCCAGGTGTCCAGGCGGGTGACGCGGACGGTGCGCCCGCCCGCAGAGTAGAGGAGGCCGCCGTCCACCCACAGGCGCTGCACAGGGCGGGCATGGCCGGTCAGGGTGCGCACGCACGTGAAGGCGGCGAGGTCCCACACCTTCACCGTCCTGTCGACGGAGCCGGAGAAGGCCAGGTCGCCCGCCTGGGTCAGGCACAGGACCGCGCCCGCGTGACCGGTCATGCGGTGGTCCTGCGTCTGGGCGGCGGCGGCTGAAGAGCTGCCCGCCCCGCCGCCGAGCGGGGTGGGCGCTCCCGCGCCACCCGCGACGGCCACCAAGTGGTGGCCGTGGCTGCCGCCCCGGGGCGTCCCCGCGTCCAGCCCCTCGCCCGCCGTGTCGGACAGGGTGGACCAGGACCGGCCGCGCGCCAGGCGCCGCCCGCCGCCGTGGCGGGGGTGGTGGTGGTGCGAGTGGCCGTTGCCCTCACCCCCACCTCCACTCCCGCCCCTGCCCCCGCGGTCGGCACGGAAGGGGCGGGCCGACACCTCGGCCGCGCCCGTGATGGCCTCCAGGCAGGCCGCCACGTCCTCCGCCCGGGCTGACACAGTAGCGGCCGCTGACGCCGCCCCGCCCGGGCACGTCACGGCCGGCCCCAGGGGCGCCAGCATGATGTTGACGAACGCGCCCTTCTCGCGCGACATGACGACCGCGGTGTTGCGCGGGACAGCGACCCAGTCGCCGCCCGACCGGGTGATGGGCTCGGACGCGATGAGGGCGGTGCGGGACCCCGCCTCGCCATAGGACAGCGTGTACTCGCCCTCGTGCGCGATGGAGGAGGTCTTGGTCACCAGCCCGCCCGCCGCGGCCGCGACGGCGGCGGCGGTGGAGGGCGAGGACGGGTCGTCGCCGCCGTCATCGTCACCATCGCCTACGGCCGCGGCCGCCGCGACGCAGGGGGGGGAGGCCCCAAACTCGCCCGCCGTCGCCGGCCGCGCCGCCCTCCCGCTCTCCCGCCGGTGGAAGGTCGCGCCCTCCGCGTAATACAGCGACGCCGGCTCCTCGGCCGGGTTGAGGAGTGCGGTGACGTAACGGGTCGCCAGGAGGGTGTCCCCGTCGGCCATGCAAAAGTTGAGGAGGGAGGGCTCCGTCACGCCCGCGGCGTCCTGGGCGGCCGCGATGGTAGCCAGGGTGTCTTGGAGGGCGGCCAGGAGGACGACGGGCGGGTGGCGGGACTCTAAGTCGGGGAGATGATGTAGAAAAACCGCAAAGGCGACGGCAGAGTCTGAGTGAAAAGACTGGACAGCATCGTAGGCGGCGTCGCTCAGCCCGGCCACCAGGGCCCGCCGCACGGTCATGAAGCCGCCCAGGACGCCGTTGTGCATCCACAGGTACCGCCCGTGCGCGAAGGGGTGGCAGTTCTGCTCGTTGACGGCCATGCCCGGCATGGCGGCCCGGACGTGCGCGAACACCAGGGGGCTAGCGATCTTGCGGGCCAGGCGGCCCAGGTTCTCGTTGTTCCAGGCGGGCGTGACGGAGGTGAAGACGCAGGGCGTGGGGTCGGCCCCGCGCTCCCGCTCCGCCGCGAACCAGCCGATGCCGAAGCCGTCCCCGTTCAGGTTGCTGTGCGCCAGGTGGGCGGGCAGGCCGGGTTCCACCCGCCGCTCACGCGCGTCGTACGACTGCTTGATGATGGACCGGTCCGGCCACAAGACGACGTCCGCCATGAGGACGGGCGGGCCCATGTAGGCCAGGAGGCGGCACATGTTGTGTGTGCTGGGGGGGTTGGAGGAGGAAGAGAGGCGGCCCCCTGCGAGAATGGAGAGAGTGTGTGCGTTGAGTGGTGGTCGAGGGCGCAGCGAGGGGACGTCGGCGGGCGTCGGTTTCCTTTTGCCGCTCTTCTCGTCTCCTCGCACCTTGAGATGACGAGTGTCGTCCCTCCGCCGCACGCTGCGAGGTCAAGCAGGACCAGGCCTAGGCCAGGCGCGGGCGTGCTCGCGGGCGTGTGGCCGTGTGTGTGCGCGCGCGTGTGCGGAGGAAGGCCAATGCACCGTCGTCCGGCGGCCCGAGCAAGCAAGGCGGGGACCGCGCAGGGAAACGGGACCGGCGCCCGGCACGCCGCAAACTCGGGCGGGACAGCACCTGTCAGGGAGGCCGTCCGTGTGCGTGCGCGAGGGCGGAGGCGAGGGAGGTACTTGAGAGCGCGCGCGTCGCGAGCCGAGAGCGAACTGCGACTGGGAAATGCGGGTGAGTGCGCGTCTCGACCCCCCCGCTCCACCTCTTCATTTTCGATTTTCTGCTCGTGCATTCGCACACACTCCCCTTCCCAATTAAACCATGGCGACCGAGCCCGACCCCAAGCGCGCCCGCCGGGACGCCGCCGACGCGCCCTCGGGCGACGATAGCTCCTCCGGCAGCCCGTCCGGGTCGGAGGCGTCGGAGGAGGGCGGCGTCGACGCGAGGGAAGTCATTGCACTCCACTTCCTGGACCCGGCGGGCGAGGGGACCCAGTCCCTGCAGCCCGTCGCGTCGACCAGCCACCCCCTGTACACACACCAGATTTTTGAGGACGACCGCATCGAGGGGTATGAAGGTAAGAAGAGAGAGAGAGGGAGGGCGCGGACTTTTTATGAGAGAGCAGAGACGCATCGGCGCGCGGCATTCTCAACCCTCTCTCTCCATTCCATTCCTCCAGGCCTCCGCATCGACCTGACCCTATCCCAGGCCTCCTACCACGCCCTGCTGGAGGTGGCCTGGACGGCGCGGGTGCCCGGCTCGGTGGACGTGCGGGCCGCCCTGGTGGACGCCCTGCCGGGCGTGTTCACGGACCGGGCTGCGTTCACGGCCGCGCTGGCTGCCCGCCCGGCCGGTGGCGCGCCTCCCGCCGCCGACCTGGGCCCCGTCGTCTCCTCCTTCCCCTACGGCGGCGATGAGAAGGCCGGCACGGTCGATGTCCAAGCCTGCATGCTGGCGGGCGCACCTGAAGCCGTCAAGGCCCTGCACGCCCGCATCCAAAACCTGCTCACGTTTTTCATAGATGGGGCCTCAGACATCGACCAGGCCGACCCGGCCTGGGAGCTCCTGACGGCGGTCGTGCGCCCTCCCGCCGGCGGCCCGCCGCCCTTCGTGGCCGGCATGGCCACGCTCAATCACATGTGGGGCTACCCGGCCGTCACCCGCCTGCGCGTGTGCCAGGTCCTGGCCCTGCCGCCCGCCCAGGGCAAGGGCGTGGGGGAGGGACTGGTGCGGGCCGCGTACGCTTTGGCGGACGCCCGGCGGGAGGGGGAGCCTGCTGGGGGAGCGGCGGCGTCGGCCTCCGCCTCCACCACCCACCCCCGCCCCGTCCTGGACGTGACGTACGAGGACCCGACGGACGAGATGCAGGTCCTGCGGGAGAAGGTGGAGGCGGAGCGGGCGGCGGGCTGCGCGTGGCTGGCCGCCGCGGCGGACGCGGCGGCCGCCCGCGTGGCGGCGGCGGCCAAGGCGGCGGCCAAGGTGGCTGCCGCCCCGTCCAAGGGCAAGGGCAAAGCCAAGGATGATGGTGACGACGACGAGGAGGCTCAGCAGCCCCCCTCGCCCTCGCCCTGCGCCCTGCCCGCCGCGGACGCGGCACGCGCCAGGGCGGAGCTGCGCCTCACCCGCGCGGCGACGGCGGGCGCATGGGAGGCGCTGCTGGCGGCCCGCCTGGGGACGGACTCGCCGGCGCTTGTCGACGCCGTCCGAGCCCGACTGGCCGCCGCGGCGGGCGGGGTGGTCGCCGCGACGGCGGGCCCCGGACCCAAGGGCGGGCCCAAACGTATTTTCGACACGCCCGACGAGGCGACGGGCTTCGTCATGTGCCGCGTCCCTCCCGGCGCCGTGGCCGCGGCCGCCCAGGCCGCCGCCGCGGCGGGCCCCGCCGCCGCCGCCTTGGCCGCCGTCGCCGCCACGGGCGCGGGCCCGGAGCTGGAGGCAGGCGTGGCGGAGGAGGAGACGGCAGCGCTGGACGCGGCAGTGGCGGCGCGTGTGAAAGTGTTGGACGCGGTGGTCGGGCGGCTGAAGCGGAAGAAAGCGGGGGCGGCGGCTTAAAAAAACAGAAAAAGAAAGCACCCTTCACCCCTTCACGGACGCGGGCAGAGAGAGAGCGACACGCCCACACTGGAAAGAGGACACGTGCACACGCCTGGGCTCCAGAACGCACACGGCGCCCCTCCCTCTTCTCTTTCTCTCACATGCTGGCCACCATGCTGCGCAGCATGCGACCCCGGCTGGCGGTGGCGGCGGCGGCGACCGGCCCTGTCGGTCCCGTGTTCTCAAGCGCTCGTCGGTCGATTGCTGCGGCCGCGGCCGCGGCGGCGGACGACGCCGCGCCGCGCGTCGCCCTGGTGCAGGGCGCGTCCCGAGGTGAGAAATATGGACTAGGCAGAGATAAGAGTGCTTGACTCACACGCCTGGTTCTTGAAAGCGCGAAAGGGAGCCCCCCCCCCTGCCGGCGGGCGCGAGGCGACTAGGGAGAGATGAACGCCCGTCGGCTAGCCACGCGCGGCGCGGCACTCCCTCGCTCCCCCCCCCCCCCCCCCCCCACCCCCCCCCCCCGGGGGCCCGCCGGGGGCAAAAATTTAGTTTAAGGACAAGGAACGGCGCATGGGCGCCGGGCCCGCTCCCGCCCGCCCCTCTGCCCCCCGGCGCCAG
>Ga0114918_10006066_pt1 | contig 10258 bp, 7 predicted proteins | sample LantaG_FD_87015 | JGI IMG/M metagenome (GOLD analysis project Ga0114918, IMG submission 87015) | Deep subsurface microbial communities from Baltic Sea to uncover new lineages of life (NeLLi) - Landsort_02402 metaG | ecosystem: Environmental > Aquatic > Marine > Oceanic > Sediment | place: Baltic...
CGTTGGTACCGCACACAAGGGCGGCGGCCCCCGGAACACCGCCCACAAAAAAACAAGGCAAAGCGAACCCCCAGGTTTCCCGCCCCCCCGAAAAAAAAAAAAAAAAAAAAAAAAATCACGCGCCGCCGCTCCCCTCCCTCCCTCTCCCCACCGTCACACAGCTCCTCGACCACTGGTCCCTGACCGCCATCTCCCAGCGCCTGGACAAGCGGCGCCTGCAGGAGGAGCTGGACATGCAGCGCCTGTTCCTGGTGACGGCCTACCGGAGCAGGAGCAGCGGTGAAAGCGCGCTCCAGCCCGCCGAGGCAGACGCCCTGGCAGCGTCCCTGGCGGCCGAGGCGGCCGCCCTGGGCTTTGAGGGCACGAAAGCCGCCGTCGCGTCTGACCTGCTGACCCAGGCCTTGGGCGCGGCCCGGGCGATGCATGGAGTTGTGAGCGGCGAGGCGGCGGCGTCCCCTCTGTCCGCCTCTGCCCTGGCAACCGCCTTTTCAGCCGCCCACGGGCACGCCCTGGCCGCCCGCCCCTCCTCCATCCCTGGCGCCGGCACGGGCGTGTTCGTGGCCGGGTGCACCTCCCCCGTCCCCCCAGGCACCCTGGTCGCCCTGTACCCGGGCGCGGCGTACCCGCCCCTGACGCACCGCGCCCTCCCAGGCTACCCCCAGGTCGACCGGGGCGGGGCTTTCCTGATGGCGCGCTACGATGGGGCCGTCCTGGACTCCGCGGCCTGGGGGCGGGGGGCGGGGGTGGACGCGCGGTCTGGGCCGCTCAGGGACCGGGAGGAGGGCGGGGCGACCGGGGCGGGCCCGGCAGCCGCGGCGGCGGAGGCGGCCCTGTGCGCGGTCACCGACGCGCGCCACCCGCTGGCCCTGGGCCACCTCGCCAACCACCCGCCGCCCGGTGTCCCGCCTAATGTCATGGCGGCGGCGGTCGACGTGCCGCGTGGAGAGGGTAGCGTGCTAGGCACGGAGCCCTGGCTGCGGCGGTACCTGCCTGTCGCGGTGTGCGGGGAGGAAGAAGGACGAAGGGGGGAGGACAGAGACGGAGAGGGCCGGCCCGACCCTCCACCCCCGCTCCCGCTCCCACTCCCGCTCCTCGCCCTCGTCGCCACCCGCCCCCTACCGCCGGGGACCGAGCTGCTGCTGAACTACCGCCTGTCCCCGCACCTGTCCAAGCCGGACTGGTATGCGGCAGTGGATGAGGACGAGGACGCGCGGCGGTGGGCGTGAGGGTGGAGGGTGGGGAGAGAGGGAAGTGAAGTGATGCAAAACCTAGGGACGGGGACAGATCACACACACACACCACACTTCACAGCACACTTCTCTCTCTACGCGCCTCCTCTCACGCGTCCTCCTCGTAGGGCGTGGAGCAGCAGCACCTCCCGAACCAGGCCAGCGCGAGCAGGGTGACGGCCACCACGCACCCGCCCGCCGCGGCCAGGGCGGTCGTCCGGGCGGCCGCGTCGATGCTGTCCAGCTCCCGCGTGCAGGCGCACCCGTCCGGGACCAGGACAGGCGCTTTGCCGGGTTCTGGCCCACAGCAGCAGACGCAGCCATTGCATGTACCCAACAGGCCGGCCAGGGCGCAGGCGTTGGGGGGGGGCTGGCCGGGGCTGCCGACCTCGGCGGCCGCGAGGGTGGAGAGGGCGAGGAGGCAGACTGACATGAAGGCGAGGGTGCGGGGCGCCATCTTCACCGCTGGGAGGGTGGGCGAGGGCGCCCGTAACCGAGTGCGTTGAGGTTTGTATAGGGCGGTCTGATAGGTGGCCAAACGCGCTGGCTCGGGTTCAATTGGCCGGGGCCCGGCGCAGGGGCCCGGCGGGCAGACCAAAACCTCGAATGTGGTGTGAGAGAGACGAGCGGGCCAGGGGGGGGGTCTCGTGCGCTGCCTCCACTCTTCCCTTTGGCCCGCTCCTTCCGCTCCCTCACCATGCTCCGGGCCCGCTGCGCCCCGACCCCGGCGGTCGCCCGCCTGTCCGCCCTGACCGCGGTGCGGCGGCCGGCTGTCGCCCCTCGGGCGGCGCCCCGGCCCAGCCTGTCGTCCGTGGACCGGCTGGCGTCGTCCTTCACCGGTGCGTGGAGACTGCAGCAAATTTGCGTGGCCGCCGCCCCGCCGGCGTGTGGGAGTGTTCTTCCCGTCTTCCCTGCGGACGGGCCACGGAGGTGCCTCAGCGCCAATGGGCTCCCACTTGCCTAGATTTCATGTGTCTAGCTACACGCTGGCAATGCAAGAAATGCAATCCCGTGTCCCCGTGCCCGCTGCGCGAGGGAGGGAGGAGAGGAGAGGGAAAGCAGCCGCCGGCGCCGGCGCCGGCGTCTCTCTCTAGCCAGGGGCTTGATTTGGTGGCCGTGCCGGGGCGTGCGTGCTGCCTGCCACGGCCTCGCCTGTCCAGGGACATAGCCTGGCGCTGCATGCACACGGCTTGCGTGGCATTGCCAGCCTGTGCGCCGCCTCGCGCGCGTACACACGCTCCCCTCCCGTCCCGCATCGGGGCCGGCCTGCCACACGCGCTCACCCTCGCCCACACGCTCACCCCTCCTTCTCCCTCTCCATCCCATCCACCCCACGCAGGCCTGACCCTCGCCCCGGCCCGCCGCCCCGGCACCGCCACCTCCGCACCCTCCCGCGCCCCGCTGACCGTCGTTGCCAACTCGCGCACCTCCATGGGCTGCACCAAGCGGGGCACCCGCCGCCGCGCGACGCGGACTTCTGGCTTCCGCGCGCGCATGGCCACGCCCTCGGGGCGGGCCATCATCCGTGCCCGCCGCAAGAAGGGGCGCAAGGTGCTGTGCACGAAGAGCCTGTACCGGAAGCCGTGAAGATCCGGGGTGGGGCTGGGGAGAGAGCGCGTGTGCAAAAAACACTAAAAGAACTCGGGGGGCTTACAAAACCAGGCACACACCCCTCTCTCTCTCTCTCTGCGCACACGCCCGCCCGCCCTATCGCTCTTTCGCTCTCTCTACACGTACAGGCTGGCCGCAAAGATGATGCCCCGCCGGATGGCCGCCGACGCCGCCCCGAACGCGGCCGCCAGGCGGGCGTCGCCCACGACCGCCGCCGCGCAGCCCAGTTGGGCCAGCAGCTCGTCGAGGCGGCGCACCGCCCGGATCAGGGACCCCTCGAACAGGTCGGTCCGGTCGACGGTCTGATGGTTTGAGGAGGGGAGGGCGTGTGTTGTGTGGGGGTCAGGGCCTGTGCGCGAACAAGGACGGGGAGAAGAGACGGCGCGGCTGGCGCGTCCCCCCCCCTTCTTGCTCTCTCTCATCCTCCCCCTCCGTCCTCACTCACCTATTGGAAGGTCGCCCCGCGCGCCCACGCGTACACGGCGTCCATGAGCGTGGGCGCAAATCCCGCCACGTAGTCGTCCGGTGCGGGCGCGTCCGGGATGCGGGCGTCGACCTGGGCGGACCCGATGCGGCGGGCGGCGGCCTGGAGGTCTGCCAGGGGGCCCGCCAGGGCGGCCGCCAGCTCCACGGGCGCCGTCGACTTCTCGACGGGGACCAGGCAGGAGGCCAGGGCGGCCAAGCGGGGCGGGTCCAGGCCGCCGAAGACGCCGTTGAACATGAGCTCGGCGGCCAGCAGCTCGTCCGCCGCGTCGATCTCGCAGGCGGCCCGGCCCTTTAGGGTGAGGACGGCGGACAGGGCGGGCGGCCCGCCCCCGCCGCCGCCGCCCTCCTCCTCCCCCTCCCCGCTGGCTTCCAGGTGCCCCAGCGCGCGCAGCACGCCCAGTCGCCGCCGCGCCTCCGCCCGGTACAGTTTCAGCTGCGAGTCGCGCATGGCCGCGGTCAGGGCGGCCGAGCGGGAGGCCAGGGCGGCGGCGCGGGCGGCGGACGAGGCGAGGGCGGGGCCGGCCAGGGCGGCCGCGAGCGACGCGTCGCCCGCCGCGGCGGCACGCAGCCGCGCCTCCACCTCCCTCAGCCGGGCCGCCGCCTGCAGGACGGGCGGGTCGTCCACGCCCGCGTCGGCGACGGGGTCGAGCGTCGGGATGCCGCCCGGGGTGGCCGCGTACCGGGCCTCCAGGCAGGCGAGGGTCGCCAGGGCGGCGGCCCGAGGGGCGGGCGGGCGCAGGTCGGCGGGCAGGCCCACCCGCAGCGCGCCCGCCGCTTCGACCAGGGGCAAGGGGACGGGCACGGCGTGGAGCTCGGCGGCCGGGTCGCCGGGGCTGGCGGGCGAGGGAGGCGCGCCGGTGTTCGCGCTGCCGGGCGCGCAGCGGAGGAGGGTGTCCACGGTGAAGGCCGACGCCGGGTCGGGCGGGAGCGGGGTGGCGGGCGGCGCCGCGCCCGGCGGTGCGCCGGCCGCGCCTGGTGGGGCCGGGCCGCCCGCCTCGCGGCTCACGCTCACCACCAGCCCCCACCCCCAGTCCGCCGCCCCGTCCCGCACCCGCACCAGGCGGCCCGGCGTGAGGAGGGCCGCCACCCGGTGCGGCGCCAGGAGGGCGTCCCGCAGGGTGCGGCGCAGGGCCGCCGCCTCCAGGGCAAGGGCGACCGCGGCGGCGGGCGCGCCCGTGCCCTCGCCCACCACCCCCGCCACCACCCGCGCCCGCTCGCGCTCCACCGCCTCCTTGTCCGCCGCCAGCAGGGGCTGCGCCACCTCGTGCTGGTACTGGCGGAAGGAGCGTGCCACCACGTACTCCGCGTCCCGCCCGGACCCCTCCGCCCGGCGGGCCAGGTTGAGCAGGGTGTAGAAGGACAGGCGGAAAGAGGATTGGAGGGGGCCACCCCCGCCTCGGAGCATGGCGGCCGCGGCGGCCGCACCCAGCCCGGAGTCGGCCAGCAGGATGCACACGCCCCGGTCGTCCTTGCCCCGCCGCCCCGCCCGCCCGGACATCTGGATGTACTCGCCCGACGTCATCAGGCGGGTGCACTCGCCGTCCCACTTGCGGGCCTGATGAGAAAGAGAAGGTGGAGGGGAACGGAGAGAGAGGGTTGAGCAAAGCAAGGGATTGGTGAATGAGAGATGGAAAGGAAAGAGGGGGGCTGCCCCCGCCCTCTCATTCCCTCTCCCTCCCCCACTCACCTCAGTGAACACGACCGTCTTGGCCGGCATGTTGAGCCCCATGGCGAACGTCTCCGTCGCAAACAGGACCTTCACCAAGCCCTCCGCAAAGAGGAGCTCCACCAACTCCTTCAGGATGGGCAGCAGGCCGGAGTGGTGGACGCCGACGCCGGCCCTCAGCAGGGGCCGCAGCGCCGTCACCGCCCGCAAGCCCGCATCGGCGGGCGACAGGCAGGCGATGGCCTGGTCGAACACGACGTCCACGGCCGCCGACTCGGCGGGGGTGTTGAAGGCGGGAGGCTCGGAGGTCGGGTCGGGCGGCGGGGCAGACTTGCCGGGCGGCAGCGGGCGGCGGTCCCCGCCCCGCCGGGCCAACAGGGCCGCCGCGTACGCCTCACAGTTGCGGCGGGAGAAGGAGAAGACGATGGCGGGGGCCAGGCCGCGGTCATGGATGAGGCGCACGATACGGGCGACGTTGGGCGCGACCTCGGCGGCCGCGCCGGGGCGGCCCGGGGCCAGCTTCTGTTGTTGGGGAGGGGCAGGTTGGGCGGGGCTGCCGCCGGCCTCCCCTCCTACTCCTCCAGCAGGGCTCGCCTCCCGCCGCCGCTTGCGCCCCTTCCGGTCAGCAGGACCCTCCTCCTCCTTCTCCTCGCCACCGCCCGCCTCCGCTTCACTGGTGATGCCAAACGCGTCCGCCCGCATTTTGGCCCACGCGTCCGCCCTGAACCCGCCCGCCTCATCCCCCACCAGATACAGCCCCCGCCCGCCCAGCGGATAGGCGTAGTGCTGCAGGGGCGTGGGGCGGGTGTCGGTGGAGATGACGTGACAGGGCGCCTGCCGCAGGCGCGCCACCCAGCCCGCGAACTCGGAGGCGTTGGAGAGCGTGGCGGACAGGAAAACCATGCGCACCCCCGGGGGCGCGAAAATGATGGCTTCCTCCCACACCACCCCGCGCTCGCGGTCCTGCATGTAGTGCACCTCATCAAACACGATCCAGGCCAGGTCGTCCAAGCCGTCGGAGCCGCGGTAAAGCATGGAGCGGAGGATTTCCGTGGTCATGACGGTGACGGGGGCTGCGGGGGCCAGGGTGACGTCGCCGGTGAGGAGGCCCACCTCGCCGAAGGCTTCCGACAGTTCCCGGTACTTTTGATTTGAGAGGGCTTTGAGGGGGCTCGTATAGGCGACGGTGCGTCCGGCCCGTAACGCAGCTGCAATGGCGTACTCCGCGACGGCGGTCTTGCCGGCGGACGTGTGGGCGGCGACCAGGACGGACTCGCCCCGCTCGATGCATGCGCACGCGGCCGCCTGGAAGGGATCCAGCGTGAAGGGAAACGTGCGGGCGGGGGTGCCCGTGAAGGCCGGGGAGGCGAGGGTGCCGTATACGGCCGGGTCCAGGCCGTTGGTCGCGTCGTCGTATCCGGCGGGCGTGGCGACCTCGTGCGCCATGGTGGGCGGCGGCTTGGATGGGGGGGGAGGAGGAGACGGAGCAGCGGGTTGGGGTGTCGGGGCCGCAGCCCCGCCGCCATTCGCCGCCGCCTCGCCGCTGCCGCTCGTGGCCAGGGCCTCCGCCTGGCGACGGGCGGCAGCGCGGACGACGGCGGCGGCGGCCATGCCCTGTAGGGGTGTGGGTGGATGTGGGTGGGCTCAGTGGGCGGGTGGAGAGAGGCAAGGGGAGCGTCGGCGGCGGCACGGCTAGGACAAACCGATTGACGGGTCTCGCTCGTCTTTCTTCTCTCCACCGCGCCAAGGCGTGTCTCTTACCTCTGCCGTCTCCTCCATGGTCAGCGGTTGGTGTGAGGGTCTCGACTGTCTGCTCTGGCGAGGTGGTGGCTGGACAGACCGCGGGGGAAAATGATGACAGTAAAGCGAGGCCCGCCCCCAGAAAGAACGCCGCTCTGTGTTCCGCCGCTCCCGACCGATGGACAGACCTGCCATAAAAAAAACGAGACTGAGAAATGACGGACGTGCCCGCCGTCCCACCGGCGCCTTCTGCCACGGTCGATGGCCCCGCCGACGATACAGCGCCCTCCACCTCCCCTCCCCCTTCTCTGACCGGCCCCGAGCTGCTGGCCCTCGACCCGGACGCGGCCGCCGCCCGGTGGGCGTCCCTCGACGATGCAGCCCTCGACGCCGAGGTGTCGGCCTACCGGGCCGCCTTGGAGGGCGCGCGGGCGGAGCTGGTGGGCCTGGGGCTGGCCGTCAACCTCGAGGACGGCCAGACAGGGACCATCGCGGGGATCGAGGTGATTGGAGGGAGAGCGGGGCGGGACGCAGAGAGTGCGCCGACGCCGCTGCATTCGGCGCGGCGTTTCAAACGTGCCCAACCTCACCATCATCTCAACATCCATCATCCTCTCTCTTTTTCACTCTCAGGGCGTGGAGGGCGTCGACTTCCAGCTCGGCTCCGTCGACGACCTGGACCCGTCGGAGTGGCAGGTGAGTACAGTGCTGCTGCTGCTGTGCGCATGCCCGCCCTCTGCCCTCTCTCAACCATCAACCCACCCTCTCCATCCCCGCCCTCTCTCTCTCCCTCCCTCCCCCCTCCCTAGGTACCCCCCCACTGCATCCCCGTCCACGCCAACGTGACCACGTACGACTGGTCTCGCCTGGCGGCCGCCATGCCGGGAGGGTGGGACGTCATCATGATGGACCCGCCCTGGCAGCTGGCCACCGCCAACCCGACCCGGGGCGTGGCCCTCGGGTACAGTCAGCTGACCGACTCGGACATCACCGCCCTGCCCATCCCTGCGCTCCAGGCGTCGGGTTTCCTGTTCATCTGGGTCATCAACGCCAAGTACAAGTTTGCGCTGGACCTGTTTGCGAGCTGGGGGTATGAGTTGCGTTTGCTGCTGGGAGCAGAGAGAGAGAGAGAAATGGGGAGAGAGACAGGGCAGCACCGCTCTCAACCCACCACCCCACCATCCCCCTTTCCTCTTACTGACGCCCCTCCCACCTCCTCTCTCTCCCCCCTCTTTGCTCTTTTCTTTCTGTCATTAGGCTGGTCGATGAGATCGTGTGGGTCAAGACCACCGTCAACCGGCGGCTGGCCAAGTCGCACGGCTACTACCTACAGCACGCGAAGGAGACCTGCCTGGTGGGGCGGAAAGGGGCGGGGCCGCCCTCGGGAGCGCGGGCTTGCGTGGGCGCGGACGTCATATGCGCGGAGCGGCGCGGGCAGAGCCAGAAGCCGGAGGAGATCTACCAGCTGGTGGAGGCGCTGGTGCCCAATGGTGAGGGAGGGTGAGAGGATAGCGCCAGGCGCGGGTGCGAGGAGGAGCCAGGATGGAGGGAGCCGCGCTCCTCTCTCCATTTTCTTACGCTCACTCACGCTCCCTTCCCGACACCCTCTCCCTTCCCTCAGGCAACTACCTGGAGATCTTCGGCCGCAAGAACAACCTGCGCGACTTCTGGGTGACCGTCGGCAACGAGGTGACCGGCAAAGGGCCGCCCCGGGAGGACGTGGAGGCGCTGGCGGGCGGGGCGGCCCGCGTCCCCGGGGCCGTGTACGGGGCGGCACGCTGAAGGGCAGAGCGCGCGGAACCGTGTGCGTGTGTAATGCGGAGGCAGTGAGCAGGCGTACGTATCTACAGGGTCGGGGTTGCGCGGCGGCGGGCCCACGGCCGGCCAAAAATGAAAGGACGGGTGGAGGGTCACACCATTTCTCAGCCCCGGCCCCTCCTCAAACCGGCCCGCCGCCGCCACGCGCCGAGCGCCGACCCCACCACCACCGCGCCCGCCAGGACCAGGGTTCCCGCCGCCGCCCACTCGGTGATCGTCCATGGCACGCCGGGCGGGTCCGGCGAGGCCGCCGCCGCGGCCCCGCTCCCCCGCCGGCTGCCCGGCCCAGCCCGGCCGCCCCCGCTCCGCCCCGCCACTCCTCCTCCACCGCCCCCGGCGCCACCCAGGCGGCACCCCAGCCGGGACAGCGCCTCGTGCGCGGCGGCGTAGTCGCACATCAGCGTCGCCTCGCTGGACGCGTACTCGTCGACGAGCAGGCGCGTCTCAGGGTCGGCCAAGAGCCACGCGTCACCCGGGACGCGCCCGGCCAGGAGGGCCCGGAAGTAGGCGTTTGAAAAGCTTGGCCCGCCCTCCTTGCCCGCGGGGTGTGACGCCCACTCGGTCAGGGGGAGGGGCAGCGGCGAGATATCGGGCCGGCCGGACGAACCGTCCAGCGGGGAGGACCACCACCGGGCCAGGGGATGCAGGGCAGCTAAAGCCACGGCCGAGCGGAGGGAGAGCCCGCACCGGGCGGCCCAGGCGCGGAGGCCGGCGGTCGATGACGCCGGCCAGGGCCGGCCCGACGGCGGCGGCGGCGGTGGGCTGAAGAGCGACCCCTCGGGCGCGTACGCCCACGAGTCCCGGCGCCCCGGCACGAAGCCCAGGGGCGGCCCGCCCGCGCCCTCGACCGCGACTACGCCCGCCAACTGAAAGAGGTCCGCGCACGACAGCGCCGGGAACTTGGCTTTCAGGGGGGCCAACAGGTGGACGGCTCGCTCCAGACCCGCATTGGCGGCGTGACTCAGCTCTTTGCGGGTGCGGATGGAGCCGTTGGCGCCGCCTGTGCCGTCCCGTGCGTCAAAGGTGCCGGCATCGTTGAAAGCGAGGCGGATGAAGAGGGGGCCGCACCGTTCGGTGGCCAGCAGGGCGCGCAGGTCCGCCCGGGCGGCCCGCTCAGCCGCCTCGGGGCCGACGCCCAGGAGGGCGGCCAGGGCGGCGGCGGACATAGTAGGTGAAGGCTGTGGCGGCGGGCGCTCGCGAGGCGGGGTGGATGGATGGATGAGAGGGTGGGTTGAGGAGCGTGTGCGAGCAAGAGCGCTGGCTGCCGAAATGCGCGCCCGTGCGCTCACGGGTTGCGGCGTGTTCTAGTCTAGGTGCTGTCCCTGGTGTGCTAGGGGTCTGTCAGAGGACGGGGTGCAGTGCGGGACTTGGCTTCACCACGGCACACGGGCGTGCGGACGGCTCTAATTTGGGAGTGAGCAGAGTCTGACCCTCGCTCGCTCCCAAAAAATCTGGCGGCACAGGCATTCTCCACGCACGCCGTCCTCTCTACTCACACGCACAATGCCGGCCTAAAGCTCAGCGGGACCCCGCTCCGTCAGGGGCCTATGACCCTGCGTGACTCTCTCCTGGCGCGGCTGCGCCCGGCCTCACGCCGGCGACGCGAGTGCACCTCGGACCCCCCCCCCCCCCCCCCCCCCCCCCCCCCCCCCCCCCCCCCCCCCCCCCCCCCCCCCCCCCCCCCCGCCCCCCCCCCCCCCCCCCCCCC
>Ga0114918_10006067_pt1 | contig 10257 bp, 8 predicted proteins | sample LantaG_FD_87015 | JGI IMG/M metagenome (GOLD analysis project Ga0114918, IMG submission 87015) | Deep subsurface microbial communities from Baltic Sea to uncover new lineages of life (NeLLi) - Landsort_02402 metaG | ecosystem: Environmental > Aquatic > Marine > Oceanic > Sediment | place: Baltic...
CATCCTGGGGCTGTAGCAGGTCCCAAGGGTTTGGCTGTTCGCCAATTAAAGCGGTACGCGAGCTGGGTTTAGAACGTCGTGAGACAGTTCGGTCCCTATCCTCTGTGGGCGTAGGAGAATTGAAGGGATTTATCTCTAGTACGAGAGGACCGAGATGAGTAAACCTATGGTGTGCCAGTTGTTCTGCCAAGGGCATTGCTGGTTAGCTACGTTTATTAAGGATAAGTGCTGAAAGCATATAAGCATGAAGCCTACCCTAAGATTAATTCTCCCATCTCTTGTAGATTAAGACTCCATGTAGAACACATGGTTGATAGGTTAGAGGTGTAAGCACAGTAATGTGTTTAGCCGACTAATACTAATAAGTCGAGGACTTATTATACTCTATGAATTGCTATGAAGTTTTGAGAGAATAACAATGTTATATAGTTTACGGTGGCTATAGCGAAGGGGAAACACCTGTTCCCATCCCGAACACAGAAGTTAAGCCCTTCAGCGCCGATGGTACTGCACTGGTGACGGTGTGGGAGAGTAGGTCGCCACCGTTTTTTTATTTCTTAAAAAGTACTGCATTAAAATTAGAAAAAACTCAATTAAACCTCTAAAAATTTAATTTTTTTCAAAAAAATTATAAATAAATATTGTAAATTAAAAATTAATGTGAAAATCCTGTATTTATGTAAAAAAATTTAGTATAGTTATGAAAATACAAATTATTGTAAAAATTTAAGTTAATTATAAAAATAAAAGATAAAAGGCAGGTAAAAATGAAAAGTAGCATTGAAATTATAAAGGATAAATTTAATGAGAAAAATTTTGATAAAATAAAAAACATTAATAATCAATATCTTGATGATTTTATAGTAAAATATGCGGAGCTTTTAAATCCAAAAAGTATTTTTGTTTGCAATGATTCAGAAGAAGATTTTAATTACATAAGAAATAAGGCCATAATAGATGGTGAAGAAATAAAACTTAACAAAGCAAACCGTACTCTTCATTTTGATGGGATCTATGATCAGGCAAGAGATAAAAAAAGGACAAAATTTTTATTGCCCAAAGGTGTAAATTTTGGGAATGAATTAAACACAATAGACAAAGAAGAAGGACTGGCAGATATAAAGGATATCATGTCGCAAATTATGAATGACAGAGAGCTGTTAATTTTGTTTTTTACTCTTGGACCTGCTGGTTCTCCTTTTACCATACCGGCAATCCAGTTAACAGACTCAAGTTATGTAGCACATTCTGAAGTTATATTATACCGGCCCGGATACGAGGAATTTAAAAGATTGGGAAATTGTGACAAATATTTTGGCTTTGTCCATTCAGAAGGTAAGCTGGAAAATGCAGTGAGCGTAAATGTAGACAAAAGAAGAATTTATATAGATACAGAGGAAGACATTGTTTACTCAACAAATACTCAATATGGCGGAAATACCATCGGATTAAAAAAATTGGCTATGCGTCTTGCAATAAACAAAGCTTCCAAAGAAGGCTGGCTAACCGAGCATATGTTTATATCAGGAGTTCATGGGCCTGGCAGCAGGGTTACTTACTTTTCTGGAGCTTTTCCTTCAATGTGTGGAAAAACTTCAACAGCAATGCTGGAGGGAGAAACTATAATTGGAGACGACATTGCCTATATTAAGAATATAGGAGGAGAGGGGCGTGCAGTCAATGTTGAGGCAGGTCTTTTTGGCATCATCCAAGACATTAACCCGGATGATGATCCTATGATATGGAAAATATTAAATGGAGAAGATGAAGTAATATTCTCAAATGTCTTAATGACTGAAGACATGGATGTTTACTGGATTGGGAAGCCAGGAAAAGTTCCGGAAAGAGGAATAAATTATTCTGGCCAGTGGAAACCGGGCAAAGTTGATGAGGATGGAAACGAGATTACCCCGTCACACAAAAATGCAAGGTTTACTACCAATTTGAAAAATCTTGATAATTTGGACCCAAAGTTTGATGATCCCAATGGCGTTAAATTAGGCGGTATAATATATGGAGGGAGAGACTCAGATACCCGGGTGCCTGTCCTGGAAGCATATAACTGGGAGCACGGCATCGTAACTGCAGGTGCCTCTATTGAGTCAGAAACAACAGCGGCTACTCTGGGAAAAACTGGTGTTAGAACTTTTAGCCCTATGGCAAACCTTGATTTTCTTTCTATACCTATAGGGAAGTATATAGATATAAATATTAAATTTGGACAGTCTCTGCGGGAAGTTCCCAAGATATTTGGTGTAAATTATTTCTTAAAGGGTAATGATGGAGAATATCTAAATTCAAAATTAGATAAGGTAGTATGGTTAAAATGGATGGAACTGAGGATTAATAATGAAGTTGGTGCTATAGATATTGGCACTGGTTTTATTCCCAGGTATGAGGATCTTAAAAAAATGTTTAAAAAATTCCTTGGTAAAGATTATGCTGAAGAGGATTATGTAAGGCAATTTACCTTAAGAGTCCCGGAAAATATTTCAAAAAATGAAAGGATTACAGATATTTATAAAAATATTAGCCACGGGGTACCGGATATTTTATTTGAAATTTTAAGAGACCAAAAGTTAAAATTGTTAGAATTAAAAAAGGAAAAAGGAGATTATATATCTCCTTTAAAATTTTAAATTTTAGTGTTGTCAAATTTATACATTACCAGGCCAGTGCAAGGTTTTGGATAAAAGAAAGTGGATTTTTGCGGCATAAGCCTGCCGGCAGAAGATATTTTTTCCAATTCTTTTAAGGTTACAGAATTTAAGATGACTCCCATATCAAAATTGTTGTTGTCTATGTTTTCCTTAACTTCTTCTATTGAATGTGAATACTTTATTTTTTCAATGCCATACCCGGGTTCTAACTTGTTCAGTAAAAATTTATGCAGTATATTCACATCTAAATTTTCATATTCGTAATCTACTTTTTTATTGTATGGCGGTATATTGGGAACATCGGATTTTAAGGTTAAGAAGTAAGATTCTTTTTCCTTAAAATAGACAAGGAAGCTTTTTTCCCCTTTGGAACTAGAATTTTGTAATTTTTTGTTTATAAAATTATTAGATTCTGTGCCCAGATTTTCAATATGGAAGTAATTGCTTATTGTTTGCAGTATTTTTTTAGATCCGGGGTATGCTTTGAATTTCACAATTCTATAAGTAGGAAATATTGATATGTCCTCCTGGCCACTGTCTACATATAATGTTAAGACATAATTTTCTGGCATAAAACAACTTTCATCTGCAGAATTATTTAAAATGGTCTCATTTTTATACATTAAAGATGTTTCATATCTGTGGTGGCCGTCAGCTATTAGCAGAGTTTTTTCCTTCATAAGATCAATTATTTTCTCAACAGTGTCTGCACTGCTTAGCCTCCATAGTTTGAATTTTAAAGTTTTGTCATACCCCGCTGTTATATCTATAAATGGTTTTTTACCAGTTTCAGTGCTTAGTATGCCGGATATTTTCTTTTGGGGGTCGCCGTACAGCGTGTAGACAAGCCCAAAATTTGTTCTGCAGCTTCTGAGCAAATTAAGCCTGTCCTGTTTTGGTTTTGGCAGAGTCTTTTCGTGACGTATTATTTTTTTTGTATGATATGGTTCAATTTTTGTCAGTCCAATAAAACCTGTTATCCTTTTTTTTTGGCCTTTTATGTAGAAATCTTCTTCAATTATATAGAAACATTTTTCATCATCAGTTTTTAGTATATTTTTGCCGGTCCAGTCTTGAAGGATATTCTTTGCAAGCGCATACTTATTTTTACCATTGCTGTCCTGGGGGAGAATAAGATTAACTATGTTGTAAGGATTTGAAGCCAGCAAAGCCTCTCTTTTCTCAGAAGAAATAATATCATACGGAGGTGATATTGCAGAAGATATATCAGATACTGCTTTCTTGTTATAGATAAGCCCATTAAATGGTAAGATATCTACCATATGAATTTTCCTTTCCAAATTATTTTTTTTTCGGCAATTTATAAATTATGTAATACATAAGTGGAATTATTATAGAACCTCCGACTATATTACCTAAAGTTACAGGTATTAGATTTTTTACCAGGATTGCCAGCCAGCTAATATCAGCTCCCATAAATTTACCAACTGGAATAAAATACATATTTGCAATGCTGTGTTCAAAACCTGATAATACAAATAACATGATTGGGAACCAGATTGCAAATATTTTGGAAATCATTTCCTTTGCTCCTACTGCTAACCAAACAGCTAATACAACTAATATATTGCAAAATATTCCTCTAACAAAGGCATCTCCAAAACCCAGGTTTACCTTGCCGGTTGCTATTCCAATTGCAAGATCGCCAGCAGCGTTTGTAGAACCCGATGAACCATATAATCCAGATGTTGCAATTAAGGATGCAAATATTACTGAACCTACAAAATTTGAGACATAAACTATGCTCCAGTTTTTAAATAGCAGCCCCACTCCTATTTTTCTGTCAGCTACAGCTAAAGTCATTAAGTTGTTCCCTGTAAATAATTCTGCTCCTGCTATAACTACCAATATCAGGCCTACTGGAAAGACTGCTGCTCCCATAAATTTCATTAGACCAGCATCCAATCCTTTCATTGTCTGCATGACTGTAATGGCAGCATGTGCTCCGAACCCAACAAATAAGCCAGCGAGAAGCCCAAGTAGAATCATTTTAATTATCGGAAACTTACCTTTCTTCTCACCGGAATCTATGACGGCTTCACATATTTCCCCTGGTTTCAAGCAATGATTTGTCATTTTGTTAATCCTCCTTAGATTTTTTTTGATTATGACTATGAAATCATTATACTATTAGATTACAAAATTATTTAAATTTAAGTATGAATTTTCGCATACAATTAAATATATACAAAAATATAAATTCAAAGTATTTTTTATAAAATTTCTGTATAAATATAAGATTGATTTGAAAATATAGCAATAGAAAAATTTATTTTTAAAAGCTTGGTACAATGGTTACAAAGTTGACATTGCATAAAACAGTGAGTAATATGTTGGAGTATTTTTTTTTGGTTTTATAATTTTACAATTACCTAATTTATTGTCTTATGAAAATAGAGATTGTTGAAAATGTTTTAAAATATAACAAGGATCAAGCAAACTTAAACAGGGAGTTATTTAAAAAAAATAATGTTCTGGTAATTAATTTGCTTTCTTCCCCGGGAGCAGGGAAAACTTCTTTAATAATAGAAACTATTAAAAGACTTAAGCAAAAGAAAAATATCGGAGTAATTGAGGGAGACATATCCTCAACACACGATGCGCAAAAAATAAAAGAATATATAAGTGAAGTAGTTCAAATAAATACTGGCGGGTCTTGTCATCTGAACGCAACCATGGTGGCAAAAGCTGTAGAAAAATTTAATTTGGAAAACTTAAACTTAATTTTGATTGAAAATGTTGGCAACTTGATATGTCCGGTAGGTTTTGACCTTGGCGAAGATTTTAAAGTAGTTGTATCATCGGTAAGTGAGGGGGATGACAAACCTGTAAAATATCCTCCTGTATTTATTAAAAGTAATGAAGTTATACTAAATAAAACCGATATGCTTGAATCAAGCGATTTTTCCATAGACTTTTTTAGGAAAAAAGTAAATGAATTAAACCACGGAGCAGAGATAATAGAGGTTTCCTGTAAAACCGGATCGGGTTTGGAAAAGTGGATAAATTGGATAACAGACAGGGACATTAAAAATAACTAGATTTTATTGACATCGTTTAAGGTAGATGATATTTTTGTTACAAACTGATTACAATTGTTTTATATATAAAAAATAACAGAGGGGAGACTGAATGCTTTATAAAACTCTGGAGAAGGAAGGGTATAAAGATTTTGTAAGGAATCTTATATCTGATTTTGAGTTTGTAGGGCCAAAAAAAAAGGATAGGGCAGTCCATGATTTTGTTACCATCAAAAGTATAGAAGAGCTAGATACTGATTATAAGCGAACAACAATACCTCCGGCAAAAAAAATTCTTTTTCCTCCAACGGAAGAGCTTGTTAAATATGAAATTAGAGATGGGATAAAGATTAAATCTGTAGTTGAGAGTAGCGAAAAAGTCCTTTTTGGCATTAATGCATGGGATTTAAATGCAATGAACTTTTTAGACAAAGTCTTTTCAGTGGACTTTGTTGATGAAAATTATTTTGCAAAAAGGAAGAAACTTATTGTAATAGGCAAAGATTGCGAGCCAACAGAAACGAATTTTTCATTAAGCATGGGGGCAGAATACGTAAAAGAAGGCTTTGATCTCTACATAACAGAGCTTAAGAATAAATACTTTGTAAGAGTTGGAACAGCAAAAGGGAATGATATTCTTGAAAAATATGCAGAAGCAAAAGATGCCGGACAGGAAGATTTTAAAGGTTACGACACATATATGGATGAATATAGGAAAAAATTTTCCTTAAAAGCTGGAATAAAAAGTTTTTACGACAACTTTGAACTAATCTATGATGATGATAAGTTATGGGAAAAAATAGCTGAAAATTGTTACAGCTGCGGTTCGTGCAATTTAGTTTGCCCAACATGTTTTTGTTTTAACGTAAAGGATGACATGGAGCTAAATCTTGTGGATGGAACGAAAACAAGAGAATGGGATTCATGCATGATACCAGAATACGGACTTGTAGCTGGCGGCCATAACTTCAGGCCTACAAAAGAAAACAGGTTAAAACAAAGGTATAGATGTAAATTAAAAACATCGCTTGACAAATACGGAGCCTATGGATGTGTCGGCTGCGGAAGATGTATTGAAGCATGTTTGGCTAAGATTAAGATTAGTGAAGACATTGATTTGGTTAAGAAAGAGGTGAGTGTTTAAAAATGGTATTAAATGTAGAAGAAAAAGGAAGCAATAAAACCATATATGTTCCAGATGTTGCTGCGATTACTGAGATAAAACAATTATCACCAACAGAAAAACAGTTTACCATAGTTATAGATGATATTGAGAAAAGAAAGCAATTTAACTTTAAGCCGGGCCAATTTGTGGAACTAACAGTTTTTGGTTTAGGGGAGGCTCCATTTTCCATACCGTCTTCTCCAAATAGCAAGGGCTCTTTTCAGCTTTGCATAAGAGATATCGGCAACGTGTCAGGCGCCCTTCACAGAATGAATGAAGGAGAAAAAGTTGGTATAAGAGGACCTTTTGGAAATGGTTATTTTCCGTATGAAAAAATGAGGGGGCATGATGTAATTATTATTGCTGGCGGTCTCGGCATGGCGCCGGTTATGTCTTTGATAAAATGTATTTTAGAAGACAGAGCAAGTTACAAGAGGCTGGTTGTAGTTTATGGAGCGGTTAGCCCTGAATATATACTGTATAAGGATGAAATTGAGGCATGGAAAAAAAGAGATGACATAGAATTATGCGTAACTGTTGATAATCCTGACGAAGCATGGCAGGGAGAAGTAGGCGTTTGTACCAATCTAATACCGGCAATAACCTGTCCCGTAAATGAATCTTATGTTGTAGTGTGCGGACCTCCTATCATGTATAAATATGTAATTATTGAATTAGAAAAGAAGTGCTTCAGACCAGAAAATATATTCCTTTCACTGGAAAGAAGGATGGAATGCGGTGTTGGTAAATGCAACCACTGTCATATTGGTGACAAACTGGCTTGCGTGGATGGGCCAGTGTTTAGTTTATGGGAAATAAGAAATTTAAAGGAGGCTATATAATGGGCAAGCCAAAAGTAGGAATATTTGGATTTACCGGTTGTGGCGGATGCCAGTTGGAGATTTTAAATTTAGAAGACCAAATATTGGATTTAGTAAATGCTGTAGAAATAGTACACTTTACTGAAGCTGTTACCGAACATAGCGATACTTATGAGATTGCCCTTGTTGAAGGTGCGGTTACAACTAATCATGGAGTAGAGAGAATTAAAAAGATTGGCAGTATAGCAAAGGTAATAGTTGCAATAGGTTCATGCTCATGCGGCGGTGGGCTGAATTGTCTTAAAGATTTATATGGTTTGGAAAAAGCCAAAGAACTTGTTTATGGCGAAAAGAAAGACTGGATAGATTCTATTGAGGCAAAACCTATTGATGAATATGTTAAAGTTGATTATTATGCCAGAGGATGTCCTCCCAACAGGTTTGAAATAGTTGATGTAGTAAGATCATTAATAGTGGGAAGAAAGCCTGAAATACCAAATTATCCTGTATGCGTAGAGTGCAAGAGAAATGGCAATACATGCCTTTATGATCTGGGTTTAACATGTATGGGGCCAGTTGCAAGGGCAGGATGCGATGCAAAATGCCCGGGCAATAATTCTGCCTGTGTAGCATGCAGGGGGCCGATAGATGAGCCTAATGTTAATGCACAAAAAGATTTGCTTGCAGAACATGGGCTGACAGTAGAAGAAATTATGCAGAACTTTAATTTATATAATACTTATAAAAAGATAGAACAAAAAGCTAAACAATAATCTGGAGGTTAAACCATTATGGCAGATACTTTTAATATAAATGTAAAAACTATATCAAGAGTTGAGGGGCACGGCGATTTAGTACTTGATGTAAAAAATAAAAAAATAGAGAAGCTGATGTTTAAAATACCTGAGTCACCAAGGTTTTTTGAAGCAATGCTTGTTGGAAGAAAATATGACGAACCTTCACATATAACATCAAGGATATGCGGCATATGCTCGGTAGCACATACCTGTGCTTCACTGAAAGCTACTGAAAAAGCACTTGATATAAAACTATCGGAGCAAACCATAAAACTAAGAAAACTTATGTTTCATCATGAATGCGTACAAAGCAATGCACTCCATGTTTATTATTTGGCTGCACCAGATTTATTTGGAGTTGGAAGCGTATTTCCACTTGTTAAAACACATCCCGAAGTTGTAAATATTGCTCTAAGAATAAAAAAAATGGCAAATGATATGGTTAGAATTGTAGGCGGAAGGGCTATCCACCCAATAAGAACTGTTGTTGGAGGATTTACCAAGATTCCAACGATGGAAGAAATGCTGACAATGAAAAAAATGCTAAAGGCTTGCTATCCTGATCTTGAAGCGTCCAAAGAAGTTTTCAAAACTGTGAAGCTACCTGATTTTGAAAGAGAAACTGAGTATATATCTATAAGTAATGCAACAGAGTATGCTCTTTATGATGGCAGTATTAAATCTACGGATGGGTGGGAAATAGATGATCAGGAATATCTTGATAGAATAAATGAAAAAGTAGTTAAGCATTCTACCGGCAAACATTGCTGGTCTTCAAGAGGTGCTTATCTGGTTGGAGCCCTGGCAAGATTTAATAATAACTATGATAAATTAAGTGATAATGCAAAAAGTTATGCAGAAGAACTTGGCTTAAAGGTGCCATGCTACAATCCTTTTATGAACAATATCGCTCAATTTGTAGAGATAGTCCATAGTGTTGACGACAGCATAAGGCTGATTGATGAGATAATGGAAGACGGTCTTGATGAAGACAAAGCTATGGCTGATATTAATATTAAAGCAGGCAGAGGTGTTGGAGTAGTAGAAGCTCCCAGAGGTTTGCTTATACACGATTATACTTATAATAATAAAGGAAGGGTTGAAAAAGCAAACCTAATTATTCCAACCAATCAGAACTATGCTAATGTAGAAAAAGATATGGAAGCAATGGTGCCAACTATTATTGACAAGTCTGAAGATGAAATAAGGCTTGCCTGTGAAATGCTGATTAGAGCATACGACCCTTGCATATCATGCTCAACACATTTTATAAATATAACGTTTAAAAATAAATAATGGCCACCTACTGTTGCAGATAAGCAAGATTTAATTAAATCTACTGGACCCAGGAAGGTCAGGCATTACACGATTTCGGCTCTACACCAAAAATCGTGGCAACCAATTCTAACATTTTTAGCCATCCCCCCTCTTTTTTAACAGGGGAATTTGAAATTTTAAAGCATAGGCCACATTTCTTATTGACACAATGATACTAACATGGTATCTTTATAAATAAATTAAGAAAGCAAGGGAAATACTAATTGAATTTAATTACAAAAAATACTGATTATGCCATAAGGGCACTTTGTTGTATCGCAAAGCACAATAAGAGTATAGTTTCTGTTAAAAAACTGGCTGAAGATTTAAAAATACCAAAACCTTTTTTAAGAAAAATACTTCAGGAGCTGAACAGGAGAGGAATTCTTGTGTCGTATAAAGGCAAAAATGGTGGTTTTGCGCTGAAAGCCAGGCCCGAGAGTATATATATAGGCA
>Ga0114918_10006068_pt1 | contig 10256 bp, 6 predicted proteins | sample LantaG_FD_87015 | JGI IMG/M metagenome (GOLD analysis project Ga0114918, IMG submission 87015) | Deep subsurface microbial communities from Baltic Sea to uncover new lineages of life (NeLLi) - Landsort_02402 metaG | ecosystem: Environmental > Aquatic > Marine > Oceanic > Sediment | place: Baltic...
AGAGGGAGAGAGAGGGAGAGAGAGGGCCATGAGTGGATGGTTGGGCTGAGAGAGGTCGCCAGCGGGGGGGGGCGCGCCGCGCGGGGTGGGGGAGACAGAGAAGAGAGGAGGAGGGGAGCGCCGGCGCGGCCTGGCGGGCTAGGCGCGGATTGAGGAGAGGTGCCCATGGCTGACTCCCGACGCACGCGTGCATGCAAAATGAGGAGAGGCGCGAGGAGACCACCCCTGCCGCTCTCCAATCCACCTCACGTCTCCTCCCCGTGCCCCTCGCCTTATTTCCATCTCTCTCTCTATATATATGTATATATATCTTTCCACGTACCTGGGTGATCTGGCGGGACTCGTGGTTCCCCCGCAGCAGGGTCACCCGGGACGGGTGGCGCGCCTTCAGCAGGAGCAGCAGGGTGAAGGTCTCCAGCGAGTTGAAGCCGCGGTCCACGAAGTCGCCCATGAAGACGTAGGACGTGGAGGGGACCTCGCCGCCCGTCGCGAACAGCTTCAGCAGGTCGTGGAACTGGCCGTGGATGTCGCCGCAGACCTGGAGCGTGAAAGAGGGAATGGAGAATGGGATGGGAAGGTTGATGGATGGATGATGAGAGAGGCTGGAGGGGCGTGGCGCGCCGTTCCCTCTCTCTCTCTCTCTCAACCTCCCCACCTCACTCTTACCGTGACGGGACTGTTGACGGGCTGGACGTTGGACTCCTCGACCAGGATCTCCTTGACCTGGGAGGGGACGGAGGACAGGAGAGAGAGAGAGAGAGAGAGAGAGAGAGAGAGAGAGGAATGAAAGAAAGGGTGAGTGGTGTGGTGGGAGGAGGCGAGCCCCCACGCCGCCGCAGCCGTCTCACCCGCTCCCGCCCTCGCCCTCGCCCCATCCCTCTCACCATCTCGCACAGCGTCTTCAACTCGTCCTCCTCCAGGTGCTCGCACTTGCGCAGCTTGTCGATCCAGGCGTCAAGGTCGACGTGCACCATGGTGTTTGGACACGCCCCTCGATGCGCGGGGCCCCTGCTCCCTGCACTCTCTCTCTCTCTTGTTCCGCTGGAGCGCGCGCGCGGTGGGGGCGCCCTGGTCTGCGAGGGCGGGAGGTGCGTGTACAGTGGCCAGCTAGGGTGGGAGCACCTGGCCTTTTTGGCGAGCGTGTGTGTGTGCGCGCAGGGAGAGCGCGCGGCTCTCTCTGTGGAAAAAAAGAATGGGGGCAGGGGGGAGGAGCCGGCGGCGCGCTCCCCGGCCCTTGCACACACTCGCTGGCACTCTCTCTCCGACTCTCAGACGCCCACGTTTGCCCTCCCGGCCACACCCACACCCACTCCCCTCCCTGTCGCACACGCACCCAGGGAAGAAGCCATCAAGGTCCACCCACCATGGCCTTGATCAACTGCACCGCCCGCCCGGGCCCGCCCACGTCCGCCCGGTCGGCCGGACCGGCGCGCCGCATGGCCAGCTTCGCCGCCGGCGGCCGGCCCGGCCCTCGCCCGTCCGCCCCGCCCGCTGTCCGCCCCTCCCCTCCCCGCGCTGCGGCGGTGGACGAGGCCGAGGTTGAGACACGCCCGCAGGCGTCGTCGGGCGCCAACCCGCCCGTTGCCCGGCCGGCGCCGCCGGCGGGCGGGCCGACGGGCCCATCCCAGCCCCGTCGCAGCCGCCCCGCCCGTGCCCCCGGCCCGTCCTCGGGCGCCGGCGAGGCCAAAGAACCCGCCGGCTCTCCCATCGACCCGGAAGCATACCCGCCCGGCCGCGTCGTCGTGGCGCGCGTCATCAAGGTCTCCAAAACCGGCGTGCGCGTCCGCCTGCTGCATGACGACGCGGTAGAGGGGAGGGTGTACGGTTTCGTGCGCGACAACGACCGCCCCCGCGGGTGGACTGCCGGCGGGGCCGGCCCGCCGGGGCGGGGCCCCGCCCTCCACCTGCCCATCGGGACCGTCCGCGAATTCGTGGTGAGCCACCTGACCAAGGAGGCAGCCGCGTCCGGCGTGGGGCCCGCCCTGTCCGCCCGCACCCTGGACGACGACGTGCGGTGGGCGCGGGTCCACGCCCTGGCGACCGCGTGCAGGTGCGACCACGAGACAGTCGAGGTCGAGATTGAGGGCTCCAACGCGGGCGGCCTGGTCACCCGCCTGTGCGGCCTGCCCGCCTTCATCCCCTACTCCCAGGTCGACCTGGACGCCCTGGTCGGGACGGGCAACCGGCCCGGGTGGGATGAGTGGTCGGCGGCGGCGATCAAGGAGCGGGCGCGGCGCGAGGCGGCGGGCGAGGCGAGCGGCGGGGAGGAGGGCGAGGGTGAGGAGGCGGGCGAGGCCTCCTCCTCCTCCGGCGCCGCCGCCGCCGCCGCGGCACCGTCCACCAAGGACGGCAAGCCGGGCTTCCGCCCCCGGGGCGGCTACCTGACCTCGCCCGCCGTGAAGGCGGCGGCTGTCGGGAAGGTGGTCGCCGTCTCGCCCTTCAACATCGACCGGGAGCGGGGCCGGATCGTGCTGTCCATGCGCCGCGCGCGCGAGGCGCGCACGAAGGCGACGCTGGCCATCGGCTCGCTCGTCTGGGGCACGGTCCGCCGGGTGGAGCCGTTTGGCCTGTTTGTCGGCCTGGACGGCACCAAGGAGTCAGCCCTGCTGCACGTGTCCAACATCTCGCGCGTCCGCACGGCCGCGCCCGGGGACGTGTTTGCGGCCGGCGCGCGCGTGCGGGCGCTGATCATCGGCATGGACGCGGGCGCGAAGCGCATCTCGCTCTCCACGGCCGAGCTGGAGGCGGAGGACGGTGACATCCACGTCGACCCGGAGGCCGTCTTCGCGGGCGCGGAAGAGCAGGCCCGCGTGTTCCTGGAACACCTGGACCGCCTGGCTGCGGGCGGCGGCGGCGGCAGGGGTGGTGAGGAGGAGGAGGGCGGGTTTGGTGGGGGTGGGTACAAGAGGGGTGGCGGGAGTGGGGGTGGCGGTGGCGGTGGCGGCTACCGGAAGCAGGGCGAGGACGTCCCGCCCCTGGACTGGTGAGAGGAGGGAATAACAAAAAGGAAGCGAAAAGAGGGCAAGCGTGTGTGGAGAGAGGGCATGTGGGATGGGGGAGTGATTTTTCGTGGTATGTGCTTGTTTCTTTTTCTGCTTAACAATCCGTGTCTCTCTCCATCTACCGCCCACCCCGCCCCGCCTGGGTGGACGGGTACGTCGGCATCAGCTCGCCGGGGGTGGGCACCGGGAACTCGGCAAACCAGGGGTGGGAGGTGATCTCGGCGGCCGAGATGCGGTCCTCTGGGGCATACCGAAGCATCTGCGCCAGCAGGTCCATCCCCGCGGCCGACAGGCGGGTGGACGCGTCCGTGCCACCCGGCCCCGGCGCCGGGAACAGGGAGCGCAGGCCGACGCCCGGCCGGGTGTACTGCATGGAGGCTAGCCCTGGCAGGGTGGAGCAACCCGGCCAGCTGCCCTCATCGATCGGCCCCAGGACGCCCGTGATGGCTGCCAGCTGGGCCAGCTCCCCGGCCGCGGGCCCGCCCCGCCCCGCCCGGGCCTCAAAAAGGGGGGCCCCCCGCCCCAGCAGCAGCTCCCCCATGACGCATCCCAGGGACCAGACGTCGATGGGGGTGGCATAGGTCGGCGCGCCCAGCAGGAGTTCGGGCGCGCGGTAGTACAGGGTCACCACGGGGCGGGTGTAGGGGCGGAGCGGGGAGCCGTAGGGCCTGGCCAGCCCGAAGTCGGCCAGCATGACCCGCCCGCCCGTCCCGGCGTACAGGATGTTGGCGGGCTTGATGTCCCGGTGCAGGAGCCAGCGGGCGTGCAGGTAGGCCAGGCCGGAGGCCAGCTGGAGCATGATGGTCTTGATTTCAGGAATGGAGAAACGGCGGGGCGCGGCCGAGGCCAGCCCCGCCAGGTCGTGGTCAGCCCACTCCATGACCAGGTAGACGGCCTCGCCGCCGCCCTTCCCGCCGCCTCCGACGACGACCTCGGACACGCCCACGATGGCCGGGTGGTCGCAAGCGAGCAGGGTGGTCACCTCGCGCAGGGCGGTGAGCGGGAAGCCGACCTCGCCTGTGGTCGGGTGGGCGGACCCACCCCCGCCCAGCTTGATTTTTTTTAGGGCGACCACCTGGCCCGTGGCCGTGTCCCGGGCCCGGTACACGACGCCGTACGTGCCCTCCGCCACCCGGCCCAGCCGCTCAAACTCCTCCACGGACCGGCAGGAGGAGGTGGAGGGGCGGCGAGGACGGAGGGGAGGGGGTGAAGGAGGAGGAGCGGGTGGCGGCGCGGCTTGAGGCGGCGGCGGCGGGGAGGGCTGCGCCACGGGCGCCGCCTCCTCTTGCGCCACCTCGACAGCCGGCGGCGAGGGCGGCGAGGGCGGCGCCGCCCGGGCGGGCACGCCCGTCGTGCCCATGGCCGCGGAAAAGGCGGCGGCCTCGGCCATCGCCCGCTCCGCGGCGGAGGCTGGAGGAGGCGGCTGGCCAGGGCGGGCCCGGCGCTCGGCCACTGCTGCTGCTGCTGCCGCGGCCTTAGCAGCGGCGACGGCGGCCGCGCCAGCTCCACCTCCCGCGCCCGTATCGTCCTCCGCCTCCTCCTCCTCATCCCAGCGGCCCTTCCTTTTAGGCGGGGCGGCAGGCGGAGCGGGAGCGGGAGCGGCAGGAGCGGCTGCAGCATTCACGCCGCCGCCGCCACTCGCGGCCGCCGCCCGCGCCGCGTCGTCCTCAGCTTGCTGGTGCTGGGCGGCCAGCCGCTGGCGGGCCAGTGCCTTCAGGTCGGCCAGCAGGCCGGAGGCGCCGCCTCCCGGGCCGGCCATTGCGAATGGCACAGCGCAACAAGGGGAGAAGTGAGAATGGAGGAAGTGAGTGAAGAGCAGTCGGACGGCGGCGGGGGCGACGTCTCCACTCTTTCACTTCTCTTCGCACCGCGGCCTGTTCCGTGCCTCCTCCCCTCTGGTGCGCGGCGTCCCCGTACACACATAGCCGGCCGCCTCCTGCAAAGCCGTGGTTTGTACCCCCTTTCCCCGCACCCTCCCTCCCCCTCACGCGCACGCGCAAGAGCGGGAGTGAGCGCGAGCGAGAGAAGGAAACAAGCAAACGCGCCGCTCCACACTTTCCTCTCTCTCTTCATATGGCCCGCCGCCACCCCACCACCCGCCGGGTCGCCCTGGCGGTGGCCCTGCTGGCCAGCGTGGCGACCCTGGCGAACGGGCAGGTGCGTGAGAGGGAGGGAGAGAGTGGGAGGCCGGCGGGCGGCGAGTCGGGGCCCCCCGTTTGCGGCGCCCAAGCTGCACTTTGTGGAGCTGCATGCGCGCAGGGTTGAATTGCCTCGTCTCGCGCGCCCCGCAGGGCGTGCTTGGAGAGTCCTTGCATCCCTTCCAACGCCTGCCATTCAAGAGGGCGCATGTCCAGCCGCGTCTGGCCCCGGAACTGGGTGTCCAACCCCCCCTCCCCCGCCCGCCAGCCCGTCCGCGTCCGTCCTAGCTGTCCGTCGTGCTGTCCGAAAAAACAAAACGACGCGCATCGGCCCCCTCTCTCTCTCTTCCCGTCTCTCTCTCACGCCCGCGCACCCCCGCCCTCGCTCCCCTTCTCCTCACAGCTCTCCACCGGATTTGGCACGGTCGACACGACCGCTCAACCGGGCGGCCTGTCCGGCAACGGGCCCGTCTCCGAGACCGACCCGGGCGGCCGGTCGCACACCGCGTCGGGCGAGGTGCCCCCGCCGGGGTCGCCCGGCTTCCCGGGTGAGGAAGGGCCCGGCCTGGTGCCCGACGGTTCCGGGCTGGAAGCCCCGCCCGAGGATCCCGTGGTCTCGCCCCTGGTGGAAGTCCCCGGCGTGCCCCTGCAGCCGGGTGCCGGTCCTCAGGCCCGGGGCGGGTCCGCATCCGTCGGCGCGGTGGCCGCGCTCCGCCCGACCGACCCCGAGGTGGACCCGGCCGGCCTGGACCCGGCCGCCGCGGCCGCCCTGGCCCGGGCCGGCCTGCTGGGCGCGGGCGGGCGGGCCGCCTCCAACCTGTTTGTCCCCGCCCTGGGCGCGGTGGACCCGGCGACAGAGGCGCCCGCGGACGCGGCCGTCCGCGAGGGTGTCGACCCCTTTTTCAGCCTCGACCGCGACGGCGACGGCGAGAACGTCACGTGGGTGAATCCTGATGGCACCATCGCCGGCGGCCTCGCCAACTACGGCAAGAACCACGTCAAGGAGCGCATCACCATCACCCTGGACTCGCCCGGCGGGAAAGGCGACGCCCTCATCTGCCACTTCCCCTCCGGCAAGAAGGACAGCGGGGGCGGGGTGGACCCCTACAACGTGCGCCCGCTCAAGCTGCCCGCCCCCGCGGCCGACCTGCTGCTGGCCAAGGACGCCGGGAATGGGTTTGATTTCGAGGCCCCCCTCCCGGGCGACCGCATCTTCGGCCCCGGCTGCGTCTCCTACGACGCCCGCTGCTCCTTCGGCAACAACGGCATCCCCTGCTCGGGGCACGGCATCTGCGCGTCCACCATCCCCAACACCTGCCTCTGCATGAACGGGTTCAAAACCTGCCGCAACGACTCCAACGGGTGCGAGACCAACGTGAACCTGGACCCGGACAACTGCGGCACGTGCGGGCGGGTCTGCAACACGACCGCGACGGGCGGCAACGAGATCTGCTGCCAGGGCCAGTGCCTGGACCCTGAGGGGGATGGCGGCCCGACCATCGCGTGCGGCCGGTGCGGCGCGGTGTGCGCGACCATCCCCACCATCCAGACCGGCTCCTGCACCAATGCCGCCTGCAACGTCACCTGCGACTCGCCCAACCTGGACGTGTGCCAGGCCCTGCAGCCGGGGACGGGCATCTCCCTGCCCATCTGCGTCGACCTGACCGTCAACCCGCTGTTTTGTGGAAACTGCTCGTACGCGTGCCCCTTTGACCCGCACGGGCGGACCCGTTGCGGGCCGTTCGGGACCGGCGGGTCGACCGCCTGCTCCGTGGAGTGTTCGCCCTCCTTCCCCACCCAGTGCGGCACGGTGGGCGACCCGTCCAACCCGGCCAACGATCCCAGTTCAGGGCTGCGCCCAACCTCAAACTGCGTCAACCTGCTGAACGACTCTGACAACTGCGGCGGGTGCGGCATCGACTGCCCCCAGTCCGGCAACGCCATCACCACCTGTTCGGTCTCCTCCGTCACGGGCAGGCCCGCCTGCTCCTTCACCTGCAACCCGGGCCTGCTGCCCTGCACCAACCCGGTCACGGGCCAGCCCTTTTGCGCCAACATCTTCGGGTTTGACCCGTTCAATTGTGGGGGGTGCGGCTTCCGCTGTTCGGCGGGGTTCACCTGCTTCCAGGGGACGTGCCTGCCGGGCTTCCCCTTCATCGGGGGCGGGTCGGGCTTCTTCTCCGGGCCGCTCAGCCTGCTGGACACGGCGGGGCTCAAACACGCCAACGCCAGCACCGCCCTGGTGAAGAAAGGGAAGCCGGCCGGCCCGACGCCGGAGGAGCTGGCCGACCAGCGCCCGTCCGCGCTCCGGCCGGCCCTCCTGGCGCCCGCCACCCCGACCCACGGCGACATCGCCGTCTTCCCCTCCTACCCGGAGTGGTGGGACAACCCGGCGGCCGCGGCGGCGGCGGGCGTGCCGGGGGCGGCGGCCGTCGCGGCCGCCCCTCCCGGCGGGTCGCCCGGCGCAGTGCCCAAGCTCCAAGCCTACCTGGCCGCCCGCCCGGACCTCGCCTCCGGCACGGCCCGCCTGTCCGACGTGGCGGCGGAGCAGCGGGCGGCGTTGGAGGCTGCGCCGGCCCTGCCGCCCAACGTGGACGTGGCGCAGTGCACGTGGGCGACCGCGGACGGTGGCGGGGAGGAGGGGGCTGCGGCAGCCCAGAAGGGCGTCGGCAAGGCCAAGCTCGCAGGCGCGCCCGCGGGCCGGGCCGCGGCCGCCTTCAAGCCGGCATCGCCGCCCACGCCCAAGGTGGAGGTCTTCCTGAAGGCCTCCCTGCCGACTGCGGAGGGGGAGGTGCTGGGCGACGGCGGCGGCGCGCCCACCAAGGCGCTCGGCCCCGCCGCACCCTCCCCGCCGCGCGACCGGGCGGCCGAGGCGGCGGCCTACGGCTACGCCCCCCCCTCGCCGCCCAGAGCCCCGCGGGGCGCCGCCGCGCCGGCGTCCCGCCGGGGCGCGGTCGCGGCGGGCGGCGGCGTGGATGACGCCCGCTTCCAGACCGCCAACATCCTGGCCCGCCAGTTTGAGGGCGAGCAGGGGAAGGCGGAGGAGGCGGAGGCGGAGCAGGAGGCGGCCAAGGCGGCGGCCAGGGCGGCCACGCCCGCCCCGGCCGCGCCGCTGCTGGCCAAGGTGTCCGGCCCGTCCAAGGCGCCCGCTCCCGCGCCTGCCGCGCGGCCGCCGTCCACTGCTGCTGTTACAGCAGGCGTCATCTCCGTGGCGGACGGCACCTCCTCCGTCCAGGCGCGCAAGGCGACGGACGCGGCAGGCAGCGTGGCGGGCGCGGCCGAGCGGGCAGGCGTCGGGTCGGCGCGTGCGGCCGCCGCGGCCGCGCGGGGCGTGGTGGACGCGCCCGAGGCGCCGGCAAAGGGCGGAGGGGGCGGGGGCGCATTCCCCAAGGAGCTCGGCAACTGAGAATTGGAGAAGGAAGGGGGAAGAGAGGGACGACGGGGAACGTGGGGTTGTGTGATTTCCAGACCTCTCATGATTTGAGATGGAGAGCGCGGAGCGAGGAGAGGGAGAGACAACGGCGCCACTCCGCTGGCTCACAATTTTTTGTTTTGCTTGCGCGTGCTTCACTCGCGGACCTCCTCCAGCACCCTTCCTCACCATGCGGCCGGCCTGGCGCCCGACCTGAAGCCATCGACGTCCTCGCCACAAGCATTGAGCGTGCGGCTTTACATGCCCGCACGCGTTCACCATTTTTTACTAGATGCGCCGCCGTGTGCCCGACGAAAATTTTGCCAGCATGCAGCCGCGCAAGCGGCCCGCCCCACCGCCCCGCCCGCCGCCCGCTGCCCGCGCCCGGCAGGGTGAGGGTGTGGAGCCGGATGGAGGCACCGACGCGCCTGCCTCTACTCGGATCAACCCGGTCACGGGCCTCCCCTACGGCGTGGCCCTCCTCCCACCAGCGCCACCCGCGCCCGGCCCCACGCCCGCGCCCGCCCCCGCCCCACCCCGCTACCAAGCCTTCGCCTGCCCCAGCGACGGCAAGCGCGTGTCCGCGGGGCGGGGGCACGCCACCCCCGCCGACGCGGCGCGGGCGCGGGACCGGGCGGCCATCGCCCTCCTCGGCCGGGCCGCCTTTGAGCCCGGCGGCGGCGGCGGCAAGGCAGGGGGAGGAGGGACAGGCCGGGCGCGCGCGCTCAACTACCCTCTGGCCTCCTACCCAGCGACAGCCGATTTCAAGCGGGAGGGGCCCGAGCTGAAGGCGTTCCTGAAGGCCCTCGCCAAGTCGGGCCCCGTCCCACGGCCCCGGCCGCCCGGCCCGCCGCCGTCCCGGTGCGGGGCGTGCGACGCCTGCCGCCGGCCCTGGTTCAAGCATCCGTGCGCGGCCAAGAAAAAGGCGGCGGGCGGCGGCGGGGGCGGCCGCGCGGGGGCCACGCCGCCGCCGCCTGCATTCGCCGGCCGGCTCCCCAGCCCGGATGCGAACCCTGGCGTCGCCATCCGCCGGGCGGAGGCGGCGGCCGCCCACCGGCAGGCCGTCGCCACGGAGGCGGCGGCCGCGCTGGTGACCGCAGCCCAGGCCCGGGCGCGGGCGGCGCGGGCGGCCGCGGCCGCGCCGACAATCGACCCGTCCGCCTGGGAGAACCCCTACGGCGACCCGCCCGCGGCGGCGGCCGGGTCGGCCCACGACTACGGGGCCGACCTGGCGACCGCGGCGGCCGCGGCTGAGGCGGGCCGGGCCGTCCTGCTCCCCCGCCCGGGCGCGGCGCGAGCGAGGGTGGGTGGGAAAGGACATGCCGCCCGGCCGTGCGCCCTGTGTGGGCGGGGCGGGCACGGGCTGGCGTCCTGCCCGGTGGAGGGCGTCCTGCGGGCGGAGCCGGTGAGCGGTGGGGGAGGCGACTGATGGAGGGAGAGGCCGGAGCGCGCTAGAGATGTAGAGAGAGGAAAAAGGCATGTTTTTTGTTTTTTTCTTCCAACCCGCCCGCCCGCGCGCCGCGCCGCGCACCGCCTCGCCCCCCTCCCCTCAACCCGCACTCCCCGCCTCCGCCTCCGCCTTGGCCAACTCCCGCCTGACCGCCGGCGCGACAGCGCCCGGGTCGGCCAGCGCGCCCAGGGCGACCGCGCACACGCCCTTGCACGCGTCGGCCGCCTCGGTCGACAGCGCCGGCGCGCCGGCGC
>Ga0114918_10006069_pt1 | contig 10255 bp, 12 predicted proteins | sample LantaG_FD_87015 | JGI IMG/M metagenome (GOLD analysis project Ga0114918, IMG submission 87015) | Deep subsurface microbial communities from Baltic Sea to uncover new lineages of life (NeLLi) - Landsort_02402 metaG | ecosystem: Environmental > Aquatic > Marine > Oceanic > Sediment | place...
TTCGTGGTTAGTGACACCGACCACACGAAGATTGGGGAAGGGTACATCAACGTGTCTGACGGTGTGATCGGTAATGCGATCAACAAGACGTACGACAAGCTCGAGGCCGCTGCAAAGGTTGCGGGGTTAGAGCCAGGTGATGACGACTGGCCGGTCCGCCCCGACGTGCAGGTGATCTGGAACGCAGCCAAGAATCTGGTAGGTGACGGAACTGGAGCGACTCCAGCCAAGATCATGACGATGCTTACGTCGAAGAATTGGGGACAGTGGATGCTTAAGCGTGAATGGGCGAAGTCGGCTGTTATAGACGAGTAGCAGCCATTTGAAAGGGGTGTAGGATGACAGATGAAATGAAGGTGGTCGAAGCGGTCAGTGAGAAGAAGACGGGTGCGACGATGGGTATGCTCGCGTCGTGCACTGAGGGTGGCGTGTTTGCACGTCTGGGTGCAGCCGATATCAAGGCGAGCACGTCGCTGCTTCTAGCGCGATTCATGCGCGATGTGAAGACGCATATGAAGGACCGAGAGGAGCAGCGTCTGGCCCTTGGGAAGAAGTACGGGGAGCTCGCGGTAGACGCGGACAACCCAGAGACCTACACTGTGGTGCCGACCTCGCAGGGCGGGGACAAGGCGAACTGGGATGCGTTCCGGGTGGAGCTGGTTGATCTGGATGAGCTCGTGGTAGATCTGTCCAGTCATTCGTTCAAGATCAGAGACTTTCGAACGGCGGACAAGGAGGCCAACATTCCGTCAGTTGTGTTGCAGGCGTTGATGGAGCTCGGAGTGCTCAAGGAGTAAGCAGCTGTTGTTAGGGGGAGACCGGCATGGTGCGTGACAGCGGGGTGTTGAAGGTAGCGCCGGTAGTACACTCAGTTGACACGAACTCTAGGATGGTTAAGCTCTATCATGAGCTTAGATTTGAACCGAAACACTTAATAATATATGAAAGGGTGTGTTGTGAGGTTCTATATTGATAACCGTCCAGAGATAGGCGATACGCTGACCCTGCGTCCGCTGATCCTCACGTTGAAGACGAATCATCCTACCGCTGAGATTACCGTTCGTGAAGACAAGCACGAGCTTCTATCTGACTTGGGGGTTCATATTGCAGATCGCTGCTGCGTCATTTGCGGTGAGATCAAGTACGAGCTAGTAACAGGAACTCCATATTCTAAGTGTGCCAGTTGTGGTTTCTGGTATCAGTTTCCAGTACCACCACCAAAGTGGGAAGCCAATTATGTAGAGCGTCAGGGGCACCTGATGAGCCCCATTGATAAGGGTGTCAACGCGGCGATTGCGCAAGGGTTGTATGACATGTACGCGCCAACATCAGTGTTTGATGTAGGATCAAAGTATCCATATCTGCTGCATTGCTTCAGGCAGCTGGGTATTGAGAACGTACACGGTATTGATGGTTGTGAAGACTCCGTCGAGTACGGGGAGCAGCTCGGTGTTCCGATGACACGTGGGAACTTCCTGCAGTATACCACAGAGCAGAAGTATGACATGATGACGATGATTCACCTCATCGAGCATTTTCCAGACCCGAGGGCTGCCATACAAAAGGCGAAGAAGCTGTTGAAACCAGACGGCATGTTGATCTTAAGGACTCCATATGTAGCGCACGACCTGGAGAGCAGCTTGGCACTGCGTAATGGTGACAGCTACCGTGACTTGAATGAGTCGCATTACGAGATTCATCCAGTGTTGTTCAGCGAACAGGCGCTGATGCAGTTGCTGGAACAAGAAGGTTTTGAAATCACTCTGTCTTCAAAACTAAACATAGGGCAGATCGACATCCACGCAAAGTTTGTTAAAGACAAGCAGACGAACCCAATATTGCATCAGTGGACAACTAAGCATCCATCTGGTGACTATTTGCGTAGGGCAACGCATTTTTATAAGTTCCCATTTGCAATGGCAAAGAAGTTGGGGTGGTTAGACGAGGTGACGCACGAGAGCTGTGCTCTACCTGATTTTCCGAAGATTGATCATCTGAACTTGCCGGAGGACTATATTGTAATTGCGCATGAGTCGGGTGGTTTATCCAGGCAATGGCCAATAGGTAGATGGCGTAAGCTGGCAACTTGGTTGATGGCCAGAGGGCAAAATGTGGTGGTTGTTGGTGCCGGCTCATTTCCATTTCAACTACCAGGACTCATAGATCTGACAAGAAAAACCTCAGTTAAAGGCATGATGGCAGTAGTTGCTGGGGCGAAGTTGACGATCTCAGCAGATACTGTGATACCACACATTGCGTCGGCTGTAGGTGTACCAGCAATTGCTTTGATGGGGCCAACGGCACAATTGTTAACCTTCGACTATAACGTAGAAGTGGTAAGAAGACGAGACGATGGGTGCACTGCATGCCATACCCGCGTGGTAAACGAAGAAGACCAACCATTACCAATTCATATGTGTGGGTGTAATCCCTCAGAGTGTATGGATGCTATATCGCTTTCGAGTGTACTGTCTGCAGTACGTACTGCGTGTCCTGCCGTTGGCTCAGACGATATGTCTTTGTTGTCAGTTTGTATGATGGTTAGAAATGAAAGCAAAGGCTTGAAGGCTGCCCTGGAGTCAATTAAGGATGTAGCAGACGAGATCGTGATTGTTGACACTGGATCAACTGACGACACAGAGAGTGTAGCCAGAGCAACCGTACCTGAAGAGAAGCTGCTGTGGGCTTCGTATGATGCAGGAACACCAATACGTAGCTTCTCAGAGGCTCGCAACTATGCCTTCTCGTTAGCCAAGAGCAGGTACGTGATGTGGTTTGATGCTGGTGATCGTTTGACCGATGCCAAGAAATTGCGTGTTGAGGTTGAGAAGCAACTAACAGACACGATATCGTTGCAGACAATCTACGGGGGACATTACTGGCGAGTACGTGTGGTTTTGCGTGAGTTCGCCGAGTTCGTTGATCGTGTGCATGAGATTCTAGATGTGGATGATTTATCTGGGCGTGATGTAGCGGTGCCCATTATACATGTGTGGCAGGAGAAGAAGGGTCGCGAAGACTCTCTGTCGAGAAACGTGAGAATGCTAAAGGTGATGTTGACCGAGACACCAAAGCACCCACGGGCACCTCGCTGGTTGTTCTATATGGCTAAAGACTTGATGAAGGATGGCAAGACCGCAAGAGCTATTGAGTGTTATAAGCAACGGGCAATACAGGGCGGTTTCTGGGAGGAACGCGCCCATTCTCTGATTGTGCTGGCCAGACATTGTACCGAAAAGAAGATGTACAGAGACGCCCTCAATTATGCTTACGATCTGCTTAAGACAGCAGATGGTTGGCGTGATCCATACTATCTGGTGGGTGATTGCTACTTCTGGATGGGCAAGTACAATATTGCATTACGCTGGTATGAGCATGCACTGAAGATACCGGAGCCAAATACGGTATTGTGGAAGTGGGATGATTTGTACTCGTGGCTGACTTATTGTCAGATTTCGTACTGCCACGAGCGTCTGGGTAACCAGAAGGAGGCTTTAATTCAGGCATTGCTTGAAAAGGAGCATACACCACTTTCTGGTAGAGATAGAGTTAATAAGCGCATTCAGAAGCTATCTAGTATATAATGGTAGGATAGTGCTGAAGTAGTGATTGCATTTGGCAGGAGGGTGTGGCAATGACTCAGTCACCTAGATTGTACCGATTACGCAAGAAGCGAATCTTTGATAGGTTCAATCCTGTCTCGTTTGCTACAGACACATTCTCATATAACTTACGCCCGCATAGGATATTGCCAGAACTTCGAGAGTATTACGAAACACCGTGGGTACCAGCACCAACACCCTCATCATCGTCATCATCGTCATCCTCATCGTCGACAGTATCGTCATCATCATCGAGTAGTACATAAGGGGTAGACACCATGGCAGAATCACCAATTGCACTCAAGAAGATTGATGATTGTAATGGGAAGCGGAAGATAATCGTGCGCGAGCGTGAGTATGATGTAATGAGTTGGCATGGTTTGAAAATCATTACAACGGTATTAATAGCAGCGGTAGGGGCAGTTTTTGCTGTATTGACTGCGTATTATTCAGCCGAGGCCTCACAAAACGCACAACTATCTACTCATACACAGCAAATCTCCGACGTTAAGCGACGCCAAGTCGATCGTAAGGTAACACTTGATAATGTCCTTAACAAAATAGACAGTACATTAACGGTGCAGTACAGAGTAATTCGAGACACTGGCGATCGGCTGATTGAGGTTCAAACAACACAAAAGATGATGAAAGAGAGTTTTGACGAAGTTGCAAAAGATGTGAAGAACTTTCGTAAGTAGTAGGGTATAGAGGAGTCTATTCATGGCATTTGCTAATGATTGCTTAACTAGTGGTTATTCATCACTCCGCGATATTCCAAGTGTGGAGGTTGATCAGTGCACGCTGGGCACAGGTAGCTTACAACTGCGCGACCCAACAACTGGCGCTCCAGTTGATCTGAGCAATTATGCGCCGGAAGAGGGTTCCAGCTCATCTGGTGATGTTGATGAAATCTTGATTGTAATCAAAGAGATGCCAGAGGATGTATCGGTATGGTCATCGATTAAAGCGACTATCGTAGCTCCCGCAGCCGCTGGTGGTCTCACGTTCGATTACAATGAGCATATCACACGACAAGGCGGAATATTCACTGCAGAGGCTCAGTTGTTTGCTAATAGTCACATGCGCCATACTTATCCCTTTTTCTTCATTGTTACCCCCGATTTAGCAAGCAGAGAAGGAACACAGTTAACTATTTCCGAGATCCGAATGTCAATTCGTGATGTGGATCCAGAGGCTAACTTCCTACTAGATGCATTAGAGTTTAGTAGGCAGGAGATTGCTCTGTGTATGCGCCGCTGTGTAGACTACTGGAACGAATCATTACCTCCAGTATCGTATTACAAGACAACCGACTTTCCTTATCGATATCAGTACTCACGCGCTGTAGTGGCACAACTCTACTTTATGGCTGCGCAGCATAAGCTTCGTAATGATTTAAACTACTCTGCTGGCGGTGTCACTGTGCAAGATACTTCTAATTTTGAGAAGTATCAGAAGATGTCCGATCAGTTGTGGGATGAGTGGAAACAGTGGGTTAAGGATAAGAAGCTTAACATCAATATAATGGGTGGCTTTGGTTATCTTGGTGGTTATCGGGGTCGAGGTTACTACCGCTAATGGATTGCGAATTCAAAGCATTAGAAATTTGGCACGCTTCTCGTGGGGGCACGCAGATATGCTGGTCCTTGGGCGCCAATACCTACTTCGCTGGGCGTTATTGGTTCTTCGTTGACTACGGACAGCCCGCAACTGATACGTGGGTTACATTAAACGAACAACCCATCGAAGATGACTGCTGCTACTTTGACGACTGCCAGCGCAACTGGGCTGACCTAATTGATGCATATTATCGTATCCGTCTTGTACTACCAGACGAGCCTAATTGCCCTGTCTATAAGTCGATGCCAACACGCGCTAATGGCCAGTTGAGTAGGCGGAATTGGTTAGTAGCACGTGATATCATTCGTCGCGAACATCTTCAACAGCAGAAGGTAATTGGCGGTACGAAGGGGTTTCTCCTTAAAAGGAAGAAATTTGGACGAGCATGCCCTGTCTGCTTGGATTGGGATACTAAAGAAGTCCGTAACTCAGATTGTGCTATATGTTACGGTACTGGCTTTGTTGGCGGTTATTATCCTGCTATTGAGTTTTGGATCACAACGGAGGCAAACTGGAATCGCAAAATAGTCAGTGGACAGCCTCCTAGTGGTACTTCATCTAATATCAAGAAGGCTGGTCGGTGTGTGTTATATCCGGTAATTGACACACGTGATGTGTGGGTACGTGCTGACAATGATGAGCGTTATATCTTTGATGGATATACAGTTATAGCTGAAATTGCCAGTGTTCCACTCATTGTGCAGGCACGAATAAACCTTGCACCAGCCACCGATATCGTATATTCTGTACCGTTGATTCCAACTTCGTCTTCCTCGTCGATGTCGTCACAATCGTCAGGCGAAGTACAATGTGGTGTAGATAGTGGGCTTGAAAGCTCATATGAGGATTGGTAAGGAGGAATGATCATGTCGGAGAAGCAAGCTGCTGAGAAGGAAGGCACCGATCGCCTTATGTCGTTTGCGATGGGCATTGGTCGTCGTTGTAAGGTAGCTGGGGTTTCATATGGTGATCTCGCCAAAGCTGCAAATATTGACGAGAACATGCTTGCACCGTCGCTAGCAAATGTTATGGCGACGGCTGCAGAATCACTAGCTGCAAAGAAGGAGTAATTGTGCCTTCTGGTGTTTTTAACTCTGATAAACGGCGTTCACCTAAGATGTTAGGTACGATTAGTATCTTAAATTGGGTGCCTGATATTGATGAGATTAAAGAAACACTAGATGGTACCGTCCCTCCGAATAAGAATGATGTGTTATCACGTGGAGGCCAACAGTGGCCGATGAAGCCAGAATAGCGGCTCCCTGTCCAATTGAACCACCAGATCCGGTGGTATATAAGGGACCAACGTTAGTTGATCTATCTGAGTTTAGTAGTTTATGCTCAACTGGACATACGCCACAAATTCTGACAGGTGCATTGCTTCGTATTTTGCAGAATCATTTCTCTTCTGCAGCCTATATCGAAGATGCAGCTCTTCGCGATAACATCATTCGTGTTCAACCAGACGATACGACGGAGGGTTTACTCCCAACAGGAATATTGATCGAGCCTATTTATAAGTGGGATCCAGCACAGCTAAATAAACGAATCGCAATTTATATCAAACGAAACCCAATCAAAACGCAACGATACGGTATTAACGATGGATTGACCACTGGGCTCGGTGAAGATAGTGAGGGGCAGCTGGAAACCCTACGAGGTGATTACCACACTATCGCTGTACTTGGCAGCCATACGCTCTTTTGTATTGGCCGCACAGGCGCAGAGACTGAGGTTCTTGCTTACGAGGTGTTCCGTGAACTCGTGCAGTTCGGTCCCGCAATCAGAAAAGATCTCAAGCTACATCGTTTTAGTGTAACTGAGGTTACAGATGTGAGCAGGATTGAAGAGTACGATCAGCACTTTGTAGCAGGTGTCGTTGTGGGATGGGCATATTTTGAGACGTGGCGCATTATACCTGATGCTCCGTTTCTTAAGACGCTCGTCATTGATCTTGGCCCCAGTAGTATCTAGGGAGAGTAATTATGGCAACCTCCTCGTATGTTATACCTCAAGCTCTTATTTTTCAGGAGTTTTCAATACTCCCAACTGCGTTAACTGATCCACTGCGGGCCTGTATCATTGGACCGCATTATGCATTGAATCGGTATTCAAACGCTAGTGAGAAATTGAATATCCTCGTTACGTCCAGTTATGATCCTGACAATGATCAGGCATATCTATGGCCTAATAGGGAAGCAGGCGCTGTTGTTGATGAAGATTACACCAGTGTCTACATAGATGATGCGCTCTTGCAGTACTATCAGGATCCGGGTGGTGACGCGAGTGCAATCTACGCAGTTGACGACTACCGTAATCGTATTCGATTCGGTTCACTAGTCCTGCAGGCAAAGAATGGTTATACACGCACTGCAGTCTTCTGTGACCGCGACGTGGCAGCAGGCGATGTTCTCGACATATCTACAAGTGCTTGTGATGAAGCAGTTTCGCTTCGAACACAGGTTCTTGGATTTGTTGCAGATCCAATTCCAGCTACCATTGGTAATGTAGAAGCTGATCCGAGCAACAAGAACTCACAGACTGAAGACGGAGACGCAACACAGACTGCTGGTGACACGAATAACGTGTGTGTAGAGACAATTGACACCACATTGTTTGATGGTCGGGATGATGGGATTATCAGAGAGACGTATACGGTTAAGGTTGCCAGTGGTGGAACCGGTGGAGATGCTGAAACTGCTACGCTTACAGTAACAGCAGCGAGTGGAACTGAAGGTCCATTTACCATCACACCAAAAGCTTTTGGTGTTGCAACTACAATTGGTAGTCGTGGTCTAACTGTTACGTTCAATAATGATGGTTGTGGTTCCAGCTCCAGCCCGAGTCCTAGTGTTGATCCTGATGACTTCATCACAGGTCAGACGTGGGTTATAGTGGTACTACAGGATTACGATGCACCTGCTGCTACGAGTGGCGTGCTTTACCTTGGAACAGCTGATACGACTTATATTGTTGAGGTTGTCACTGGTGGCGACATTGGTACAGCTCGTGTTTCAGCAACCACATCAACTGGTATTGATCAGAGTAGCCCAGCTATTGTAACAGCGCTCGGTACCCCAGTATCGATTGGTTCGCAGGGATTGACGATTACGTTTACGGCAGCTGCAAACGGGTTACGTAAGGGCGATCGATTCAATATCGAAGTTACAGGGGTAGCAGATGGTGCGATCCGTACGATCATTACCTCCGATACACTTCCATATGAGATGCGTGGAATGTGCAACTATGGTGAAAGCTCCAGTAGCTCGGAGACTGCACCAGATCTTGCCGTCACTTTCTATATTCAGAAGGATATCGAAGTTCCTGAGAATCGTACTGGTTATGCTCCTCTTGTAAACTGGGAGCAGTCAGAGACGCAACTTACGATGCAGAGTGGTGTTATTGCTTACGACTCCAGCTGGACTTGCAGTGGGGTACTTGAGGAATTGCCAGTCAAGGATGGTAAAGTTTACGTAGAGCATCGAGATCTACTCTCTGATCTCTGCCGCGAAGTCAATTCTATCTCTGCTGTATCTGAGATCACTACGGATAACTTCGGTGCTGGTGCTACTATTGATTCAGATAACCCACTCGTATTCGGTGTATACAACGCGCTACTTAACTCAAGCGGCACTCCAGTTAAGTACATTGCTGTTTGTGCATCGAGTCCTATTGAGTTGGAAGACTGGGCAGAAGCACTTGAAGTTCTACAGGGACGTGACGATGTATATTCCCTTGTACCAATGACTCAGCAACAGACTGTATTGCAGCTTGTCCAAGGACACATTGAAGCCATGTCAGCGGCCACAAAGGGTCGTTGGCGTATTGGTTGGTTTAATGAGGCAGCGGTTGTTGAACTGGGCAAGTACATTTGTTCTGAAGAAACTGGCGCGGGTACGTGCGATGCTATTCTTGCAACCATTATCGATGACCCAACCACAACAGGTAGCCAGTATACACTCTTGCATGCTGAGGGGCAGAAGTTCCTTACGACGACTGACCAAGAAGTTGAAGTCGGCGATATTGTTCGAACGCAGTATACAAGTGACGGGTTTGGGAATGTAACCTATAGCGAGTACATCATAGATGCAGTTCTCAACGAGGAAGAGCTTCGGCTCTATTCTGGACCGTCAGCACCAATCACTACTCCGTCTAAGATTGAGATTTGGCGTAATCTTAGCCGTACTGAGGTTGCTGCTGAGTTTGCAACAAATGCTGGAACGTATAACAGTCGACGTGTTTATCTTGTATGGCCAGATCAGGTTGGTAATGCTGGTGAGACGTTTGAAGGTTTCTATCTTTGTGCAGCGCTTGCTGGGTTGCGCTCATCGTCATTGCCACATCGTCCGTTGATGAACGTTGAGATTCTAGGATTTGATGATATCAGTCGAACGACAGAATTCTTCAACGAACCACAGTTGGATACGCTTGCTGCCGCTGGTATTTGGATCGTCACACAGGATCCAGATGATGGTGACGTGTATACACGACATCAGTTGTCGACTGATAATCTCGATCTTAATCGTAAGGAGCAATCAGTTACAACGAACGTAGACAGTGTTAGCTATACGTTCCTACGGCGCCTCGCTCTTTATATTGGGCGTGGTAACGTAACCGATACGATGATCAATATTATTCGTGGCGAGATTATGTCAGTGCTGGACTTCTTCTCATCGTTCGTTGTCCAAGACATTCTCGGCCCACAGGTGATCTCGTATGAGATTGTACAGCTGGAACAGCATCCTGTTTTGAAGGATCGTGTTCTTGCTATTGTAAATCTTGTTGTTCCATACCCTCTAAATAACATCGCGCTGCATCTTGTAATTTGATAGCGCGTAACGGGGCGACTACCTCAGTCGCTTCCTCCTCGATGGCCCCGGTGAGTTCGCTCGCTGGGGCCATCTCTTTAACAACTAAAATAAACCCCATATTTGCGTATTATACATTGAGTAGGTAATTGGTATCTATTCAAGGGCGGGGTGCGCCTTTTTAACTCTTGGGAAAGGAATAAGTAATGGATCGGAATACAAGAA
>Ga0114918_10006070_pt1 | contig 10255 bp, 3 predicted proteins | sample LantaG_FD_87015 | JGI IMG/M metagenome (GOLD analysis project Ga0114918, IMG submission 87015) | Deep subsurface microbial communities from Baltic Sea to uncover new lineages of life (NeLLi) - Landsort_02402 metaG | ecosystem: Environmental > Aquatic > Marine > Oceanic > Sediment | place: Baltic...
GAAGGCGAAGGCGAAGGCGAAGGCGAAGGCGAAGAAGAAGAAGACGAAAGAGAGAAGGCGAGGGCGGCGTCGGCGTCGGCGGCGAAAGCGACGTCGCCGGCGACCGAGGAGGCGAGAGAGCAGGAGCAACTCTCTCCGCTCTCCGAGGAGACCTCCCTCGCCGCGTCGCTCTGCCTCGCCGACCTTCCCAGGAGCACGATGCGGGTCGACCTGGAGCTCTGGCAGAGCCAGGAGGCGGTCAGAGAGCCCAGGGCGCCGGAGCCGCCGGAGATGACAGCGGTCGACGAAGAAGACGACGACGACGACGACGATGAAGACGACGAGGAAGAAGAAGAGAAGCTCAAGGTCGTCTCCGTCGCCGGCAAGAGCGACGGTCTCCTGAGGACCCCCTCCGATGTCGAGGCACCAAAAGGAGAAGAAAAAGAAGAAGAAGCAGCAGCAGGGCCAACAGATCCAGCTGCTGCCCTCCCGTCCTCGTCCGCGGCGTCGAGCCTCAGCTCCCTCGCCTCGGAGGCGGCGCACCTCGCCGCGGCCCAGACGGAAGAAGCGGCTCCGCTTCCGCTTCCGCTTCCGCGCGTGCGGAACTTGACGACAGGAAGAGGAGACGACGAAGAAGAGGAACCTTCTTCTCCGATCCCTGCCCCCATCCTCAGGGCGGAGAGCGCCGCGGCGGTGGCGCGCCCCGGGGAAGAAGAGGAGGAAGAAAGCCGCCGTCGCTGCGGGTCTGTCGAGTTTGAAGTGAGGAGCTCGAACTCGACCTCCTCTTCTCCTCCTTTTCTTCGCCGCGTTCTTCTTCGCCGCCGCCTCTTCGCTTCCGTGAGAGGCTCCGAGACAGCCCACTGTTGCTGGTAAAGAGAAGTTGTTGTTGTTTCCTGTTTTGTTGAGTTGGTGAGAGAGGGAAGAGAAGAAGAAGAAGAGAAAGTGGAGCAGAGCGAGGAAGAGGCGCGTCGCCGCTCTTCTTCCTCCTCCTCTGAAGCTTCTCCGCGTGCTTCGCATTCAACACCCATCAGAGCAAACGAGCAGCTTGCAACGGTTTCGCCATCAAAAGAGGCGAAATAGACTTTTCCTTTGCTGGAAAAGGCCGCGGAAGAGGGAGCATCGAAAGAAGGGGAAGAGGCATGATAGAGAGCGAGCGAGCGAAGAGAATCAACTGCGGCAGCGTTTTTGGTTTTCGTCATCGAAGCGACAGCAGAGAGCGCCGCCGCGACCACAGCTGGGTGCGCCCCTCCGAACCCAGCCGTGTCAGAGGGCACGGAGAGAGAAGCGGTGCAGCAGGAGCTTGTTTTCTCGGCGCTGCTCTTAGCAAGAAGAGCAAGGCTCGGAAGCGGTGAGCGTTTTTCGCTCTCGCCGCCGCCGCGACCTCTTCCTCCACCAACAGCCGACGCCGACGCCAAAAGCGCCTCTCCTTGTCGACGCCGCCCGCCGCCCCGAACCGCCACTCGCCCCTCGGCGCAGGAGACAGAGACCGAGACCTCTCCGAGAGCAGATCCCGGGAAAAAGGGCGAAAAAGAGGCGTCAGCTAGGGAGACGAGCGGGGTGAAAGAAGAAGACGAGGAAGAGGAAGAGGAAGAAGAGAGGCGCTGCAGCGCTCGGAGCGCCGCGAGCGCGGCCTCTGCCGCCGCCGCCGCCGAGGATTCCTTCTGAGAGAGAAGCGCCGCCGCCGGGGAAGGGCGCAGCGCGAAGGTTGCGACATCTTTGCTGCCATTTGATTCGATCCCCAGAAAGTGCGTCAGCAGCGCGTGAGGCCTCGGGGCGGGCCAGTGCCTCTCTCGGCGGTAAAGCTTTCGAAGAGAAGAAGAGGACGAAGAAAAGGGCGGCGACGGCGAAACCGGCGACGACGACGATGAAAGCGACAAAGTCGACGAAAGGACGATGGCGTGCGCGTTGGTGCCCTGGAACGCGAACGCGCTCGCTCCTGCCGCGATGGTGGTGGAAAAGGAGGAGCATGCCGCCGCCGCCGTGGTTGCCGCTGAAGAAGACGACGAAGAGGACGACGACGAAGAGGCGACGCAACAAAGCGGAGCAGCCGAGCGAGGAACAGAGACAGCTCTGCTCCCTCCTCCACTTCCTCCTGCTCTCTTCCCGGAGAGCGCCGCTTCCACGTACGGGTTGAGCGCCCTCAGGCGAGCCAGGGGTACTGCCTCGGCGAGGCGCAGGGAGCCCAGGGCGGCGACGGACGAGACGAGCCCCGCCGCGGGCTCGGCGTGGCCTGCGGCGGCCTTGGGGGCGGCGAGGAGGAGAGGAGGAAGGAAAGGAGGAGGAGAAGATTTTCCATGTTTCTCCTTCGTCGTCGTCAGGTGGACAGAAGTCGCTGCCCCGAGCTCGATCGGGTCTCCCAGCGGGGTGCCCGTGCCGTGAAGCAGCAGCGAGGAGAGGCGCAGGGAAGAAGAAGAAGAAAGAGAAGAAGTCGAAGAGTCGTCGGCTCCAAAACTCTGCCTCCGCGCTTCCTCGAGCGCCGAAGACAGCAGCGCCGCCTGCGCGGGGCCCGAGGGGGCCGTCAGCGACGACGACCGCCCGTCCTGGTTGACCGCGGCCGCCGCGAGCAGGGCCCGACCGGGCAGGGAGCGCCAGACCGAGGCGACGCGTTGGCCGTCGTCGTTGTTGTTCTTGTCGCCGTTCTTGTCGTCGTCGTGGTTTTCGCTTTCTCCTCCTCCTTCTCCGATCTCTTCCGCCACCAGCGCCAGGGCCCCCACCGCCTCGGCCCTCCCGTAGCCGTCCGCGCTGGCGTCCAGGGCCTTGCATCGCCCGTCGGCGGAGAGCATGCCGGCGGAAGAGTAGGCCGCGTGCGTGCGAGGGGAGAGCAAAAGGCAGGCCGCCGCGGCGAGAGCGGCAGCCGACGAGGAGGTGGAGGTGGAGTTTTTTCTCCTTCCGCTCCCGCTCCCGCTTCCGACACTGATCCCGCACGCAGCGAGCGCGACGGCGACGAGCGCAGAGGAACACGCCGTGTCGACAGCCACGGCTTCCCCGGAGAGGTCGAACGCGAACGCGACTCGGCCCGCGGCGACGGAGAGAGCCCCTCCCGCCGCGGAGAGCGGCGACGGGTCTGCCGACCCAGAAGAAGAAGAGGTGGAGGAAGAGGAAGCAGTGGCGGAAACAGCTTGCGCGCGCTCTCTGCCTGCTGCGAGCGACGCGGCATCGGAATAAGAGATACCGACGAACGTAGAGACCGCCTCGGAGCAGCAGCAGGCTTGAAGAAGAAAATCATCCTCATCTTTCTCCTCCTCCTCATTCCTCCTCCACGCCAGCGAGAGCAAGTCGGCCGCGGCCTCCAAGACGAGCCTCTGCTGCGGGTCAGCGGCAGCGGCGTCGGCCGGGGACATCCCTCCGAAGGCGACCGGGTCGAAGGCCGCGACCCCGCGCAGGAAGGCGGCGAACGGCGCCGACGAGAGCGCGCGGGTCGAGTCCGGATCCCAGCGCGTCACGGGAGTCCGGCGGGTGGCGTCGAGGGCGAGGGAGAGCGATTGACCTTGTTCTTCTGCTCCTCCGCTCAAAGAAGAAGAAGAAGACGAAAGCAATATCGCGTCTCCTGTTCCTCCCTCGGGTGCCGCAGCTCGGAGCGTCGAAGCAGCGACCCAGACTCTCCTTCTTGAAGCAAGGGAAGAAGAAAGAGAAAGAGAAAGCGGAGGAGCAAACTTCTGTTGCTTTTGCTCTTCTTCTCGCTCTCGCTCTTCTTCCTTCCCCACTAAACCACCAAACTCCGTCAGCGGCACGCCCGAGGCGATCGTTCGCAGGGAAGACGCCGGCCTCTTCTGCGAGCGACGAGGCGGCGGCGGAGGAGGAAGAGAGGCAGCAGCAGAAGAGGAGGAAGGAGGAAGAGAAAGCGAGGAAGAAGAAGAGCCTCGAACGACGTCGGACAGCGACCTCCTCGCGGCGCGCAGGAACAGCTCCGTCATCGAAGAGCGGCGCGGCCTGCCCTGCTGCTGCTGTTGGGGAGAAGAAGAGGAAGCAGCAGCAGCAATAGCAGCAGCTGCAGCAGCGTTCGTTGTCGTCGCCTTCGTCGCCGTCGCCGTCATCGAGGCTGCGACGGCGGCTGCGAGCTTCGCGGCGCTCGGGTGGTCGAAGAGCGCGGTCGAAGGGAGGTCGACGCCCAGGGCCTCGGACAGGGCCGACGCCGCCTTGAGCATGTCGAGCGAGTCGAGCCCGGCCTACGCGAAGGGCGTGGCGGGGCCGAGAAGGGAAGAAGAAGAAGAAGAAGAAGAAGAAGAAGAAGAAGAAGAAGAGGTTTCGTCGTCGACGTTGTCGTTGTTGTCGGCCCAGCCCCTCGAGGAGGAAGCGGAGAGCAGGGATCGCACCTCAGAGAGGATAGCAGCGAGCACTCTCTCTTCGTTCGACGAAGATGCGGAAGCGAAGATGGAGCCTCGGGCGCTGGCTGGCGCGACAAGAAGCGGAACAAGAGGCGGCTCCTCTTCCTCTTCCTCTTCCTCTCGTTCCTCTTCCTCTTCTCTCACCACCGCTGCTGCCGCCACAGAGGACTCTCCCCCCTCCGCCCTGCAGGCCGCCGCGAGCACTCCGGCGAGGGCGGCCACGTCTTTCCCAGGAGGGAGACGCCCCCTGCGCTCCCCTTCCGCCCTGCGTGACTGCCAGGCGTCGAGAGACAGCAGCGGGAGGAAAGGAAGAGATGATGAAGAAGTTTTGTCGTCGTCGTCGTCGTCGCCGCCGGCGGAACAGGAGGCCGCCCCGACCAGCCTCATCTCCCCGTCGCTCAGCTCGCCGACGGAGTCGTCCGCCAGAGCGTCGAAGAGCGCGAAGCCCAGCAGGCACAGGGCGACGTCCTCGGCCACCGCCGCGTCGGGAAGGGCCGCGATCCCTCCTCCCAAGAGGGCGAGGCGGCCCCTGAAAGAGGAGGGAGAGAGAGAAGAAGGAGAAGGGGAAGAAGCAAGACCACTCTCTTCTCCCCCTCCGCCTCTCTCCGCCATCAGCCCCGCGACGACCCAGCCGCTCCCGGCCTCGGCGATCCAGCCTCTCCCTCCGGCCAACAGGGCCTCCTCGACCCGCGGCTGGGAGAGCGAAGGAGAAGAAGAGGAAGCGACGGAGGAGGAAGAAGCTCTCTCCGCGAGGGCCGCGAGCGCGCCGGCGTCGGAAGAGGAGGAGGAGGAGGAAGAAGAGGAGCTCGAAGAGGAGCTCGAAGAGGAGCTCGAAGAACCCGAACCCGCCCTCCGCAGCCTGATTGGCAGCGCGTCGACGTGCATCACCACGTGCTCGACCCCTGCCCTGGCGAGCCTCGCTCCGGCCGCGGGCCTCGGCGCGAGCCCGGCCGCGCCGGCCGCGGCGAGCAGAGAGGAGGCGGAGAGGAGGGGCGGCGGCTGCGGTGGAGAGTTTTTACTTCTTTTTCTTCTTCTGCTGCCGAGCACGGCGACGACCGCGGAGAGCGCCCCCAGCTCGGCGTGGGGCAGCGCGGAAGGGACGCGCGGGAACGAAAGGGAGGAAGCAGAAGAAGAGACGGCGTCGACGCAGACCGCGCCGGCGTCGCCGAGGAGGCCCCAGATCTGCTCGAGCCGCCCCGAAGAACGAGAAGAAGCCTCCGCCTTCTCCTCCTCTTCGTCGTCCTCATCGCTCTCGTCGTCGTCGCCGTCATCGTCGTCATCATCAGCGAGTGAGAGCACCCAGAGCAGGCGTTTCGGGTGCGGCGCCCCGGCCTCTGCTGCTGCGGCGGCCAGCGCCTTCAGGCAAGAAGAGGAAGAAGAATTCTTCATCGTCGTCGTCGAAGAAGAAGGAGAACCGTTCTTCTTCATCTTTTTCTTCTCCGAGGCCCCGGGCCCCCCTACCAGCGCAAAGTGCGCCACGCCCCGCGCCCCCAGCCTCGCAGACACGTCGGTCACGAGCGTCGGGTCGGCGTGAGCGATCACCAGAGCCGCCGCGCTTCCGTCTCCTGTCCTTGCGGAGACGGCCGCGGCGAGCGCCGAGGCGAGGCCCGCGGCAGCGTCGGCCGGCGCCGAGAGCAGCAGGCCGACGCCCGCCGGGGGAGCAGGAAGAGTCTCTCCTCCTGCTGCTGCTGCTGACAAGGACGACGAAGACGAAGAAGAGCCGAACGCGGGGAGCACGCAGGCGGCCACGGCGGCCCTCCAGTCGTGCCAGCGCGCCCAGGGGCGCGACAGGGAGCGCGCGAGGGCCAGCGAAAAAGGACAAGAAGGCGAAATTTCACCCTTTTTCTCCTCTTCGTCTCCTTCTCTTCCTCCCGCTCGTGCGTTCGCGGCCCAGAGGGTCAGGGCCAGCGAGAGGTCCGAGGCGCGCTCGAGCGTCAGCCAGTCCTCGAGGAGCGGGCCACAAGAGGAAGAAGAAGAGGAGGAAGAAGAGTAAGAGGCAGGAGAAGAAAGAGAAGCGGCGACGGCGGCGACGGCGGCGGCGTGCAGCTTCAGGTCAATAGGCAAAGGAGGAGAAGAAGAGGCCGAGGAAGGAGAAGACGACTTCAAAGCAGCGTCAGCGCAGAGCCTCTCAGCAGCTGCCGGGCTCGCTGCTGCGGCGACGGCCGCGGCGACCTCTACCGGGAGGAAGGAAGAAGAAGAAGAAGCGGCGGCGGCGGCGACGACAGCGCCTGCCTCCTCTCTCTCCCTCTCCGCCTCTCCTCCTCCTCCTCCTCCTCCCTTCTCTCCCGGCATCGCGGCAGCAGCGAAGCTCCTCAGCGAGGACCTAAGCACAAGGGGACCGACGAGAGCCGCGACGGCGGAGCAGGTCACGGGAGGCGCCGCGTCCGCCGCGTCGAGCGCCGAGAGGAGGCGCGCAGCGGCGAGAGCAGCAGCAGCAGCCGAGGGAGCAGGAGAAGGGTTTTCGGCCTGGCGGAGCGCCGCCGCTCCCTCGCTTTCTCTGTCTCCTCCTCCCGCCGCCTCCTCCTCCTTGTTCTTCTTCTCCAAGAACAGGTCGAAGAAGGCGTCGAGGGCGGAGGCGACGGCACCGTCGGCTGCCGCCGCGGCGACTAGCCCCCGGGCGCAGGAGGCGGCGGCAGGGGAGGAGGACGAGGACGAGGAAGAAGATAACTGCTGCTGCTGCTGCTGCTGCTGCTGCTGCTTTTGTTTGCTGCTGCTGCTGCTGTTTCTGTTCTTCGCGTCCTCTTCCTTCCTCGTCGGCAGCAGTCCCAGCGCGACGCGCACTGCTTCTAGGTCTCGAGGAGAAGAAGAACAAGCAGCAGCAGCAACGAGGAGGGCGTCGAGCGAGGGGCGAGGAACGAGGGGCGCCGTCGTCGCCGCACTTGTCGTCGTGGTCGAGCGAGGAAGGGCGTCGCCGCCGCCCTCGCCGTTGTCGCCGTCGCGGTCAAAGCTCCGCCGGCAGCTCCGGCGAAGCCAGGCGACGGCGGCGACGGCCGGGGCCGCTGCGAGGGCCTCGAAGGACATCGAAGGGCGTGCGATCGATGGAGAGAAAGATAGATAGGATGGAGGGCGAAAGAGAGCGCGCGTGCGTCTGAAGAAGAGCGAAAAGAGAGTCGAAAGAAAAAGGGTGCGTCGGTTACGACGAAAAGTGTTTTGAGAGAGAGAGAAAAAAACTAAGCCTTTTATCGTTCTTTGCTTTTCTTGTTCTGTTTGTTCTTTCTATTGCAATTGCTCCCACCCATCTCTCACTCTCTCCAACTCATTCTGGCATCTTAAAAAAAAAAGCAATTCGGAATTTCATAGTAATCTGATCAGGCAAAACGCATCTTTCTCTTTCTTTCTTTCTCTCCCTTTTTTCTTTCTCTCAAGAAAAAAAAAAGAAAGACAGCCCTCCTCTTTCTTACCCGAGAAGCCTCCTCAGCACGTCCTGCCCTGCCACGTCGCCTCCTCCTCCAGCAGCCCCTCTCCTCGGAGGCGGAGGGGCGACAAAGGCCACGGGGGCAGCTGCAGCGGGAGAGCGAGGGCGCGAGAAAGTCGTCGTCGCCGCCGCCGTCGCTTCCAGAGCAGCAGCAGCAAAAGCGGGAGGCGCCGGCGGGAGCGTCTCGTCGACGGCCCTCGCCGTCAGCGACACGGCCGCAAACCTCTCGGCGGCCGTTTTAATGGTGGTGGTGGTGGCAGTAGAGGAAGAAGGAGGATGCTGCTGTTGTCGTTGTCTCGGCGTCTCATCATCGTCGTCGTCATAGTGCTCTTCTTCCCTCTCCGCTGCGGCCCTCCGCAGCGCAAGCAGCTCGGCCGTCCTGGCGTCGAGCGCGTCCTCGAGGCGCTGAATCTTCCCGTCGTAGAGCTCGACCTCCTCCCTGAGGCTGGAAAGCTGGCCGTCGCGCTCGGCGAGGCGGGAGGTCAGCTGTTGAGGGGTTTGTGAGTTTTTTTTTTTGAGTTTTGAGTTTTCTCTTCGTCTAAAAGCGCGCGAAATAAAAAAAAAACCGAATTCAAAAACTCAAAAAAAAAAACTTCTCTCTCACCCCGGTCATGATGTCCCTCTGCCTCAGCAGCAGCGCCACGTATCTGTCCGCCTGCGCCCTGTCCGCTACGGCAGCTTGCCTGTCTTTTTCCAGCTCCTTCAGCCTCTGCTCGTACTCGCCGCGGATCCTCTTGTGCTCCTGGTCGAGGCGCGAGCGGAACTGATCGGTATCCTCGACCGAGCCGTTGCCATTGCCGTTTTGGTTCTTGGAGCCACCAACGAGCAGCTGCGACTGCATCGAAGAGATCCTCGCTTCGAGCGCGCGCTTCTCCGCCTTGGCCTGCGCCACCTCGGCGGAACGCTGCTCCAGAGCAGAGATCGCCGCCAGCTTGTCCGCCTCGGCGCGCCTCCTGCCTTCCTCGAGCTCGAGCAGCGCACGCTTGTCGACGAGCGTGCGCGCCCGCTCCCGCAGCTCGGCGCGCAGCCTCCGCAGCTCCGCCTCGTAGCGCCGAAGCAGCGTCTTGTTGTCGCCGCCGTCCTCGTCCTCCTCGTTGACCCGCGGGGCGTTGTTCACCGCCTTGGCCCTCGTCGCGAACTTGAGCGTCGACAGCGACTCGGAAAAGGCGCAGCCTGAGGGGGAGACGGTCGCCACCAGCGTCGTCACGCAGTTGCCTCCCAGCGAATCCTCGAGCAGACGCGTGAGCTTGGAGTCGCGGTAAGGGATGTGGGACCTCGGGGCGCGAGCAGTTGAAGAAGTTGAGGTTGAAGAATTTGAAGTCGAAGTCGAACTCGCATCAGCGGCGTGGGCCGTCAGCGCCGAGATGACGTTTCCAAGCGCGGAGAGGCTGGCGTTGATCCTCTTCGACTCCTGGAGCCTCTTGCCAGTGGCGCCCGTGACGGCGACGCTCTCGGAGCCGGCCAGGTCGACAAGGTGGAGCTTGCCGACGCGGACGGCCGAAGAAGAAGAGGAAGAAGAGGCGTTGTCGTTTTTCGACGCGCCGCCGCTGCTCTCTTCACCTCCAGCTCCACTTCCGCTTCCGCCAACGGAAGCGCACCTCTCGATCGTGATCGTCAGCACCGCGTGCGACCTCGACGACGCCTCGTTCAGTCTCGTCGCCCCCGTGGCCCTGACGGCCCTGCCCCTGGCCATCAAGGCGTGCACCTCCTGTGGGGACCTCACCACCCACTCGCTGAGGCCTTCGACAAAGACGCCGCGCCCTCTCTTGGAGGTGTCTTCCCGGATCGCGAGGTTGGTCCTCTCCGGTCGGAGCAGGTCGGAGATGGTCTCGTTGTAGATCTGGAGGTAGGAGGCTCGGACCAGGAAGCGGGCAGGAGTGTTAGTAGTAGAAGAAGAATCAGCCGAAGAGGGAGAGATGCCATTGGCGAGGTCGTCGGCCTCGATGCCGGCAAAGGCGTCCGCCACCGCCCTGGGAACGATTCCCCTCTGTTCGCCCTCCGGTGCCCCTTCCATCGTGTGCGTCTTGCCTGCGCCCGTCTGCCCGTAGGCGATGATGGCGGCGTTGTAGCCCTGTAAAGCGGCTTTGACGGAAGGCAAGGCAGAGGCCAGATAGACGTCCTCCTGGGTCGCTGTGGGGGGATGGACAGCGTCGAAGGCGAAGCGGTGCGTGGCGTAGAGCAAATGCTGATTCGAGGAAGCAGAAGCAGAAGCTCCGCCGTCTGCTCCTCCTCCGAGAGAGGAAGAGGAAGCACTCGAGACGACGACGCTCGGGTCCTCGCTGAGAGTCAGCGAGCGGCCGCAGCGCTCGACCTTCACGGCAGGGGAGTAGCCTCGCGGGTGGGAGAGCTCCCGCTGTAAGGGAGGGCGAACACGGACGACGACCTGGTATGAAAGAGAGAGGGAGGAAGAGAAAGTTGAGTTGAGTTGAGCGAGTGAGAGAGTGAAGCGAGCGGAAGAAGAAGAAGAAGAAGAAGAAGAAGAAGAAGAAGAAGAAGAAGAAGAAGAAGAAGAAGAAGAAGAAGAAGAAGAAGAAGA
>Ga0114918_10006072_pt1 | contig 10254 bp, 8 predicted proteins | sample LantaG_FD_87015 | JGI IMG/M metagenome (GOLD analysis project Ga0114918, IMG submission 87015) | Deep subsurface microbial communities from Baltic Sea to uncover new lineages of life (NeLLi) - Landsort_02402 metaG | ecosystem: Environmental > Aquatic > Marine > Oceanic > Sediment | place: Baltic...
GAGGGTGTGCGGGGATGGGGGGGGGGAGGGGGGGGGGAGAGGGGGGTGAGAGGGGGGGAGAGAGAGGGGGGGGGAAAGTGAAGTGAGGGGGGGGGGGGCTCGAAGATGAAATAAAAAATCAAACTCACAGAGACCAGCACGCCGAGGCGGCCGGGATTCCCGACGAGTAAAGCGCCAGGCCCACGACCGCAATGTTTGCCGCGACCGTGATTGGAGAGATGAGCGGCAAGATGAAGCCCAGCACGCCCGTGAAGGCTATCAGGAAAATTAAGAGGGACGACGCGATGACGGCGCCGCTCACTTCCCGTATCGTCGCCAGGAACCGGGCGTGGTCAATCGTGGTCTCGCCCTCGAAGGGCGTCGCCTTCCAGGAGGTCCCGGGCCTGTTCTGCACGTCCCTCGCTATCGCCAGCACGGGCGCAATGTACGCGAAAGAGCCCCCCTGGATGATGGGCAGCCTGTCGCCAAAAAAAGTCTGCAGCAGCGTGATGAGGCCGCTGGCGAAAAAGATGGTGCTGACGAGCCTGGCCGTGTCCTGCTTGGTCGCGCCCATGGCCGGGGCTGCGGTTTGTTCAGAGTTTTGATCGAGAGGAAGAGAGGGGACGAAGAGAACAAAGGGTGAGTTTGCCTTGTTCATCTTGCTCTCTTTTCCAAAAAAAAGAAAAGAAAAAAGGAAAAAAGGCTCAAAACTCTCTTACACGAGATATAAATGATGCTGACCGTCGCTCCGAGCATCGTAAGAACCTGCTGCAGGCCGAGCAGCGTCGAGAAGAGGAGCGAAGGGTTATCGAGAATAGCATAGCGCACTGCCGTTGTCGGTTGTTGTGTTCCCCCCCCCCCGTTTTCGAGGTTTCGAGAGAGGGTCGAGGGAGGGTCGAGGGAGGGTCGAGGTCGAAATTGAGAATTTAGGTTGGAAACAAGTTGTCAGAAATTCTCTCTCTCTTGGTTCTTCTTCTCGCTTGCTCACGATTTGTGTGCGCGGGGTTTGTATCGATGACCCGAACCGAGGCATCCAATTGCTCGTCGGCAGAGGATACAGTGGGCGATTCCGTGGCCGAAGCAGCAACACCTGCGTCAGCCGATTGATCGGCGTTCGATGCGCTCCTAGTCGCCGCTTCATCGCCGCCGCCGCCCTCTCCGACCTCTTTCCTCCGCCGACCGAACCAGGGCATAGGGAGCGAAAGGGAGAGATTCTCGCGGCAAAGCTGTTAAGGGGCGAAAGTTTTCGTCCGGGAAGGAACGAAGAGAGAGAAAATGAAAATGACTTTTTGGGGTTTCAGAAACCTCGGCGGGGTGAAATGAAAAGAAACTTCCTTTTCCTTTCTTTTTTTTACTAACTCAACCTCCTCCTCCTCGTCTCTTCTCTCACTCCCTCGCCTTCGCCGCCTGCGACGCCGCGATCCACTTCTTGAGCACCTCTCCGGCCTTTCCTGACCTCTGGATCTCCTGCGCCAGGGCCACGCCCCCCTCCGGCGTCCCGTCGGCCGCCCCGGCCGCGGCCAGGGCGACGCCGGCGTTCAGATTCAGGGCGTCAGCCACGGCGCCCCGGGCACCGCCGAAGACGTCCTTGAGGATGGCGGCGTTGAGAGCGGCGTCGCCGCCCTTGAGGTCCTCGATCGTACAGGGGGGGATGCCGAGCTTGCGGGGGTCGAGCCTGTGATGCAGAGGGCGTGGTTTTTTTCTCGAGTGAGAAGAGAGAGCGAGAGTGAGAAAAAGAGGGGGGGAAAAAAGAGCTCAAAACGAACACAAAAAAACTCAAAACTCAAAACTCAAAGCTCACTCGTACGGCTTCCCGGCCTTCCCTCCCGAGGCCTCGATCACGATGGCCGGGGCCAGCGGCGTCAGCTCGTCCATGCCAGCAGAATGCACCACCAGCGCCCTCTCCACGCCCAGCCTGCCCAGCGCCGCCGCCATCAGCGGCGCGACGGAGGGAGAGTAGACCCCGACGAGCGCCCTCGACGCCCTCGCGGGGTTGAGCAGCGGCCCGAGCAGGTTGAACGCCGTGCGGACCCTGAGCGCCCTGCGGACCGGCCCCACGGCGGCCATCGCGGGGTGGAACGCGGGCACGTACATGAACGCGATCCCGGCCTCGCGCACGCACGCGCGGATCCCCTCGGGGTGCAGCTCGAGGGCCACCCCGAGCGCCTCGACGACGTCGGCCGAGCCGCACAGCGACGAGACGGACCTGTTGCCGTGCTTGGCGACGGCGACGGCGCCGTCCGCGGCCGCGGCGATGACGGTGGCGCCCGTCGAGATGTTGACCGAGCCAATGCCGTCCCCCCCCGTGCCGACGATGTCGAGGAGGGGGCGGCCCCGGAGGTCCTCGGCGCCGAGCGCGACCTCGACGCCAGACTCGAGCATCGCCCGCGCGAGCCCGGCGACCTCCTCTCCCGTCTCCCCCTTGGCCCGGAGGAGGACCAGGAACGCGGCGATCTGCGCCGGATGGGCCCCTTCTAACAACGCTGCCATCGTGGATGCGCTCTGGGACTCGGAGAGGTCTTTCCGCTCGAGGAGGATCTCGAGGATCTGGCGTTTTGGAGGGAGGGGAAGAGGGTCGAAGAAGAGGAAAAAGAGGGTGAGACGAACGACGATAACGACGACGACGAGTTCGCGAATTCTCGAATTGTCTTTCGGATTCTCGCACCTGGCTGACGTCCCCCGCGCTCTTTTTCGCGGCAGAAGCAACTGCTGCTGATGCCGCTACGCTAGAACGGCGATTGTGATTCCTTCGGCGCGGAGCAGAAGAGAGGAGAGGAGAGAGACGAGATGTTGATGAAGGCGTCGTCTGCCGAGCCATCGCAGCAGCGAGCGGCCGCATCGACGCTGCTGCGGCTGCTGCCATCCTGATTTCGATTTCTAGAGGATAAAAAGAATTGCGGGGCAGGCCTGGTGCGGTTATAGCCAGTGGATTCGTTGCCGTTTGGGTGGGGAGAGGAAAAGGACAAGCCTCTCACGACGACGAGAGCAAGGCGAAAAAGGTCGGTCGTGAGAGACTGAGAGCAAAACAAGTCTGCAAACGCAACTCAGTGCTCACCTTTTTTTTCACTTTTCGTTTTCTCTCTCTCGCTCTTTCGCGCAAGGGACTCTCTTGCGCCTTCTCCTCAACGCACGTGCGTCTCGCTCTCTTGAGAGAGTGAGCGCCTTGTCTAAAGAGCAGCTCCCACAGATAGCGCCGCTATCAGTACAGGACTACTCCTCCCGCATCTGCTTGGGCCGCGCTCTCCTCTCAAGCTTCCCCCCATTCGTTTTTCCGTCAACGCATTCCTCCTCGTGCCCTTCCCCTCTCGCAGCCCTGATCCTCGTTCCTTCAAGCCAGAGAGCTCAAGAACACTCTCAAGATGACCAAGCGCAAGCAAGAGGAAGCCTCGATTGAGGCCGCTGCCAAGGGGAAGAAGAAGCATGCCGCTTCTTCTTCCTCGGCGGCGGCGGCGGCGGCGACGGCGGCTAAAAACAACGCCGACGACGCTCCTGCTCGGCCGCCAAAGAGCAGCAAGGCCTCGTCGAAAACCAAGGCCCCAGCGACCACCTTTGTCGACGGAGACTGCCCCGAGGAGGCCATCCCGGTGCCCGTCTGGGCAGACGGCCTTCCCGAGTTCCGCAACAAGGAGAAGGTTTTGATCCTGTCCAGCAGGGGGATCACGCACCGGTGCGTGCTGGGAGGAGAGGAGAAAGAGGAGGAGGGAGAGAGAAAGAGAGAAGCGAGGCCCTTTTTTTTCTTTTCTTTTCTTCGTTTCGTCCGCTTGCTTCCTTTTTTCGCTCACCCACGTCCCCCACCCCCTCAAAAAAAAACGAAACAGCTTCCGCCACCTCATGCTCGACCTCTTCCAGCTCCTCCCGCACGCCAAGAAGGACGCCAAGCTCGACACGAAGAAGGATCGCTCGGTCATCAACGACGTCGCGGACGCCGCGGGCTGCTCGACGGCGGTCTTCTTCGAGGCGCGCCGCAAGGCGGACCTCTACCTCTGGCTGTCGCGACCGCCCGAGGGTCCCTCGGCCAAGTTCCTGGTGCGCAACGTGCACACCATGGCCGAGCTGAAGCTGGCCGGGAACCACATGCGCGGCTCGAGGCCCTGCCTGAGCTTCCACGGCGCGTTCGACGACGAGGCCAGGCCGCACTGGGCGCTGCTCAAGGCGATGCTCCTCCGCGCGTTCGCGACGCCGAGGAGGCACCCGAAGTCGAAGCCGTTCTTCGACCACGTGATCTCGTTCGCTCTGGCGGACGGCAAGATCTGGATCCGGAACTACCAGGTGGTCCCCGGGGCGGACAGGAAGGGGGTCCTCGGCGGGGGCGGCAGCGGCAAGGGGGCGGCCGACGGCGTCGAGGCGGCAGCGCAGGCGACGGCGGCGCAGGCGGCGGCGACGCAGGCGGGGAGGGTGCGCGCTGCCGTGTCCGGGATGTCGCTGGTCGAGGTCGGCCCCCGGGCCTGCCTGGAGCCGATCAAAATCTTCGCCGGGAGTTTTGGCGGTAGGGTGCTGTACGACAACGCGGAATACGTGTCACCGAACACGGTGAGAGAATAGGAGGGGAGACGGAGAGAGGGAGAGGGGGAGAGGGGGAGAGGGAGCGGGAGCGGGAGAAGAAGAGGGGGGCAAGGACCCCGTGACGACAGACTTTCTCACCACTCTCGACCTTCAAACTTCACCAAAAAACTCTCAAAACAGGTTCGCTCCGCCCTCAAGCGCCAGAAGGCCGGCAAGTACGGCGCGCGCGTCAAGGCGCAGCAGGCCAAGAGGAAGCACGCCGCTGCCAACCCGACGCCGAGGGACGAGCTGCTGGACGTTTTCAAATGAACGATGATTATTTTTTATTTGGATTTTGCAGAACGAAAAAAAACTGTTTCTTTCACTTTGTTTCTCTTCTCTCTCTCTTCTCTCTCTCTTTGCCCGATTTCGAATGCTGCTGCTGCTGCTGTGAGAGTGCATTCTTCTCTCTGTGTCGTTAGCAGCAGCGCCACGCTAGTCCTAAGATGGTCGTCGAAGACGACGAAGGTGAGGAGAGGAGAAAGAGAAAACAAGCAGATCGAGGGAAACCCAATGCTCCCTCTTCTCTCTCACGCCTCAACCTTCTCTCCATACACCACCAGCGACAGCGAACGGCTCCTTACTCGTCGTGCTCCTCGAGACACACCTTGAGGCGTGGCGAGCGCTGACAAAGAGCTCTGGCAGCTGCGAAAAAGACGCCAGCACGCCGCAACAACCGCGAAGCGACATCTCCCCGCCGGCGGTAATCGCCGCCGTCGCCGCCTTTGTGGGCGCGTACGAGCTCGAGGCCGAGGGCAACGGCGTCGTGGTTTTGGGGGTGCACGTGGGGAAGTGGTGAGTTGGCGTTCGCAGTGTTTTTTTTTACATCTCCACCGCTGCCCAGAGGGCGGTGGGAGGAGAGGGAAAACAAGGGAGGACTCGACTGCTGCTCGATTGATTGCCGTCCTAAACTTGTCTCGACCTCTCGACCTCAACTCCCCAACCAACAACCAACAGCCCCGTACTCTACCGCTCCCCGTGGCTGCGAGAAGAAGAAGGAGAAGGAGCGACGGCCGCAACAAAGCCCATCGCGGAGAAACTCGCGTCCGCGGTGGCGGCGCTCGTCGAGGCCGAGGCCGAAGAAGCAGGGAAGAGGAGCAAGAGCGAGGGGAAACGTCCACCTCCCCCGCGGCCCGCCCTCTCCGCGGCGCTTGCCCGCGCGATCTGCGTCGCCGCGGCCTCGGACGGGCCCACCGCCGGGGAGGCCGAGATCCTGTCCGCCGAGCCCTCCGAGGGAGCGGAGCTCGAGAGCGCGGTCCCTTCGAGCTCCTCGAAGGCGGGCGCCGCCGCGGCGGCCGCCGAGGGCGCGGGCGCCGGGCGGCGCGAGCGGCCTCGGCCGAGGGTGCTCGTCCTCGCGGCGACCCCGGCCTCGGGCGCGGCCTACATCCCGCTGATGAACTGCGTGTTCGCTGCGCAGAGGCTGGCGGTCACGGTGGACGTCTGCGAGCTCGTGGAGGGGGCCGCGGGGGGGGCGGCGCAGAGGGGGGCACCGGGGAAGAGCAAGACCAGCGGCGCGGGGGCGGGGGCGGGGGCGGCGGCGGCGACGGCTGGCGGAGCAGCGGGAGGCTGGGCGAACGCCGCCGCCGAAGAGGAGGGGGAAATTCCCGGGAAGCAGCAGCCCGCCGCCGCGACGAGCACGCTCCTGTCGCAGGCGGCGCACCTCACGGGGGGCGTCGTCGTCTCCCCCTTTGCGCTCTCGGGCCCCTCGGATTCCTCTGCTGCTGCCCCCTCGAACCCCGCCGCGTGTCTCTTGCAGACCCTGATGGCGGTCTTCGCCCCCAGCGGTCGGGTCAGGAGGTGGCTCTCTCTGCCTCAGACGGGCACGGTCGACATGCGCGCATCGTGCTTCTGTCACAAGGTGAGAGAGGGAGAAAGAGAGAGAGAGGGGGGGGGAAGCGCGAGAGAGACCTCGTTTTTGTTTTTTTGTTTCTTCTTCCTCTTCGCCTCGGCTTACTCAAAGGAAAAACTCCCCCCAAACAAAAAAATACAGCGCCCCATCGACGTCGGCTTCGTCTGTTCTGTCTGTCTGTCTATCTTCTGCGAGACCAAGGCGACGTGCTCGACGTGTGGAGCTGATTTCGGAGTCGGAGATGGAGCGGGAGCAGTCGGCGAGAAGAGGCAACTCTCGGGGGGAGGAGGAGGAGGAGGAGGAGGAGGTGGTGGCACTTTGGCAACGGAGCGGCCTCGGCTCGGATGAAAATTTCACTTTTTCCTTTCTTTCTTTCTTTTGTAACACCAGAAAAACGAAACTCCAAAACATCTCATTCCTCCGAGGCAGCAGCACAGTACAGCCTCAGCGCCGCCCGCGCCGCGCGCAGCAGAGCACCCCTCTCTGCTCGGTACCGCAGCACGGCGGCGCGCGCGGCCCCGCGGCCCCCCGTCCCCCTCGCGGCGGCCTCGGCCTCACGCGCGACCGCGGCGTCGTCCGCTGCCTCCCTCCCCTGCAGAGCGGCGGCCCGCTCCACCTCGAGGAGCTGGGACTCGACCTTTTCCAGAAGGGCGCGAGCGAGCTGCTGCTGGCCCTCCCCGCTCGTCAAAGTCGGAGAGGGAGCGGGAGAGGTCGAGCCCCCTCCTTCGCCGCCGCCGCCGCTGCCGCCCCCGTCCGAGGAGGGACTCCTCCTCTGCAGCAGCGGCAGCGACTTGATCGCGGCGAAGAGGTAGGGGTTCTTCCCCTGCATGATGTCGCGGGAGACCTGGGGGCCCAGCAGGTCCATGAAGAGGTCGAGGTCGAGAGCCGAGGAAGACGGAGAGCTGGAGGGGGAGGGAGGGGGGGCAAAGAGGAAAAGAGAGGAATTAGGTTTTTTTCGTTTGTTAGGGTTTGTTGTTTTTATTGCTCGCAACAAAGAAATGTAACCTTATAGCAACTCGTAATCTAAAAAATCAGACTCTCGTTTGTGTCCCACAAAAAATCCAGAGGAATCAACAAACGCACCTTGCCGCTCCTTCCACGACGACATCCTCGAGCCCTTCGACGCGGTCCCCCGGGTTTCCCCCCGCGGGAACGAACCCGTAAAGCGAGAAGAGCCTCCTGTTGGTCGCGCCGGCCGCTCCCGCAAAGTACGAAATCGTCACCTCCCCTCCCCGCGGGACGGCGCGGAGCGTCACGAGCTCGACGGCTTCGAGCTTCCGCTTTCCATCGTTTGACTGCTCCCTCCAGACGGGCCTGTAGGCCGCGGCGGGCTCCTGGGAGTGGTTGGCGCAGTCGAGCAGGGGGACGAACGCAAACGCGATTTCTTCTCCTCCGCCGTCGTTCGTTTCGGCTTCGGTTGTCTTGCTCTTTCCGCCCGCCTTCCCGGGAGCGCCTCCGGGCGCTCTGCTTCTTCCTCCGCTGCTCTCGGACAGCGAAAACGCCCTGGAGCGCACGCAGGCCAGCGCCCACTGCATCATCGTCGGGAACTCCGAGGAGGCCGAGGCCGGGACCGCCAGGGCCGGGTACGTTTCTTGGAGTCTGCGCTGCTGCTCCAGCGCGGCCCTCTCGAGGTCCTTGTGGCCCGCGAGAGCCAGCAGGCTCTGCGGCAGGCACAGGGGGAGCGTCAGGAGGGAAGGCGCACCGAGGGGGCTGTCCGCGTCTTCCTCTTCGCCTTCTTCCTCCTCCTCCTCCTCCTCCTCCTCCTCCTCCTCTTCGCCGATGCTCGGCTGCGGGAGCACCCCCTCGGCGAAGCTCTCCCACCACTCCCCTCCGCCGTCGCCCGAGACCGCGTCGAGCAGGGCGAGCGCAAACAGGAAATCCCAGGGCGTGCTGGGGTCCCTGGCGACGGCGGCCGAAGTCCGGGGCCAAGAAGGAGAGGACGAAGGCGAGGGAGAAGAGCTGCGCTGCTGCTTCCCTCCTCTCTCGCTCTGCGGCAAAGAGAGGCCGCTTCCTCGCGGGGAGTAATCGACGACGAGGCAGATTGATCCGGGGACGCGCAGGGCGACTTCTCCCCTAGCGAGGGGGCGCGTGGCGACGAGTCTGCGGCCCGAGGTGGAAGGCGAAGACGACGAGGAAGAAGAGGTAAAGGCGACGGCGGGTCGGACGTCGTTTTCGCCGTCGACTGCAACCGATGAGAGCGTCGCAAAGAGCTCTGCCGCGGGGTCCGATGGCTGCACTGCTGTCGCTCGGAGCACCACGGGCAGACGCAAGGCAATCTTCTCTACGCTCAGAGCCACTCGTGTTTTCAAAAGAGAGCGCGACGACAACGGAATCGCTGCTCGACCGGGCGAGCGCCTGGCGTTCATCGCCGTCGCCGTCGTCGTTGCCTTGGCCGTCGTCGTCCGCATCATCGAGAGTCTAGTAAAACAGCTGGAAAAGGAAGTGACGGAGGAGGAGCGGCAGAAGCCACCACACGCTGGCTCTTTGTTTGATTTCACAGAGGATGTTCCCTGCGTCTTGCAAAAACAGGAACCAGATTTGTTCATTCAAGTGCGGGCTTTGCGGGGCGAAGAGCAAAAAAAACGCCCGAGAGGAATGGGAGGAGTGGAAAAAGAGAGGGAGAAGAAGAACATCGGCCCTCAACGCCATCGCCTCGTTTTCCCTCGCTCGTCCGCTCTTCCTCCGAGCCTTCTTCCTCCTGTCGCTTTCTTCCTCCTCTCTTTCTCTCTCTCTCTCTCTCCGTTGTTCCCCGCTCCTCTTCGTGCGCTCAAAGCAAGGCAAGGCAAAAGATCAAATCAAGGCGAGCAAGCAAAGGTAAACGAGCGGGAGCGCGAGCGAAAGACGAACGGGAGCCTCGCCCTTCCTTTCCGCTCCCTACTTTTTCCCGGCCGACCCGGGCGCCGCCTCCTCGACCTCCTCCCCCTTCGCCTCCTCGGCCTGCCCCGCCGCCGCCGCCGCCGCCGCCGCCGGGGGAGGAGCGACAGCCTCCCCCGCGCCGCTTATGCCGGCAGGGGACGCGGCGGGTTCCTCCCGCTTCTCCTGGGCCTCTTTCTCGCCCGAGCCCGGGACCTCTGCCGCCGCCGTCGTCGCCGCCGCCTCCCCTGCGGAGGACGCCGCGGCGGCCTCGGTCGCCGTTGGGGCCTTCTCGGGCTGCGTTCCGGCCTTGAGCTCGGCCTCCTCCTTCTCCTTGGCCTCCTTGATTGCCTCGGCGACGGAAGGGCCGCCAGAAGCGGCGGCAGCGGCCTCCTCTTCCTCTCCCTTCTTCTCTTCCTCCTCCCCCTTCTTCTCTCCCTCTCCTAAGGCGGCGGTCACTGCGATGTCTCCTCCAGCCGCCTCGCCTGCAACCTTCCCGGCGGCAGTGGCCTCTCCTTCTCCGCTAGCGCGAGGGGCGGCAAGAGAGAGGGCTTCGGCGCTGGTTGGGGGCTTCTCGGGCTGGGAGAGCTTCTCGATCTGGGGCTTGTCGGACATCGTTGCTGCTGGCTGGTTGAGTTTTTTTTTTCACTCTTCGTTAAGCACGTCGTTCAAAAAGTGCTGTGCTGGCGGCAGAGCAAAAGAATTTCAAAACTTTTCCTCGCGCCGCCAGCGCCTCTCTCTCTTTTTATCTCTGTCGTTGGCGCGCCGGCGACGCTCACGGTCGTAGCCTCGTGTCTGGGGAGAGAACGGGGGGAGAGACGTACCTTGTGTTTTTTTTTGGCGAAGGGAGAGAAAGGAGAGAGAGAGTAGAGACGGCGGGGCAGGCGACGACGAGAAACGACTTGTGTTTTTCCACCTCGACCCAGTTTTTATCATTTTTTTTTTCTTGTTCTCTTACAGAGACCTCCTCCGTCTCTCTCCTCCCTCTCCCCCCCCCCACACCCCCCCCCCCCACCCCACCCTCCCCCCCC
>Ga0114918_10006073_pt1 | contig 10254 bp, 17 predicted proteins | sample LantaG_FD_87015 | JGI IMG/M metagenome (GOLD analysis project Ga0114918, IMG submission 87015) | Deep subsurface microbial communities from Baltic Sea to uncover new lineages of life (NeLLi) - Landsort_02402 metaG | ecosystem: Environmental > Aquatic > Marine > Oceanic > Sediment | place...
AAATTATACATTTTTTCATACCTTCCTCCTTAAATATCTGAGTAGAACCGATCCTTTTCCAGTTTTTCCATGTGAGTAGTTATATCACTCTTATTGGAAGTAAGTAAAATGTCAAAAAGCGTAGTAGGCTTTGTTCCCACCAGCAAAGGCAAGTCGCAAAGACGGAATGGTTCAATGATCTTTATTCTGTCCCTTGTTTTCAATCCCCTTTCAGAGTGCATAATCTTAATTGTTTCTGTACTGTGGTAATAATTTGAGGCCACCAGATAGAAGTCTGTGAAGCCTCCTTTACTGTGATACTTTGTATTCAGTCTGTGGTATTTCTTTCTCCATACTAACCCTACAAACCAGACTGGCTCACTTCCTTTCTTACGTGTCATGAATGAGCCACCTGAACCGTCCGTCCTCCCATGTTTAGTTATCTTATATAATGTTCTGTTGGTGAATGTTTTCTCATCCATTATGTAACTCCCTAACCTATCCTTTTTTAGCATGTTTCCTCAGTTAAAATTCTTCATCACATTCAGGGCAAATTGATATTTCATCTTCATAAAAGATCGAACTACCACAATGCTTACACTCTTTTGTTTTACTCTCTTCTCCACTTACATGAAAATCATACTTTGTAATACCGTCCTGTCTACAGTCTAGACCACAGGCGTATTCTTTCTCAAAGCCCTTTTTAACTTCATCTAATGCAAGGATTAATTCATCATAACAAGTAGCAGTAATTTTTATAGTTGCGGTTAGCATAAGAAGATCCTTTCTAAAATTTTGAATTTAACTCTCTTTGTTTTATTTTCCCTGACCAATCTTTATTAATCATTTAATCCTCAATAATTAATGTAGCGGGTACAATTTTTAATTTCACATCTGCATTAAAATCAATTTCCTGTACTCTTTCTTCAATGGCTTTTCTTTCCTTAAAAAATTCTGTGTTATCATTAAAGCCAAATGATCCATCCTTATTAAGAACTACAAATCCTTTGTATTTCATAATCACTTCCTTTTCTTATTGCTGTAAGCAATCCTTCTCTTAATGGAACGCTTTTCTTTGTCTGTGAATTTATAACTGTTACCATCACCCAGAGATACGAATCCCAACTTTAAGGCATGTTCAGCATACCCACCGGCCTCTGTTGTTTTATACTGGGCAGAGGTACATTCAAAAGTGATTCTGTGACGATTAGTTTCATCACGATCTAATAAGATTTTACTTTTTCTCTGTATCATAAAAAGCCTCCTGCCATTCAAAAATGTTTTCCATATCGTCAGCAATTTCTTTAGAGGATAGATATTCTATCCGTTCTTTAATTGAAACATACTTATCAAGTAGTGTGATTTTATCTTCCTGTGTATCACACTGTGCCATCATTAATGTAGCAAGTACCTTATCATATTGTATTGGATCAAATGAAGGACGTGTATGAAAGATCCCTTTTAAGTTATGGTGAACATGTTCTAATGGTTCAAACTTTAATTGAGTAATCAATTCATTACCATAGAATAACCAATCTCCCCCTTTGGAGGCATATCCTTTTTTGAAAAGAGCAGATACAAATCGTTTACCAACTTCATCAACCTTATCGGTAAACTCATCATAGATCTTACCAAAGTTTGCCATGTTTTGAAATTCATGCTTGTGCCAGTTTAGCCCTATACTTCCATCTTCAAAGAGTGATTGCATACCCTCACCGTGTAACAATCCCATAGCTACATCTAATCCGTACTCATCAACCCTGTCTTTAATATCTTGTGCAGTCCAATCATCAGGTAATGGGTGTACCTCAATGGCTCCCTTTTTCATCTTCTGTAAGATCTTAATCCAACCTTCACCTCTAATGAAAATCTCTTTTTCAAATAGATCATTGTTGGAACTGGGATACCATTTATCTTTATATTGAAAGGCAAAGACAGGAGTCTTCATAGCCTTTAATCTGTATGCTCTTGTATTCTTTCTCATAGCCTTTAATCTGTATGCTCTTGTATTCTTTCTCATTGCTTTAACCTTTCTTCAATTCTTTAACAGTATCATATAGAGGGTATTTGTCTCGTTCTATTCCCAAACCAAAGGGAGGGAATTTTATATCCTTAAGTTCATTAAAAGAAATGTATCTCCATTCATCAACAGCAAGTCCTGTTACATAGCCAAAGAGATTAATATCTTTAACTTTGTTATCTTTTATATCAGAAAGTTTAACTGTTTCACCGGATTCAAGAATAGCTTCAGCAGATATAACATGTAGAGAGTAACTACTGCCACCAAAGAATTTAACTCTGATAGGTGCATTGTTATTATCTGTAATAGTATCAGGTAATGGCATCTTCTTAATAATTTCAGCGGTTAGAAGTTTCATTTTTTTCTCCTTAATTTTCTCCTTAATAATGTTTTTAACCATATCAATTGAAGGTTAGCAGGGATATTACGGATTTTAATTCTGAGTCCATAATAGAAAACTTTTATCTTAACGATGAATTTCTGTTTTATCATAGAAGAATCGTTTCAACCTCTCCGATATGTAATCATCAAATCCTTGTCCCAAATACATAGGGAGATTTTTAACAGGCCCTGTTAATTTCTTGAATAGTTTTTCAGTTAATTCAGTTCCGTTAAGGAACCACTTCTTAGTTCCATTGGCATATTCAATAGCAGGGCCATCTTCTCTATGACGCTTACCATTGATGAACCATTCCTTAGTTCCATTGGCATATTCACAAGCAGGGCCATCTTCTCTATGATACTTACCATAAAGCCACCATTTAGTACCATCAGAATATTCAATAGCAGGGCCATCTTCTCTATGATGTTCACTGTGTAGGAACCAATATTTAGACCCCTCTGAATCAATTCTTGGATTCTCATTCATCGTTTCAACCTCTCCGATATGTAATCATCAAATCCTTGTCCCAAATACATAGGGAGATCTTTTACAGGCCCCTTCGTAAGTTTATTGAATAGTTTTTCAGTTAATTCTTTGTCGTTTATGTACCACTGTTTAGAACCATCAGCCCATTCACAAGCAGGGCCATCTTCTCTGTGACGCAACCCGTTAATCCACCACCATTTAGTTCCATTGACATATTCAAGAGCAGGGCCATCTTCTCTGTGACGCTCACCATTGATGAACCACTGTTTATCCCCATTGGCATCTTCAACAGCAGGGCCATCTTCTCTGTGACGCTCACCATTGATGAACCAGTATTTAGTACCACTAGCCCTTTCAATAGCAGGGCCATCTTCTCTATGAAGAAGATCGTTTATGTATCACTTCTTAGTTCCATCAGCCCTTTCAATAGCAGGGCCATCTTCTCTATGAAGAAGATCGTTTATGTACCACTTCTTAGTTCCATCAGAATCAATGATAGGATTTTCATTCATCGTTTCAACCTTTCCGATATGTACTCATCAAATCCTTGTCCCAAATACATAGGGAGATCTTTTACTGGCCCCTTCGTAAGTTTATTGAATAGTTTTTCAGTTAATTCTTTGTCGTTTATGTACCACTGTTTAGAACCATTGGCATATTCAATAGCAGGGCCATCTTCTCTGTGACGCAACCCGTTAATCCACCACCATTTAGTTCCATCAGCCCATTCAATAGCAGGGCCATCTTCTCTGTGACGCAACCCGTTAATCCACCACGATTTTGAACCATTAGCCATTTCAATCGCGGGGCCATTCTCTCTATGTCTCTTTCCACTAAGGAACCAAAACTTAGAACCACTAGCCCTTTCAATAGCAGGGCCATCCTCTCTGTGACGCTTACCGTGTAGGAACCATAATATTGAGCCGTCATCTTTTACTAATCTCTTAGATAACTGTGCCATGATACTACTCCAATTCTAAACATGTCGTTGCATGTGAATTACTGTACCCCATTTATTCCAGAGAGTCATAAGTCGTATTACTGTCACACTCACACTCCTCTACTGGTAGACATGAACCACAAGAACAAATATCTATGCCCCAACCATTCACACAATGATTGCAATTATAATAATCATACACTTTATAATTTTTAGGATCACCAAACTTTTCTTTAAAGGTTTCAAGTCTCATTGCCTTTGTTACTCCTGTTCCTTCAAGAGTAACTGTAACAGCCCCACAAACACATATTGAAATATCATTTTCAATCTTTTTCATAATAACTCCCTGTGATTAAACGTGACGTTGCATGTGAACTACTGTACCCCATGAACATGGAGGGTTATGACCAACTGGAAGTACCCATAATACTTGAGCCTTTGTAGGTCTGGTAGGCTCCGAGGCTTCACCATCAGTAAGAATCAACACGCCTTTATAATGACGCTTATTAACTATATCTATTACTGGTTGGAAGTTCGTACCACCCCTACCATGAAACTCTATCTTGTTCATCCTCTTCTCATAAGGATGAGGATCTTGTGTCTTATCACAATCAAACTGCATCAAGTCTATCGGTAGATACTCTATCAACTGATTAAGTACACCAATAAACTCACTGAGTAAGTCTGGATCAACTGAACCAGAAGTATCAACAGCTACTAAAAATTTGTCTACAAAGTTTCTAGTAGACCCTGGGTGTATAAAACCTGTTCTTCTGTTTGGTTTCTTTCTGGTAAAACGTCTTGTCTTATCAGCATAATTTCCAAACCATACCCTTATTAACTGTCTCCAATTAATCTTCCTTATCTGGGCGGCCATTATAAGTTCACGGGTAGTCTGGGATACATCACCCCAAGTATCCATGTTCTGTACCTCTCTTATCTTAGCTTTGGCTCTCTCATTAGCAACTTCGTGTTCCTTCCAACCTTCATGGTCATCAAAAGAACCCTTACCCTCAAGAGGATCACCTTCACCTTTATCCCCACTTCCACCCTTATCCTTCTGTTCTTTCCTTTTCTTTAGGAGGTAATCATAGTACCATTCAGGAGTCTGCTTATTTAGTATGTCACTATACATCTCTTCTTTTCTTAATTCATCAGGTAACAGTATCCATATCTTACCATTCTTATCTACTGGATATTCACAAGCACCAGAAACAACAGGTATCAAATCATTCACTGCAAGATCCATTGCTATATTTGCTAATTCTTTTTCACCCAATCTACGCTTCGTACAATGTAACAAGGCCAAGTGTAATACCTCATGGTAAAAACAAAAGGTCGCTTCTGCATCTGTTAATCCATCAACAAACGCTGGATTGTATACCATCTCAAACTTACCATCATCAGTAACTCTTACACCCATAGTTGGTACATTATCATTTGGCCTCTTATACATCATACCCAATATTTGATGAACGAATTTAAAACGGCAGATAAGGAAAGTAACCAACCATTCAAACCGCTTTGCTATCTTACCCTGTAATTGTGCTGTAGTCATTTAACTTCTCCCAGGTAATAGAGGGGAATTTCACCCCTCTGTGATATATTATTTCAATGCTTCTACTTTTGAAAGGAAACCAAAGATGTATTCCTGTGCCCCTTCGGTATCTGAATACCACTTAGATGCAATCGTCCTTGTCTTCTCTCCACTTACAAAATCCGACCAGAATCCAGCCGCTATCTCTTTCTGAATAGTCTTTATCCAATCAATCAAATTTGTGGATTGTTTCTTGGATAACTTACCAAGCCCTCCAATACACTTTACCATACCCTTAGTGTAATAAGAAGCCTCGGCTGGTTGCATATCCTTAAAGTCCTTAACCATCTCCTTCATCTTAGGCTCATGGAAACTGTTAAGAATATCCAATGGATCATACACCTTATAATTCTTCTGTACAAACTCTACAAAATTCACCGACACCGTATCACCAAGATAACCCTTACTCAATAAAGTGAAATAATTCCAATCATTCATTGGGTCTTGTCCTACATCTGCCATGTAAATCATTGTATCTGATAAACTTACCCATGATCTTGGTGTTGGATTCACTTCATCAATCTTAACATTACCACTCTCTGTCATCAGGTCAGAAGGAATCTTGTTGATATAAGTAAGGATTGCTTTGTGTACTCCATAATCCTCAGCAAATTCTAACCACTCTGGAACCGTAGGCCGAAACTTAATCTTCATAAAACGATCAAGTAATGCAGGATCTGGAAGTGTACCTGCATAAATATCCATGTTATCATTAGCAGCAGCTACAACACGCCAACCCATTGGAAGTTCTTTAAAGTGATAACGATAATCCAATGCCAATTCAAACACTGCATTCTGTACGTCTCTCTGTGCTCTGAACAGCTCATCAAGAAATAAGTAACCACATGAGTCTGGATCTTGTGGGAACCATTCTGCCATGTCGTGTATCGTTACATTGGTAGCTTCAACCGTTTCTGATATTTTCTTACCGTCTTTATATACAATCCGTGTTACTTGTCCTATCTCTGCATGTCTCATCATACCGATAAGATCACCAACTTCACACTGTGCCAAACGAAAGTCGATAAAACCAAATGGCTTACCAAGTATCTTTGACATCTCACATGCAGACTGTGCTACTACCTGTGACTTACCAAGACCATGATCTGATTGAATAAGAACTGATTTCCGTGGAGGCATATACATTAAGGTATGTTTTGTCTGTTGGACGTTCATAATGTTGTATCCTTTCAAATAGTGATTTAGTATTTGTTATTTCGATGTGGGTTTTATAACTATGGTACATATTCAGGAGAGTTATATTAAAATATTTATTCCATCATATCACAGATCTTTGCATACTCTGTAGGGGGTACTTCAATCTCTATTGATTGACTACTCAAAGATCTTACCTCTCCCTGCTCTAATTTAACAGACTTCTTTAATCGCTTCGCTACCGCTGTAACGATAAGAGAAGACTCACAACCTATTAGTATGGGTGAATGCTTATCCTTGATCTTACCCATATTAATATATTCAGATACCGCATCTATTTGAGCACTAGTAGCATAACTAAAAAACACATCTATCTGTTCATCAGTCTGCTCCAACTTTGGGATAAACTTTAAAAAGGTTGGATTAACCTTTAATATCTTCAGATAGTTCTTTTCCTCTATGAAGTTCATCATCTTCTCTGTACTGTTAGATACATTAAAAGAAGGGGCTCTCTTTAGAACATCCAATTGAAAGTTAATACTCTGTAAATTCTTAAACAATTTCTTATCACCATTAAATTCATCCAAAGAACGAGGAAAGGGATACTTATTATAATTCACAATGTATGCCATTGAATGTACTCTAACATTTCGAGTATTCAATTCATCAGGAATGCAATAAAGCTCTGCCCCTCTCTCTATAGCGTTAAGAGCATCCTTCTCCGATAAAAGATCTATAGGAATACATCTTATATTCCTATAACAATTAAGTAAAGCCATGTCCTTAATCGTTTCATCCCATGATGAATCAGGAATCCCTTCCTCACTACTCAGATCTAATTCCTTCTCCTTAGATATGGTAGACTTAAAAGCCGTAAACAAATTATCCCTGGTCACTCTATTTGAAGGTATAGAATCAATCCTTTCTGGATACTCTTCTAAAAACTGTGAGATAATTTTCTCAGCATTATCATTCTCTTCCCAAAAGACTTCCGAAATCTTAAAAGTACTAGCATAACACGTTTGTCTATAATAACTTGCCGCACAACTCCAAAAGTTTATGTCCTTATAATACTCCTCTGGAACCTTCTTCGTATCATAACCTTTCCTCACCGCTAAATAATACTCACTCTTTGATGGCGAATGAAGACTACTTATAATACTACTCTTAAACCCGATAAGCATCTTACGATCCTCTTCATTCAATTCCTTTAATACTGAAAAAGGTATACCGCTAAAATCAAAATCCCTTACATTTTGATAGATACCCTTTTTAGTTAGATCACCTATGTACGCCCTTACTACATTTATATCCGATTTAAACTCACGAGGTAGCAATGGATAACATAAACGATTACTTCCTACAAATAATGTAGCCGCTTCAACCGTCATTACTGTTACCTTTTTAATAAGTGAAGGTCTATTACTTAATGCCTGTGCAAACTTCTTATAATCAACAGTGTATTTCATAATCCTTAACTCCTTTTAAATGAATTTACCAACATAATACAAGTAACCGTGAAAACAAAAACTTGCATAGCGTATCTTATAAACATCATAATTGTAAATGTAGGAAGGCTCAAATAAAGAAGATGAATTTTCTACGTACCCAAACTCCTTACTAATTATAATATTAAACGCATCCTTCCAAAACTTATAGTCACCCCTAACCAACTCCTCTTGCTCATTAGCCTCATACTTTAATCCAGACTTATATAACTCCGATTGACTCTGTATAAATTCCCTTATTAACTTTCTCATAACCCTCTATTCCTTCCCCTATGTTTGTTATTTACCCTTAAGTACACCATTTCCAGACACTTAACCATCTACTGAAATATTTCCGAGATCAATCCATCAAGATCATTACATATACCCATCCATAAAGGAAGATCTTTTATCCTAACCTTATGTGTCCCTACCCTTACAGAAGAACCATTAGGAAAGGTTGCTTTACCTTCTATATCTGATAATTTAATGTCATTCTTAGGAACAACTTTTATAACCACTGTATCCTTATCCCAAAGCTTTATATGTATCACTGGATCAAAGGTCATTGGAAAGAAATCATGCTGTATACCTATCATCTTAATTGGCACTTTGCTATTCTTTAATCTTTCTATCATCTTCTTCTTACCACTACCCTGTCCACTACAATGAAAAGGTAAGTCCATATTATCCAACCCCCTTTAATAGTTGAACTAAACGATCACCTGTATGCTTATAGCCTAATAGTAAGGGATACTCTTTTTCCTCTAATATCCGCCACCATATAATCACACATACCGGAATACAATTCTCATTAATATCTCCTGCTATAAAGAAACCTGTTAAATTCTGATCTGCCTTTCCTAATCTAAAGATTGGCTCCATTACTATTATCTTATCACTGTTATCTCCAAAACCTTTATAGGCTACCGTAAACTGTACGGGATGACCTAATATCTGATACCATTGATTATCATCCATATTAACCTTCCCCTTTTAATAGTTGAGATAAACGATCACTTGTATATTTATATCCTAATAACAAGGGATAATCCTTAACCTCTATTAACCGATAACTTTTAATTGCATTTATCATTAATACATCCTGCTTCTTATCTCCTGCTATAAAGAAACCTGATAGAACTGGGTCATGCTTCCCTAATCTCCAGACTGGCCCCATTACTATCTTACCTTTATAGGCTACCGTAAACTCTACCACCTGACCTACTATACTATTCCATTGTTTATCTTCCATAATTATCATAACCATTCCTTTCTATTTAGTAGTAAGAAGTAAGAGAACGTCTATCTCTATGTATAACTATCATAGAGTAGGGATAAAGGGAAGTAAGAGGTAATTAGGTGTAAGGTAATCATAAGAGCTTATAAAGGTAAGTAATCGTAGGGATTGGATAATCTGTATAGGGTAAAGGTAAGTAATCGTAGGGATAAGGTATCAAGGATAAAGATGTAAGGGTAAGTAGAGGGATAAGGTATCAAAAATATGTACCAAGGATAGGGTATCAAAAATCTGAGGTGTTAGAAGTAAGACCCTGTTCGTGGGTCGGTCTTTCAAGGTATTTTTAGAGAAATTTTTTCAGCCCTGAAAGACCGGCCAGAAAAATACGTGCCCTTAACATTACCCTTGATTAAGTTTCCATTCCAATACCAACGATTTGTTATCTATTAATATTGTTTAAAGGATTATTAAAGGGCACTTGACAGGCCGGAACTGGTTTACAACTGATAGGGACAGGTTTTTTACTGTGCCAATGCCTTGCAGAGTACACATACAAATTGTAGGAATGGGGAATGGGTACAACACATACCGAATAGAAATAGTATTGCAATGATCAGGGCTTTCATTTTGTACCTCCAGACTGATTGTTATTTAACTCTAATGATTTTTAATTTCTCACATTGAGCAATTTCACCTTCGGGTGAGTAACGGTAAAGGATTCTGTTTAGACTACCATCAGATTTATTTATAGTCTTCTTTTTAAGGGTTCCATTATTACCAAACATTTTAATAGTGTATTCACGTAGGGATAAACAGACTACTTCAGTATTTGCTCCATCAATTCCTATTGAGATGGTAGAGGGTAATTCACCGTCAAAGGTAAAAGAAGATATAAGGAATGATGTTTCATCAAATGAAGTATCAGTAGATAGGGCATCATAGTTCCAGACTTCAAAGGTCATAGATCC
>Ga0114918_10006075_pt1 | contig 10249 bp, 8 predicted proteins | sample LantaG_FD_87015 | JGI IMG/M metagenome (GOLD analysis project Ga0114918, IMG submission 87015) | Deep subsurface microbial communities from Baltic Sea to uncover new lineages of life (NeLLi) - Landsort_02402 metaG | ecosystem: Environmental > Aquatic > Marine > Oceanic > Sediment | place: Baltic...
ATGAATTGCTTAAGATGTTGAAGGAGGCGGGTTTCCTGCAAGTTTCCCTGGGAATTGAGACCGGTGACACCGATTTGATCAAAATTCATAAGCCCGGAGCTGATCTTGATGAGATCCGTGATACGGTAATACGTATTCAGGCCGTGGGACTGAGAGCAAAGGGTCTTTTCATGATGGGACTTCCAGGCGATACCGTGGAATCGATTCGCAGAACAAGTGATTTTGCCATATCCTTAGATCTTGACGATATGAACATGTCCAAATTTACACCATTTTACGGAGCCCCTGTATGGTCCACAATATTTGACGATGGAACCTTTGACCATGACTGGCGAAAAATGAACTGTCTTAATTTTGTGTTCGTACCGAAAAGTATCGACTCAAAGGAAACCCTCGATCAGCTATATAACGAGTATGTCAAGCAGTTTTACACCCATCCTGACTGGAGAAAGAAATTCAAAAAAAGAATCTGGCAGCACCGAAAAAGTCTCTGGCACATGCTCAAACATTTGCCGACTTTCATAGCTGCCAAACGGACCTTTGAACCGAAGTAAAAAGGCACTAAGGCAGAAGTAAACGAACATTCAACATCGAACGTCCAACATCGAATTTTGAATAAGGTATTCTGCCAATTTATAAACTGGCAGAGCAGAGCGATTTCATCATTCGATGTTCAATGTTCAACGTTGAATGTTCGACGTTCAAAAAAGGCTTTGCTTTTTAGGCACTATTTAAGATTGATTCAGGCAAAACCAATTATCTTAGACCACGCATAAAGTACCTGGTTTTAAAACTATTACCTTTTCTATTTTTATCACGCTACGCGGATCGCACAATATATGGTTTAGCGAAATCATCATAAAGCAGGGTTTGTCCATGTTTTAAGTCCACAACACGATCCGAAATCCCCTCTTTTTTCAATTCCCGGTCAAGATCAATCGGTGGAAAATGGACCGGTTCATCCCCCAGCCGGTAGGTTCCCCAGTGAACGATAAAAAGATGCCTGGCATGAAGTTCCTGAAATGCCCGAACCGTCTCATGGGGATTCATGTGGCTAGCAGCCATGAACCAACGGGGTTCATAGGCACCAAGATTGAAAATTGCCAGATCAATGGAAAATTCCTCCCCGATTTCACGAAAGCCCCCAAAATAGCTCGTATCACCAGAAATGTAGATAGTAAGTCCACCGGTGGTCTTAATTAAAAAGGAGCCCCACAAAGACCGGTTTGGCCCGACAAAGGGATTCCTCATTGTCCAGTGGTTGCAGGGAAGCAGCGTGATTTCCAGTTCACCTTCACTAAAAGTGTCAAACCAGTCCATTTGAGTGCGTCGATTCATTTTCAGATCATCAAGAATTTCATTATAGCCCAGAGGCGTAATCACATGTGTATCTTTGCTTAAGGAAGCAAGGAAAGGTTTATCCAGGTGATCATAATGACCGTGAGTAATCAGGACATAATCAGGAGGTGGCATCTCTTTTATGTCATAATCCAAGGGTGAGAAATCCTTGAAGAATCCTGGAATTCCAAAAAAGACCGGGTCTACAAGGATGTATTTATCCGAATCTTTTATCATCACGCAGGAATGCTTAACAAATGTGATTGAAAAATCCTTTTTATCTTTTACCGTTTTCCAGTCAATGGAAACAGGAATCACACGCTCCTGTTTATATACGACCTTGAAGCGGTTTTTGGAAAACAGTTTCCACTGTATCATCCGCCATGGATTTCTGAAATTTACACTGTTAAAAGGATTTACAAAACGGTTTTTACCGTGATGGATTTTTTTAAGCACGATCTCTCTGAGACTCAGGCAAGGTTGAACGCATGCAGCGTTTCCTTTTTCCCCGGCAAATGCTGTCTTGAAAATTGAGTCAAAAGGGAGGAGGCAAAATATAAAGACTATTTTACTCCATGCAAGCAGTTTATTTATGAAAAAGCGTCGCGTCATGGTGTTCCTTATAAAGTCGGAATAAATCTGTCCATTTCAAGGAATTGTTTTAGAGGTATCGAAATACCTTTAAAAGGACACATTCTTTAGTACGTGATACATTCAATGGCAGTTCTGGCACTAGCTGTTTAACAAGTCATCCGAATCGATCGGCAACTTCCGAATGCGTTTACCGGTTGCGGCAAAAATAGCATTGGCAACTGCCGGTGCCACTATCGGAACAGCTGTCTCACCGATTCCGGTGGGAGGTCTGCTGCTTGGCACAATGTAAACTTCTACTTGGGGCATTTCATCCATGTGCAGTAACGGAAAGTCATCAAAATTGGACTGCTCGACCCGACCTTTGTTGATCGCAATATGGCCTTTAATTGTGGCTGTTAGACCAAAGGCGATACCGCTCTCCATTTGAGCGGCTACTATTTTCGGATTGATCACCACTCCGCAGTCTACCCCGCAAACGATACGCTTGACCTTGACTTCTCCGAGTTTGGTAACGAACACCTCGGCAATCATACCCAGCATGGTATCGTGAAAATCCAGGGCCGCAATTCCTCTGGATAAACCAACACCCGGATTTTTTTGCCATTGGATCTTTTCCGCCGCCAGTCGCAGAACATTTCTCAGAAGCGGTGTGTTGACCAGCAATCGATCCCGCAAATCGAAGGGATCCCATCCGGATGCGGCTGCGATCTCATCTAAAAAGCTCTCAACGACAAATGTGTTTTGTGAGTAGGCCACTGATCGCCAGAACCCGGTAGGGATGCCGGGATCCGCATGGATATAATTCACCTGGATGTTCTCAATGGCATAGGGCAAGGGGCCGGCACCTTCTATGATTTTCTTACCGGGAATGACTCGTGGGGCGATGGTTTTAAATATTGAAGAAGCCAGGTTCCTAGCGCCTCTTGGCACCCAATAGGGTATCATCGATGGGATCAAACCTGGAAGAGCTTGCGCCATATGGTCCGGCCCGACGATTTTATGTTTCCACGCCACCGGCAAGCCGTTTTTATCCATACCGGCCGCCACGACATTATACGACGCGGGTCGGTATAAATCGTGCTGCATATCGTCTTCTCGGGTCCAGATGACCTTAACCGGTTTTTTTATCACATCAGAAATCTGAACGGCCTCCGCCACATAGTCCACCGCAATGCGGCGACCGAAACCGCCTCCGATGAATGTCGTATGAATGTTAACGTCTTTATAGGGCAGTCCGGTGATTTTAGCGGCGATTTCCTGGGCGGCGTCCTGGTGCTGGGTCGGAGCCCAGATTTCGCATTTGCCATCGTGCACATACGCCGTACAGTTCATCGGTTCGGGCGTGGCATGACCTTGAAAGGGCAAATCGTACACTGCCCGTATGGTTTTCGATGCGTTCGATATGGCTTTATGAACATCGCCCTTTTTATATATTGACCGGCCTTCTTCTTTCTCGGCCAGCTCGGCCCATTCTTGGCCGAATTTTTCACTGGAAAGATCATCACGGTTTTGAGATGACCATTTGATTTCCAACGTATCCGCTGCCTGCTTTGCCTGCCAGAACGTATCGGCCACGACCGCAACACCGCTGTCAATTGTCAATACAGCGTCTACCCCTGGCATTGACTTGGCCTGGCTATCATTAAATTTCTTTAGCGAAGTTCCAATGGTAGGGGAACGTATAATCTTAGCCGTTAATAGACCCGGCATTTGAACATCGGTGCCGAATACGGCTTCTCCGGTGATCTTTGCCATTGTATCTAACCGCAAATAATTCTGGCCGATAATTCTAAAGTCTTCAGGGGCTTTAAGCGTTATGTTGTCTGGTATCGGAAGTTGAGCAGCTTTTGAGGTGAGCTCTCCATAACCCAGCTTTCGTTGGGTTGGATTATGAATAACTATTCCTGTTTCTGCCCGGCATTGGCTGGTAGGAACATTCCAGGTCCCGGCGGCCGCAGCAATAAGCATTTCCCTGGCTGTCGCACCGGCTTTTCTCAAAATATCCCAGGATGTACGCACGCTGGTGCTTGCTGCAGTCATTTGGGTATTAAAGGCTGGATTCTTATACACCGCCTCGGCAGGAGCGATTTCAACATCCACTTTGCCCCAATCCGCTTCCAATTCCTCGGCAATGATCATTGATAGAGCGGTAGTTATCCCTTGCCCCATCTCGGAATGGTTGATCCGCATCGTCACAGCGCCTTTGTCATTTATGCTGAGCCAAGCATTGGGGTGAAACCCATCCGGTATGTTTTTCCACAACTCGACAGGTGACTTGGGTAATTCCCCGGCCGTTTTGAAGTATACACCTAACACTAGGACTCCACTCCCGATACCTCCGGCAATAAGAAATTTCCGCCGACTCTTACTGAATTTTATCTCCCGTGGCATGGCTATAATTCCTCGGCTGCACGATGAATGGCGCGCCGAATGGCCTGATATGTACCGCACCGGCAAAGAACCGCTGACATCGCATCATCAATCGCCTCATCTGTTGGATGTGGTTTTTCTTGCAATAACTTCGCAGCGGTCATTATTTGCCCTGGCTGACAATATCCGCATTGGGGAACGTCCTCGGCAATCCAGGCCCGGCGTAGCGCCTCGGCCACTTGCCCATAAAACCCTTCAATGGTGATGATATCTGATCCCGCAACCTCCCCAACCGGCGTCACACAGGATAACGTCGCCTCACCGTCCACGTGAACCGTACATGCACCGCATTCTGCTATACCACAACTGTATTTGGTGCCTGTAAGGCCCAATTGCTCACGAAGCACCCAAAGAAGGGGCGTTTCAGGATCGACGGCTAACTTATGGATCGTGCCATTCACTCGTAAAGTTAACATGTACAGACCTCCTTTTGCAGCCGATTCACCGGTTTTCAGATAGGTGTTAACGACTATGTTCGCTCATCCAATAGTTTAAAACGAATGTCTTTAGCCCAGAAGCGGATGGCATTCCAATCCCGATAATCGCCTTCCGGAATCCCCCGTTTTTTCATTTTTCTTTTCATAATTGTGCGGTACATAAAAGATAGTTTGCTATATTCCAGCACACCTGCAAAACGACCCACGCTTACCGGCTTAACTTGAGGGGCCGCAGCGTACAATGGATCAAGAAAAGTCATCGCCTTGCGGCGGGCTTTCTCAGTGTGTATAGACAATGTCAGACAGGTCAGAAAGAATGCCACGGGTAGCTTGCTCAATATGTTTTGATTGGCCGTCACAAATTCTATCGCCTCGGGCATCCACTGGCTTTTTTGAATCGCACTGCCAATAATCACTGCATCATAACCATTTAAGTCTTTCACAGTTTTGACCCATTTCGTTTCTACCGTGGCGTCACCTTGACAAAAAACCTCTCCGATTGCTTCGGCCACCTTGCCGGTACTTCCGCATTGACTGGCATAAGCGACCAAAATCTTATGGCCGTTTTTATTTTCAACTCCACAGTTTGACTCTGGGAATTTAACGTTTGCGGCCTCACTGGCCTGAGGCAACAGGAACTCACCCCCCAGAGTCGCTATGCCAATAGCGGTGGCAGTCATTTTAACACTGTCAATTATAAATTCTCTTCTAGTTCGATTTCTCATGATTACACCTCTTTCTCATGATTTATTCGGTTGTTTTTGAAGAATTTCCATTTTAGTTTGAAATAGAATTACTCTTTTTTGAAAAAACTATAAGTCTTTTTCCCCTTTTTTGAAAGTAAAAACAGCCCGCCATCTGTTACTTTTGTCATAATATCATTTCCGTTCATATGATGATCACTGAAAGACAAGATGCCCTTAGGCTTCAAAATCCGGTGTAATTCCGCCATTACATCATCCGGATTACTCAGCATATGAAAGATATCATATAACAAAATCACATCCAGGCTGTTATTATGCAGTCCGGTTTTACAATCGGAACAGATCGTTTCTATCTTTGCCAGTTGCTTTTCCAAAGCGATTTTTTGAACTCTCTTAACTGCAAGGGGATTAATATCTAAAACATAGACCCTTCCTGCTTCCCCAAGCAGTTTTGAAGCAGGAGCTACATATCCGCCTGGACCACAGCCATAATCGAGCACATAATCCCCTGGTTTTATGCCTGTTTCCATTAGTATGGTTTCCCGTGGACTAAAAAAATCTCGTAACATGAAAACAAAACACATACCTTGAAACATCAAATTGCTCATCTGTTTATCCATCATTTTTCTCCTTAAAGTTCCCTTTCCTAAATCCGTAATCCAGCGTCCGTTTATAGGATGGAGAAAGGGGATTATCTAAGAGTTTTATTGGCTTTTTAAAACAACTTCTTTATAGTATTCAAGAAATATTTTATATTATACTTTCATTAAAATCGATAGCCTTGAACCCAAAACTTCTGATCAGGAGTGGATGGCATCTCAGTTATAGTTGTTCCCGTCCGGTTCGTCTCCACAAACCGGACGGGCTGACGTTTCAACACAATCAGGACTGACATGCCTTCATTTTCTTTCTCATCGTTTCAATCACTTTGGTTTTCTGATCTTCATCAAGAATGTTATAAAATTTAGTGAAAAGATCCAAGTTGTCCGCCATAAATGCCGGCATCTTATTAAACTGCTTTTTTGCAACTTCGGCCATGGCATTAATATCCGGTTTATCTTTATTGATTTCATTTTGCAGTTGTATGAAATTTTCCTTTCGTTTTTCCATGGCCATGGTAATCTTTTCCTTTACTTCCAGCCGGATCTCCTCATATTCTTTTTTTTGATTCTCAGAAAGATTCAAATCCTCAACCTTTTCATCCATCCGCGACAGGACATGCTCTGAAAAATTCTTACCGATAAATTTTGGATGAGGCCCCTTACCGCAAAAGCCGGTATGATATCCACGATCTCCAAATCCATGAAACCCACACGCTACAACAATGCCAAGAAACAAAATAGCACCTGTAATGATAAAATGTTTTTTTTTGAATTTCACTTTTCTCCTCCTTCCGTAGGCCGCGGCGTAGTCTTACGAAGCCGGGTTTAATGTTAGTGGTTTAGTATTTAATTTTGAGCTTAGAATAATACAAACTTGTAAAGAATGTTTGTTCCTGTTGTAAAAAGATGCTAAATAAATGTAAAAATATGTAAAAACAGGTGACATTTATGGCAAAAAAAGTTTTACTTGTAGATGATGATGAAAAACTCAGAAAGCTTCTCAGGGAATATCTGGAAGGCTACGGGTTTAATATCTTAACTCTGGCTGATGGATCAGCGGTCCCGGAAACAATCCGTGCAAAGTCCCCGGACATGGTCATACTCGATATCATGCTGCCGAAACGAAACGGGCTGGATGTGTTGAAAGATATCCGCGTGGAGTTTACCGTTCCTGTTATTATGCTCACTGCCAAAGGTGATGATGCGGACAGGATCGTAGGACTTGAGCTTGGCGCAGACGACTATCTTCCAAAACCTTTCAACCCAAGGGAGCTTCTGGCAAGAATCAAAGCTGTGCTCCGAAGACTTCCGGGGCGGGATAAAAACAGGGCCGGAAGAGATGAAGATATATTTATTAAGACAGGTTGCCTTATCCTGAACAGGGCAAAACAAACGCTTTTGATCGAAGACAAAGAAGTAGAGCTGTCTTCAACTGAATTTAAACTTCTTGAAATACTGATGGAGAATCCAAACCAGGTTATGAGTCGCGATCAGCTCATGGATCTTGCCCGTGGGAGGGACTTTATGGCCTTTGACAGGAGTATTGACGTTCACATCAGCAAGTTGAGAGCAAAAATAGAAACCGATCCCAGATCTCCCAGGCGCATTAAAACTATCTGGGGAACAGGCTACATGTTCGTGGATTCACCATGAGACCTGCAAAGCTTTATATCAAAATATTTTTATCCTTTGTTTTGGTTCTGATCATAACTGAGATACTGATCTTCGGGCTTTTTATCTTCTCCGCAGGCAGAAGCTTTAATTCCCGCTTTGAGCGATATGCAAAAGCCCAGGCCCTGATAATAAATGATTTTATCAAAGAAAAAATCAAATCAGAGCCTGAAATACACCCTGCAAAAAACAAGTCTTTACAAAACTTCCTCCTGCGTCTCGGAAAAACTTACGATGCAAAGGTCTGGCTTTCAGACTCTGCCGGGATTGTGCTTATAAAGTCTTTTCAGGAGAACATTCCTGTCGATATTGCGGGGCTTACCGAAGATCGCGTAAAGGATTACGAACAATTTAAAATACACCGCAATTTCAAAAGGCGCCATTATTTTTATATCACCATTCCTGTTGAAATCAGTAACAGCGAAACCGGCATTTTCCATCTTTACGAAAACATGAAAAAAACCCACATTGAGGGAGCTTTTGCACTGGGGCTTGCTGGAATCGGTATTATAATTGCTCTGCTGATAATTCCTGTTTCAAGACTAATCACGAAAAGAATCAAGCGGCTTAAAGCCTCTGCCACCAGGATCGCAGAGGGTGATCTTTCCCACAGAGTCATGGTTAAAGGCAAAGATGAAATAGAAGAACTGGGGCGCTCTTTCAATCGCATGGCCGATGAACTGGAAAAAATGATTAAAGGCGGCAGGGAACTAACGGCCAATATTTCCCACGAACTGCGAAGCCCCCTTGCAAGAATCCGTATTTCACAGGAACTTCTTGGAAAAAAACTGGTGCGAAGCGAGTATAATGACCTGGGCAGGCATCTGTGCGACATGCAGGAAGACATCGAGGAGTTGGATCGCCTCATAGGAAGCATCCTCCTTCTATCAAAGCTGGATATTCAGGAAACAGCCATAAAGCTTAAACCCATTGATCTTTCCGAGCTGCTAAACGAAATCCTTAAACGTCTCAATCCTAATATCAGCCGCAGGAATTTGCATGTTATGACGTTTTTTTCTGTCGATCAGCCGATTGCAGGCGACATGAATGCACTTAAAACCGCATTTTCAAACATTCTCGAAAATACCGTCAAGTTTACGCCTGAAAATGGTCATGTGATTATCAAAACTTATTTTGAAGGAAACTTTCCTGTCATCACTGTCAAAAACTCATTTGAGGCATTGCCCGATGAAGAACTGACCAGGATTTTTGAACCATTTTACAGGACTGAGCAATCCCGTGCACCCGGCTCAGGATTAGGTCTGGCCATTACTAAGAAAATCATTGAAAGGCACAAAGGAGAGATCAGAGCAACAAATTCGATAGATGGGTTGAAAATTATGGTGAGGCTTCCCACAAGCGATTTAAAGGGATAAATAAACGAACATTGAACATCGAACGTCCAACGTCGAATTTTGAATAAGGTATTCTGCCAATTTATAAACTGGTAGAGCGAAGCGATTTCATCATTCGACGTTCAGCGTTCGATGTTCGATGTTCAAAACGACAAAACCTTTTAGGATTGATTAGGTATAGCCAAATATCTCTAACCTGCCCAAAGACCCAGGTTTTTAAGATTAAAACAAATTAAACCAGCCCCTGGTCCATCATAGCATCAATGACCTTAACAAAACCGGCAATGTTGGCGCCATTCACATAGTTACCGGGTGTACCGTATTGCTCGGCTGCATCCAGGCAGGTCTTATGGATGGTTTTCATGATTATTTTCAGCCGATCATCTACTTCTTCACGGGTCCAGGACAGACGCATGCTGTTTTGTGCCATTTCCAGTCCTGAAACAGAAACGCCTCCTGCATTTGCCGCTTTGCCGGGGCCATATAGGAGCTTATTGTCAAGAAAAATGTCTATCCCTTCCGGTTCTGTTGGCATGTTTGCCCCTTCACAGACCAGTATAACGCCGTTGTTGACCAGATTCTGGGCATCTTTTCCATTGATTTCATTCTGAGTGGCACTTGGAAAAGCGCAGTCAGCTTTATGGTTCCAGAGGGGGTTATGATCAACTGCAGGATCAACCGGAGTATAAACAGCCGAAGAATACTTCTCGACATATTCTTCAATTCTTCCCCTTCTTACGTTCTTGAGCATCTTCACGTATTCAAGTTTTTTTGTATCTATTCCGCCTTCATCATAAATGTACCCTGAAGAATCCGATAAAGTAACAACTTTAGCCCCAAGCTCCAAAAGCTTTTCTGCGGTAAACTGGGCTACGTTTCCTGATCCGGAAACCAGGCATTTGGCATTTTCCAGTGTTTTGTCCCTGGTAGCAAGCATTTCGGAAGCAAAGTAAACCGAGCCGTATCCGGTTGCTTCAGGTCTGATAAGACTTCCTCCCCAGTTGAGGCCCTTACCGGTTAGTATGCCTGTAAATTCATTTCTCAGTTTTTTATACATCCCGAAAAGAAAACCGATTTCCCTTGCACCGACACCGATATCCCCTGCAGGAACATCGGTA
>Ga0114918_10006079_pt1 | contig 10247 bp, 5 predicted proteins | sample LantaG_FD_87015 | JGI IMG/M metagenome (GOLD analysis project Ga0114918, IMG submission 87015) | Deep subsurface microbial communities from Baltic Sea to uncover new lineages of life (NeLLi) - Landsort_02402 metaG | ecosystem: Environmental > Aquatic > Marine > Oceanic > Sediment | place: Baltic...
CGGCCCCGCCCGGCGGCACCGGTCCCAAAGGAAGGAGCCGACGGTGCGGGGGAGGAGGCGGGGGAACCGGGGGAAAGGAGTTTCTTTTCGGGGGGGGGGGGGGGTCGTCGTCTTTTTTTCTTCTTTCTCACGACCCCCTCTGAACGATTTTAAAAAAAAAAAAAAAAAAACTCCCCTCAGCGCGACTACGGCCGCAGGGACGATCGCAGGCAGGCCAGGCTCAAGTACCTGATCGACGAGTGGGGCGTCGACCGCTTCCGCTCCACCGTCGAGCAGTACCTTGGCCACGCCTTCGAGCCCTTCAAAGCTCTGCCGCCCTGGAAGGAGGAGCTCTACCTCGGGTGGATCGAGCAGGGCGACGGCAAGTGGTCCTATGGTATTCACGTCCCGGGAGGGCGCATCAAGGGCGAGGGCAAGAAGACGCTCCGGGCCATCATCGAGCGCGAAGGGATCCCCGTCATCATCACCGCGCAGCAGAACCTGGTGCTGACTGATATCGACGCTTCGAAGAAATCGGCCATGCAGACCGAACTGGCCTCGAGCGGGTTGGTCCACGTCGACGACGTCGACTTCCTCGATGCCAACTCTCTGGCGTGCCCGGCGCTCCCTCTGTGCGGCCTGGCCGTCACCGAGGCCGAGAGGGCGCTGCCCTCGCTGCACCGCCGCGTCCGCTCCCTGATGACCTCGATGGGTTTTGCGAAAGAAGAAGGGTTTGCTTTGCGAGTGACGGGCTGCCCGAACGGTTGTGCCCGCCCCTACGCGGCCGAGATCGGGCTCGTCGGCGACGGACCCAACTCCTACCAGCTCTGGGTTGGAGGGTCCGCGGCAGGCACGAGGCTCAACGAGCTCTACCTGGAACGCGTGAAGGTGCAGAAGCTGGAAGGAGCTCTCGAGCCGCTGCTGGCGCACTGGAGGAGCAACCGCAGGCCCGGGGAGACTCTGGGCGACTGCTGCGCCCGAGTGGGCACGGCGGCGCTGCGGGAGTTTGCCAAAGGGTTTGTGTCGGAGAGCGGCAACGGGGAAGGGAGCGAGTCCCTGCCCAAGGTCTCTCTGCCCGTGTCGGTGTTCGAGGCCGTCTCTGCCGCTGCCGAGGCGCAGGGGAAGAGCCCGTCGCACGTGGCCGCCGCGGCGCTGATCGAGAAGTTTGGCGGCGGGGGTGAAAAGTAGAGAGAGAGAGAGAGAGGGAAGAGAGGAGGAGAGAGTTGAGAGAGTTTTTTTGGAGTTTTTTGTTGAAAAAAAATCGAAACAAAAATCATTTTCCTTTTTCGTTCTCTTTCTTCCCATCTCTCTCGCTTGCGTGCTTGCTTCCTTTCCGAAATGTCGCCCTCGCCTGGCAACTCTTCGGCGAGCGCGATGCTCGTAGCGGCGTTCGCGGCGGGCCTGGCGGCGTCGGAGGCAGGACGGAGGTAAGGAGAGAAGAAGAAGGAAGAAGAAGAGAAGCGATGATCGATCCAACATTTGAAATCAATCACTCATCCTTTCCCTCCCCCCCCCTCTCGCAATCAAACCACACCACACAGGCTCCTCTCTCTGCGCCTCGAGTGGAGCCAGGACAGGAATCGGAAGCCTCCTGGGGAAAGGAGAGTGCGTTGGGGCCGGAAAGAGGCCCCCGGAGGCGAGGATGATGATGATGTGGATGCTCCTCCTCGTCCATCGGCGACGCCCTCGACCTCGACGACCTCGACCTCGCTCCTCCTCCACCGCCGCCTCCCCTGGCGCCACGCCTCGGAGCCGCCCTCCGACGCCACGGAGAGGCCGCCCCTGCCCGACGTGCCCTTCAGCGTCTACGCCGCAGATCGTCTGCTCGGTGGGTGCTGCGAGGGGGAGGAGGGTGAAAAAGAAACAGCAGCAACCTCGACCTCGGCGACTTTCTCGGCGAAACCCGAGACCAGGACCCGCCGCGCGCTCGAGACGCTGGCGGCGCTCTACCTCCGCGCCGACGCGGCCGGGCTCGCCGACGGGCTGGCGTCTCTGGGCTTAGAGCCGCTGCTGGTGGCGGCAGCGAGGCTCGAGAGGCTGCTGGTCGGGACCGCGGAGGGAGGAAGAGGAGGAATAGGAGGAGGAGCGACGGAGGGAGCGGCGGCGGGAGCTTCAAGGCTCCCTCCTGGCGACGGCGGTAACGGGCCATCTTCCTCCTCCTCCTCCTCCCCGAGGTCCCCCTGCTGCGTCGCGGACAGGCTCCCTCCCTCCTTGCTCGAGGCCGCCGTCGCGGCGGAGCTGGCCAACTTCGACGGGAGAGCGGGGTCGAGAGGAGGGGGAGGGGGCAGAAACGGGGGCGAGGGCGAGAGCAGCAGCGGCGGCAACGGCCCCGCCTCTCCGCCCGAAGGGGCAATCTCAAACTCGAGCTCTTCTTCTTCCCTCTCGCTCTCGGCGCGCGCTCTCCGCAGGAGCCTGCTGCCACCCGCCCCGGCGCACGTCTCCGTGCCGCACAGGAGCAGGCACAACAACGCGAGGACGGTTTTCACCAAGGCCTCTGAGAAAAAGGCGAACGGAGAAGCAAACTCTTCCGCCGCTGCCAACGACGGAGACAAAAGCGACGACGACGGCGACGGCGACGACAACGAGGAGGACGAGGAAGAGGCCGCGCTCGCTCGCGTCGCGGGGGCGCTCATGGCCGAGCTCGAGCGCCTCCTGCTCGACTACCTCAGCTGCAACTGGGATGCATTAGATCGAGTCGTCGCCGCCAACGCCGCGGACGCGCAGCGGCGCGGGCTGCTGAACGGAAGCGGAAACGGCGGGAACCCGCCCCCGTTTTCTTCCTCGTGGGCGAGCTCCTCAAAGACGCTGCTGCTCCCTGCCGACGCAAACGGCGCTCCTCCTCCTCCTGCTTTTTCTTCTGTTCCTGTCCCTGACTCTGCCTCCGCCCCCTGTCTCCCTCTCCTGGGCCACAGGAGGAGGTCGGCGAGCGTCGGGGAGCTCCCTTCGCTCGTGGCTGCCGCGGTCTCCGCCGCGGCAGAGCTCGGGCCCGGGCCCGGGCAGGCCCCGCGCTCGGTCGTCAGGGAGCAGCGGCAGAGGCAGCAGCGGCAGCTCGAGCGCGATTCCAACGGCGGCGGCGCCTGGCCCCCACCGGACTTTGACGCCGACGCCGGGTCCAGGGGCCCCAGCGAGGCCGCGAGGGCGGCCGCGGAGAGGGCCGTCGTGGCGCTCGACTTCTCTTCCTCTTCTTCGCTTTTGACGTCGACGTCGTCGTCGTCGTCGTCGTCTTCTTCTCTCCCTCGGGCAGCTTCGCCGCTCTCCTCCCCTTCTCCCTCCAGCTCTTCTTCCTCCTCTTTCAAGAGCGGCAGCGGCAGCGGCCTTCTCAAGAACCCCTCCGTGGCTGCCGCCGTGCCGGCGTCGTCGAGGCTGCTCAGGGCCAACCACCACTCCCAGATGAAGCGGCGAGGAGGAATTCACGGCAACAACACCGGCCACAACGGAAGCACTGCAGCTCTTTCGGGCAGCCCCTTCTCCTCTCCTGCTCTGCCTGGCTTCGGTCCCTTTGGAGGCGTAGGCAGCAGCAGCAAGAAGAACAGGCAGCAGCGCGTGACGCGGGACATGCTCGGGGCGCGGAGGAGGTTCCTGTCGCTCGAGGAAGCGTTTTTCGAGAAACCGGCAAAGGCGGCCGTCGCCGCCGTCGAAGGAGCAGGAGGCGGCGGCGGCGAGAAAACTTCTGCTGCTGCTGCTGCTGCTGCTGCTTCTCCGGAGGCAGAGGCGATGCAGCGGGCGGCCTCCGAGACCGCCTTCTCCCCTCGGCCTCCTCCGTGTTCTTCTCCATCTTCTTCGTCCGAGGACGGAGAGCGCGAGGAGGAAGGAGAAGAGGAAGAGGAGGAGGGAGAAGCGTCGTCGGAGGAAGAAAAAGAGGAGGAGGAAGAGACCTTTTCGACGCCGCTCCCAGCTCCTCCGCCCTCGCCGCTGCCTCCTCTCCCCTCGCGCCGGAGGAGGCCCGCGAGCGCCGGCAACCACAAGAACGGCAAATCTGCTTCTGCTGCTCTCGCTCCTTCCCCGGAGAGAGTGCTCTCGCCCCCTCCGGCGAGGCCGCGTCCTCCGGTGCTGCTGCTGCTCGGAGGTGAGAAAAAGATACAAAGAGAGTTTTTTTCTTTTTTTCTTCGGACGAAAAACCTTACAAAACTCAAGTTTCTCAAAAAAACAAAACAAAAAACTTTCAAAACTCAACCCCAAAAACTCCAGGCGGCATGGCCGCGGGCAAGTCCACCGTCCGCGAAGTCGTCGCCCGGGACGACCTGTGGGCCCTGACCCGCCTGACCGCAGCGGCCCCTCCCGTGGTGATCGAGGCGGACGCGATCAAGGCGACGGCCGCTGCGGCGAGGGCGGCCGCCGAGCGCGCGCGTCGGGCCAAAGAAGAAGAGGAAGAGGAAGAAGGGGGAGAAATCGGACCTTCTTCCTCTTCTGTCTCTCGCAGGGGCTTGTCCACCGACAGCAGGAACGGCGTCAACAGCAACAGCCACAGATCCATTTCCCTCGAGACCGACGAGGAGGAGCGCCTCGGCAGGTTCGTCCACGAGTACAGCACGCGCGCGGCCGAGGAACTATTAGTCACGGCGGTCAACGAGCAGCGGGACGTGGTCTTCGACGGGACGATGGCGTGGCTCCCCTTCGTGTGGGCCACGATCGCGATGGTGAGGGACCACGGGTGGCTGTACAAGCGCGGGCCAGGGTGGCAAGGAGGAGGCGGAGGGAAGAAGGAGAAGAAGAACAGCGACGATGACGACGACGACGACGAAACCGAAGACGACGACGACGACGCTGAAACCGACGACAAGTCCGTCTACTGGCAGCGCACCTCCCCTGCCCCGGGCTCCCACCTCCCTTACCGCGTCGAGGTCGTGGGCGTCACCTGCGACCCTTCCCTGGCGGTCGCCCGAGGGGTCTGGAGGCGGCTGCGGTCCGGGAGGTGCGTGCCCGTCGCGGAGCAGCTGCGGTCTCACAGGCTGTTTGCTGCGGGTTTCCCCGCCGCGGCCGCGCTCGCCGACTCGGCGACGCTCTTCCACATGGGCTCGGCGCTGACGACGCTGGGGAAAGCCGCCGCCGACCTCGCGCCCGTAGTCATCGCGCACCGGTCCGCGGCGACGCGAGGGGAAATGCTGGTGAGCCCCCGGGCCTGGGCGCGGTTCGCGGCCGCGGCGGAGCTCAACGACGCCGCCTCCTCGGCCGCTTGCCTGTGGAAGAAGAAGAAGAAGAAAAGTGAGAAGACGACGAAGGAGAAGAAGATGAGCAAGAGCAAGAGTGGAGACGAGATTTTGGCGCTGCCTCCGCACCTCTTCCCTCCGCCCTCGCCGATGCGGCAGCAAAGGCAGCAGGAGCAGCAGCAGCAGCAGCAGGAAGAAGCCGTCGCCTCTCCCCTCTGCGCTCCGAGGGCAGGGACGCTGCTGGCGGTGCTCCGGGCCGCCGAGCGGTGGGAGCGGCGGAAGAAAGCGGAGGAGAAAGAGAAAAAGAGAGAGAAAGAGAAGGAGAAAGAGGACAAGGTCGTCGAGGTCAAGAAAGCTTCTTAGGCCCTCCTGCTGCCTTTTCTCGTCCTTTGCCTCTTCGTCTCTTCCTCTCTCTCTCTCTCTCTCTCTCTCTCTCCCCTTTAGCGCGCTGTAAACTAAAAAAAGAACCAGCGGGGCTTGGTCCCCCCTTGAGGTTGAAGAAAAAACGAAAAGAAAAAGCGTCCAGGTCACCTCGAAATTTTCGAAAAAGCGCTCCCTTTTTCGACGTCCTTTTCCATTTTCGTTTGAAAAAAAAACTCGTTCCATCGTTTTCCTTCCCTCCCTTCCCCCCCCCGCTGCTCGCCTCTCCAGGCGCTCTCCTGCCCTTCCACTGCCCCAGATTGAAGATTTGCTCAATGTGTTGTTCTCCTCCGGCGACAAATTGCGTCGCGCCGCCCGTCCTCTCGGCGTTTAAAGCCGACGAAGATTCGGCCTCGGCCGTCGTCGCTTCTTCGACTTCTCGACCTCCTCTTCACGCTCCTCGACCTCTTCTTGCTCGCCGCGCTTCTCCCTCCCCCGCCCGCCCCCTGGGCGTGCGCAAGCCCGTCTCGGCCCCCAGAGTGCCCCAGGCTCGTGTGTCCTGCGAGGATCTCGACCGCATTCGCGTCGCGCTCGAGCAGGAGCTGGCCGCCGGGGAGGCCCTGAGCGACGTCGAGATTGTCGAGCGAGTGTCGTCGTCGTCCTCCTCGAAGCATCATCATCTTCATCGTCGTCATCAACACCGCTTTCATCCGCTCGTCGTTTCCATCGGTGAGTCTTCGCGGGACCTTTTTTTCCGGCTCGGATGGCGCTGATGCTTCAGCGCGGAGGTTTTGCAACGGTTTGATTGGGGTTTTGAGGGGTGCATCGTGGAGATTGGAGGAGGGGAAACGAGAGAAGAGGCGCCAAAAAAAACAAAGGCTCTGGGACCTCGAGCCCGAGCCCAGACCTAGAGCTCGAGCTCGAGCTCGAGGGCTCGCTTTTTATCCAAAAGTCTTGAGTCAGCTTCACGCCTTTCTATCTCTTACTCATGACCCCACCCCCACCCCCCTTTTACAAAACCTTCGAAACAACAGTGCTGTCCAAGCTCCGCGAGCAGAACGCGGCGTTCTTCGCCAGCTATGACGCGAAGAAGAAGAGAGAAGGAGAAAGAGGAGGAGAAATGACAATAACAACATCAAGAGAGGAGGAAGAGGAGCCTGCCTCTGCAGCGGTCTCGACCTTGACGACGATGACGACGACAATGATGACCTCTTCAAACTCCGCCTCTTCCTCCGAGGAGGACGAGGGCTCCAACAACAACGACAGCAACGAGCACTCTTCCGATGACGACGCCGTGGTGCCGCTCTCTGCTTGAAGAGAAGGGAAAAGAAAGAAGAGAGAAAAACTCGATTCTTCTCTTTCCTTTTGTCCGTCTTTTCGAAAAAAAATTAAAAAATCCACTTCGCGCGCCACTCCCGCTATCTCAACCCCTTGGAGGGCGCAATTCAAACAAATCCCTTTATACCACACTCCCCTTTTGCGTCTCGAAACGCAGCAACAAAATCGCATAAATGGGAAGCGGTCTCTCGTCCCGCTTGCCTCTTCTCTTTTTCCTTTTTTTCATCTTCTTCGTTTCGTTCAAAAAAAAACAGAAGATTTTTTTCCCTACCCTCCACGCCGCGCATCCACAGAGGTGCTGCTGTTTCCTTCCTTCCCACTTTTCTTCGCCAATTCGCGACTTGACTCGCTTTTCTTACTTTTTACAAAATGCACCAAAATAACTCGAAAACTTCAAAAGAGAAACCCAAAAACTCCGACTTTATGTAAGATAACGACGATCGACGTGATTGGAAAAGACTGGATTCGAAACGTTTGTGTGTTTTTTGTTTACAAGTAGCACGACCGCGGCGGGTGGCGCGGCGTCCAAGTTTTCGGTTTCGCTTTTGCTGTTGTCGTCTTCGGTTTCGTCGCTGTCGCCGTCGCCGCTTTCGCTCTGCTGTTCTGCTGCTGCTGCTGCTGCTCTCCCTCTTCTCTTCCCTCTTCTTCTTCCTCTCCGCCTCCATCGCTGCTGCTGCTGCTGCTCCTCCTCCTCGCCGCTGCCAGCAGATCAGCAGAGACCGCCGCGGCCCTCAGCGCGACCTTCGCCGCAGTGGCCCCGTCCCTCGCCGAGAGCGCAGAGAGCAGCCTCCTCCGCGACGCCGCCGCCGCCGCGAGCGCAAACGGCACCGAGGCGGCTGCGGAGGTTTCTTCTTCCGCTGTCTCTTCTCCGCTTCGACCTCCTCCCCCGAGGGTCTTGCCCGTCGCCGCGAGGGCCCTCGCGAACTCGAAAAAGCTCAAGACTCCAGAGCCGTCCACGTCGACCGACCTGAGGAGCTCGGAGGCCTTCCGAGCCGCCGCGGCGGCGGCGGCTCTCTGCCGTTGTTTGCGGCGACGAGAAAGGAGCAGCGAAGACGACGACGAAGACGAAGAAGACTCGCCCTCGTCGTCCCCACCTCCACCTTCTCCTACATCACCTCCTCCTTCCAGCAGCACCAGCGCCTCGGCGAGCTCGCCCGCGTCCAGGAACCCGGACCCGTCGCCGTCGATTACGTCGAACGCGGCGCGGGCCCTGGCCTCTTCGGCTTTCGACAGCCGCGGCGGCGGCGGCCTCCCGCGGCGGAGGAGCCAGGTGTCGACCGCCGAGGCGCGAAGCAGGGCGGTCGCGTCGTTTCTGCTTCTGCTCTTGTTCTTGCTCTTGCTCTTCGTCGTCAGCGTGGGATGCTGTTGCTTCTGAGGAGAAGGAGAGAGAGCATTAGAAGCGGTGGTTGTTGTTGGCGGCAGAGGCGATTCCATTTTTCGGAGAAGAAAGAAAGAAGGAAAAAGTGAGAGGTCTATTTTCGGTTTCGTCGAGAGGTGGGCTTTTTTTGTTTTTTTGTTTTCGTTTTTTCCACCCGTTTTTACAAAAAGAGGGACAACGCAAGTGTGTTTTTCTTTTTTTTCGTTCAATTTATCAAAAGGGACAAAGACAGAGACAGAGGGACAGAAGGAGAGGAAGAAGGCGCCTTTTTCAAACAGCGCTGTGGTTGCCGCCGCCTCCCGCTCCTCCTCGTCCTCCCGCTCCTCCTCCTCCTCCCGCTCCTCCTCCTCCTCCTCCCGCTCCTCCTCCTCCTCCTCCCGCTCCTCCTCCGCCGCCGCCGCCGCCGCCAGCGCTCGCGCTCGAGCTCCCCCTCGCCGCGAGAGAGCCCGCCCTGGAGGGACCCGACTCGGTCATCCACGAGACCTGCCTCGTCGTGGTGCCGCCAGCTGAGGGTCTCCGCGGCGGAGGGAAGTGGTGCGGGGCGGTGATGCAAGGAGGAGGCAGGGGCGGAGGCGGAGGCTGAACAGCATTAGCAGCTGCGGAAGAAGAAGAAGAGGAGGAGGTCGAAGCGATTCCGCCGGCGCTCTTGCTGCTGCCGCTCCGGCTCACGCTTCCTGATGCTCCTCCCCCGTTCTTGATCGAAGCGACCCCGTCCCACGACGCTCTCCCCAGGGGCCGGAGCTGGGACCCGGGCTGCTGCCCGGGGATGCCCGGAGGAGCCGGGTGGGAGGAAGAAGAGGACGAAGCTGCTCCTGCTGCCGTCGCCGAACTCGCCGGCGCTCCACTCTCCCAAACGAGCGCGGCAGGTATCGTCGATTTGCCGCCGCCCCATGCCCTCGGCGAGGAGGAAGGCAGCGACCTCGGCGAGGCCACCGCGGCAGCAGCGGCAGCAGCAGCGGCAGCGGCAGCAGCGGCAGCAGCGTTGGAGTTGGCGTTGGTAACGCTCGGGTTCCACCTGGAGCTCCCTCCGCCGCCGCCGCCGCCGCCATTGCCGCTCAGCAGCCAGCTCAGGCTCGAGCCCCCTCTTCCCCTCCCAAGCAGCAGGCCCCCCGCCTGCTGCTGCTGCCTCGCCCTCCTCGCCGCCTTCGCCTCCACCAGCCTGTCCACGCGCGTGCCCCTGCCGTGCGCGGCGTCGCGCTCGTAGCGTGCCGCCGTCGCCGCCGACGCATAGGAGGCCAGGAGGGCGACGCAGCCGAAAGACAAAAGCATCAGCCCGCCGGCCGCCGTCGCCGCCCTCTTCGCTCCCGGCTCGGCAAGCCGCCGCAGCGTCCGCAGCGTCGCGGGCCTGCAGACGCAGGTCCTGGACCTCGCGCCCGGAACGGCGGTCATGTCCGCGCACAGACTGGATTGACAGACGCGAACCCCCTGCGGGATCAGGGCGTCGGCCGCGGCAGCTGCCGCGGCGGCGGCGGCGGCGGCCGCGTCGCCTCCGTTGGCCTCGATCGCAGCTTGTTGCGTTGCTTGCTGAGTTGCCTTCACGATGGGGCTTCCCGGGCTCGGGCTCGACCAGATCATCACAGCCTCGTCCTTGGCAGCCGAGTCCACCTTGGGGGGCCTCCCGTCGTCCTCCAGCCTCGCCGCCACAGCCGCGGCGCCGGCCTGCATCGCCGCCCTGAGCCCGGGCGAGACAGACTCGTAGAGAGAGCTGACGGTCGAGTTCAAAGCGACGAGCGCCGGGTTGTCGATGTTGGCCGGGTCGCGCATCATGCTGCCTATCGCGTCGGCGCCGTCGAGGACGTCGGAGGCGACGGCGAGCGAGGCGGCGGTGCCGTCGGAGGCGCGGTGGGCCGCGGCGGCCATGTCGGAGTAGGTGATGGCGGCTGGTTGAGTGAGTGAGTTTTTTTTGAGGTTTTTTTTGGAAAGTTTTGAGAGGCGGGTTTTTCCTCTCCCTCTCTCTCTCTCTCTCTCTCTTCTCTCTCTCTCTCTCTCTCTCTCTCTCTCTCTCTCTCTCTCTCTCTCTCTCTCTCTCTCTCTCTCTCTCTCTC
>Ga0114918_10006080_pt1 | contig 10247 bp, 8 predicted proteins | sample LantaG_FD_87015 | JGI IMG/M metagenome (GOLD analysis project Ga0114918, IMG submission 87015) | Deep subsurface microbial communities from Baltic Sea to uncover new lineages of life (NeLLi) - Landsort_02402 metaG | ecosystem: Environmental > Aquatic > Marine > Oceanic > Sediment | place: Baltic...
GCGGTGCGGCGGGTAACTCGCCCCGCGCCGGGGGCCGGCCCGGACACGGCCGGCGAGGCGGAAGCGGGCGCAGGAGCAGGCGGGGGCGCAGCCACGGACGCGTCCAGGCTCGGCCCCGCGGCGGGAGAGGAGGTGGCCCCGGCCTGGGTCTGCTCCTCCGCCTCCGCCTCCGCCGCCGCCGTCGGCGCGGACGCCGCGCCGGACAGCGCCGGCCGCCCCGGCGTGGGGCCCGCGTCCCACCGGGCCGGGCCCCGGGACCCCGCCGCCGCCCGGGACGCCAGGCCTGGCGTCGCGTCCTCCTCCGCCAGGGCCTCGCCCTCCACCTCCCGCCAGTAGGCCCGCCAGAAGGACGGGCCGGCGCCCGCTTGTGCGGCGGCGCCTTTTTTGGCGCCGCGGGCGCCAGCCGCCAGCTCGAGGGCGGGGCCCTTGCCGGCGCGCGGGGTGGAGGTCGCCGCGGCTGGCGCGCCCGCCGCGGCGGCCGCCCAGCGAGTGCCGGCTGGCGGGGTCGGCGTCGGTGCGTCCGCGGAGGCCGGCGCCGCTCCCCTCCCCAGCCATGTGGGGCCGGCGCCGACGCCGCGGCGGCCTGCCTCGCCAGCGAGCGAGGGCGTGCCGACCAGGGCGTCCAGGCCGAGGGAGGTGGACCGCGGGACGGCGTCCTGTGAGGGGACGGAGGGAAGAGGAGTGTCAGGGAGGGTGGTTGTGTGGTGTGTGTGGGGGCGGGGGTCGCTCTATCGCGCGCTCCCCCACATGCGGGGGGTCGTGCTCTTCGTTGCGCTCCTGTGTCCAGCCCTCTCTCTCGCATCAAAACTCACGCTCGCAGCCACGCTCCGCTGGTACGTCCGCGTCGCGGGCGGCGGGCGGGGCAGCAGGCCGGGCAGGGCCGGCGCGCCTGCCGAGGAGGAGGAGGCAAACAGGGGCGACGGCGGCACTGGCAGGCCCTTGTCGGCGTGCTGGGCGCGGTCTTCAGGGGTCGCGTTGGCGTCCACGGCGGCCAGGGGGCGGCCCCGGCGGCCTCCTGGGCGGGGGGACATGGTATGCGTGTATGAGTGCGTGGGAGGTCCGCGCGCAAGCAGAGAAAAGAGAGTGGAGCGGCGCGCGCAGAATGAACTTGGCGAGAACGAGGGAGGAGCGAGAGCACTGTTTCTTCATCCGCGGTTCCGTCCGCCCTCTGCGGACCTCTGCGCGCGCACACACATTCGGCCCCTCCACCATGCCCCCCGATGCCCCCGGCCCGTCTGGGCAGGTACGCGCATGTGAGGGGTGCGAGCTGTGCAGGGCGAGCGAAGACAACGAGGAACAGAGCAAAGCGCGTGCATTCGGCGCCGCCCCGCGACCGGCCTCCTGCGCCCCGCACTGCCCTCCCGAGCACGCCGCGCGCCCCGCCAGGCTGGTCAGGGGACGACGGATCACGCCTGCACATGCGTCCCCCTGGACAATAACTGACCCCTCTCTCCCTCAATTCACACACATACATGCACACACAGTCCGTTCCCCCGCTCGCCCTGCGCATCCTGCGCGGCCCAGCGGCCGGCCGCACCGTCACCCCGTCCGCGCCGCCCACCTCCGCCACCTCCCTGGCCCTGGGCCGCAAGCCCGGCCGGGATCTGCAGATCCCAGACCCGGGCGTGTCGGAGGGGCACGCCCTGCTGGAGTGGGAGGCTCGCAAAAAAGGCGGGGCGTGGACCATCCGGGACGTCGGCTCCTCCAATGGCACCCGCCACAACGGGGAGGAGCTGGTCCGGGAGGGCGCCTCCCACGACCTGGAGGACGGGGATGAGCTGATGCTCGGCACGCACACGGTGGCGGTGGTCGAGGTGTGTGTGAGAGAGAGGGGGGGTGAATGAGAGGAGAGGGTGGTGGTGAGCGGCCGCGGCCGCCGCGCGCGCACCTGTGGTGGCCAAAGGCCCGCACTCACACATGCCTTCTCTTTCTCTCCTCCTCCGCGCAGATCCCCACGCACGTGCGGCCCGACCTAACCGCGCTGCAGCTGACGGCGGCGGAGGAGACCCGCCTGACTAAGCAGGCGGTCAAACGGGCGGACGCGGAGGCGGCGCGCCTGCGGTCGTGGCACGCCTCGGCCCTGAAGAAGGTCGACGCCGCGATGAAGGCTGCCGGGGCGGTGTGAACGGGTGACATACGAGGGCGCGCACGCGGGCGACGTCGCCTTCCAAAAGACTGTAAAACAACCCGCTTGAATGAACACTTCAACACACAGACGGCCCACTTCTTTGTTTCTCCTCCCATCACATCGACCGCCGCGAGCCCTGCGGCCACGCAGCAGCACCTCCTCCCCCTCCTCCGCCCGCCTCAGACGCTAGCCGCACCATCTCTTCGGCCAGGCTCTCCGTCTCAAAGTCAAAAGGGTCGCCCGCGGACGGGCGGGCCAGGGGCGGGCGGCCACTCATGCGGCGGAGGCCGCCGCCGCCGCCGCCGCCAACCCCGCTGCCGCTCACCCGGGCGGCGTGCCGCACGCGCGCGCGCGGCAGGGACCGCGCAAACTCCGCCACCAACACGTTGGAGGAGGCGAGCCGGTCGGAGGCGGAGGCGGTGGGGTGGCCGGGCGCGCCCCGCGGGCGACCGCCGGCCACCCGCTCGCCGGGCTGTGACGGCGAGCGCTGGAGCAACGTGCTCGCGATGCGGTCGGTGCCGCCGTTGCCGCCGCCGCCGCCGCCGCCACCGTTTCCACCGCCCGGCAGCCACCGCCCGCTGAGGCGGGCGAAGATGTTGGGGCGGACCGAGCCCATGGTGGCGGCCGTGGTTGCCGTGAGCGGGTCAAGGCCTGCGTCCGCGGCCACTGCCCCGGCGCTGACGGCCGACGGGCGGCGGGAGCCCAGGCCTCCCACGGTGGGAGGCCCGCCGGGCGGCAGCTCCACAAACTCTTCCGCGTCCTCCGCGGCCAGCAGGGAGGCGACGTCCCCGGAGGGGCGCGGCGGTGGCGGCGGCGGGGCGGGAGGCGGGACCGACGGCGTCGGCAGGCTGGCCGCCCCACTGGCGCCGCCGCTGCTTCCGGGGCCATGGTGGCGGCCGTGCGGGCCGCGGACCAGGCTGATGTTGCGCCGCAAAGCGGCCGCGTCGGGGCCAGACGCCCCCGTCCGGGCGGCCGCGTCCTCCAGGCGGGCCAGCAGGTCGATCAGGCCGGCGCGCGGGGTGTTAGCGGTGGGCTCGGCTCCGCCGCCGCCCCCGCCGCCACGCCCACGCCCACGTCCACTGCCACCCTCACCTCCACCTCCTCCTCCTCCTCCCGCGAGGTGGGCCGCGCTTCCGCCCGGGCTGCCGCCACCGCCGCCGCCCGCCCGGGCCGCGTACTTGCGGATGTGGCCCCGGAAGTCGGCCTCGATCGCCGTCGAAATCTGGGGGCACCGCTCCAGGAGCATGGTCAGGCGGGGGCCCGGCAGGTGCCACAGAGTGCACAGCTCGACCGCCCGCATGGTGACCACCCGGCGCCCAGCCTCCGGGACGCGGTCCGCCAGGATGGCGGACTCGCCCACGATGGCGGGCGCTTTCACGACGTCGACGGGCACGCCGTCCCGCAGGAGCAGGAGCTCGCCCTCGTGCATGACCCACAGCCCGTCCGCGGGCTCGCCCTGCTCGCACAGGTCAAACCCGGGGAAGATTGAGACGGGGGTCATGCCGGAAGCCGTCTCGTGCAGGAGCGGTTCGGGCGCGGCGCAAAAGATGTCGGACGACCGGAACACGTCCAGGGCCAGCGTGCGCGTCACCTCCGACCGCAGCGTCGGCGGCAGCTCCCGGTACAGGTCCCGCTCCCGCCACTCGGACGCCCGCACCCAGACTTCCGAGTAGTAATCGAGGATCCGCCGCCTCAGCCCGGCCGGCAGGCGGCGGGACCCCATCCAGGCCTCCACCTCCTCAAACTTGGCGCGCAGGGCCTTGCCCCGGCGGGCGGCGGTGGACGAGCTCTCCAGGGTGGCGCCCATGCTGCTGATGAGGAAGCCGAAGAACAGGATGCCGATCAGCATGAAGCCCGCGGCGACGCCCTATGGGTGGGTGGAGAGAGCATGGAAGGGATGAGGTGGGGGTGGGAGAGGGGGTTGAGCCGGGCCCGGGGGCTCTCTCTCCCCCCTCTCTCTCGTGTCCTTGCCTCTCGCCTTCTGTCTCCCTCCCTCTCACTCACCATCTCCGCCGGCGTCTGGGCCGTGATGTCGCCGTACCCCACCGTCGTCATGGTGGTGATGGCAAAGTATGCGGACGCGACGTACTGGTTGACGGGCCCCGCGGCCGGCAGGAGGACGCCGGAGACGGCGACCTCACTCATCCAGGTCGTGGCCCCCTTCAGCCCGCCCTCCAGGCGCGCCGTGAAGAACCAGATGCAGGCCAGTAGGTTCACCAGCACGGCCACCACGTACAGCATGGTGGTCAGGTACAGGGCCGCCGTCGAAAACACGCCCACGAGCGACCGCCCCAGGTCGGAGGAGGTCAGGGCGAACATTTGGGAGATCACGGGCAGCACCCGCAGCAGGCGCAGCACGCGCAGCGCAAAGAGCGCGTCGATCAGGCGCGGGTTGCCGCCATACTGGAGCGTGATGAGCCCCACCTGGACCCAGAAGGGCACGACAGTGATGATGTCCATGACCGAGTGCGAGTGGAGGGCGTACGCGCGGGCGACCAGCCGCCCGTCCGCCAGCAGGCGGCGCCGGAAGTTGTGGCGCACGATGGTCGCCCGGTGGAAGGAGAACAGGATGTCGATCGTGAAGACGATGCCGACCGCGAAGTCCAGCATGGCCCAGGGCGACCAGTACCCCCACTCCTCGTTGCCCACGAACGCGATGGCGATGGGGACGACAAAGGCGGAGTAGGTGCCGTCCAGGAAGGAGACCAGGGCGCCCTCCAGGCGCGAGAGCAGGGAGGTCGGGTGGACGAGCGGCAGGCCAAAGATGGAGATGCCGCGGAAGGCGCGCGTGGCGGTGGACTCGGACACGGGATCGAACAGGACGCGCCGCTCAGGGCGGGTGGCGGCCTTGCGGGCGCGGTCCCGCAAGGCCGCCCGGCGGGCGGCCGCCCACGACGTTTTGGCCCGGGCAAACCAGGAGGTGGAAGTGGAGAAGGCGACTGCGCCGGCGGCGCCGCCGCCACTGCTGACACTGGTCCGCCGCCCCTTGGCGGCCACTCGGAGGGCGGCCGCCGCGGCGGCCGCCTCGCAGGCCGTGCACCCGGCCCGCGGCGGCGCGCCGGGCCCGCCCGTGTGCGTGCCGCAGTCACCGGCCTGGCGGGGCGGGGGCGGCGGGAGCGGCAGCGCCCCGGTGGCCAGCCACTCGAACTCGGCGCCCGACACCTCGATCTCGAGCGCGGGTTGGAGGGCAAACCTCTCATCGGAGAGGCCTAGGTGTGAAGGGAGGGGGTCGGGGTGCGTGGAGAGTGGAGGACGTAGGAACGGAGAGAGGTTGGGAGGGGTGCCCGTTGGACTCCCTGCCCGGCCTTGGGAGAGTGGGGAGAGGAAAAGAAATAGGTTCATTGCCGGCGGCCGCGCCCTGCGGTGGCACCCCGCCGCCCACGCATCGCCACCCCTCCTCAACGCACTCCCGGTCACCTACGTTTCCCGGCCTTCGAATACCAAGCGTCGTCGTCGCTGTCTGTCCAGTCGTCGCCGCCGGCGTCGTCACTGGCAACGGTAGAGGCTGGGCCGGCCTCGTCTGCAAACAGGCGGCCGGAGACGAGGCGGGCCATGGGCGGCGCCACGTCGACGGCTGTGGCGTCGGGGGGCGCTTCCTGGGGCGGTGGCCCGGCGGCCGGGGCGGGCGCCATGGTGGCGGGAGCGCGTGCCGGGAACGGAGAGAGAGAGGCCGGAGAGAACCGCGCTCTGCTCACCTGCTCCATTCGCGCGTTTTTTGCGCTCAAGAAAAAAAAGAGCACTCCACTCGTTGGCGCGCGGCCGCCCGCCCACTCCCTGCGGTCGGGCGCCCCCCCCCCCCCCCTCTCTCTCTTTTCTATTCCTGTAGATAGAGACCCACACACTTGATTCCCAATGGACGGTGCCGGACTGGCCACCCGCACGCGCGGCGCGGCCGCGCCCGCCGCGCCCTTCGCCGACGCGGCAATTGCGGCGCCGCCGGCCGAGGCCAGCCCCACCCCGCCCTCCTCCTCATCGCCCGCCTCCTGGCTGAGCACAGGAGCCACCCTGCTGCGTAGCGGTGCCAGCCGGCTGGCCAGCCGCCTGGCGGCGGCCGGCGGCGGCCGCGCCTCGGACGAGGGCGGCGGCGCCGCTGCTCCCGCCGACCAACCTCCTCAACCTCGGCCGTCCTCCTGGACGCCCGAGTTCCAGGCGGCGGTGGGGACGCCCTTGCCGGCCGCCGACTCTGAGCGGCTGAGCGAGGGCGCGGCCGCGGAGGCGGCGGGCGGGAGCAGTGAGGCCGTGCATGCGGCGCACGCACCTCTACCATCTCCGCCTGTGTTCCAGTTCCGGGCGACGACGCCGACCCGGGTCCGGGCGGGAGGTGGCGCCTTTGCGGGCTCCTCGCCCAGCCGGCCGGCTGCGGGTGGAACGCCCACCGTGGCGGCCGCGGTCGCTGCCCGCCGGCGCCGGGCCGCCGCGGCGGCGCGCGGCGCAGGGGCCCTGGGTGCCAGCGGTGGAGGTGCACGAGGGTCCTCCTCGCCCACGCCCACCCCGCGGCCGGGAGCGCCTACCTCGGCCACATCCGGCTCAGCCGCCTCACCCATGGATATGTCGCCCGGGATGGGAGACGGCGGCGGCGGCGGAGGGAGCGAGGGCGCTGCCGCCCCTCGCCCCATCCTCCGTGTGGCCGCTGCCACGCGCGCGGCTGGTTTCACCGGCGTCGCGGATGCGGCCGCCACGGCGACTGCGCACGCGCCGCCCGGCGGGATCGCTTCCACCCCAGGCGGCGTTGGCGTCGGCCCCATGAGCGTGGCCCGCGAGTTCCGGGCCAAGCTGCGCGTGGCGGGTGATGAGGAGGGTGGACGGCCGCAGGTGTGGGCTTCCACAGCCCACCCCCCTCCTCCTCCTCCTCTGCCTCCCCAGCAGCCGCTCCAGCCGGCCGGCGGGGACGCCGCCAACCGTCCGGCCTCCTCCAGCGGGGTCGACGCGGCCGCCGCTGCCGCCGCCAGCCCATCGCCCAAACCGGCCCCCATTCTCTTTGGCCAGGCCCAGGTACACGCACCGCCGCCGCCGCCCTTTGTCTTCACCTCGCCCGACCGGGCGTTCGGCGGCGCGCGGCGGGGGCGGTCGGCCGGTGGACAGCAGCCCGCGGCGCCACCACCGCCGCCTGACGCAGCTCCTCCGGTCGCCCATCCCCCGCCGACTGCCCCCTTTGCGCCGCCCCGCCCCGCTGCTGCGCCCGTCGGCGCCCCACCGCCGCCGCCGCCGCGCATGGCCCGGCGCGTGCCGGTCCGCGCCCGCGCGCCCGCGGCGGCCCGGCCGGCCGCGGACGCGCCCGTGGGGGCCGGTATTTGGGGTGCTGGGTCGGGCGCGGGTGCGTCAAAAGTCGCCCCCGCGCCTCCCCCGCCGACCGCGCCTGCACCCGCTGATGCACCACCCCCTGGTGGCGACATGGCCTCCTCCGCCTGGCAGCGGTACACGGCCACCCTGGACGCGGACGAGCCGACCCTCACGCCGCATTCCCCACCGCCGCCGCGTCCCTTTGCGTTTGGGGGCGGCGCCGCAGCGGCCACGCCCGGCGCGCGCGCCCGCCGCGCGTCCGCGACCAAGCCTGCCCGCGGGCGGGGCGGTGGGTCCGGTGGCTCCACCCGGGCGGCCGGCCCGCCGCCGCCCCAGCCCGCCTGGCCGCCTGCCGCCACCCAGGCCCCGCCCCGGGCCTCGCCCTGGCTGGCCCGCCCGGACTCGGCCGACGCGGACGCCGCCGGCGCCGCCACCACCGCCGCGCCCCGGGCGCTCGAGGTGGAGATGGGTGATGCGCCCGAGGCCTCCCAGGACGCCTCGGGCGTCGCCGTCGGTGCGGACGCGGTCGAACTGCTGCGCCGGCGGGGCAATGCCGCGTACGCCCGGGGCGCGTACGCCCGCGCGGGCGAGCACTACACCCGGGCGGCGGGCCTGCTGAAGGGCGCGGGAGGCGGCGGCGGCGGCGGGGCAGGAGTGGTCGGAGGCCACAACAGCCTGGGCAAGCTGCTTTCCAACCTGGCGGCCGTCCACTTGCAGCTGGGTCGCCCCCGGGCGGCCCTGGCCCAGTGCGAGGCGGCACTGGCGGCTGAACCCGGGTACGCCCGAGCCGCGACCCGGGCGGCGACGGCCCACCTGCGCCTGGGCGAGTGGGAGGCGGCCGGCGCGGCGCTGGACACCGCGGCTGCCGCGCTCGCGGCCTGCGGGGCGGCCGCGGACACGGGCACGACGCCCGCGGACGTGGCGGCCAAGCGGGCCGAGCTGGCCAGCGTGCGGGGACTGGCAGAGGGCGCGCTGGCCGCCGCGGCGTCCGCGTCCACCGCGTCCGCGGGCGAGGCCGCCCTGGGCCGGCTGGAAGGCGCGCTGGGGCCAGCGGCGGCGCCGCACTGCCTCGCCGCGGCCGCCGCGCGTGCGCGCCTGCTGCTGGCCCTGGGGCGGGGGCCGGACGCACAGGCCGCGGTGGACGCACTGGCCGTCGCGGAAGGCGGCGCCACGCCGCCCCTGCGGGCCTGGGTGCACGCCCAGGCCGCTTTTGTGGCTGGCGACCTGGCCGCGGCGGCGGCGGGGCTGGATGTGGTGGCTGCGGGCGCGGGCGGCGCGCTGCTCCCGCCGGCCCTCGCCCTGCCGGGCCTGGCCCCACCCCCGCCAGGTGCCGCCCGGGCCATCGCGGCCCGCCTGCGGGCCCTGGCAGACCTCAAGGCCAGGGGCAACGCCGCCATCCAGGCCGGCAAGTACGCCGACGCGGAGGAGGCGTACACGGCCGCGCTGGAGGGGGGCGGAGGTGGAGGTGGTGGTGAGGGTAGCAGCACCAGCGACGGGGCAGACGCGTCCACCACCGCCCCCTCCGCCGCCTTTGCGGCCGTCCTGCACGCCAACCGGGCGGCCGCCCGCCAGGCGCAGGGCGCGCTGGCGGGCGCGCTGGCCGACTGCCTGACCGCCCGCGCCCTGGCACCCGGGTACGCCAAGGCTGCCGCCCGTGCGGCCGCCCTGCTGGAAGCCGCGGGCCTGGCAGAGTGCGCTGTGAAGGAGTTGGAGGCGGCGGCGGCCGCGGCGGGCCGGGACGCGACCGCGGCCGCCGCTCGCCTGCCCGCCGCCCGCGCCGCCGCCCGGAGCAAGCCCACCGTCGACCACTATAAGCTGCTGGGCCTGAACCGGCCCGTGACCGACGGCGCGGTGAAGGTGGCGTACAAGAAAGCCGCCCTGGCCTTCCACCCAGACAAGGTGGCGGGCCGGTCGCGCTTTGCGGCGGGCCTGCCGTGCGGCGGGGTGGAGGCCCTGGGCGCCGATCCGGCCCGTGACCGGGTGCGGGCGGCGGCCGAGTACCTGTTCAAGGCCATCGGCGCGGCCCGTACCGCCCTGGCCGACCCGGCGGGGCGGGCGGCCGTGGACGCGGGGCTGGCCGCCGACGCGCGACGTGCGCGCGGCGGCGGCGGCGCGTACGGCACGGCCTACGCCGCGCCCGCGGCGGGGTGGGCGCGGGGCGGCCCCGCGGGGTCATCCGGCCGGGCGTCCGGCTATGGGTGGGGCTACGGCGGTGGCAGCGGCGGGTACGGCGGGTATGGCAACCACGACGCGTACGATTCGGATGAGGAGGGGGACGACTATTTTGGCCGGTACGGCGGGTGGCGGTGAATGGAAGTGTTTAGTTTTGGTGTTTCTCTCTGTGATCATACTGTTCTCTCTGTTGCACTCTGTTGCACACTACACGCAAAGCATGTCCCTCTCAGGCCGCGATGGCAGCGTCCTCCCAGCTCTCGGCGACCGCGGCCTGGGGCGGACACTGGCGGGGGCGCCCGTGCGAGCCCGCTGCCCGCGCCCCGACTGCCCGGGCCGCCGCAGCCGCGGCCGCGTCCCACCGCCAAGTCAGCACCGTGCCCGAGGAGCAGGCCGCCGCCAGCCAGGGGCCCGCTAGGTCCACGCCCAGGACGCCGCCCGCCGCCGTCGCGCCGGTACCCAGGCGGCGGAATGAGGAAGGGGAGGGCGCCCCGCCTGCGCTGCCCTCGCCGCCACGCCGGGCGTCCAGCAGGACCACGCCCGACGGACCCAGGCCCAGCGCTAGCCAGGGGTCGTCGAAGGCGATCGAAGTGGCAGCTGGGAAGGACGGCGTCCCCGGCGGGACGAGGAGGGCGGACCGGGCTGGGGAGGCGGGGCCGTGGCGGCC
>Ga0114918_10006081_pt1 | contig 10246 bp, 10 predicted proteins | sample LantaG_FD_87015 | JGI IMG/M metagenome (GOLD analysis project Ga0114918, IMG submission 87015) | Deep subsurface microbial communities from Baltic Sea to uncover new lineages of life (NeLLi) - Landsort_02402 metaG | ecosystem: Environmental > Aquatic > Marine > Oceanic > Sediment | place...
GTTGTATAAAAGTATTGATTTAATAGAAGATAATAAGGGTTTTTTAAATCTTTCAAATTCCGAAAAAGAAAGATTGGAAGAATTTGTTGCTCTATATGGGGGGCAACTTTATCCAGTTGTAAAATCCTAATCTGTTTTTAGAAATGATAATACTCCCCTTTTAGTAATATATTTTTGTCCGTCTAAGAACAAAATGCCTAGCCCCAAAGATTTGGAATAACTTTGAAGATTTTTCCATCAAGTATTTGCAAATTTTTTAGGAAGAATTTTTCAGATGAAAAGGCAGAGTAAGAGAGTAATAAATTGTTTTCTTAGGATGTCTTTTTGTTTTGAAGTGAAATGGTTTGCAGGAATTCAATTAAGGGGAGTTTTGGTTTTAGAAATAGTTATGTCAAATGTTGAGACCAGACCCCTTTATTTCATTCTTCCCTAAAAAATATAGATGCCCTATTTTGAGAATTCATAGAGTCTAAGATAATTATTTTTTATATCTTGTTATTTCACTCTAGTTCTTTTTAGTTGCTCTTTCTAGAATTAATTGTTTTTAAAGCGACAATAAATTATTCAGCTTTTTATATAAACTTTATTGCCTCCGATTAGATATTGTGTCTTAATCTATTTTATGTGAGCCAGACAATTTTCAACCCCTTGGAATTGCGCTGAAGGGCTTTTTATTTTTATAAATTTTACTTAAAAAAAAGGATTTTCGAAAAATTTGTTGAATATTAATTTTAGATACGATTTAAAATTAATGGTGTTAAAATGTCAGAAAAAAAAGATAAACTACAAAAAGCGTATAAACTTTCTGATTTGTTATTTTCACGTGAAAGAGAAAAACTTATATCAGAATTAAAAGAAAAGCTAAGAAGGATTACTAATGACTTTGAACGACGGGGTTTAACAAATTCAAGATTTCCAGTAGCAGCTAGGGATAAAAAAAGAGAAGAAATCATAAAAGAGTTAGTAAATTTTAGAGTTAATTCAGACTTAAATGAAGTTAGCAAAGTAACAAATATTTTAAATGAAGAAATTTCTAATAAAATTTATGAGCGAGCCCAGGAATTAGTTACAAATCCTCTAAAAAAATTTAGATTTGAAAAGGTAAATAATGAAGAAGAGTTAAAGAATAGACTTTTATATGGTGTAAAAAGAGATATTGAAATTTATAAAATGAAAATCGAATCTCAATCTGTAGAGGAAAAAGAATTTCTTTTAAAATACATTAAGAAAAAAATAAAATCTATAAATAAGCTAATGATGGAAAATTATAAAATAATACTATTTAAAATACAGGAGCAGAAAGTATGGTTATACTTGTATGAAACCTGTTTAGATGAAAAAAGCTTTGATTCCCAAATAAACGCACTGAAAAATATTATTGATTGGATTAATTCAGGTGAACTGAAAAAATTACTTAAAAACAAGGTAAAAGACGGTTCAGTATATATTTTAGAGCTATTTTTAAAAGAAAATTATCCAAAATATAATTCACAAATTATTAAAAGACTTAGAAGAATTATTTCAATTAGAAAGAAGTTGCCCATACATAAAGATACTGCTGAAGTTAAAAATTCGTTAGCAGAGTTAGGCTTACCTTTCCCAATTAAAAATTTTCAAGAAACATGGACTATAGTTTTGTTAGAATTTATAGTAAGTCTTAGAGAATTAGAAGAAGTTTTATTAGATAATGTAAATTAATTTTTTTAAGGTGGATGATATATGAGGGAAAAAATATCACAAATTGCTGAATCTCTATATACTATTGCCCATGCTGGAATTACTAAAAATATTGATTTTATAGAAAAGGTTTGTAAGGAATGTTACAAAAACCAAAAACCTTTCAATAAAGAAATTAGAAATAGTATTGGTTTCGAATATATGATAGTCTTTATTAATCTTATTATTAGGATTGCATATGATATCTTAGGTGAGGACAAAGCTTGGAAATTGTTAGAGGAATTGGAAAAAATATTTTGGGAACACATGCCAGATACGATTGATGAAAGAAATATAGATGATTCTACAATTTCAGAAGAAGAATTTAAAATACATTTTAAAACTAGATTTAATGAATATGGTGAATATAAATTATTTACCGGAAAAGATGGCAATCAAAAAGGTACTATTTTTTGGGAATTTGGAAAAAATATATCTAAATTATCTGGACATTTTTATGATGCAAGGATTGTCATAGCTGGTTCAACGGGTGCATTTGCATTTGGAGCAGAAAGACAAGAACTTGCGAAAATACTTAATCAAATAATTTAATGTTTATTATAAGAACAAATAGAAATATTAACTTAAATCGGTAAATTAAGTATTTCATTTAAGTTGGAGATAATAATGTCTAATTTATTTAATCCAGAAATATGGTGGCTTGAACAATTACCTTCTAACCTCAGGCCTAAAGATGATAAAGTAGAAAAATTAGAGAATTTACGTTCACATTATCTTTTACCTAATGAAATTTTTATTGGAATAATTTTAAGTTCTCCTGTGATTACTCGCCAAGTACAAAAGAATGTTTACGAGTTAGCAAAAGAAAAAATGCCTAATGTATTAGAAAAGGAATTGCTTGAAGTAGTATTCAGAACTCGTATTTTTCCACAAAACCCTGCAGGTTTGAAAATGACCGAAGAAGAAATTCAAAAAGAAATAATAAATATTAATTCACTTAATGATTTAATAGAATTTTTTATACAAAGAGATAAAGAAGAAGCTCGTTTCACCCGAGATTTATTTGGTATCGGTAGCAAAATTGCTAAAAAAATTGATACTATACTTGAAGAATAATTTTTTAAAAAGATTTCATAATAAAGGATGGGAAATTAGAAATTATGCGATTATTTAGCAGAAAAGAAAAAGTTAACCTATTTATTTGTAGTATCAATGTTTAAAATAAAACCTAAAGGGTAATGATTTATGAAAGAAGAGAATCAAAAGAAAATTGATAAACTATTGAAGTCAATAAAAAAACCTATTCCAAAGAATCCTGAATTAATCATGTTAAGGTCTATATGGTTAGCTCTAATGTGTATACTAGGCTGCAAGGATGCGTTAAAAATATTTTATATAGAATTTGATAAGAATTCTGGGGAAAGTAAACAGAAAAATATGCTGTGGTTCGAAATGAGCGTTTTGGCTGTAGCTACAGCTTTAGGATTTCTAATAGAACGTTTAAAAAAGGGATTTCCTGAAAAGACAAATGAGGAAATTGATGATATTCGTGGAAATTGTGAGATAGATTCTATACTTGTTCTAAGCAAGGCTTTTAATGATAGAACGAAGGAAGAAATATTTGATATTTACGCCTCTTATACGTGGTTTGACCAAAAGATTATTCAGGAGAAACGCGAAACATCAATTATTACAGTATATGAAAGAAGTATAAGAAATTTTTTCAAAATTAAAGAAGATACTCATGATAAGGAACATCATTTCACAAACAGAATAAAAGAGATATTTAACGACATTGATTTAAATGAATTAGCCAAATTTGCAAAAATGCATGTGTCAATTCAGGGTCTTTTATTATTTATGGATGCTTTTGCGACTGTTGACCAAGATAAGATAAATAAAGATGTTGTAGAAATATATTCTATTTTAGGTATAACATAAATTTAGTATTAGGTATTATTGCTATAGTAGTTATTAGCTCAATAGCACTTTTATTGCTCATTTTCCTAATATCTTTTAATCCATTTTAAAAGGCATTAGAAAGGAGATTAGCACAGAGAGATGTTTTCTTGGGAGCAGAAACGAGTATCTACCCGGCGAGGCGCGCCCAGGTAGAGATAAACGAAAGTAGAGGTATAAACATTACGGGGTCAATTTTATTTATGGTAGGGGTTTTTATTTTTTCATGGACGTTCCTTAATATTATGATTAAGTATCTACTTAAAGCCTATTGAAACAAAAAAGATGATGATGAGATGGTTTTTATGGGGAGTTATCTATTTGAAGGTATTTTGGGTTTTTGTATATTTTTCAGCATGTATTCATTATCTTCCAGGCAGAAGTTACGAAAATCGTCTTGTCTTGGAGTCAGACATTTCCAGCTCTTTGCCATTTTGCTTAAGGGCTTTTTTATTTTTGTAAAAGAAGGATTCTTGAAATTTATGTAGTATTAGAAATATAAAAGGACTTGAAAAATTTAACCATTTAAAGACGGTATATCATAGAAGATAATATTAAAAAGTATCTGAGCGAGAATTACCCGGAATCACTAAGAAAGTAACACCACATATTTTAAGACACTCAATCGCAACACACTTTTTCAATTCGGGTATGAATATTCGTAGGATTCAGCACTTCTTAGGCCATAGAAGTTTAGCCTTTACGATGATTTATGCAAGTATAACTAACGACGAGCAGAAAGCAGAGATAAACAGACTGCACCCACTAAATAAAATGAAGGCGAAATTAATATAAAAGAGGTAGTTTAAGACCAGGCGATATAATGCCAGGATATAAAGGAAACGCTATCAGAGTAAAAATTTGAATGATTTAGGCTATTGTGAGCAACTTTAACCATTAAATAAGGAGATTAAGCAAAGGTCTTTTTAGGCTGAAATGCCAAATTAATTTTTAAGGAGGTATTATGTCAATTTTTAGCAGAAAAGAAGAAGTTAATTTAGAAGACTTTTGTCGTGATTTTTATGATAATTATATTCTTAATCCTATTGTTGGGGGTGTTAATTTCGGAACAGCGCTTCCTGATTATGTAATTAATGAAATAGACTCGTTATTTGCTCTTATTGATAAACATAAATTAACAGAAGAGTTAATGATTCTAAGATTTGAATTATTTGCTCTTGCATGGACACATAAATTTGTTAGCGGTAAAATTGTGGTTGCTCAAAGTGCTTTTACAAAACAATATTTGAATGAAAAAGGAAAAAATGATATCTGGAATGGAATGGAGCCCTATAATAAAATGATTAATAGTGCCACTCTTCATTGGCTTACCAGCCTTGGTAAAATGAATTTGAGTTTTAATTATAATATGAGAAAAGATTTAACTGTTAAAAATATCGAAGACGCCAAAGAATTAGGGATTGATATAGATGAAAGTATTGAAAGAGTAAATAATAGACTTTGGTCAGAAAATGCTTGGAAACAAAAAATTCCCCTTGGGGGTCTTACGGACACTTTCTGTAATCAACTTGGCCTTAATACAAACGAATTAAATAAAGGAGCAGACTTTCGTTTAGCGGTAATGTTTATTGGTTTTTACGATGGGGCACAACAATCTTGGGACAAGGTAAAAATTACAATTAAAAACGAAATGAGTGATTTAGAAAAAAGTGTTCTTGATTATAAAAAGGCAATAAGAAAAAATCATAATGATGGTTCAGCTTATTATAATTTAGGTTCAGCTTACTCGAATCTTGGTCTTTATAAAGAGGCTATAGAAGCTTATAAACAGGCAATTCGTATTACTCCTAATGTGGATATAGTCTATGATTTTTTAGCTAGACTATATATTCAACTTGGTCTTTATAAAGAAGCTATAGAAGCCTGTAAACAGGCAATCAGTATTAGTCCTAATAGTAGTATAGGTGCAATGGCTTATTATGATTTAGGTGTTGCTTATCGAAGTCTTGGTCTTTATAAAGAGGCTATAGAAGCTTATAAACAGGCAATTCGTATTACTCCTAATAATATAAGTTATGTGGCTTATTATGATTTAGGTGTTGCTTATCGAAGTCTTGGTCTTTATAAAGAGGCTATAGAAGCCTGTAAACAGGCAATTCCTCTTGCCTCTGACTGTCCTGATGCTCGCTTCGAGTTAGGTTTTAATTGTCTTCAAATTGGAGATAAAAGTTCAGCTTTAAATGAATATAAAATTCTTAAAGAATTAGATATTGATAAAGCTAATGAGCTATTTGATTTGATTAATAAATAAATATAAAAAGACTAACTACAAAAAATGAAAATAACAGGTGAAATAAATGAAAATAATAACTTTAACAAATTAAAAAGACAGGGCAGTGGAGACTTACATACGCAATCAATACTGGAGTGGACTTAAATAAGATAAAAAAAGTTCTTTTAATAATTTTAAATACCTTCATATTTAAAGGGTGAAAACCAAAAATTAAAAATAATTTGGAGAAAAACATTATGTTTATAAAATTTGAATATCCAGTTAAAGTAATTATTTTTGGTAATGAAGAGAGAGAAATGGAACCAGAAATAAATTTTAGGGTTAAAAATTTTAAATGTAAGGCTCACTTCAATAGTATATCTTACCTTGGTAGACCCTATGTTGAAATTAAAGAAAAAAATATAGGTAATAATTATAAATATTTTAGCAGGATAAAAACAATTACAGTTGAAGTCCTCGATGATAATGAAAATATATTAAAGGATTTAATAAAAAATAAGAAATTATTATTAGAGCAAATAATTTTAATTTTAAATAAAGTATTAAAATGTATAAGAATTTATGGATGGGCTCATACTGTTCACGAATATAGTCCAAAATATTATGAAGAAGATGTTGATTTCTCATTAATTGAATTAAGCGTAAAAGTTAGCGAAGATGGAAAAAATTTTCATTATTTAATAGATGAGTCTGAAAAATGGGAAATGTTTGTTTGGGCAAAAGATGATTTTGGATTTTTACACGAGTTTTCAACTATATTTCCTCCTAATTTACTAAAAATTGAAGATGCTATTGCAGATAAAAATCTAGATATTTTAAAGGAAGAAGAGCCCATTGAAACAGAATTCTGGGTTAATTCACGTGAACATCAACTAAATAAAAATTATAGGTTATCAATAATTGAATCTGTAATTGCAGTTGAAATTGCCTTAACCAACTATATTAGAGATTATTTTAAATGTACTAAAAAATATAATAAGAAAAGAATAGATAAATTTTTAAATGCTAATTTTGACCTATCTACAAGATTATATATTATTCCAGCCTTAACTTTAAGTGATAACGATAATAGTAAGATAAATTTTGATTTAGTATTAAAAGCGGTGGGGTTAAGAAATAAGTTAATACATAAGGGTGAAGATTGCCTAAGTGGAGTATCAGAAAATGAAATAAATAACTATATAAATGAAATAAACAAATTATCAAGATTATTAAGTTTAAAAACTATTCAAATGAAAACAGAACCTAAAATGAGAGATATTGCAAAAAAATTTAGGGCTAAATTTAGAGTCGGTTGTGTTATATTACGTTTAAGAAATCATAGATTTATTGTAAATATTTATTTTACTTTTTCAATTGAGGGTGCTTTTTTTGAAGAGAATAAAGTTATAGACATAATTAATACTATATCTGAATTACTTACTGAATATGACAATAATATTATACCGAATGAACATTTAATTGTAAATTTTAGAGATATTTCAGATATGAAATTGTGGGCTTATTGGAGTCAAGGAAAAACTGTAACCTTACAGCAATAATATAAAAATAATTAAGTCTCTATATTTCTTTTGTTAATATATGTGGTTAGAATAAGAGCAGGGATATACTTTGTTGATAAATAAGGTATAATAGGCAATATAACATTGTTTATACCCCTATAGGAAAGCTAATTAACTCCTTTAGTTTATAAATGTTTCGCATATCTCGTATGATTTGGTTCCAACTGGAAAACGTTAGAGGAGCTAGACAATAACGAGCCTTTTGACATTTAGTTGAAAGGCTATTTTATAATTTTTTACAAAAAAGAAGGATTTTTAAGAATGATTATAGTATATATAAATTAGAGAAAGTTTAATTTACGACTGATAAATGAAATTCAGTATTTTAATATATTATAATTTATTTATATTATTCGAACAAATTTTGAATCAAAATAACTATTCAATTGAATACAAATTAGTATAATTGATATTTTGTAAAATTAATAAAATGGAACTTATTGAAAAGGAGGATATTGGAGTTGAAATACAAAAAAAATTTATTAGATAAAGTAATTGTAAGAATTGATTTTGTAAATAAGATATCTTCATTAAATAGTCAATTACCAGACGATATTATAAAAGAAGCGAAAAATAGTAATTTTCCAATAATTGAGCCAGCGGAATCGATTTTGTACGATATACAAATTAAAGCTTCAGATAATAAGGAAAGGCAAGAATCTAAAAAAATATTAGAGTGGAATTTTTACGAAAAAAACAGAGAAAAACAACTTCACATTAATTGGGAAAATATGTTTATTGTATTTAATAAGTATAACTCCTTTAAAGAATTAAAAGACAATTTTATTCTTATTGCCAAGAAATTATTTGAAAAATATCCTACTGAATTACAGGTAAAACGATTGGGTTTGAGATATATTAATAATTTAGAAGTTTCTACTAAAAATCTTTTTAATTGGAAGCCATATTTAAATAAAAGTTTGCTATCAATATTTGAAATTGCTGAAGAGAAAAAACAAATTGCCAGAGCATTTCATAATTTAGAAATTAATTATGGAGATTTTTTATTAAGACTTCAATATGGAATGAATAATCCTGATTATCCAGCACCAATAAAGAGAAAAATATTTATACTTGATTTCGATGCATACAGCCAAAATATTTTTGATTTAAAAGGAATAGAAGATTCTTTACCGATTTATCACGAAAAAATAGAAGAATATTTTGAAAAATTAATTACAGAAAAAACTAGAGAAAAATTAAATGAATAAAAGAATTTATGATTTAATTATAAAGGAAGATATTTATAAAAATGAAACTACTGATGTAAATAAAAGCCAAATATTAAGCAAAGAAACGGAGGAAAAAAGAATTACTACGGCTGATGAAACGGAGGAAAAAAGAATTACTACGACTGATGCGACAGAAGTTGAAAGAGATAATTCAACTAAGACAAATAAACCTTTACGTAAAATTTCAAAACCATTCAGAGTTTCAATAAAAGGTAAAATATTAAATGATTAATATTGAAATAAATAAAGAAAAAAAGGAAAGAATTTTTCAGGGAGATATTTTTGAAAATATTGAATATATTGAAGGTGCAGAAATAAAAGGAGAAATTATTGAAATTTCTAAAATAATTTTTCCTTTTGTTATTGTACTTACTCAAGACTGCGACTTAGCTCAAGATTTTGATAGTCAATCTAAAAAAAATACTCAAGATAAAATTTTAATATCAGTTATTATTGCTCCTCTATATAATGCTGAACATGTTTTTAGAGGAGAACACTTAAGTTTACTTGATTTGCAAATGCAAGAAATTAGTGGAAAAACTCGACCAACATTATTAAAACAAAATCAACTTCCAAGATATCATTATTTAGAAATGAAAGAAGATGAAGACATACCTATTGTTGCATCAGTAATTGATTTTAAGCATTATTTTACTGTAAATAAAAATTATCTTTTAAATATCAAAAAAACTAATTATATATGTAGGGTGAATGAACTTTATAGGGAAAGAATTTCTCAGAGATTCTGTAATTTTCTTTCAAGAATAGCGTTACCCTTACTTTTATAAAAAGGTTTGTATTATAAAGAACCTTAACATTTATATTTATGTTTACTAAAATTTTTTTTTGTTATATATAATCTATGGTTAGAATAAGAATAGGGAGCATACTTTATTGATAAATAAAGAAAAATAGACAATTTAACCATTATTTATGCTCTTACAGGAAGGCCAATTAACTCCTTTAGTTTATAGATATTTCGCATATCTTGGATAATTTGGTTCCAACTAGAAAACGTTAGGGGAGGCGGGTAGGATTAGAACCTAGAGGTAATTATTCTAATTATTGAATTTTATATAATATTAAATAAAGAAATTCTCTAAAAATACAGTGGAATTGCTAAATTGTATTTTTAACCAGGAATTGAGCACTACACAAACTCGCGCTGCATTTCGAGCACTATTTGAAAAATATTATATACTGCTTTATTTGGAAAGCCAGAGAATAATAATGTTTACTACTTTTTCTAACCTCCGATAAACTTTTTCAGTTTCATCGCTTATATAAAAGTTGCAAAAATTATCTAACATCCTCCGATAGGAATCTTAATCAACTCCCCCAGTTTATAGATTTTTTGCATATCCCGGATAATTTGGTTACAATTAGAACATAAAAGCAGACAGAAAAATCCACCGATAAATAATTTGAAAATAATTTCATAAGCATTCCTGTAATGCGTGAAAATGGACTTTGAAAATTAAAAAACCTCCTGCTATGATTAATGTGTGCCTCAAAAACGCACAAAAATCATAATAATCAGGAGGTCTTAAGTAAATGAAAAA
>Ga0114918_10006082_pt1 | contig 10245 bp, 15 predicted proteins | sample LantaG_FD_87015 | JGI IMG/M metagenome (GOLD analysis project Ga0114918, IMG submission 87015) | Deep subsurface microbial communities from Baltic Sea to uncover new lineages of life (NeLLi) - Landsort_02402 metaG | ecosystem: Environmental > Aquatic > Marine > Oceanic > Sediment | place...
GAACCCCGGGGCGCGGTAAAACGTGGCAGTTCGACTCTGCCGTCTTCCTTTTGGAAAGTGACGCTCCTGTGGAGGGGCCCCCGCTTGGAACGCGGGTGGCGGGTAAAACCGTGGGGTTCGACTCCCCCGCTTTCCTCTCCGAAAGACCCCCGGCACTGGTGCGGCACCCTAGTAGGGCGGCTTCAGTGCCGGGGGCCTCGGCGTCCCCTCCAGGACACGAGCAGGTAACACCTCTTCAGGCTCCACTCACCTCGTGGAGATCCAGTCCGGGATGTCGGCACTCTCGATGATCGCGACGGAGAGTCGTCCCGTCTCCTGGGTCTCGACCATCAGGTAGACGTGGTCACGCCCATGCACCGCGCAGACCATCTTGAAAGAGGGCTGCCGCCTCCAGCTCTCAATCTGCGGGATCGCGTACAGCTCTTCACGGCTGTGGACCTCGTACTCCTCTTGAGGATGCGCAGGTGTCGGGACGAGCATCCTGAGTCTCATCGTCTTGCTCGAAAGATGAAAGTCACCCCTTCTCCTTCTCGGGCCACATCAGGTCCCGAGCGGTCGATTTCTCCGGGAGGTTGCCCTGCACCACATCTAGGAGAGAGACCCCCTCCACGATGACCTTCAGCTCGTTGTAGGCCCGCTTGAAGTCAGGCTCCCAACGGATCTCGGTCTTCCCTCCGTGCCCGTGGACAGCCCGGATCTCACCCACGTTGTCGTAGATGATGACGCTCGGATGTTCGCCGAGCCAGAACACGACAGCCTTCCCCGTGTCGGAGACAACAACCTCCGCCACACGGCCTGTGCCGCTGACGCCCGACTCATCTTCAGTGCGTACGAGGTATCCAACTTTCAAAGGTCCCCTCCATGAGGGAGGCCGGCCTATAGACGTTCTACGGAGGTGTGGCCGAGTGGTCGAAGGCTCCGGCTTTGAAACCCGGCGGCCCTTAACGGGGCCCGGGGGTTCGAATCCCCCCACCTCCGCTCTATGCTCTTACGAACCTGTTCGGTAGCAGGAGAGGTGGATGCCTGGCGGGCACGTGAACGAGTCCGCCCCGTCAGGGTCCCACCCCTGGTTCCGGCACATCTCGATCAGGAACCGGATGTCCCCAGGGGAGACCGTGGCCCGGTGAAGGGTGCCTCCCCACCGAACCTGGTGGGCATCAGGAGTCTCGTCGAACACATGGGATTCGACCCGGATGCTCAAGTACTGCCCCTGCTTCCCCCCAGACTCCAGGGGATCCTCCTGGATGGTGATCGCCCCTCGACGAGGAGATCCTCCAATGTTCGTGTTGGAGTCCTTGGTCCCCGAGAACACCCAGCGATAGGTGCGGGACCCCACCAGGATCTCCCTGCCGCCATTCAACGCCATCCTACGCCTCCGGAACGCGGATGAAGCGGGATGCGGTCTTGGCAAGGGCTATCTGGATCGCCTTGGCGTACTCCTCGGGGTTGAGGTCGACAGGGTCTCCTTTCACGTCCAGGGCCTCGACGACCCAATAGGGGTCGCTGTTCCAGTTCAGGTTGTCCATGGAGGCTCCATCAGAGGTCAACGTCCCGTCTGGGGGCCCGATGATCACCCGGCCCTTGTGGATAGCCCAAGGGAACTGCTCCCCACCACCTGCAAGGTGGACGACCAGGAGTCCATGTTCGACGGTGTCCAGAGTGACGGTGGCGTCAGGGGTGAATGCGGTCAAGGTGTCTCCAGGTTCGGGGGCATGTGTAGGGTTACCCGTCCGGGTTTTCCTCGACCCCCTCGGGGGCTCTCGGACTCGCTCTTTTCGTCCTGGGCGGATCGTAGGTGCGGGCGCACCCACTGATGTTGTCGGCACAAGTCTGCTTCCAAAGACTCACAGGTCTCCCTGCCCTCTTCCAGGAGGTCTTCCTGCGCGAGGATCTCCTGCAAGGTCTTGGCGCGTTCCAGGGGCGTCGGATCATCCTTCAGGCACTGACGCAGGTACGCAAGGTGCTTTTCCCCTTCGGCTACCGCAGTTCCAGCCCTCTGGAGGCGTTGCCGGAGCGAACTCTTCCGAGGCCACCAGTGTCCCCGGGTCCAGGGGGCTTTCTCGCTCCCTTCCTCCGGCACCTCGACCGACCGGCCTACCCAGACCACTCGCTCCTCTGGAAGGGCGTCCCTCTTCCTCTCGATGCGCTTCCGCTTCTTGGGCGACTTGACTCGGGCGAGGGTCTTCTCATGCTCGGCCCGTTCCTCGTTGGCGGCGAGGGTTTGAGGATCGGTCTCCAGTTCGGCGTCCTGTGATCCAATGTAGAGCAGGGTGTTGAGGAGGATCCGGACCGCCTGCCGAACGTTCCGCACCATCTCGGCTCGGATGATCGGGTCCTCCGGGAACGCCCCGTTCGCCTCTTCAGACTCCGTGATCGCTGCGTATAGGCACTTCTCCAGGTCGAGGTTGTGCTTCTGCACCACCCCGAAGTCGAGGGTCAGGTAGAAGGAGGCATCGTTCCCCGCACCCTGGCTGCCCTCGTTATCCATGCCCCAGATATAGAAGGTGACGTGGCCAGGGGAAGGGCCCTCCGCCTGGGAGAACTCCCCGGACCTGCGGTCGAGGAGTAAGGGGCTCATCGAGTCGTTGAGGTAGATGAGGGCGCCACCCACCGAGTGCCACTTCGCGAGTTTCCCTCCCCACAACCGCAACCCGCACCCTGGGAGGGCGACGTAGAGGTAGGGGCTGGGGGCTGTCACGTCCTCCCCACTGACATCATCGAGCCTCGTCCGACCAAGTGCCTCCTGCAACCCCTAGGGGACGATGTAGGTCTGGCACCCGTACTGGATGTAGCCCCCAGTCATCGAGTACAGGGTGAAGAGGGATTCGTTATAGCCCTCGAATCCAGGGTACTCCCGAGGATCCCCCCCAAGAAGAAACTCTCTAGGCAGCATCCGAATCTCATTGATAGGGGTCATCCACTACCTCCCATCACAATTACCGGATCGGAGGCACTGGGGACCCCTCTTCCTACCGGACCGGACACTCCAGCTCTGCCTTGGCGTGTAGCTCGGAGGTCTCTCGCAGAACGGCCTGGGATTCCGGAGGCAAATGGACTCGCCCACAAGGACTCAGTCCGAAGACCTCGGGCCCTTCCCCCACCGCCTTCCCCGACATCGGGTCGAACCAGGGGCACGTGGGGCACTCCACAGACTCCCACCGAGGCTCCTGCCGGCCCAGCTCCATGAATCGGGCTCGCTCTTCCGCCTGCTCGTCGGTCTGGCCGCCCATGGGCCACGCCTTCACCTTGCAGCGGGCTTCAGCTCCTCGGAGCTTGATCAGCCCCACCTCGGCCTTGGTGGCGACCAGGTGTGCCACAGTGATCCCTCCAGGATGATCCACGGGAGGGTTCCCTGGAAGCTGGAAGGAGAAAGGTGAGCCGCCTGTGATCTGGAAGGTCCAGAGAACCTGCTTCTCTACAGCGTGATCTTGGCTGCGGTCCGCCATCTCTTCATGTCCTGGACGTCTTGGGTGGTGTAGGATTGTCCGCCGTTGCACACGGCGAGGGCGAACTCCGTGTGGAAGTCGGGGATCTCATCCTCGAACTTCCGAACGGTGACCATCTGGCCGTCTTCGTCGAGCCAGGTCGCACCATAGCACTCTGCACCGAGCCCCATCGACCCTCCAATGATCTGCCGCACGTTGTGGACCTCGCTGTTGGGGGTGAGGATGACCAGCGGACCCTTGCGGGAGGTGTCGGCGCGGTGGTCGTCGAGCACCCGGCAAGCGCATTCCTGTGAGGACTTCATCATGACTGCTCCAGGGCGGACCCTACATGAGCGACCCAGCCGAACCTACGGTCGGCCACTCCTTGGTTGTACGGGGTGATGCTCATCGCCCACCCTCCAGGAGGAGGGGGCGATGCTCCAACTCCCTCCCGAAAGTGGTGGGCGATCTGGTCGATGGCCACCTGGATGGGGTTGAAGTTGTCGGACAGGTCGTCTGGTGCAAAGACCTGGGCGATCCATCCGAACTCGGAGACCTCCCCGAATGGTTTGCGGACAGACACCTCGAAGCCCTTGGCGGCCAGGGCCTCGCACACCCCCTTCTCGATGACGGGGGCCGCGGACATCCTGCCCTGGGTTGTGGCCAGGACCTTGAAGGTCGCGATGCGGCGAAGCTCGCCTTCCATGACCGCAGTGACGTGGGGATCAGGAGGGGTGACATCCCTGAGTGCGGGGACCTCACCGGCCTCGTACCCCGCTACACCTACGGGCACAGGGGGAAGGCGCTCCTTGGTGAGGGTGAGGGCGGTTCCCACATCCCTGCCCTCCGCTTCCGCGTTCTCCTTCGCATCCTCCAGGAGGCGTCCGCAGAGATCCATGTGGCTGACGAGAGCCGCTTTGATCTCCTGATGAACTTCGTTGGATGCCCTCTCCAGCATCAGCCCGATGATCACCGGGTCACGTGCCGTCGTCCGAACAGGCACCGCCGGACTCCCACCCTCTGGCAGAGCGCCAAAGCGCAGCTCGGGGGCATCCCCATCCAAAGAGACTCGCTCTGCGATGGCGGCCTCGTAGAGAGGGTTCAGCTGGGGGATCCCCGTCGAGGTCTTCATGAGGAGGGGTCGACCCGCAGCCGTCAGGGACTCGGGGGTGAGGGGTCCAGCGGGAGCCAGGGCCGTGACCTTCTCGGAGGTCTCTTCCAGCTGCGGGGCCAACCCAGCTTCATGGGCGATTTTCACCAAGGCTTCAACCGCCTCGTCCGCTGTGATCTCGCCGTCACGGAGACGCTGGAAAAGCTCGGCTCCCCCAGGGGTCTGCTCCAAGAGTTCCGTCACCTCTCCCAGCAGCTCCAGGATGGCATTCATGTTGTGCTCACTCAAGGGCACCTCCTATCTCTTCTTACCGGATCCGAAGGACACGCGACCCCCGACAGGTATCTCATGCTCCTTCTGCTTGGCTGGCGGTGCCGCCCAAGGGTCCGACTGGTCCGCAGAAGGGGGAGGAGGACCGCCACCAATCATCTGGCCCGATGCATGCTGGATAGTGTTCGTGGTCCGAGGGACGAAAGAGGCAGGTCCTGGGGGCGGCCTGGTGGGGTGCTGGGGTGGCTCGGTCTCCTGGGGAGTGTCCTCACCCCCTGCGGACCCTTGAGGCGCCCTGGTGAGCTTCAGGGCGATGTCCCGGGCATGCTTGCACGGGTTCTCCCTGGAGGGGCACGAGCACTCCCAGGTGTCGTCCCCGCGGAGGACCACGTCATAGACAGTGCCGGTGTCGCCTCTGATCCTCCACCGACTCTGGGGCACCTCTTTGTTCTCCGGGATGATGTCCGGCGGAAGCAGCAGGCCCTTCTCTGCGTCCGCAGGGGCCATGTGGCCTTCTTCGTCTAGGTGGGGAAGGTCGTGAGAGACCCCTGCCAAGCCCTCGGTGGGCCTGAAGGCGGAGACGGAGACCTTGTCCGTCCCCAGGTGAGCGTAGTCCCCGGCGTCGGACACGGTGAGGACGGGCCTCGGGGGTTCCTCACGGCCCAGGTCGTACTCCTGAACTTCGTCGACCAGACGAGCGGGAGGCTCGGGCTCCTCCTCAGGCTCGGGGGCTGTGGGCTCCTCCGACGGGGCCTGGAAGCCCGAAGGAGGTGGGACCATCCCCACCATCTGGGCGGCGGCGGCGCCGATCTCGGAAGCGGTAGGCACCGACCAGTCCCCCTTCTGGGAGGAGACCTCGATCGCCAGGGCGTGCCGGAGCATGTCCTGAAAGTCCTGCTCCCTGATCCTCTGGAACTGGGGATCCCTGGGATCAGCGAAGTTGGGGTTGTCCAAGAGCCGGTCTTCTTGAGTCAGCATCCTCTGGATCCACTTCGACCCTGCGGCCTTGGAGTTCTTGCACCCGGCATTGAGGCACTGAGCGCAGAACGTCTCCTTGAACTGCTGCGGGGACATCTTCTGGCGGTGTTCGCCGTCGTAGCAGCCGTCCCAGAGGTCTGGCAGATTGCGTGGGGGCATGAGGGTCTCCAGAGGAGAACCCTACCCTGGAACTTCGCCAGGAGGCACCAGGACGACCGACTCAGGGTCGCCCTCATCCTCATCTTCGTCGATCTCCTGAGCCAGGCCCTTCAGGATCAGGGCGGGCCCAGTGGCGACCATGTCCTTACCGATCTGGAGCCGACGCTGGATCGTCTTGGGGTCGGCATCGAAGGAGGCACCAGGGTGCTCACCGGGAAGCCAGACGTGGACCTCCCCGCCTGGGCCAACCGCCCGTCGCAGATCCGACATCATGTCGTGCTCGTACACCTCGGCCTCCAAGATCTCCAGGCCGCGGAGGGCCAGCTCAATCAAGCCGCTCACTTCGAGAGTGGAAACCTCCTTGATCCGGTTCCGCGGCATGCAGCCGATGGCGTGGACGATGACCTTCTTGCCCTCGGCACGCAGTTTCGCGATCGCCTCGGTGGGCACAGGGAAGATGTTGCGGCCTCCCCCATCAAATCCAGCCTCCAGCTCACTGTCGGGCTCCAATTGGAGCAGGGGCGGCGTCATGAAGGGGGACATACAGGACGAAGTGAGGCAGGCGATGGCCAGGCGGGCGTCGTCCTGCATGTCACGGGAGTCGAGGTTGTAGTAGCGTCCCGTGTTGGATGAGACGACCCCAGCAATGAAGGGCGTCTTGATCTCCGACAGATGGGCGTCCCTGAGGAGCTTGGCGTGGAGCGGCTTCATCGAGTAGAACCCGCCCATCCAAGGCTTCTTGGTCAGCTTCTCGTACAGGGCCACGATGCCCAGGGCGTAGCAGATCAAGTAGAACCAGCGGAAGGACAAGTAGCCCTTGAGCCCATCGACCCCTTCCCAGAACTTGAGCAGCTCGTCCAGCTTGCCCATGGCCGCCATGATGCCGTTGATGGAGCCCACCGACACCCCAGCGATGGCGGCGTAGGGGTGGAGGCTCATCAGGTGGACGATGAGCCAGTACTGAAGGGCTCCGCGCCAGGCACCCCCGGACAAACTCAGGACGTAGGCAACGTTGGGATCGGATTCTTCGGACATGATGCCCCCTCATCATAGAGGGGGCACATAGGCTTTCCACCACCGGGCCCGGTGGGTTGCCGATGGCCGCCTCTACGCAGGAGGTGAGCTGTGTCGTGGGGTTTTTGGGCTATCGAGTTGAGCGCGTACCTGTTCTTCCTCTTCGCCTTGGTCGAGGGCTTCCGGGAAAGTCTCCGGTGGGGCATGACCGTCATTTCCGCGGCACTCACTGGCCTGCTGATCGAGTTGATGTTCGTACACCTGGCAGGAGGCTACGAGTACGGACGGTTCGCCGTCATGCTCGGAGATGCCCCGGTGTGGGTCGCCTGCGGGTGGGCCTTCATCTTGTACTACTCGATGAAGGCTAGCGAGACGCTTCCCATCAAGTCCTGGTCGATGCCCATCGCCGCAGCTCTGATGGCTACGGGCTTGGACCTGACTCTCGACATCGTTGCGGAGGGCCAAGGATGGTGGCACTGGAAGCGGGAAGAGGCGGATTTTTTCGGGGTCTCCTACGACAACTTCATCGGGTGGCTGATGATCGTGGGGTGCTTCGCAGGGTTCTCCAAGCTGTTCGTCCACCTATGGGGCGAAGATCAGAGGTGGAAGCAGATCGTCTTTCCGCTCTTGGTGATCCCAGCCTCGACCGTAGTGGTAGGCGGAGCCCAGTTCCTGTGGGAGGCCCTCTACAGGGTCTTCGGGGAGGGGCCGGTGTTCCTGGTGCTCTACGTGGCCCTTCAGATCCTGGTGATGCCCGGGAAACGGCTAGCGGTCCGCATGCTAATTCCCAGGTACTTCCTGGGGTTGCTGTTCATCATAGCGGTTGCGGGCGGCGTTACCGAGATCCACCCCGAAGTCTATGGGGTGTTTGCGCTTTCCCTGACGGCTAGTCTCTTCTGGTTCAAAGAGGAGAGCTAGTCGCCTCTCTTCTTGGATTTCCTGTCCTTTTTCGCATCCTTTGAGGCAGGTTCAGGGTTTGACGCAGCCTCCTCGGTGAGCTTTTTCGCCTCCTCGGTGAGCTTTTTCGCCTCGGCCAGCTTCACCATATCGATCTGGGCGTCCTCCACCTTCACCACTCGAATGGCCAACGTCTTCGGAGTCCGGCCCTCCTGATTCCCTACGCCATCCGCGCCGATGTTGATGTGCTTCAGGTCGGTGATCTTGGGCATCGGCATCAGAGCCTCCCTACAGTCAGAGACACCTTGATGCGGGCGTCTTCCGTCAGATGGTTGTTGTAGAATCGGACCCGGAAGTACATCCCCTCGGGGACCTGCTTCGATCCGCCGGGGTGCACGTCGCGAACGTCGAAGCCCTCGACCCACTCATCCTTCACCGAGTCCTGGACTTCGATCACGTCACCTTCTTCCCAGGTGCCGAGAGTGCAGGTGACGCCGGTAGGTGTTCCCGACGCATCGGTGAAGGTGATCGTCTCCCCGTCGGAGAAGATGGCTTCGTGGAACTGTACCTCCAGGAAGTCAGCGCCTTTGCCCAGGACCCTGGTTTTGTGGGCACCTCCCACGCTCCCCGAGGCGTAGTGGCCCACCGCCACATCATCGATCGTCCCCCCCGAGAAGTTGGTGAGCCCGGAGAGCTTCGTGCGGCTCATCCCGTAGTAGACGAAGATTCCCAGGACATCGTTTCGATCGACGATGGAGAAGTTCAACGCAGAACCCTCCGCCACATTGGTCCGGCACCGGTACTCGCCGCCGGCCAGGTAGCAGAGCCCCATGGGCCCTACAAGGTCGTCCCCGATGAAGATGTCGAGGATCTCGGTAGTCTGCGCCGCCGCGGTGACCTGGAAGCTCTTGATGAGGTCCGAGGAGATGTCCGGGGTGTTCAGTACCTGAATTGCCTGCATCCCGATCTGGGTCTGTCCCCCTGAAAGGGCGGTCACCAGCTCTCCCTTAGTGTTGAGGGCAGGCTCAACAGAGTCCAGCGGAGTGCCTTCATGGGTGACGACAACGTCGTTCAGCTCGGTCTGGTCCCCGGCGGGGAGTACGTCCTTGAACGTGATCGTGAGCACATCCCCCGAAACAGAGATGCCATCGAGAGCGATGGTGACGTTGGAGTCCCGGATTTCCATATCCAGGCGAGAAAGAACGACCTTCCCGTTGGCCATGTCGTTCGCCACGCTGTAGGTGTAGTTGGTGATAGGCATTAGCTGTGCCTCCAGAATTCAAGGGTGGCGTTCCAGATAGATGCCTCGTTCCCGTTGGATCCGGAGGCCCACTGGAGGGTGAAGGTGTGAGCGCCCGCAGTAAGATCAACGTAGAGACACCCTGATGCGGGGTGTCTCTGGTCTGACCCCGTCCCATCGAAGTCACCCGCAGAATCCTGGGGTTCCTGGACGTGTACCCACAGCGGGGTACTCCCATTGAGAATCCCGGCTTGAAAATCGAACGAGGTGGTGTCCGCGTTCCACAGATACGACCAACCTAGCCGGTAGGTCCCTGCTGCCGTGGCGTTGACGTTGAGGATTACCTTGTTTTGAGGGCTGGTGTTGGTCGTGATTGAGGTGGATAGGCTCTGTGCAAAAGCCGCGTCCGTACCCCACACTCCGGAGCCCCCTCCGGATTCCGTCGTCGATCCCCAGACCGCATTTCCGATAGTGTTGTCGAAACAGACGTACTCCTCTCCGGTCACCTCGTTGATCCATCGGGAACCGATCTCGTAGCCCTCGGTTGCGTCGTCATCTACGTCGGGGTTCGTAGACGCAGAGAGCCGAGATTTCGGAAGTTTCGTGGCCGTCCCAAGATTCGACTCAGATGAGATCCCTCCGGAAGCGGTGGGCGTCACTCGGAAAATGTCCCCGTTACCCGTCTCCACAGGAAGCTGCCGAGGAACCCCCGAGGCCGAAGTGTGAGCGTACCCCTCGGTGACGGTGTGGGTGGGGTTGTCATTGATGTGGGTCTCGACCGTAGGCCAATCCCCGATGTCGTAGGTGTTTCCGCAGGAGCAGACGAAGACCATCTTTGTAGCCATCAGGGCCTCACATATTCGACGAGAATCCATGTCGAGAACGGTGACGCTGCGCAAACCCCCGCAGTCCCCTCCCGCTGGGATACCATTTCGATGTAGTCGCTCGCCGCTGCCGTCATGAGGAAGGTTGCGGTGTTCGTGGCCCGGTCATCGACGTTGTTTCGGGAATAGGAGAAGGCCCGAGAGGGGAAAACCTCGGTAGTCCCGTTCCGCCGCACGAAGGTCTGCAAGGTACACCGGTTGTTCGAGGAATTGTCCGATCCGATGTTGTAGTGGACCCGGTAGAGCCCTGCGACGGCGAACGTCACC
>Ga0114918_10006083_pt1 | contig 10245 bp, 10 predicted proteins | sample LantaG_FD_87015 | JGI IMG/M metagenome (GOLD analysis project Ga0114918, IMG submission 87015) | Deep subsurface microbial communities from Baltic Sea to uncover new lineages of life (NeLLi) - Landsort_02402 metaG | ecosystem: Environmental > Aquatic > Marine > Oceanic > Sediment | place...
CTTCTTCTTCTTCTTCTTCTTCTTCTTCTTCTTCTTCTTCTTCTTCTTCTTCTTCTTCTTCTTCTTCTTCTTCTTCTTCTTCTTCTTCTTCTTCTTCTTCTTGTTCTTCTTCTTCTTCTTCTATCTTGTCTTCTTTTCTCTCTCTTTCTCGACTCGCTCTCCCTCTCGCTCTGCCTCTCGCTCTTCTCCTCTCTCTTTCTCTTCCTTCTTTTTTCTCCCTATCTCTCTCAATATCTTCAAAAACTTCAAAACGATCACTCACAGCGGCAGCAGCAGCGGCCGCGGCGCTCCCGCCTGCAGCAGCGGCGGCGGAGGCCGCGGCGGCCCCGTTCGCCGCCGCGGCGGCGGCGGCCGAGACTGTAGAAGCCGGGATGTTGCCCCCACGCTGCGCGATCCCGGCCCAGTACCGCGACGCGGCCGCCGCCGAGGCGGCGGCGGCGGAGTTCCCGGCCGCGGCGGCGGCGGCGGCGGCGGCGCCCTGGGTTGCGGCGGCGGCGGCGGCGGCGGCAACGCCGGGCGAGGAGGACGCGGCGGCGCTCGCGGCGCTCGAAGCGGACGAGGCCGCAGCGGCGGCGGCGGCGGAGGAGCCGCTCCCCGAGGCGGCGGCGGCGGCGGCGGCGGCGGCGTTGCCCGCGGCTGTTTTTTTTTTGTAAGTGGAAGTCAGAGAGCTGGAAATCCGAGGCTCAGCACAGCTGGCAAACTCGCTTTTCTCGCTACTCTCCTCTCCGGCTCCTTCTCCCCCCATATTTCTGCCCTCCCTTTCTCCGGAGAGCTACCTCTCGAGCATCCTTGCCCATGCGCGTTCCGCGACTAAAAACCAAAGCTCACCTGCCGCGGCGGCGGAAGAGGACTGGAGGAGCTTGCGGCTCGACAGCGCCGCCGACGACGACAACAGCGGCGCCGCCGGGTCTCCCGCGACCAGCGTCGCCCCCGCGGCGGCGAAGGCGAGAAGCGCCACGAGAAGCAAAGAGAGCTGCTGCTTCTTCATCGTTTGCGTCGTTGTTGTTGTTGTTGTTGCCCCGCGGCTGTTCTCGAGCTGGAGCGGGGGAAAACGGGTGAAAAAGAAAAAAAAGGAGAGTTTGTGTGTCGAGTGTCGGGCGTCGACGTTTTTTTTTCTTGTTTTCACTTTTTTCACCTCGCCTTCGACAGGCGGAGGTGAGGCGTTTTGTTCTTCATCTTGTTCTTGTGTGTTTTATTTTTTGCACGCAGTTTTTTTTGAGAGAACGCTGGGGGCGAGGGGAGTGTTTTCCGTTGTGCTTTTGGCGTGGAGAGGAGAGAGACAGAGTGTGGAGAAACAAAAAGGTCCAGGTTGAGAAGGAAAAAAAAAAACCTTTTTTTTTTCCCTCCCTCTCTCGTTCACTCTGCCCTTCCTCTCCGAAGCCCAATCTCCTCCTCTCCCCGCGGCGCCCTCCTCCCTCGAAACAGAATGCGTTCCGCCGTCGCTCTCGGGCGCGCTGCCGTCGCGATGCCGTCGTGCTCGCGTCGCGCGTCCTCCGCGCCCGCCCCGGCCCGCCGCGTCGTCGCCGTCAAGGTGAATTTCGAGCTGGAACTTCTCTCTCGCCCTCTCTTTCGAGACGCTGGAGAGAAGAGGCAGAGATCATGCCTTTCCCTGCGCTTGCGGCGTCGCCGCCACGCCGGGCCTCTCCACAAGCCGAGCCCACCAGCGCACGATCACATCGAAGTCTCTACTTTGGGGGGGCAGCCTCGCCAGAGGAGCGATCGGGGCTCCCCGCGCGGGGGGCTTTGCTCCCTTGGCTCGCTTCCCTCGACGCCCCCCTCTCGGTCGACCGACGCTCACGACCACGAAAAAAAAAACGCTTTCTCACCTCCTTCCCAACTTCACCCAGGCCGGCGGCATGGAGCAGGTCGGCTCGGCGTACGCCGCCGCGCTCATCGAGACCGCCCAGGCCAAGGGCTCGCTCGACGCCGTCCACGCCGACGTCGACACCCTGCAGGTAAGGAAGAATTGATGGAAAACCTTTGCCTCTCCTTTCGCCGCCGCCGCCGCCGCCTCGGCCTCTCGAGTCGCTGACCACCGCAAAAAAAAAGGAAATGCTCCTTCGTGCCTTCTTTGCCCTTTCTCCTGCTTTCCTCCTGGTGCATTGGGGACCGCGACGGTCGCGCTCATGCACCCGAGATGACAGATTTGAAAAGCAAGAGAGGAGGCGTGTGCAGCGCGACGAGAATTCGCCGATGGAGAGGGGGAAAGGCGGCAGCTTGGCGCAGGGAGGTCGAGCCGAGCAAGCGGCAAGCAAGCATCGACGAGAGCTGTTCTTCGCTATCGGCTCACCTGCTCCGCTCTGCTGGCCTGGACTCTCGCCCTCCTCGTGGAGCACGCTGAGAGGCTCGCACACGCACTGCAGGCGTCAATTGAGAAGCGTCGCCTTGAAAAGCGTCGAGGTCGACCGCGAGAAAGATCGCTCTCGCGCGAAAGAAGAGGCGAAAGACGGCGGCTCTCTCTCGACCTCCACAGAGACCGCGTTATCTCTATTTCCCCCCTCGCTCGCCCTTTTCCCTCGGTCGTGCTGCCCGCGCCTCGTCTGCGGAAAGAAAGCAAGCCGATGCGTTCGCAGCAACGGCACGCCGAGGGAGAGAAGAGTCCGGGGCGCGTCCTCCTTCCTCTTGCCCTCTTTCTTCTCGACCTCCCTCTTCTTCTTCTTCTTCTTCTTCTCGCTCACTTCCTCTCCCTCTTCTCGCGCGCTCTCTCTCCTCCACCCCTCTCCCACACATGCACGCAAACACCCCCGCCCCCCTCCGACCCTCCCCCAGACCCTCTTCCGCGACTCCCCGGACGTCAAGGAGTTCCTCACCAACCCCTGCGTCTCAGGCCCCAAGAAGAAGGAGCTCCTCAAGCGCCTCGGCGCCGAGGCCGGCCTCGACCCTTCGACGCTCAACTTCCTGGGCCTGCTCGTCGACAACGACCGCCTCGTCGCCGCCGACGAGGTCTTTGTCGCGTTCGAGAAGCTCTACTGCGGCCTGACCGACACGCAGGTCGCCGTGGTGCGGTCGGCCATCAAGCTCGAGCAGGAGCAGCAGTTCCTGATCGCGAAGAAGCTGCAGGAGCTGACCGGCTCGAAGAACATCAAGCTCAAGCCCGAGGTCGACGCGTCGCTGATCGCCGGCTTCGTGGTCGAGTACGGGTCGTCGCAGGTGGACCTCTCCGTCAAGGGCCAGCTGGACAAGATCACGACGGAGCTGACGACGGCGCAGGTTTAGATACGTGGGCGAGAGGGAGAGAGAGAGAGAGAGACTTTGAGCGAGAGAGAAAAAAAACCAAAAATTTTACCCCGAAAAAACATTTTGAGACGTGAAAAACGGTAGCGGCGCAGCAGACGAAAAGGGGGAGGAGAGAGGAGAACAAAAACAAACATTTTTTCACGACCACCCCCTTGTTGAATGTGTTACCAACTTTTCTTTCACCTTGTTTCAATCAGAAGAGGGAGAGAGAATTGGTTGCGGGGCGGGGGTTCTCTCAAAAAAGAAGAAAAAAAGAGAGGGCGGAACGCGGGAGAGGAGGCCTTGTCATTCTCGTTGTTTTTCTCTTTCTCTCTCTTCGCCTTCGTGCGAGCCCTCTCCGTCTCTCCGTCTCGGCCTCGTCATCGTGTGTGGTCTTCGTTGTTATTCTTTCTTTTTTTATTCATTTGTCACAGGAAAGAATTCACTCGAAGGGGATGGAAACGGGGAAAGAATGAAATTCAAAAAAACTCTCTTTTTGTTTCTCTCTCTCTCTCTCTCTCTCTCTCTCTCTCTCTCTCTCTCTCTCTCTCTCGTTCCTTTCTTTCCTTTTGTTTTCGTCGCTCGCCGTGGCCCCGAGGACTTTCTCAATCTCTCTCTCTCGCGCTCTCTCAAAAGAGTCTTTCTCTCCACGCCTCCAATCTCCCCCTCTCTCAAAACGAAACACACCAATAAAAAAGATCCCCCGAAAAGGTTCAAGAAAAAAGTTCATGAAGGAGCCCCGAGGTACGCCGCGAGCCTCAACAGATCCGAAAACACCCCCCCCGCGGTCACCTCCGCCCCGGCCCCCGGCCCCCGCACGATCAGAGGCTGTGCCCTGTACCTCGCCGTCGTGAACGCGATGATGTTGTCTGCGCCCGCCAGCGCCGCGAAGGGGTGCGACAGCGGGTACCGCCGCAGCTCGACCGACCCAGCGCCGTTCTCGACGTCGACGACGCCGACGTATCGCAGGACCTCCCCGGCCTCGGCGGCCTCGGCCAGCATCGCGCCCACGCCGCCGTCGTCGAGCTTCAGCCCCGCCATGAAGTCGTCAACGGTCCCCCGCGAGAGGGCGGCAGGGACGAGCGACGCGACGGGGACGTCGAGGAGCTCGATTTCCATCCCGGCCTCGCGCGAGAGGATGGTGACTTTCCTGTTCGATTTTTTTTTTTTTTTTTTTTTTGAAAAGAGTTTTTCCACGTTTCGAGGGGGAGAGGCGAGGGAAAGAGGGTGAGCGATTCGCCTGCTGGTTTGGAAGTGTCTCTTCCCCCTTCCTTCGGGCCCCTCGAGAAGCAGAAGAAAGAGCGGAAGCGGAGAAAACTCACATCCCGTCGCCGCGCGACCTCCCGACCTCGAAAGAAAAAAAACTCGCAGATTCTCCTCCTTTCTTCAAAAGCGTCCGTACCTCGCGACATCAGTCCCGGAGAGATCGTCCCTCGGGTCCGGCTCCGTGTACCCGAGAGCCTTCGCCTCGGCCACCACCTCTGCGAAGCTGCGACCGGGCGACAGCGAGTTGAAGATGTAGGAGAGCGTGCCGCTGAAGACGCCCTCGACTCTCAGGACGCGGTCGCCCGTGTCGCGGAGGTGCTTGAGCGTCGCGATGACGGGCAGGCCGGCGCCGACGGTGGCCTGGTGTGTTTGGGATTTTGGTGCGTGCGCGCGTGCGTGTGGGGGTGGGGTGGGGGAGGGGTCTCCCTCGTCATTGCAGGGGGTCAGCTCGAGCTTCTTCATGGAAAAAGAAGGGCGTAGAAAGAGAGAGAGGAATCCGAAGAGAGATAGTAAAAAGGAGGAGGAAGAGGGGGAGGGATGATGGAAGACGAAAGAAAAGATAAAAAAAGCCTCAGTGGTTTGAGTGCTACGGTTTTCTTTCGCCATCACGCTTAGAAAAGCGCTCGGACAAACTGTGAAAATAAAGTGAAAGAAAGTTTCTTCGTCCCCGGCTTTTATTTGTTTCTTTTTTCGATCTTGATCTTGGCGGTGGGGGAGAGAGAGAGAGAGAGAGGAAGGAAAAACCGAAAAGAGAGAGGGAAAGAACGAAAACGTAAAAAGAAAGTTCAAAAACTTTACCTCGTAGAGGTAATGGATGTAGCTCTCGCGCTGGAACTGTCTCAGGGCCGAGTACTGCTCGAGTGGCCCGCTGTTGAGCTTCTTGTTCGGCGTTATGACGTGGATTCCGGCCTGTTAGTTTTTTAGAGAGGGTTGATTGAGAGAAAGAGTTTGAGAGGGAGAGAAAAAGTGAGTTTTTTTTCTTTTTCGCACTGTCCTTGTTCTTCTTCTTTCTCGCTCTCCCTCTCTCTCTCTCTCCCCCCCCCTCTCTCCCTCGCTCTCTCTCTCTCTCACCTTCATCCACTCCAAATAGTGCGCCGGAGGGCTCGCCGACGCCGTCGCGTCGACGATGACGCAGTTGGGAACGTAGTTGCTCGCCAGGTGCCTTCCCAGCAGCGTCAGGTCTGCGGGGACCGAGGCCTCGGGCCTCGCCAGCAGGGCCGCCCAGTCCGCGCCGGGGTCGAGGCCCGTGTCGCTGAGCGCCATGCGAGTGCTCGACGCGACGCCCAGGACCCTGACGTCGATGTCGAACTCCTCCCTGAGCGCGGCGGCCTGCTCCGCGAGCTGCGCCAGAAAGGTCCTGCCGATCAGCCCAGGCCCCACGACGGCGACGGCCAGCGGCAGCGTCGCGAGGTAGAAGCGGCCGTGCACGGCGCGCAGGGCGCGCACGGAGTCCTTCTGGTCGACGAGGACCGTGATGTTGTACTCGGAGCAGCCCTGCGCGATCGACCGGATGTTGACGTTTGCCTTGGCCAGCGCGGAGAACATCGTCGCCGCGACGCCCTTGCGCTCGCACATGCCGCGGCCCACCGCGGCGAGCACGGCGCAGTCCCTGATCACCTCGACGGCCGAGATGCGCCCCGCGGCGATCGTGTCGGCGAAGCGCGCCCTCAGCGCGCCCACCGCCCTGTCGGCCTCGTCGCCCTTGACCGCGAAGCAGATGGAGTGCTCGGAGGAGGCCTGGGAGATCATCACGACGTTGCAGGCGGCGTCTCGCACGGTGGTGAAGATGGCGGAGGCCACTCCGGGGACGCCGACCTAAGGTTTGGGAGGGGGGAGCGGGGGAGAGAGAGAAAAGGGAGAGAGAAAGAAAAAGAGGTTAGTTTTTTCTTTTTCTTTTTTGCCGTCGTCATCTTCGTTGTCGTCGCCGACGTCGACGTCTCTCTCTTGAGGTCGCAGGGAGCAAGAAGAAAGAAAGAAAGAAAAAATAAGGGAGATAAAAAACCTCCTCTCGTACCATCCCGGTCCCCTCGACGTTGATCAGCGCGACGTCGTCGATCGTCGCAAACCCTTTCACCATCCCGTCGCCTCCCGCGGCGGTCGAGCGCTTCTTCCCCTTCTTGTTCCCGCCGGCGGCGGCCTTTTTGGCCGCGGCAGCAGCAGCAGAGGCAGCGGCGGAAGCGGAAGCGTCCCCTCCTCCTCCTCCTCCGGCGGCCCCGAGATCCAGCGGGTCGGCGCGGATCACGGTCCCGGGAGCGCTCAGGTCGAAGAAATTGCGGATCGAAACGGGGATCCCGTCGCGCATCGCCGGCTGCGTCGTCCTCGGGTGCAGCACCGAGGCGCCGAAGTATGCCAGCTCCCACGCCTCGGCGTACGACAGCGACTCGAGACAGACCGCCTCGGCGACCTTGCGCGGGTCGGCGCTGAAGACGCCGTCGACGTCGGTCCAGATGACGATCGACGAGGCCTTGAGCAGCGCGCCGACGATGGTCGCGGAGTAGTCGGAGCCGTTGCGGCGCAGCGTCGTCGGCTGGCCGTCGGCGGTGCGCGCGACAAAGCCCGTGACGACGACGAGGCGCGGCAGCCGGGACCGGGGCTGGGACTGGCCTTCGCCCGAGCCCGCCCCCTGCCGCCTCGCCGCCGCCTCCTTGGCGCCCCAGGCGTCCAGCGCGGCCTCCGAGGGCCCGTACTCGACGTCGACGCTCGTGCCGTCCGGGGTGGGCGTGACCACGAGCACCTCCCTCGCGTCGAGCACGCCCGCGTCGGCGCCGCAGCGGGCGCGCAGCGCGGCGGCGAGCAGCCGCGCGGACCAGAGCTCGCCGTGGCCGACGACGTAGTCCGCAAAGGCGCTCCCCGAGGTCGACGGGCCGGAGCCTCCGGCGATCGAGATGGCCTGCAGCACCGCGCGGAGATCCTCGATGTCGGCGTCGACCGACGCCACAAACGCGTCGCGCTCCGCCCGGCCGCTGCTCCCTCCCTCGCTCCCGAGCAGCAGCTCATCGGCGGTCTCGGCGTGCTTGGCCCTGAGCGCGGCCAGGTCATCGGAGAAGCCTCTCGCGTCGCGGGAGGCGGCCTTGGCGACCACGGCCAGCAGCAGGTCGGTGACCTTGACGGGCGACGACGGGTGCGCGCCCATCGCGCTGACGACGACGGCGGCCGACGCCGCGGGGCCCTGGTCCTTCTCTCTCCGGGCGAGCTGCGAGACCATAAGCTCGGCGGCGGAGGCGATGCGGTCCGCGGAGGAGACGCACGTGCCACCGAACTTGTGGACCTGTTTTTGAGGAGGGGAAGAGGGGTTGTTGGTTGGGGAGTTGAGATGGGGGGATGGGGGGGGGGGGTTGGGGTTGGGGTCATCGAGGATGGAGGGTGAGGAAAAGGGTTCGGCCGGATCGAGTCCGCATTCGTCGCCCCCTCGAATCGTGACTCGTTCTATTCCCAAAATGCATTCGAGAGCATCCGCAGGGACAGGTAGGGATCTAAACACATCCAGCGTTTGAAAAAAAGGGGGGAAACACTCACCTCCCAGTGCCCGCCGCGAGGGAAGGCGCCGGCGGTGGCGGCGCCAGCGACGCTCGCCTCTGCGGCGGCCGTCGCATTGGCGACGACCGTGGAGACTCCTTTGCTCGCTTTCGACGCGAAAGCGGAAGCGGCTTGCGCTTCCCTGGCGGCGGGAGAGCCTCCTCCTCGAGAGGAGATGCTCGACGGCATCGCCAGGGCGCGAGGAGCGAGAGCGGAGCGCCTCGGGGCGCGAGGGAGCGGAGTCGAGGCCGATGCCGACGGAGACAACGACGACGAAGATGAGGCGAGGCCGCCGCAGGAAGCAGCAGCAGCAGCGCGGGCCGCCATTGTTTTTCTTTTGACGCTCTCGCTTCCTGAGCAGTAAGAGGACGGAGCATCTGCACGCACGAGCGAGAGGGGCCCTATCTCTGCGGCCTCCCTGTTTTTGAAAGAAGGTTTGGGAAAGAGTTGGAGGAGTCTTGGCTAGGTTTTGAAGCCGACGTTCCCGAAGAGTGCAGAAAATTTTTGCCCTCCGTTCAACTCAGACTTTTCTTTCTTCTTTCGCTCGCTCTCTCGCTCGACGAAGAAAGTAAAAAAGAAAAAGATCCGCCTGTTTTAAAAACAGGCTCCCTTTCTTTCTTTCCCTTGACGCACAGCAGAGATGGCTCCTCCGCCTGCTGCTGCCGCAGAAGCGGTGAGTGTTGCCGACGAAGAAGAGGAGGACGGAAGAGGAAAAGAGGCTGAAGATTGCCAGCCGTCGATCGATAGGACGTCGCCGACGACGCTGCTCTTCTCTCTCTTTTCGCCACCGCCGTTTCTTCCCCATTTGAAAGTCTTTAGCGTCGACATACACCTTTTGTGGATGCGTACGATCACGTTCTATCCCTGGCTATCCAAAGTTGACTCAAATCGCAATGCCTTCGCCTCGAAAAAAACGGCGACGTTGCATGCTCTCACCCATTTGATCGATGGCAAAACAAAACCTTTGTCAAAAACAAAAATCAGGCTCCTGTCGGCGCCGCCTCCACGGCCCGCCGCGACCTCCTGCTCTCGATCCAGGAGAAGTCGCAGGCCCGCTGGGAGGCCGAGAAGGTCTTCGAGTCCGACGCTCCTGGCGAAGGTAAGGAGAAGATAGATTACGAGAGGGAGAGCTCCATTGACGGCGGCCCTTGATTTCGTCCTCTCTCTCTCTCTCATTCTTCTTCTTCTTCTTCTTCTTCTTCTTCTTCTTCTTCTTCTTCTTCTTCTTCTTCTTCTTCTTCGACCTCAGCCTCTTCTCCCTCTCTCCCTCTCTCTCTCTCTCCGTCCATCCCTACCTCAAACCGCAGGCGAGCCCAGGCCCCCCAAGTTCTTCGGCACCTTCCCCTACCCGTACATGAACGGCCTCCTCCACCTGGGCCACGCCTTTTCCCTGTCGAAGCTCGAGTTCGCCGCGGCGCACCGCAGGCTCTGTGGGGACAGGGTGCTGTTCCCGCAGGCGTTCCACTGCACCGGCATGCCGATCAAGGCCTGCGCGGACAGGCTCGCACAGGAGATGGAGGACTTTGGGTGCCCCCCCGTGTTCCCCGGGGAGGAGGAGGAATCCGAGGAGAGCGTCGCTGCGGCCGCGGCCGCCGACGCCGCCGCGGCCTCTGCCGCCGCCGAGAAGGACCCCTCCAAGTTCTCGGGCAAGAAGTCGAAGGCGGCCGCCAAGAAGGGCGCGGGAGCGACGCAGTGGGAGATCATGAAGCTGTCGGGAATCGCCGAGGAGGACATCCCCGCCTTCAGGGACCCGGCGCACTGGCTGCAGTTCTTCCCCCCCCTGGCGAAGAGGGACATCACGGCGATGGGCTGCGGCGTCGACTGGCGGCGCAGCTTCATCACGACGGACGCGAATCCTTTCTACGACTCTTTCGTGCGCTGGTGAGTGGAGGTTTTTTTTTTTGACGTTTGTCTTCTCTGTTTCTTTTTGAAGCGAGAGAGAGAGAGTGAGCGAGAGAGTGGGAGAGAGGGAGAGAGAGCAGTGAAGGCCTCAGAACGATAGAGAGACAAAGGAAGGGAAAAAACTTAAAACCTCTTTCTCTTTTCTCTTCCTCGAATGCTTCTCCCACAATCGAACAGGCAATTCAACTGCCTACGGAAAGCCGGCAAGGTCGTCAAGGTGAGTTTTGTTTTCATTTCTTACAGAGAGAGAAGGAGAGAGAGAGAGAGAGAGAGAGAGAGAGAGAGAGAGAGAGAGAGAGAGAGAGAGAGAGAGAGAGAGAGAGAGAGAGAGAAGAGAAAGAGAGA
>Ga0114918_10006085_pt1 | contig 10244 bp, 8 predicted proteins | sample LantaG_FD_87015 | JGI IMG/M metagenome (GOLD analysis project Ga0114918, IMG submission 87015) | Deep subsurface microbial communities from Baltic Sea to uncover new lineages of life (NeLLi) - Landsort_02402 metaG | ecosystem: Environmental > Aquatic > Marine > Oceanic > Sediment | place: Baltic...
GTAGTATCATGTCCTTGACACAAGTGATCCTTAGTGCTATAAATTATAGAGTGGATAGGAGTTTGAAGCCAGAAATACCATTAGGATGAACCTAATCTTAAGGTAATCTTTCGCTTTGTCTTTGTTTGATAGTTCTATTGTTTCAGCTTTGCAGAAGCGTCTTACTCCCCATGTGGTTCTAGTACCGGCTGAACCAGTATTCGCCACGCAGTCAAAGAGAATCCAATCGCCAGAGGAAACAAATTATTGTTTGCATTTTACCTGACATGCAGCGGTTACAGGAAACGGCAAGATAGTGAGACCATTACGGGAGAGCAGATGTGAAATGCCCGCCACAGAAAGAGTGAAGAAGGAAGGCTCTGCTCACCTTATAGCTGGATTTCTAAACACATGGCGGCTTCTCGGCCGCAGGGGGATCGTCTGGGTTGCAATTGGCATGTTGTCTTCGCTTGTTCTGGCCGGTACCGAATACGTTATTGCAATTCTACTGATAGTGTTCCTTTTCATACTTAATTTGGTTGACCCTTCCCAAATTCCTGCATGGCTCCCTTTGAGTATTTGGACTTTATCTCCCACAATGATTCTGATTATCCTTGTGCTCGTTGGAATCCTAAGGGCAGTTAGCCAATTGGTTTCCCGACAGACTGGTCATGTAGTACTGGAATTCATCCAGGCACGTCTCAAGATGATCCAGGGCTACCGAATGCTAATGGCGGAGAAACAGCAGAGTGTCTCCCTCAGCCAGCTTAATCTGCACATGGGAGAATATTTTCCCAAAGCATCTGATTATGTCTATCACTCTGTCCAACTCATATCCACAGTAACCCAAATAGTAGCTCTGGCTCTGGCGATGCTCTACCTTGCCTGGCCAGAGACTATTGTAGGAATTGTGTGTTTAAGCTTTGCCGGCCTGGCTATATTCAAATTGAACAAACTTCTAACTCGTATATCGGCAAAAATCCCGAAGTTGAGGGCCCGGTTCGAGCGTACACTGGTTCGTATTTGTAGGAATTGGCTTTTGATAAAAATTCTGCACGTAGGAGCGAGAGAGTACCGAGTCTACCTGGACTCTGTTCTCGCCTACTTCAAGTTCGGAAAGAAGGCATTTCTCTACAGAAACATTTCCAGCATACTTCCCGCTTTTTTGGGAATTCTCGCAATTGGTGTCATACTTCTTACCAGCGTCAGATACTTCGATACTCTTCCTCTTGTACTGGTCGGGCTTGTTTACCTTTTTGTCAGATTTACTCAAGCCGTAGTCGTGGTCACGGGTCACATTGGAGTATTAAACCATTTTCATACGCAGTTCTCACAGTCGGTGGAACTATTCTTCTCACTGTCACCAAATGAACGCACAGCTGCGCTCAGATCTGAGCAAGCCATTACAGTATTTGGGCGAGAAAGAAACTTGGAACATCCCTCACCCACTAGAATACCTCGTGAACTTCGGTACCACAAAGCTAAGGCTACCAGTCCTCCGGAAATTACCGCTTGCAAGGTGACTTTTTCATGGCCCGAAACCAACCACCCAGTTATTAAAGACTTATCAATGACAATACCAGCTGGCTCACAATTTGGCATTGTTGGCCCGAACGGTAGTGGCAAAACAACTTTACTCAACATTATTCTTGGCGTTCTAAAGCCTTACGCGGGTTATGTTCTCATTGACGGAGTCAGGTGTGAAAAATTCGTTAGAGAATCGAGATCCATTGGGTACGTAGGAGAATATCCCCATTTGTTTCATGGCTCTATCCGCGATAACCTAGTCTATGGGATGTCAGAAGAAGTTCCCGAAAAAGATATCTGGAATGCTCTGGAAATGGTGCGAATGGATGAAACAATCAGAAAAGCCACTGGCGGTCTGGAGTACATGATTGGCGAAGAGGGAGAGGGGGTTTCAGCGGGACAGAAGCAGCGACTGTCCCTTGCCAGAGCTTTTCTCAGGAAGCCACTACTCCTGGTGTTAGATGAGGCTTCTGCCAATCTGGACAGAGATGCTGAAGGCGAAATTGCTGACATTCTTAAGAAATTGATAGGTAGATGTACTGTGATTATTGCTTCTCACAGGCTGGGAATCCTCAAGAACGTCGAGCATGTTCTCGATCTAGGAGCCCGGTTTAATGAGAAATGATGTCAACCGAAAAAGGAACGCAAGTAGAATACATCATTCAATAAAAGGCGTAAAGTACATCTCCCTTTATGGAGCCCTAGGTTACTTTACTGCGGCAAAACGGTATATGCTGGGACTTAGAAACGCAGGAGTTCCTTTTACTTGGACCCCGATGATTCCGGGACGCTCCTGGGGCATCAGCCTGGAGCCGTTTGCTGGCGAATCGATAGGAGATCAGGAACTTGACCCATTCTGCAATAGAAGAATTGAATATGATACAGTGATTATTCACACTTCTCCGGATTTATACCCTTTTTGGATTCAAAGGGAGCCGCATAAGAGAATAATCGGCTATACTGTGTGGGAAACAGATAGACTGCCGAATCGCTGGTTACCACACTTGAATGCAGTTTAGCGGGTACTGGTTCCTTCTCGTTGGAACAAGAGTGCATTCGAAAGAAGCGGTGTTCGAACTCCCATTACTGTTGTTCCTCATATTCTGGGCGAGGACAAAGCACCAAATAAGGATTCAATGTGGAATGTAGACCCAGAAGATTACGTTTTCTACACAATTGAAAACTGGACCGCGGGGAAAGCCATTTGGAATACCGTACGCTGCTACCTCGATACTTTTACAGCACATGATAACACTCTACTCATCATCAAAACATCGGAAGCATTCTACCACGAATCGGTTCTCACAAAACTGGGAACCCTTAAGAAGGTTTACAGATACGTTCGAAGACTTTTGGGAGTTCCTCCTCACTTGAGCATAAGACCCGGAGCAGCAAGTTTTGCAAAGGCCATTCAGAAGCGCTATCGATGTCCGGCCAGAATCAGAGTGGTTGCCGGCAAAATAAGTGAAGAAAATATCCATGGTTTGCACCATATAGCTGACTGTTACGTTTCTCTGTGTCGAGCAGAAGGATGGGGTCTGTCTCCGTTTGAGGCAGCTCTGCACGGTAAACCAATTATCATGACCGGTTTTGGCGGTCAGCTAGACTTTTTGCACAAAGACTTTTCCTTTCTGGTGGACCACCGAATGATCCCGGTGCGGAATGATGAAGATAAAAAGAGTTTCACACCAAACCAGCAGTGGGCCGAACCCGACCTATCGCATGCCTCGAGACTGATGAGAGAGGTTTTTGAGAATAAAGAGGCAGCTCAGGCCAGAGGAAGAAAGTTAAGGAATTACGTTCAGGAACATTTTCAGGAGCCAGTTGTTATGAAAACCCTAATTCGGATTCTTAAGCAAAAATGAGCTTGTCAAGACTGCCTATATTGTTTGCTTTGCGCATTTGATTCATTGAATCGAGATTAGGGGATGAGCTAGTATTTCGTTGAGCCATAGAGCATAAGATGTGTCAATAAGACTTTCATTCAGACATATAAGTAGTAATGTAATGTATGAAAACAGCGTAGACTCTGCCATTAAAGGAATAAAGTATATCGCATTTTATGAAGCTTCTGGCTATGGTACGGCCGCCCGACGCTATATGAGGGGCGTGAAGAACATGGGAATCCCTTTCACCTGGACTCCGATGATAAAAGGAGGAGCCTGGGGAATGGGATACCAGCCGTTTCTGGGGACAAAAATTGGGAAAACCGAACTTGCTCCGTTCTGCAACAGCAAGATGGAATATGACACTGTGATCGTCCATACCGTACCGGAATACTATCCCATCTGGTCCGAGAAAGAGGCTGGCAAGAGAATTATTGGTATGACCGTGTGGGAAACGGATAGAATTCCCGAGCACTGGCTCGAGCCATTACATAAGGTGCATCGGTTACTCGTTCCTACTGAATGGAATAAAAAGATATTTCGGGAGTGCGGAATTACTACATCAATCGACGTCGTTCCTCATATTTTTGAGGATGCAACACCAGGGAGTCCCGAAAAGACGTGGGAAACAGAATCAAATGAGTACGTTTTCTATACTATAGGTACGTGGACAGCTCGAAAAGATATCTGGAACACAATTCGAAGTTATTTGGATGCGTTTACCGCCCATGACCGCACAGTATTGATTATTAAAACCACACCTAGAGATTTCACCAAAAGAAGTCTTCTGGGACGATTCAAAGAAACGAAAACTACCGCTCAAAAAATAGTCAACCGTTATCCCAATCCTGCCAAAATCAGGTTAGTTACTGAGGAGTTGGACGAAGAAGAAATATTACAGCTTCACTCCAGAGGAGATTGCTATGTCTCACTATGTCGATCTGAGGGTTGGGGTCTAGGGGCATTCGATGCAGCGGGATTTGGAAAACCCGTAATAATAACCGGTTTTGGCGGGCAGACTGAGTACCTGCCTAGAGATTTGGCCTACTTTGTAGATTATGAAATTGTACCTGTGTTGGACCGGATGGCGAAAAAGTCCTATTCCAACAACCAGAACTGGGCCGAGCCCAGTATCTTACACGCCTCCGAACTAATGAGATACGTCTTTGAGCACCAGACAGAAGCCGGGACTAAGGGAATAAGACTCAGAAAGCATATACGGAAGAATTTTAATGAGCTTGTTATTACCAAAAGATTAATATCTGCTATTGAAGGTGGGTAGAAAAATGACAGATTCTATCCCAAACCAATTCCACTTTGTTTTCGGATTGAGAAAACAAAAAAGGCCTTTCCACTTGTGTTACTATTTGTGCATAGAATCCTGTTACCAGGTTAACCGCCCGGATAAAATATACTTCTACTACCACCACCAACCGTATGGGAAGTACTGGGAACTTGCCAAGAAACGAATTATTCCCGAAAAGGTCGGCCTGAACCGCTTCGTCTCTCTATATAAGTACGGCTTCAAAAAAAGACATTGCAGGAAGTATCGATATGCTCACCATTCTGACTTCATCAGGCTGGAAAAATTGATTGAACGCGGAGGAGTCTACGCAGATATAGACACCATCTTTGTAAAAAGAATTCCGACAATACTATTCTCCATGCCTTTTGTCCTGGGAAGAGAGGATAATGTTTATTGCTTCAGGACGAAACAATCCAGACCTTCCTTGTGTAATGCTTTTATAATGTCTGAGAAGGGGTCGGAGTTTGCACGTATCTGGTTGGAGCGCATGAAGAGGGAGTTCGACGGTTCCTGGAGTGAACACAGCACTTTCCTTCCCCAGACACTCAGCGAACTCTTCCCAACGTTAATTCATGTCGAGTCAAGCCTCAGCTTTTACAAACATATGTGGATCAAGGAAGGGATTCGAACGTTATTAGAGGAATGCGATAAAGACTATGAAGGCGTGTTCAGTATGCATCTGTGGAGTCACCTCTGGTGGTCAAAGAAAAGGCAAGATTTTTCCAATTTTTGTGAAGAAAAACTCACCGAGGAATACATTCGAGAAATTGACACAACGTACAACTTGGTGGCACGGAGGTTCTTACCGTGACCAAGCCGAATCTTCTCTATATTACACCGGTGGCCCCCAGTCCTACAGGGGGAGGGCTGGCAATGCGGGCCTATCATAATCTCCTTGCTCTAGCTGGTAAATTCTCCATATATCTCTTGATAGTGCCGCCAGGCTTGAAGAATCCTATCTTGCATACTTGTCTTTCTCAATTGTGTCACCGGATGACCTGTATACGTGTTGGGCCCTTTCACGATTTTCCTGCGTTAGTGAGATTAATAGCCACCAAGATGTGGGCAAAACTTGTTCCACTGGGGCTGACAAATCCTCCAGAGCTAAGATTCGTGTCACCAAGAAGGATAAAAGCCGTGGCGCAGGTATACCGTGGAATAGACTTTAAGGTGATTCATGTGCATCGACTTTACATGCTGCCATATGCAAACCTATTCATGAACCAAGCGTTTTCGGGTATTTCCCAGCTTGACCTGGATGAAATTGAATCATTAACCAGACGTAGTCTGAGTCAACTATACCTGGTAAACGAGAATAAAAGAATGGCTCATCAATTGAGTTACGAGGCCAACTTATATGAGAAGATGGAAAGAGATTCTTTGCCTAGTTTCGATCGGGTCTTTGTCTGCTCCAACTTGGATCGCGCCGCAATTAGCGCTCAATACGGCTGCGACCAAGTCGAAGTTGTTCCCAATGTTTATCAGGTACCCCGAATTACTCAGCAAAAGCCTGTGCTGCCGCCCTTTACCTTTCTGTTTGTTGGTTATTTCGGCTATTATCCAAATCTGGACGGACTTATCTTTCTTTGTGAGCAAATATTACCAATGATACGGCAGAACGCAAATACTGCATTTCTGATAAAGGTAGTAGGCCGCGGAATTCCCAAAAAATTGGCTGAAAGGTTCTCAACGCTCTCAGAGATAGAGTTCATCGGATCAGTCAGGAGCGTTACTTCCTTTTACCTTGCTTCCCACGCAGCATTGGTTCCAATAAGAGCCGGGGGTGGAACTCGAATCAAAGTGTTGGAAGCATTTGCCTATCGAATACCTGTAGTCTCTACTCCTAAAGGCGTCGAAGGTCTAGCCGTACTTCACCAAAAACAGGTGTTGGTTGGCAGTACGGCTGAGTTATTCGCTCTGCAATGCTGTCGGCTTATGACGAATTCGGAGTTGGGAGAAGAAATTTCTGAAAGTGCTTTTTCACTTCTGAATAAGGACTATATTCTCGACGTTGCAAAACAAGTGGTCTGCCAAAAATGAAAATATAGAAAACGGTTCGATAGTTTTCATGGAAACAGTTAGGAGTCAAAAAAGTGTCAAGGGGAAGAGCAAAAAACATACTGGCAGTCTCTAGTGGTGGAGGACACTGGGTAGAGCTGACGCGCCTTAGGCCAGCTTTTGAGGGACATCGTATGAGCTATGTAACGGTAAGTGAAATGTACCGTGCCGATGTAGCAGATGAGCAGTTCTATGTGGTCAATGACGCAACGCGTTGGAATTACCTGAGGTTATTAAAACTAATCTTGAGGCTCGCTGTGATTCTACTACGGGAACGGCCTGATGTGGTAATCTCCACCGGAGCAGCTCCCGGCTATCTGGCAATCAGACTGGCTAAACTACTAACCAGAGCACGCACCATATGGCTGGATTCCATCGCCGAAACCGGTGGCTTATCGCTCTCAGGAATTAAGGTTCGTCGTTACGCTGATCTCTGGTTAACTCAGTGGCCCGAACTGGCTCAACCCGATGGTCCAAACTATAAGGGAAATGTGCTATGATATTTGTAAGCGTGGGTACACAGAGGCCTTTTGACCGAATGGTAAGGACGGTAGACTATTGGGCATCAGAGCACCGCTGCTCCGATGTTTATGCCCAGATTGGCTCCACGACATGGCAACCATCACACATCCGGTGGACAAAGTTCCTTTCTCCCGGTGAATTTCGCCGCACAGTACAGGCAGCGACTGTTATCGTTGCTCATGCTGGGAGTGGCACCATTCTTACGGCAATGGAGATGGGTAAACCCATCCTGGTTATGCCTCGGCGTGCGCATCTTCGAGAAACCCGCAGTAACCATCAAATGGACACCTGCCAGAAATTCCGCCAAATGGGTGCCGTTGAAGTAGCTATCGATGAATCTGAATTAGCAAGAAAACTTGACCGTTTGCATACGCTTGCCAGTCGGGTCACTATTGGGCCGTATGCTTCTCAACAACTGACCCAGACTATCCGCTATTTTATTGCTCTCGACAAACCGTGCCCAAAAACACCGAAACTTCAGAGCGACTCGAGGAGTGCTACCCTGATATCCAGAAAAACTGGCCAAATACGCAAGGACAATGACATCACTTACTCTAGTTCGAGAGCAGCCACCAGTCAAGCGATACATCGTACCAGTGATGGTATTGTTTGCTACGCTGGCGTAGACTGGTGGTATCACAGTCAAGGTCATAATGACTTCCAGATTATGTTACGTTTGGCTAAAAAAGTCCCTGTTCTCTGGATAAACAGCATAGGAATGCGGTTACCTGCGCATAGAAGAAATACGGAGCTTATCTACCGCCGGTATCTCAGGAAGCTGCGAAGTATGGCTAAAGTAATCCGTCGAGAACCTCCTGGTATCTGGGTTTACAGTCCCCTTTTTCTCCCGCGTTATACAACTAACTGGCTCAAGCTTAATGGAAGAATACTTGCCAGCCAGACAACCCTGCTCCTAGGACTGCTTGGCATTCGCAAACCGAGCCTCTGGATAACTCTTCCTACGGCTGCTCCGGCAGTGCAATATGGCAAATGGACCACAGTAGTATTTAACCGTTGCGATAAATTTTCGGCATTTTCTGAAGCTGACGAAGAAGTAATTAAGAATATGGAGCAGTGTTTACTGGAATTATCCGACCATGTTCTGTACGTCAGCCATGAGCTAATGCAAGAGGAGAAAGGTCAGGTCAAACGAGCCACCTATCTCGGTCACGGAGTGGATTTTAATCATTTTGACTCAGCTCGCACACTTATGCACCAGATACCCCAAGTATTGCAGAATCTTTCATGACCTATCGTCGGCTTCTACGGTACGCTACATAGCTTGATGATAGACCTTGAATTGATGATTAAGGTAGCACGACATATAGGAAACGGAACCCTCCTGGTGATTGGCACGAAAGACATGGATATTACACCCCTGCTGAGAGAGAAGAATGTTGTGTACCTGGGGCCGGTTCCCTACCGTGACCTTCCTGCTTATGCCAACCAATTCGACGTCGGCATAATGCCCTGGCTACAGAATACCTGGACTAGGAACTGTAATCCGGTAAAACTCAAGGAGTATCTGGCAGTGGGATTTCCAGTCGTTACAATGCGCTTTCCAGAATTGAGGCCTTTCGAACACCTGGTGTATCCGGCAAGTACCCATGGAGAGTTTCTGGCTTCATTAGACCTGGCTCTGGCGGAGCGCAACACTGAAGCAAGAATAAGACGTCGTACCGCTGTAGCTGACAGTAGTTGGGATGAAGTGGCCCGCAAGGCGGGAATGATTCTCGGTGTGTGGTAAACCTGAAATGAATGGATGGATATAGGACTACATATAGATGCTTAAACCAGAGAGAAGACTGAGCTGTGTGTACGAGAAGCGGATGGTTGTCTCTCAAAAGGATTATTCACTTTATTCTTGATGTTCTTCTAAATACCATATCAACAAAAGTGACCTCGAGTAGGGGCCCGTCTCTACTGATGTCCAAGATGTCGCACAAACGAAATTGGGGTCTTGCTCAAATTTATAAATATTATAAAATAATGTAAGTTTCTGAAACTTGCTCAAGTTTGTGGCAACTTTTTTGCTCTTTCCCTTGTCAGATGCTAATTTGAGCAAATTTCCTATCCTCTTTAAAAAATTTCTATTTGAGAACAAAATCTAAAAATAGAGCTAATTTTTCAGAGCTCTCCGTTAAATGACTTGACACGTGCTGTGGGCACCCCATTCAAAGATCGATAGAATTACTAGGTCCTGAGAGGAGGTGAAGGAGGATAGGACTTCCCAGTAGTCATCCAAGTTTGCATCAAGGAGGCCATGAATATGAAGAAATACGGCGTACTCATCGTAAGCATCCTGTTCCTGATCGCATTCGTCAGCGCATCCTTCGCCGCTCAGGTGCAGGAGGAGATGGAACAGACCTTTCCTCTGGTAGAAGAAGGCTCTGTTTCTGTGGAGAACGTGGCAGGTGAGATTCTCATCCATGCCTGGGATGAGGATGAGGTGAAGATGGTCGCCACCAAACGGGTGCGTGCGTTCACCAAGAAGAGAGCACAGGAACTTCTCGAGGTAATCGAGATCAACATCACTGCCAATGAGGATCAAATAGACATCGATACCGAGTTCCCTTGGTGGAACCAGCTTGATCCTACCTCTTCGGTAAGGGTGGACTACGAGCTCTGGGTTCCTCCCTCCGCCCAGGTGAGTGCTCAATCAGTGAGTGGGAGCATTCAGGTAGTGGAACGGGAGAACGATGTGTGGGCAAAGACGACTAGTGGAACTCTCGAAATAGAAGGCATTGTAGGAAATGTAGAAGCCAAGACCACCAGTGGTGCGATCGAGGTGAGAGATGTAGAAGGTGAGAGCATAGTTGCGGACTCAACGAGCGGGAAAGTCACTCTGGACAAAGTTGAGGGAATCATCGAAGCCCATAGCGTAAGTGGCCGGGTGAATATCGAAGACTCGAAGGGAGCAGCGAAGTCTGTCCGCACTACCAGTGGTGGTATCTGGGTAGAACTCA
>Ga0114918_10006086_pt1 | contig 10244 bp, 11 predicted proteins | sample LantaG_FD_87015 | JGI IMG/M metagenome (GOLD analysis project Ga0114918, IMG submission 87015) | Deep subsurface microbial communities from Baltic Sea to uncover new lineages of life (NeLLi) - Landsort_02402 metaG | ecosystem: Environmental > Aquatic > Marine > Oceanic > Sediment | place...
CGCCCCTTCAGCGCTTTGCCGAGCACCATCTCGCTCTCGGAGCTGCAGTAGCCGACGGCAGAGTCGAAGTAGTTCACGCCGAGGTCTATGGCGCGGTGGAGCGCCTGAACCGCGAGCTCCTGGTCAACATGTCCGTCAACCATCTTGAACCTCATCGTGCCGAACCCGAGGGCCGACACTCTCAGGCCCGTCCTTCCCAAGACGCGATACTGCATCAATACCTCCAAGTCAACGAAGTGGGGTATGTCAAGATTTCCCTGCCGACAGGGGAAGCCCTGCGGTCGAAGAGCGCCCCAATGTGAGGCGGGGGCACAATCGGAAGGCAGTCCCCGGGGCGGATCCCCGCAAGGGCTGAGCGGCGACTGATGGGAAAGCAGTCTGCAAGGCAGGGGGGTTGCTGTCGCCACCACCGTTTGCCCACTGCCTGCTGATAGACCGGCGCGCCGCGAGCAGGTGGGAGAGGTAAGGCTGCGACGATGGCGAAGCGCGCGGCGCGGTTCTTGCGCAAGCGGATACTTCCCTGGCTATGACCGAACGAACTGAACCCAACCTAACCAGCTCTCTGAGTCTGCGTGCAGTGGCAGTCGGTGTCGCGGCGGCAGTGCTCGTGGCATTTGTCACGGCCTGGGCGGAGCTGGTCGTGCAGCGTATTGCGATCGGGATACTCCAGTTTCCGCCGGTGGCATTCGGCCTGTTTGTGCTGCTGATCCTGGCGAATCGACTGGTGCGTCTGGTCCGGCCGCGATGGGCGCTTCGGCCGGCGGAGCTGGCGGTCGTCTATGTGATGATGCTGGTGAGCGCGATGACCTCCTCGCGAGGAGCGCCGCCGCGCCTGATCGGCCTGCTGACGAGCATCAACTACTACGCCAATCCCGCCAACAACTGGGAGGAGGTGTTCTTCTCCCATGTGCCGGGGCATCTCGTGCCCTGGAACCCGGACGGGGGCGCGCGCCAGCCGCTCGTGCTGGCTCTCTTCGAGGGGTTGCACTACGGAGAGCCGATTCCGTGGGGCCCGTGGCTGGGGCCCCTGGCCCTCTGGTGCGTCGTGGTGCTGCTGATGTTCGGCGCCTTCGTCTGTCTGGCGACCGTGCTCCGGGCGCAGTGGTCGGACAATGAGCGACTGGGCTTCCCGCTCGCCCAACTCCCCATCGAGATGCTGCGCGCGGAGGCGGGCGGGCCGTTCTACCGCAACAAGCTGCTCTATCTGGGCGCGGCGCTGCCGGTCGTCATCCACCTGGTCAACCTGGCGCACAACGTAAACCCGGACATGCCCCAGATCAGACTGATGTGGGATCTGCGCGAGTGGCTGCTGAGAGAGCCGCCGTGGAATGCGCTGAGCACCACCCGCGTCTACGTTCCCTTCTCCGCCATCGGCTTCTTCTTCATGCTGCCCAAGGAGCTGCTCTTCAGCTTCTGGTTCTTCTACCTGGTGGCTGCGAAGGGGCACGAGGTGGTGTTCGTACACCTCGGGATGACCCTCGAGCGACCGGGACACGCGGATACGAGCCTCTACCTGGCCAGCGCCGAAGCGGGCGGGTTCTTCGTGCTGGCCGGATACTACCTCTACCTCGCGCGGCCGCTGATCATCTCCGCCGTCCGTCGCGGAGGCGGGCGCGAGGAGATGATGGGATACCGGACCGCGTTGATCGGGCTCGGAGTCTTCCTGATCGCGGCAGCGCTCTGGTACGTCCTCGCCGGGCTCTCGCTGTGGCTAGCCCTCATGGAGCTGATAGTCTACGTGCTGGTGATCTCGGTGGTTATGACGCGGGCTACGGCGGAGGGTGGACTGCTCATGACGGAGATCATCTTCAGCCCGCTCGACGTCTACGGTATGTTCGGTCGGCGGCAACTGCTCGGCGCGAGGAACCTCACCTCCATCGTGTTCGCCACCAATCCGTTCGCGGGCGATATGCGGGGCCTCACGCTGCAGGGCATGATGGACGGTCAGAAGATCGGCGATGCCGCCGGACTGCGCCGTCGGTCGCTCCAGGCGGCGCTCTGGATTGGCATCGTGGTCTCGCTCCTCGCCGGTTTCGCGATCCAGCTATGGCTCACGTACCGGAAGGGCGCTCTGTTGCTCAATCTGCACTACACGGAATGGTTTGCGAATCTGTTCTTCCAGGAGCACGCGGCCTTCCTGAGCGGGGAAGAGCGGTTCAATGCGGGCGCACCGATCTGCTTCGTGCTGGGGGCTGCGTTCGTGATCTTCCTCGCCGCGATGCGTCTGCACTTCTGGTGGTGGCCGTTCCATCCGCTCGGATTCGTCATGTGCGGGTCTTGGTCGCTCGTGGTCTACTGGTTTGCCATCTTCGTCGCTTGGGTCGTCAAGTCGCTCGTCGTTCACTACGGCGGCCTGTCGGGCTACGCCCGGGCGCGGCCGTTCTTCCTGGGGTTGATCCTCGGCGAGATGAGCATCGCGGTCGTGCTCACGCTGCTCGACGCCGTCTGGCACATCCCCGCGCCGTACATCCCGTTCGACTGATCCCGATCGGGCACTCCAGGAGTCACGGCCTGCGTACCGACGCTCTGATGGCGTCAACCCGAAAGCGGAGGCGGGGCCGGATGGATGTTCCGGGCGCGGGCCTCGGGACTACCTCTGAGCGGCCGGCCCGAACAGCGAGGGGGCAGCGAGTGGCTCGCCGCCCCCTGGACTCGTGCGCCATGTTGGGGCAACGCTACTTGACGTCGGCGGTCCCGCCGGCATCCTCGAGCCTCTTCTTGGCGGCCTCGGCGTCTTGCTTGGATGCAGCCTCGATCACGGTCTTGGGCGCACCCTCGACGAGCTCCTTGGCCTCCTTGAGTCCGAGGCTTGTGAGCTCTCGCACCGCCTTGATGACCTGGATCTTCTTCTCTCCGAAGCCGGTGAGGACGACGTCGAACTGCGTCTGCTCTTCCTCTGCGGCCTCTCCAGCCTCGGGCCCCGCGGCCGTGACCGGCGCGGCCATCGCCATCGGCGTGACGCCGAACTCGTCCTGGATCATCTTGACGAGCTCATTGAGGTCGCGCACGCTCTTCTCCTTGATCGCCTCAAGGATCTCCTCATTGGTCAGAGTTGCCATCGTTCTCCTCCAGAATTGCTATGCAACCAGTTGCGGCGGTCTCACGTACCGGCCGTCGCTCCGGCTTCTCCTTCGCGCTGCCTGGCGAGAGCTTCGAGCGTCAGCACCAGGTCGCGCGGCACGGCCTGAAGCACCCCGACCAGCTGGGTAAGAGGGCCGGAGAGACCGAAGAGCAGTTGTGCCAACAACATCTGACGGGGCGGGAGCGAAGCGAGTTCGCCCACCTGCTCGCCGTCAAGCAGCTCCTCTTCCACCCAGCCGCCCCTGAACTCGAGCTGCGGGTGGGTGCGCGCGAAGGCCTGCATCTCCTTCAGTACTGCATCCGCGTCGCCGGGGACGAAGGTGACCGCCACCGGGCCCTCCATGTGCTCGGCAAGGCCGGCGCTTTCTCCGTCGCCCAGGGCACGCCGGAAGAGGGACTTCTTCACGACCCGAAGCTCCCCGCCCGCGGCAGTGACCGCTCGGCGGAGCTGGATCATCCCCTTGACGTCAAGACCGCGGTAGCCGGACACGATCAAGTGCCGGCATTCCTCCAGCAGTCCCTGGAAATGGGCGACCACTTCCTCCTTCTGCGCCTTACGCACAACTCACCTCCCTTATAGACTCTAACAAAACCCCGCATTCCGCCGTTTGCGGCGGAGCTCACTGCTGCGCAGCCATCGGCCGAAGGAGTTCTGTTAGAGATTCTTAGAACGACGAACTTCCCCCGCCGAAGCGGGGGAAGCTGTATAGCACGGCCAGTGGCCGGTAGCTTACTTCTCCCTACCTCGGCAGGCGTCCGCACCGAGCGGACCTTAGGCTGTTGCACCTGCTGTCTACGGCAGTCTGCGTCGCTCGGACGAGACCCTACAGCGACTCGCCCAGCGCCTGCGCCGCGGCCGGGTCTATGGATATCCCCGGGCCCATAGTGGAACTCACGGTGATGCCGCGGAGGTACTGCCCCTTCGCCGCGGCCGGTCGGGCCCGCATGATCCCGGCCATCAACACTGCCAAGTTCTCCTGTAGCTGTTCCAGCTCGAAGGAGCCGCGACCTATCGGAGCCTGCACCACGCCCGCCCGGTCCATCCGGAATTGCACTCGGCCGCCTTTGAGGTCGCGGACGATCGCGCCGATGTCCTCCCCGACCGTTCCAGCCTTCGGGTTGGGCATGCGCGGGCCCAGTCGCTTGCCGAGGCGGCCGACGATGCGCATCATGTCTCGGGATGCGACCAACACGTCGAAGTCTTTCCAGCCGCCTTCGATCTTGGCCACGATGTCCTCGGCGCCGACCACATCGGCGCCCGCGGCCTCGGCCTGCTGGGCGGCCTCGCCCTTGGCGAAGGCGACGACCCGGGGTGACTTGCCCGTCCCGTGGGGGAGACTGACTGTGCCGCGGACCATCTGCTCGCCAGCGCGCGCGTCTACGCCCAGCCGGATAGCGATCTCGACTGTCTCGTCGAACTTCGCGGTGGCGGTCTCCTTGACGAGCCGCAGGGCCTCCTCCGGCGAGTAGAGCTGCTCTCGCTCCAGAGTGGCGACCGCCGCCTCGTATCGCTTGCCGTGCTTCGCCATTGCGCTATCCTTCCGCCACTTCGATGCCCATGCTGCGGGCGGTGCCTTCGATGATCTTCATGGCCGCTTCGACGTCGTTTGCGTTGAGGTCGCGCATCTTCACTTCGGCGATCTCGCGCAGCTGCTCAGGCGTGACCTTGCCCACAGTCTCGCGGCCTGCCGTACCCGCTCCCTTCTCGAGACCCGCCGCCTTCCGGAGCAACTGCGAGGCCGGGGGCGTCTTCAGGTCAAAGGTGAAGGAACGGTCCACGTAAATCGTCACTTCGACCGGCACGATGGATCCGACCTGAGAAGCGGTGGCCGCATTGTAGGCCTTGATGAGCTCCATCAGGTTGATGCCGTGGGGAGCCAAGGACGGACCCACCGGCGGCCCGGTGGTGGCCTTGCCGGCCTCGATCTGTAGTCTGACGACTGCTCGCACCTTCTTCGCCATCGCTTCCCGCTCTCTCGGTCAGTCCAGCTTCTCGACGTCTGCGAAATCCACTTCGACCGGCGTCTCCCGCCCGAAGATGGAGACGAGCACCCGGAGCTTTTCGCGCTTGAGGTCCACTTCCACGATCTTGCCGTGGATGCCGTCGAACGGCTCGGAGCTGATCCGCACGGTCTCCCCCACTCCCCAGGCAGCGCGGAGAGGCGGCGCCTCTTCGCTCATGGTCGTCAGGAGCCGATCGACTTCCTCCGGCTGAAGCGCGACGGGCTGCCGGTCGGGGCCCACGAATCCGGTCACCCCGGTTGTGTCTCTCACCAGGTGTCGGGTCTCGTCGTCGAGTTCCATCTCGACGATGACATATCCGGGGAATATCTTGTGCTTGCTCACCTGGCGGCGCCCGCGGCGCGTGCCCCGCAGCTCCTCCTCAGTCGGTACGAGGATGCGGCCGACCCGATCGTTCAGCCCCGTCGAGGCTGCGCGTCGTTCGATGCTGACCTTGACCTTGTCTTCGTGGCCCGTGAAAGTGTGGACCACGTACCATTGCTTCGCCATGACTTCTTCCAGCTGCGCGCCGACTATCTCAGCAAACGGAGGAAAAGCACACGGAGTATGTTGTCCCACAGGAAGACGAACGCGCCCACTATCACGACGACGGCGACGACGAGCCCCGTCATCTTCGCCACGTCTTCCTGTGTGGGCCAGTTCACCTTCTGGAGCTCGAGCCAGGCGTCCCGGAAGAAGCCTTTGATCGCCGCCAACCGACCGCCCTTGCTCGCGCCGGATCCTCGTTCTTGTGCGACCGCTCTCACGCTGTCAATCCTCGATGCGACTCTTCTTGGCTTCGCCCTCTGAGCGACTCGTTCGCCGCCTGAGGTCTGCACCCTACGGACGCCCGTGGCAGGCCCGGCGGGATTCGAACCCACACCCTCCGGTTTTGGAGACCGGCGCTCTACCAGTTAGAGCTACGGGCCTGCGTCGGTGCTCGCTCTAACGGCCGGCCCGGGCGGTAAGCCCCGTTTCGCGGTGCTCGGTATGCTTCCGACAGGTCGGACAGTACTTGCGGAGCTTCATCCGGTCCGGATCATTGCGCTTGTTCTTATAGCTCGTATAGTTCCGGTTGCGGCACTCAGTGCACGCCCACCAGAATCCTCGATCATGCATCCGGCCCTGCCGTGCCACTGAGCGTACTCCCTTCTACCCCCCGGCGCCGGTCCCAAGAGGCCAAGACAAAGAGAGCCGGCGGCCTGACGTCAGATCCCGCTCGGCTCAGACATCCACTACGATGCTAGGGTAATCTAGCACATCCCGGTTCGCCCGTCAAGGGCGCGCGACCCGAGGCCCCGTCCAGCAGGCACAGGGGCGGTGCCGGTGCCGGTGCCGCCGGCCCGCGGACGTTAGTCGCCCAGCCACCCCGCGATCTTCTCTCTCATCTGAGCGACGGAGAATGGCTTCCGTACCTGGTCGCTGGCTCCCGCCGAAAGGCAGGCGTTGAGCACCGAGTCTACGGCCTGGCCACTGACGATCACGACCGTGGTGCGTGAGTCTTTGCACAGCTCCTGGCACACGAGTACACCTGACTTGCTCGATCCCGGGAGGACGATGTCCAGCAGCACCAGATCGGGCCGCGTGCGACGCGCGATGTCGATCGCTGCGTCACCGTCGGCGGCTTCGGAAATCACGCAGGGGATGGATAGACCCTCGATCGTAGCCCTGAGGAGTGCCCGCGTGGCGGCCTCGTCGTCCACGATGAGAACGTTCTTGGCCTTCCCCGTCCCAGTCTCGCCCTCGACTGCGCCGCTATCTGCCATACGCTCCCTCCCAGAGCGGCCGCGTCCGTCGGTCGTCAAGCGGGGCGGCGATGTGTGTGTCGCCCGGCGGGAGCCGCCCAGTCTCACGTATTATAGCACCATTCCCTGCGCCTCGCCGCGGCCACACGAGGCCGATGGGATGATTCGCCCCGGCTGCGGGCCGCCTCCCTGGCGGGTCAGTGAATGAGGGCCACGGCGATGAGCAGCCCGATGAGCAGCCCGATGAGCAGTCCGACGAGCAGTCCGCCGATCAGTGCCCCACATCCAGCACCTGCCGGCGGGCGACGGTAGATCTGCGAGAGCGGGGCGACGGGCTGGTAGGGAGGACGCTCCCCGCCGAGCCCGCGCAGGCGAGCAGAGAGCGCGTCGACGCGATCGTCGTCCTCGAGGTAGTGGTCGAGAAAGGCGAGGATGCCGCCGGCGGCGCGAAGCATCTGCTCGCTCTCCGCGCCGCCCTTCGCGGCTTCTTCCAGGAGCCGCTCCACCCCGGGCAGGGCTTGCTCTGTCAGCGTGCTGGCTCGGCTCTGCTGGATCTGCTGCAGCCCGGTCGCGAAGCGGTCACTGGTTGCCTCCGGGCGCAGCCACAGTGCGTCCTTGAGTTTCCGCTCGGCGAGGTCCAGGGAGTGCAGCTTCTCGAGCACGTTCGAAGCCCGGGCGGCGCGGCGGAGCTCGGTCACCGCGATCTGAACTGTCTTGCGGTACATCCGGGCCTCGGCCCAGCGACGAAGCACGGCTGTCCTCCCCCGTGGAGGTGGTTCGGCTCGACCCGATCCTCCCCTGCCTGCCCGGCGAACTAGACGGGGCACAGCAAGCGACCGCTGTGCCCCAAGCGCTGGCGCGCGCGGAGCAGGTTCTCCGCTCAGGCGCTACGCGATGACCTTGGCGACGACGCCGGCGCCGACGGTCCTGCCGCCCTCCCGGATGGCGAAGCGCAAGCCTTCTTCCATCGCGATCGGTTGGATCAGGTCTATCTGCATCGTCACGTTGTCCCCGGGCATCACCATCTCCCGGCCTTCGGGCAGCTCGATCATCCCCGTCACGTCCGTCGTCCGGAAGTAGAACTGCGGCCGGTAGCCCGTGAAGAATGCTTTGTGCCGGCCACCTTCCGCCTGGCTCAGGATGTACACCTCGCTCTCGAACTTCGTGTGCGGCGTGATCGAGCCAGGCTTCGCCAGCACTTGCCCTCGCTCTACTTCCTTCCGCTCCACCCCTCGCAGCAGCACCCCGATGTTGTCCCCTGCCTGTCCCTGGTCCAGCAGCTTCCGGAACATCTCTACCCCCGTCGCCACGGTCTTTCTCGTCTCCGGATGCAGCCCCACCAGCTCCACCTCGTCCGATACCTTCACGATCCCCCGCTCCACTCTCCCCGTCACCACCGTCCCCCGTCCCGTGATCGTGAATACGTCTTCGATCGCCATCAGGAACGGCTGGTCGATCGCTCGCTCCGGCGTCGGAATGTAGGAGTCGATCGCATCCAGCAGCTTCCAGATCGATCCGCACCACTCGCACTCCCGCTTCGCACACCCGCACTGCAGTGCCTTCGTCGCACTCCCCGACACCACCGGGATGTCGTCCCCCGGAAATTCGTACTTGCTCAGCAGATCCCGCACCTCGATCTCCACCAGCTCCAGCAGCTCGGGATCGTCCAGCATGTCCACCTTGTTCAGAAACACCACGATCGACGGCACGTTCACCTGGCGCGCCAGCAGGATGTGCTCCCGGGTCTGGGGCATCGGCCCGTCCGCCGCCGACACCACCAGCACCGCTCCGTCCATCTGCGCCGCACCCGTGATCATGTTCTTGATGTAGTCCGCATGCCCCGGGCAGTCCACGTGCGCATAGTGGCGCTTCTCCGTCTCGTACTCCGCATGGAAGATCTGGATCGTCAGCCCCCGCTCCTTCTCTTCCGGCGCCGAGTCGATCTGCTCGTAGGCCAGCTCCTTCGCCATGCCCACCTGCGCCAATACGTGTGTTATCGCCGAGGTCAGCGTCGTCTTTCCGTGGTCGACGTGCCCGATCGTTCCTACGTTTACGTGCGGCTTCGTTCGCTCAAACTTCGCCTTGCCCATCGTCCGTAACCCCCTGTTTCGGGCCATCTCCGGTGTGCCCTGACAGTCGGGATACTTCCCGTTCGCGCCAAGCATCCCACGCCGCATTATACCGAGGGGGCACCGCGTGTCAAGGCGCCACGAGCCCCAACGACGCCGCGTGTCGCCCGCGGACCGCAGTGGGGGCGCGCGACCGGACCCGCGGCGCCCACCTGTCCGAGCGGATGCGTGCCTGGATGTACGCTGGGCCCCGGAAGTGTTCGAATCTGGAACAGAACCCCCAATGCCCAAGCTTGACCGAGGGCCGAGGCGAGTCTAGTCTACTCTCTGGTGCCCACGGACCCGGCGCCAATCCCCCTTGTCGCGACCGCTGTGCGCGTTCTCGCTCGGCGCGCGTGGGCGGGGAGGAAGCAGCAGAACTGGAGGGGGGAAGCTGCCTCGAACCCGAGCAGCAGGCAGCGCCGGGAGACAGGCGCTCCAGAGAAGATGACAGACCGCAAGCCTCAGAAGCGCAGGATTGCTCGCCGGTCGAACGCGAGCAGCGAACCCCGGCGGGAGCCGCGGGTCTCGCCAACGCCGTATCTGGCCGAGCTCCGCAGGCGCGCCGCAGCGCGCCTGCGGGAGCTGTCCCTCGCGCTGGAGACACTGCGACAGGAGTACGAAGCGGCGGCCGCTGAATGCCAGCGACTCCAGGCCCCGTGTCCTGCCGACACGCCAGGCGCGAGCGTGGTGGCGCGCGACGCTCCCGGTGACGAGCCGGAAGCTTCCACTCGTCCTGTGGAGCCGGACGAACTCGAGCATCTCGTCTCCCGCGTCGAATCGCTGGCGGAGAAGCTGAGCCAGGCAGAGGAAGCCCTGGCGTCGGAACGGGAACAGCGGCGAGAAGTGGAGCAGACGGCGGAGGAGCTGGGGCGGAGATTCACCGCGTCAGAAGAGAGGTTGGTGGAGGAGCAGGCCCGCGTGACCGCGCTGACGGAGCGGACGCGGGAGCTGGAGACCCGCCTCGAGAGCGTGCAGAGCCGAGCCGCCGACCGTCACGAGGGGTCGATGGAGGTAGCTCGGGACCGTCTGTCCGGCCTGGAGGCCGATCTGAATAGCACGCGGGCCGTCAATGCCCGGCTGCGAGCCGAGATGACGCAACTCCTGACCTTCCTGGACGAGCTGAACGGGATCCTCGCAGCGGCGGGCTAGCACCATTGCCTTTGTTGAGCCGGAGGCATCGCCGGCGCGCTAGCACCGTTGCCTTTGTTGAGCCGGAGGCATGTGCGGCGCACGCGTCGCGTCAACTCCTCCCGGCCTCCAGGGGCTGAGGAGGAGCGTGCAAGCACTTCCCGACAGGAAAGCCCCG
>Ga0114918_10006088_pt1 | contig 10241 bp, 20 predicted proteins | sample LantaG_FD_87015 | JGI IMG/M metagenome (GOLD analysis project Ga0114918, IMG submission 87015) | Deep subsurface microbial communities from Baltic Sea to uncover new lineages of life (NeLLi) - Landsort_02402 metaG | ecosystem: Environmental > Aquatic > Marine > Oceanic > Sediment | place...
ATGACACTTAAGATGGATGGTGAAAATAGCACAATGATGAGACATTGGTATTTTGCCAGATCACTAGATAGCGCACATCATCCCTCCCGTAACTGGATTAAAGGGTTGTGGGGAACAATTAAATATAAGATACCAGAAGAGTGGAGAATATGTGGAGAGAATATGTATGCTAGGCACTCCATAGCTTATGATAACTTAGAGAGTTATTTTTATATATTTTCAATTTGGGATGAAGATAATTGTAGTCTGCATTGGGATTCTATTTCTGAGATAATTAAGGATTATGAATTATTTACACATACTGGTATGGAAAAAATACCAATGGTTCCTGTTTTATGGAGGGGAATATATGATGAAGAGGCTATAAGAGCCGTTCCTCTTGATCTTGAAAAAGATGAAGGTTATGTTATCCGAACAGTAGAAGAATTTCACTATAATGATTTTAAAACTCATGTAGCTAAATTTGTTAGGAAGGGGCATGTTGCCGAAAATGACGGGCATTGGATGTCCAAAAAGGTCATTAAAAATGAATTGAAGAAATGAAAGGTGAGAAAAAACGACTAAGAGAGAAGTTTCGAATGGCTGTGTTTTTACGTGATAAATTTACATGTCAAGGGTGTGGGTTAGAATTTAACTTAAAGACTAAAGATGAAATAGATGCGCATCATATTACAGATCGTAGCAAGATGCCAAATGGTGGATATGCACTTGAAAATGGAATAACTCTATGTAATAATGATAGAGAATTTATTTCATCGCAAAATAATATTAAAGGACATTTTCCATCTTGTCATAAAAAAGCTGAATTTTTCAACATAACTAAAGGTAAAGAACATGTGACAGGATTTCATCCTGATGATCTGTATAAGAAAATCAATTCAAGTTATGAATTAGCATATAAAAAAAGTTTAGAATTATAAAATATTATATTTTAATTTGAAATTAATTTCGAATTTACTATATTTGCTAATAATTATATAAAATAAAACAAGCATGGCAAGAACTGCAAGAGATGAAAAGCTTTACAATGTTGTAATTGAAATTTATAAAAAAATGTATTCTGAAACCACACCTCCAGCAGATTGGGATGAAATGGTGAAAAGTGGAGAAGTTATAAGACAGGGATTTTTTAATAATTATGTTTTAGACCAAGCAAGAAGTAATGAAATTATTGATCAGACAATAAAGAAATATAAGTGGATTAAAAAACATGAAGCTAAAAAAATAGAGACCACTGTTCATTTTGGGTGTTCTCCAAGATTTACTCCTATAGAAAAAGATAATAATGAATAATAAATTTACAGTTCGATATTTCGATAAGCTAGATGAAGTTCAAAAGGTAGTTTCCCAAGCGAAACGTTATATTGTAGATAATTGGGAAAAAATTGAAGATTGGAGCCAATTAAGAATTAGCGTAAGAAATAATAGTGAATATAGCCCCAATAATAAAAAAGGTGAACATTATAGACCTGATGATCTCTCTTTTGGAGGAGTAAAAATGCCTTCCAACCCTGTTAATACACTTACAGTTGTTTTTGATGATTCAGATGGTGATATGTCGGTTACGATCAATGGAAAAGAATGGTGGTTTATAGATGATGAAAGTATTTGTACAATTGCTGGTTATATAGAGAAAAGTATATCAAAAGAGCCTGTTTATGGCCAAGTGGAGGGGCCTATAATGGAATTCCCAACACCAAAAAAGCCACATTTAACGTGTTCTTACTGTAAAGAATATACTCATGATATGATGAGAAGTGGAATGGAACCCCTTTATTCAGACAACTGCCGTCATCCAGATTTAGAACTTAATGTAGCACTTTCTGGAGGTTTTACAAGTGGAAATTTACCGAGAGATATATATGGAACATTAGTGACTCCTGATTGGTGTCCGTACTTAACTAAAAAACAAATAAAAGAATGAAAGAAAATTGGAATTATTTAGATGTGTCAGAAAAATTTCTGGAACAAATTTATACTAAGGAAGATATTAAAGAAGGCGTAGCTTTCATTGCTGATAAACTAAGAGAATTTTATGTTGCAAAAAAATATGCTACAATTATTAATATCTTGAGATCAGCTGATGTTAGCAAATTAGAAATTCCTTTTTTATTAGGTCTAATAACTTTCTCAAATCCAATCCTCCCTCTTGAAAGAATTATTCCAAAGTATTGTGAAGACCTTCCTAAGATTAATAAAGAAAGACAAAATTTGCTTAATACATGTAAGGTGTTTTATGAAGATCAACCTGAGAAGAAAAATTGTTTTGAAAGAGAAAAAATACCTTCATATAAACAAACTTTAAAGTATTATAAATATATAGAAATGTAATTATGGACAAATCACCTAATCAAGCATATTGGGACCTATTTGGGGCACTACTTGGAAAGCAAATAAATGATGAAATCGAAGATTTCAATATAACTAAATTTGAAAAGAAAATTGTGGGCCAAGATGATGATGGTACAGAAGTTTATAATATTGAAGCTGAGTGTCAAATAATTCCTAAAAAAGTTATTCATAGGATTGAAATTAATATGACAATATTCCCAACTGGTACTTCATTTAAGGAGTAAAGAAACCTTTTGTCTTTAAATTTCGTATATAAAAATAAACTTTAATATGACACAAGACGAAATTAGATATTTAAATATGGATGCTGACCATCTTGGCGGATGGTGCTGGAATTCTCCATTTAAGAGCCTGGGCAATGTTATCCATTGGATAAAAGTTTATTCAACACTTCATATAGCAGAGTCTATCACAGTTGGAAGCGACAGTGTTAATCTTTATGGCGAGAAGATCGCCGACATCGAATGGGATGAAGAGCTTAAGATGCCAATTTTTAAGTGGACACTTGATTTTCTTGAAGATCATGAATGGGTTGCTAATCAACAAGATTTATATCTTAGAATGGCTAAGGTGGATCATTCAGAGCTGTCTGAAGAGTTTAGAGAAAGGTGGGCTATGTATGATGTCCTCAGGGAGGTTAGAGAGGCCAAAAAAATATGAATGTAAAAGACCGAATAACACCAGAAAATATATCTCACCTTCAACCAGGTGAGATTTTTTGTTTCGGCTCGAATTTGTCAGGCCGCCATGGCAAAGGTGCTGCAAAACAGGCACTCACCTGGGGTGCAATTTGGGGTCAGGCAGAGGGTTTGCAGGGAAGAACCTATGGAATACCTACAAAAGATAAAAGTATTCGCAGAACTCTCACAATTGATGAAATTAAGCCATATGTAGATCGGTTCATTCAATGTGCTCATGCAAACCTTGAACTTACATTTCTTGTTACCGAAGTGGGCTGCGGTCTCGCAGGCTTGAAGCCTAAACAGGTGGCCCATCTATTTCAGGATGCTGTCCCACTTTACAACGTACATTTACCAGCCAGATTCTGGCACAAATTAGGATATTAATGAAGCATAAACAATTAGATACAGTCAATTTTGACTATGGTGGCAAGACTCATGTAGGAATGGTCGTAAAAGATAAAACCTTCAATAGTGGTTTTAAAATTATTAGTGGTAATATATCTATTGATATAGGAGTAGCAGGTAATATTAAAAAATATCCAGAACCTTATAAAAATGAAGATCGTAAAATTGATTGGAAAAAAATAAATGTTGGCGTTTTAATGAGAGATTTCCCAAATACTCGTGAAAAATATGTTCAATGGAGAAATAAACAAATCGAGGAGGAGTATTCAGGCCCCTCTCTCTCATCTTATGTCAGGTTTTTTGAGATCAATGATATTATCATAGAAATAGGAATAGATAGGACAATGGAGCCTAAATTTGCTTATGAAGTTTGGAAATATAACCCAGACGACTATAGTTATGAGTTAATTAATGAAGATGGTATATGGCTTCGTTACACAAGAACTGATGCTACAATAGACGGAGTTTTAGAAGCGTTTAAATTTATGGAAAAAAATATTGTTAAGTGAAAAAAATTAATTATCTTCGCAGTGTATTAATTTAAACACTTAAAAGATGATCAACGAATATTCAAGTCTAAAATTTAGACTATCTCAAGAATGGAGCAAACCAAAAGCAAAAAACGTTAAAAAAAGAAATAGCCCAACAGCTAGAGACTACAAAGAAATCAAAAGACTCCAGATTCAAATTAACGAACATAAAGTTGAAATGAATAAATAGTAATTATGAATGGATTTGTTGTTATATTAGTAACTTTTATTATTGTGGGTGGTTTTATTGAGATTTTCAAAATTGACGAATCCTATGATAAAAAAGATTTAGTAAATGCCTATAAAGAAGGTATGGAAATTGTCTTGGAAGCAGACACTAATATTTTTAATGCAGATTCTGCAGCTATGGCATTTGAAATTAACTTAAATGATAATTAAGATGGAAGTAGGTAAAAGATATTTAGTAAGAGAGGGAGCTTATTCAGAAAAATATTGCGTACTTTGTGAATTTCTATTATTAGAAGAAGCAAAGGCAGCATATAAAATTCATGACTTAATAAATGATGTAATTAGGTGGATAGATAAAAGCCAATTTGTAGAAGATGAATTCCCTCCCAAACCTAATCTTTATTATATAGTTGAACTTTTGAAGGATCAGACAAATGTAGAATTAAAATCAGTTACTGGTTATGGAGATATTATTTGGGATTCTGGTGCATTATGGAAATTTGCTTGTGCTGTAAAAGCTGATAAAAGAAACCCAGTTCCATGGGAAACTTTTCTTGATGAATTTATAAGTGAGAATAAAAAAAATCTTGAGGATTTCAATAATTATATTAGAGAAAAAAATGAAAAAGCAAATAGATAAGCTGACAGAAATTTTAGATCATATCATTGATGATTATGGTTTAACATATGATTATGTAATTGAAGAACTTGAAGAAACTATACATTTCGCAGTTGAGGTGTTTAATAAAGAAATTGGAAAAGAACATGGAAGTAAATGTATGCGTGTTAAAGTAGATGAAAAATGCAATGTCTTTATTGAAATTGGAGAAGATATTTGGGAACCACTTGATTATTATACTCGTGATGAAATGAATTTTTGGAAAGCATTTTTAGAATGGCCATTTTAGTTATGGAAAAACTTGTTTTAGAAGGACATATTGATGAAATTGAAGATGGTATAGCTTTTTGTATCTTAACTGTAAGAGGTGGCGATTTAATAAAATATACATCAGAAATCCCAATTGATCACTTTGATGATGAAGTCACAGTGGGATCAGTTTTTACTCTTACTGAGGGGGACACCCGACCAGTACTTGAAAAATTTAAAAAATGGACTAAAATAGACATGGAAAAAGCAAATAAGTGGGCTGAGAAGATGTTAAAAAATATAAAGTGGGAATAAATTATGGATAATAATAAACTTTTAGAAGAAAATGGATGGGAGATTCACTGTGAGTCACCTTTCGAAATTTATCACTCTGAAACAGAGAGTCACGTTAACGGACATTATGCAGTTTCTATTATTATAGATGATCTTAAGAGAGAAGAGGATTATGAAGCTATGGAGACTAGAATTGCGTCTTATCTTAGAAGTAAGTTTGATCAGAAAAATTTTAATAAAATAGTTAAAGAAAAAGCTATTAAGTACGCAGACACTCTACATCCCAATACTCCAAATAATATGGAAGATGAGCATCAATGGCATATTGTATATGATGCTTTTGAAAAAGGTGCTAAATCATTAGTAGACCCAGAAAATTATTAAATTATGATATACTACATTTATTTAAAACAAGAAGGCGAAGGTTGTGATTACACAATTGGATGCGGTAATTATTTAACATACTTTGATGCTGAAAATATTGTCGAGGCCCAAAATAAAATTGAACAACTTATAAAAGAACAATTTCCAGTTGGAAGTGATTCAACAATTGAAAGCGTTCTATTATTTACATCAGAACCCATAGAGGTAGATGTAGATTCAATTTATACAAAAGAACGAGAAAGAATTAATAAAAAAATTGAAAAAGAGACAGAAGAAAGAGAGAAAGCTCTATATGAAAAATTAAAAGGTAAATTTGAAACCAAATAGCCATTTTTATCGTACATAAAGTTATGGATAAAGATAAATTCAAAGAAGATTTTAAACCTTTTAGTCTTAAAAAGAAAATTGCTAAACAAGTTGATGAGCTAAATAAAATTGACCCCTTAGCAATAGCCGAGAAGATTACTGGTGAAAAAAATCACAAAGACACAGGCGGTATAGGTTTCATGCTTCAAATAGAAAAGTCCAAGAAGATGAGAAATTTAATGAACATGACAGATGATACCCATCTTCTAAATACCTTATCAGACTATACTAGAAAAATTGAAGAATTTGGATTTATCAAAGTTTATGAAAAGAAATATTTCTCGAAGGATAGTTATTCAAAAAAGAAAAGACAAGAACAACACTTCATATATTTTCACTATAAATTTTCAATCCTTTTAAATTTTTACACATATAATAAGACTTCTGTAAGTGGTGGTAGTTTTTATTACAATTGGAGTCCAAATGATATTAAAACTAGATTTAATCATACCGCTAGTGGACATATGCTCGAAGGTCAATATGATAAAGATTTTGAGCCTGTAGAAGTTCCTTCTAATATTGGGCCAGAGTATAGGTGGGATTTTGAAAAAGATAAATGGTCAGCCTTCCGTGAAAAAAATGATATGTGGTGGGAAATGTATTGGAAGTGGCTTAATGATAATGAATATAGATGGGTGTGGAGTGGCAACCATGATTGTAGACAAGCTATTAAACATAATATTACATCATTAGCAGATAATGGTATATTCCTAAAGAAGTGGAAAGAAAATCCAATAATTTCACTGTGTCATAGTGGTGATTGGGATAGAGTAAGAGGTAATTACTCAGAAAATCAAATAAATAAACTTACAGAAAAAAGAATGAAAATGTTACCTCAAGATGTGCAAGATGCCATAGGAGAATATAAATATAAATAATGATAGAACAATTATATATTTCAAAATCCTTTTGTTGTTTAGGTAAAAACACCCCTACATGTTATGGGTGTTCTTATTGTAGGCTTGCATCAAATGACCTGGAGTTTGAATATTCTGTTCTTCCTACAGATATTAATAAAGAACTTGATAAAGTTCCAGTAGCTGTAAATCTATTCTACGGAGACCCCTTACTACACCATCAAGTTGATAAAACCATAGCACATTTAGAAAAGTTAGCAGAGGCTAAACACAAGGGTCCAGTTTTGATTATTACTAAAGGGGACTTGATGACTTTTGATATGCCTGCTGATCTAGATTTAGATTTACACTTTGCATTTTCAACATTTGGAATATATCATAATTATGATAAGATTTCACATGATAGAATGATAAGGAATTTAAGAACATTCCATGATAAGGGGTTTGATAATCGTTATAGATTTTCTATTGAGTTCAGACCAGTTTGTTATGGCATAAATGATTCTAGAGATATTATAGAGGGAGTCTTTAAGATTGCTGATAAATATGGAGCACCTATTGGTTACTCTGGACTGCAGGGCACTCCAGAAACTGTCGAGTATTGGAATACGTATGGAATAAATTTGATTCCATATCCTGGCTATAAATTTGGCCATAAGAAAAGTATTTCAGAAAAAGTTCAAAGTATTTTTAGCGAAATGTCTGATAAGTATAATGTCCCTATTTTTAAGAAAACATCTTGTCTGATCTCCCATGTTCATAATTTAGATAGAGATTACAATGCTCATTATTATAGACCCACAGAGATGGGTTGCAAGAGTTGCACAATGCACGATAAGTGCATGAAGTTCAAAAGTGAGCTAAGCCTAGACAAAGAAAAAATAAAACATCTTGTACCATTTGATTTTGAGATCATATATAAGAAAAATCATGTGTGTATATTGAAGCAAAAAAACATATGTGAGTTCCCTACAGCTGATTGTTCAAATATAGAGGGGAATATTATAAAGATAGATGAAAAGATTACTACAGCTGATGTTAGAGTGATTAAATGGCTTACTGGTTATACAGTAGATGCTGATTTTTATGAAAGTAGTTTATTAAGTAATTGTTGGAAAGATGGAAAATAAAACATTTAAGGAATTTTTAATCTCTGTTGAATTTGGTTTCCTTGCGGTTGCATTGATATTTGTGATTGTTACCTTGGCTATACCAATGGAGAGCAATATATTTTTAAATGAAGAACTAAAGGGAATAAATGCCCATAGAATATATCGGTGGATTTATTCTGCTTTTATGTGCTTAAATTTTTTGCTTGTATGTTTTGTACCATCTGTTCGAAAAATTGAGAGCACGGGAGACCTTATAGGAGTTATATTTCTAATAGCTATGGGTCCATTTACAATAATGGCAGTAGCGTATCGGTTGTTATGGAAACGTTATTATAAAAATAAAAATAAAAAAGATGAAAAATAAATTTTACAATAAATATTACATAGTTCCCCAGGTAGTTTTAGATATGCTACAAAATAATTTTAAGCACAGTCATTTTAAGAATGTTGAGCAAAATAAAATAAATAAGGGAAAGGTTGAAGTCCTTGAACTTTTGAAAAGCCATGTAATGTGTGTTGAGGGGAAAGATGTTGAAGAAATGTATTACGATGTTTCATTTGGTATAGGAGAAACTTTGAAAAATGATTTTTTCACTACACCTCACGAGATTTATGTCACAATTGACGGGAATTCAGAAAAGTGTAGGGAATTATTTGCTTTCTGTAAGCAAAATGAATATTCTGGGAGTCTTGATAGATTAATAGAAGAGGCAGTTTTTTTAGTAAACATTAAAGATAAAACTGTAAAAAGCTTAGCTGATACGAAGAACCCAGTTTACTCAATAGAACAATTTAAAGTAATACATGATTTTTTCCATTAGAATGGAAACCATATCATACAATAATACGTACATACAAATATAAACATAAAATTTTAAACTTATGAAAAAAATTGCATTATTAGTAATTGATGGTCAAAATGACTTTTGCAGTCCAACTGGAGCACTTTCAGTGCCAGGGGCAGATAAAGACATGGAGCGCCTTGCTGATTTTATATTAAGAAATCAAGCAAAAATTGAATACATCGGTCTTACACAGGATAGTCACTTAGCTATTGATATTAGCCATCCACCTTTCTGGCAAGACAAAGATGGTAATTATCCTAACCCATTTACAATCATTTCTTCACAAGAAGTAAAAGATGGTATTTGGACTCCTCGTTTTTTCCCAAAACAAGCTCTTCAATATTTAGAAGACCTTGAAACACAAGGAGAATTCCCACACTGCATCTGGCCAATTCATTGTATTGATGGTAGTGAAGGTGCGGCGATTTACAAACCTCTTATGGATGCTGTTCAAGAATGGGCTTCAACCCAGTGTAAATGGCACAAGATGGTAAAAAAGGGTGTACACCCACTTACCGAGCATTTTGGAGTATTCCAGGCTAACATCCCAATTCCAGGTCAAGAAGGAACACAGCTTAACGACAAACTTATTGACGTTCTTAATGAATATCAAGAAGTTTATTTTGCAGGACAAGCTGAGACTCATTGTGTGGCAACTTCTTTGAAGCAAGCTATGAAATTTGATCCAGTTCTTGCAAAGAAATTTGTTATCCTTGAAGATTGTATGTCACCTGTTCCAGGAGAAGTAGCACCCGGAGTAACATTTTCAGACCTTTCTAAGCCAATTTATGACGATGCGAGAGCAATGGGAATTAAATTCGCTAAGAGCACAGACGTTAATTTATAAATCTTAAATTTTAAAATATGACACCAGATATGAATTTTGATTTTGGCGCAGGCGCTGATTTCAACCCAGAAAACATTGAGGTAGAAGAAACAATTAATGCGGTATTCGTATTAGATAAGTCTTCATCAATGGGAAACAGAGCTGGAAACTCAACAAGAATTGAAGAGTTAAACAGTGCAGTAAATACATTTGTTGAAGAAATGGCTAAAAGTCATCTTAGTGATAGACTTTTAATTTCAACAATTGTTTTCGATCATGAAATTGAAGTAAAAACAGGCTTTCAACCAGTCACAGAAGTTGAAGAGTTTAGACTTACTCCAGGTGGTGCTACAGCATTATATGGTGCAGCAAGAATGGGGTTAGAAAAAGCTATTGACTATCGTGATAGTCTTATTAAGTCAGGTATTAAAGCTAAAACAGTTTTATTCCTTGTTACTGATGGTGAGAATGTAAGTTCTCCTGAAAGTGATGCTGACTATGTAAAGGCAAAATTAGAAGAGCTTAACAAA
>Ga0114918_10006089_pt1 | contig 10240 bp, 18 predicted proteins | sample LantaG_FD_87015 | JGI IMG/M metagenome (GOLD analysis project Ga0114918, IMG submission 87015) | Deep subsurface microbial communities from Baltic Sea to uncover new lineages of life (NeLLi) - Landsort_02402 metaG | ecosystem: Environmental > Aquatic > Marine > Oceanic > Sediment | place...
GGTATCGATCAGGTTATCGATCGATAATAATCAATAGGTAACAAATAGGCTCATAAAAGGGTAGTAAATACAGTTAATTACAAACAGGGGGATCAGAGTATGAAAAAGAGTAGAATTGTTCAATTAGGGCAAGCACTTAGGAGGTGAACAATGCCGCACTGTAACTGCATACCAAAAGGTACGGTAGAACCTGGTTATATATATCATAACAGGAGGTAAATAATAATGGAAGAAAAACCGGCATATCACGTAGTAAAAATAACAGATTATAATGGTAAAGTACATGAGATACCAACAGGAAAAGACCTGGATGTCGTAGTGTCACAGGTAAGGCCAGATGGCTGGACAGCTATCCTAACTCTATGTGGAGGCCTGACACACATGGATTATAAAGGTATGGACATTGATCCATATGACTATCCAGAACTGATAGCAGAGTTTCCAGATGATATTTCTGAATTAGATGGGAGTACGGAATCTCCTATCATTATTGTCAGAGGAGATGCGGTGTAGGGGGAGACTGTAAATTATTCTGTCCCCGCCGGAATTTCTCAGCAGAATATAAATAGTTAACTTTATTGATAAAGGAGAATACATATGGAACACAATAACAATTTTGTAAGATATGCCGCCTGGCATAAACGAGTATCAATAGAACGATTCATGAAACCGCTTAATGCCTATAGACTAACGATGGAGGGAGATTGTAAACAAAGATCCAGTTTTATTGAATATGATTGGCGAAGTAAAGAGATCATTTCCTATCACAAAGTACTGCCACATTATACAGATATGCTCCCTGCTGATATCCTAGGACAAAAGGGAGAAGATCACAACATGCTTTACGTTATACAAGCTGAGAAAATAACTTTTGCAAATCAGAATGATCCTAATTTTGGGTATGAGTATGCTCCACCTGTTTACCTTATATATCTGGATGAAAGTGAAGTTGTAAACCCAGCTAACACTAACCCCAATAAGCCTTTCATACCTATAGATACTACAGACATCGAGACTCTGTGGGTAAGGCGTCTGCATCCTAATTCTCCAAAAGTAGTACATTTTACCGTTAAGGAGTGGGCCGACCATCTAGTACAACAGCGCCACAAATGGCAGAAAGCCTATTTAAATGGCAATAACAAGCAACGATGTGTGAATTGGAGGCTGTGGTTGCTAAATGAAAGAGGTACATATCTGTCTACATAACATCCCAAATAAGTGTAAAGATACACACAAACAACAAGAAAAAATCTAATCTGTCCCCGCCGGAATTTCTGTTAATTGGTATAAGTTTGCTAATTGTTAGACTGATGTGATGGAAAGGAGATCTTATGCGCTGGTTAGTGTTGATCATGATTATGGTTATATGGTTTGGCATAATAGTGCCGTTGTACAATCAGTGGTTCTGCAGCAATATAGACGCTGCTTGATATTACCTTCTGTCTTCAGCATGCCAACCTTTTGCTGGGGGGGAGGGAAATAGTAGTAATAACAACAGTATAGCTGGATCAGTGAGTTTACTACTATGCGTAAGGTATATAACTAACTAGGAGTGTACCCTGTAAATTATTCACCCCGCCGGAATCTTCATTAATAAGGAGGTGGAATTATGTTAGTAGTCCTAGGAATAGACCAGACACACATAGTCAAACCAGGAACTGATGTCACATTTTGTGGTCGAAAAATACCGCTGGTAGTACAAGGCGTTACTGTTGGAAAGGCTACTTGTGAGGAGTGTAATGTTGAACTAATCAAATCATGCGACATCAAAGCGCAAGAGCGTATAAAGGGCTTGATGAAAGCTGAAAGGGCTAGATCCAAGGCATTCTATGAGTTATCTGAAATTTGTGACCATAGGGATCTTGACAAAAAACACTGTAGGCATGAATCTCTCAAATGTGAGGCAGATGCCAAAGGTATAAGTGCCTTTCAAAACGGATGTTTCAGACAAATATGCCCTTTACTGAAGAAAGACTAGTTCTATGCGGTGCGACGATACTCTTTCCACCCCGCCGGAATTTCTGCAAATGAGGAGGGTAACATGGAAAATTATTATATGTTGAACATAACTTTCCGCGTATACGTATCAGAAGCGGAATACCAATTGAATTACAAGGTCAACGAGACTAGGCTGGTCGAAGCATTGAGCCTGGCCGAAGCCGAACGAAAGATAAAGAACTACATCATACCACAGTATGATAATGGCAGCCACAGGATATTCGAAGGAACTATAAAAGTGAAAGACCTAACTATTAGATAAGGAGTAATGTCATGGAAATATCAAAAAGACTTAATGAACTTATAACTGCCGCTGTAAAGGCTAATAAAGATATAAGTCTTGACAGCATAGTAATAGAAGGAGTTGAATTTGAAAATACCCCAAATGAAAATAATACTTATCATACTAAATTAAAAATAGGTATTATAAAGTTGATATGGGATTAACCATACCCATATTAAAGGAGATACTATGGAACATAAATACCAGATAATACATGATAAATTGGATCAATTATTCGAAGAATTCATTGACAAAAACATCTTGTTGTTTGGTGCTCTTGATTGTGGCAGTTTAATCAATGTACATGATAATCACAAAGATGGTAACGACACGGTAAGATTGGATGGTATGGATAATCCTATCATGGAATTGAAATTCGGCGTTAAGTATATAGGGATTGGTTGTATTAATAATTCAAGAAAGATGATTGCTTTTCTGGATGAGGCCTTTGGGCTATTGTTCAAATTCGGTATATAAAAGCAACGATACCAATAACATAGGGAGTAAAAACATGTTTATAGAAATGATTGAATTAGCAGATGGCTCATTGTACCCGCTTCATGATATAGTCAGTGTTAGAATGCATGCTGAAAGGTGTACAGGGGATACAGAAGACGATTACCTGAACACGTGGTACGTGTCCATAACTACCAGAGATGACAGAACTTTAACGGTATACGAGGCTCCAGGGTTTGATAACAAGGAGGATATTTTCTATTCTCAAGACGCTGTAAAAGGAAACAATTACGCTCTGGCCAAACATATTGAAACAATGCTTAACATACTCTTGGAGAAACAGGCAAAGAATATTGTAAGGATTTGATTTAATTTCAAGCTTCAGAAAACAAAAGAGTGAAAAAAAATCAAAAAGAAGGAAATAAAACAAGGAGAAAAACATGGCAGAGAAAAGGGATAATCTTTGTCCGAACTGTGAGCTGGGAGTCTTAACGGAGAAGATTGAGAACCTTAAATTTACATATAAAGGTGCAACGATAGTTTTTCCTAATGAAACGACCTTTACCTGTACTAGATGTGCTTTCAAAAACCTATCTAAAGAGTCATCTGAACGTATAGATAGAGAATTAGCTATATTTCGTAAGAAAGGAGGTTAAACGATCAAAGAACAAAAGTAGAGGAAGTTAAACAATAACAATGAAACAATACAAAGGAGAAGTTATGAAAAAGAGAATAGACTTGGTATTGGTTGACACGCAAATGGATTTTTGCGATCTTCCAGGTTCAGCCCTTCCTGTGAATGGAGCTGACGCAGATTGTAAGCGCTTGGCGAAGTTGATACACAAAATGGGACAGTCAATAAGTATGATTCACACTACCCTGGATTCGCATCAGCCTGTACATATTGCCCATCCAATCATGTGGGTAGGCAAGGACGGAAAATTTCCTGACCCATTTACAGTGATTACCCTGGCCGACGTTCAAAACGGCGTTTGGAGACCTTCTTTCGGTCCTTACGCAAAGAGGCAGGTTGATTATCTTACAAAACTTGAAGCTAATGGCAGATACCCTTTGAATGTATGGAACCCGCATTGTATCATATCAACGCCCGGTTGGTGTCTGCACCCTGACATTGCGGAAGCAGTGAGCTGGTGGTGTGAACTTACAATGAAGCCGTTTTCTCCGCTTACGAAGGGATCTAACATTTTTTCAGAGCATTATTCGGCGGTGCAAGCTGACGTGCCGGACCCAAAAGACCCTTCAACTCTGTTGAATGAACCATTCATTGGGGCCTTGGCGGAAGCGGACGTTTTGTTGTTTGCAGGAGAAGCGTTGGATTTTTGCGTGGCTAACACCGCACGTGACGTAGCCAATAATTTCGGTGATGAAAACATTAAGAAGATGAAACTCATCATCGACGGAACTTCACCGGTCAATGCTCCAGGCGCAGAACATTTGGGAGATGATTTTCTCAAAGAGATGACTGGCAGAGGCATGGAGCTTGTCAAAACCACAGATTTCTAAACGCAGTTAAATGAAAGGGAGGATACAATTATGCAAAAGTCGAAAGATCTTAGTAAGTTGATTAAACAGGACAAAGAGGTGCCTGAAATGGAGACGTTGATAACAGGCGGTGGGTTTGGTTTTAGCGTTACTAAAGAGGAATTGGAATCAACAGAGTACACACTGGTGGTCATTGCTATTGACACCAGCCCCAGCGTTAGTTCATTCAAGGATGCTTTGTTGCAAGCGTTGAAAAACGCAGTGATAGGATGTCAAAGCTCTAGCAGGGTGGACTACATATTGCTCCGCGTTGTGCTTTTCAATTCTGACCTGACAGAAGTGCACGGTTTTATTCCGGTCGACTCCATTGACCCAGATGGTTATGAAGAGTTTAAGTGCCGTAACCTTACCGCTCTCCATGACGTGATCGGTGAAGCCGTTGACTCCACTCTGATATATGGCAAACAGTTGAGGGATTCTGATTATACGGTGAATGGCTGCGTGTACATTGTATCAGATGGGCTGGACAATGATTCTTCAAAATACGACGTAAATGCTCTTAAAGCATTGATAGAAGAAGCCACTCAATCTGAAAAACTCGGTTCTTTGCTCAGCGTATTGGTCGGAGTCAACTCCGATGGCCACAGCGATGGTAAAAGAATTGGGGACATTCTTGAAAAGCTTCAGATAGATGTAGGCATTTCTCAGTATGTTGATATAGGAAAAGCCGGCCCCAAAGAACTGGCAATGCTCGGTGGGCATATGAGCAAAAGCATCAACTCACATAGTCAGCGCGTCAAAAGTGGTGGAGTAAGTCAGCCAGTGCCATTCTAAATCAATAACCTTGAAATAGACAAGTGCCCTCATGTGTTTGAGGGCACTTTATGGAGGAAAGTATGTACATAGATTGGTTCTTCTCTATTGGAAAAGCTCACACTATATGTGAAGATTACGCAATCAACGGCGATAATAACGTTATAGTGTCCGATGGGTGTTCTTCCGCTAAACACACTGACCTCGGAGCAAGATTGATAGCCCATTCTGCCAGAATCTTGTTGAATGACGATCTACAATACAATGAACTTGGAAATGCGGTGATCAATCAAGCGTTAAATCTCCTCAACGTTTTAAAGATGGGCTGTGGATGCTTGTACGCCACTCTTCTAATAGCGAGGATTTTACCTTCGGGAGAGATTAACGTCAAAATGTATGGTGACGGCGTTATCGTTGTTATATCGGAAGACAACACTGAAATCATAGAAGTTTCGTTCACCAACAATATGCCATATTATCTTGTGTATCGCATAGACTCCAAGAGTATGGAAGAATACAAGAAATTTAAGAATGAATTGATTATTACGCAAACCATAAATGGAAAACTGGTCAACACTCTAACCACCGCATTTGATGCTCCAATTGAATATACCTTTGACCCAGCTCAAATTCGCACTGTTCTAATTGCTACCGATGGATTGAGTAGTTTCGAGAACGCTAAAACACGACAGTCTGTCCCATTGTCAACAATATCTGATGAAATAACAGCTTTCAAAGTCATGAGGGGAGCGTTTCTTAAAAGAAGGCTTATTAGAGCGTTAGAAGATATGGCAGTTAACAAGATATTCCCACTCGACGACGTTGGGATAGCTGGGATATCCCTTGAAGAAGGAGAAAGACAATGCCTTACTACTATCTGAAAGGAAAAAAAATAACTTTTAACTCTGACGATTTTATAGACAGTGGAGGGCAGGGCAACGTGTTTGGGAAGGGAAACACAGCTTACAAGATATATCATAAGGCTACCGAGATGATACCGGTTGAAAAGATCAAGGAACTTAAAGTTTTAGACATCCCAAACGTTTTGGGGCCGAGAGACGTTATTTTCAATGCCAAAGGCAAGGCCATTGGTTTTACCATGCCTTTAGTAAATAGAACCGTTGCTCTATGCAGATTGTTCACTAATGGTTTTCGCAGAGACAATGGTGTTACACCTGAAATATCCATTAAACTTGTAGAATCCATAATATCCATCACCCAATTCATACATGACAAACACTGTCTTGTTGCAGATGGAAACGAAAACAATTATCTCGTGGATGGATTGGATTTTAGTAAACCTTATTTTATTGACGTAGACAATTATTGTACACCACACTATGTTGCAGAATATCTTAACCCTTCTGTGCGAGACTATCATTCCAATAAGTTTTCAGCTTTAGCAGACTGGTTTGCTTTAGCGATTGTGGCGTGTCAAATATTTGTTGGGCTTCACCCATTCAAAGGCAATCATCCTCGATTCGAGTCTGACGACATGGAAAAACGCATGAGAAAGAACGTATCTATTTTCAACAAGGATACTAGAGTCCCGCCTCCGACGCGTGATTACTCTAACATTCCAACAGATTACTACGAGTGGTTTGTTAACCTGTTTGAGAAAGGAAAAAGAACACCCCCTCCGAAAGTAGCTGGTCTGCTGAATGTCACTCAAGTCAAAGCCAAAATACTGCAAACAACTCTAAAATTTATAACGAGCTTATTGCAGTCTTATGATTCAAACATAGCACGTATATGGCAATGTGACGGAAGACTTGTTGCTGTTACAAAAAACAAAAATTTATGGGTGGATAAATTTGTCTGTAAAATACCTTCACTTAATAGCAATATAATCTTATTTGACGGTATTCCTATATTGGCAACGATCCAACATGAATTGTTGCGACTTAAATCTTTTGACAAAAAAGACATATACACTCCGTTTGTAGCAGCAGAACAAACCATGGTTGTTGACAACACGCTCTATCTAAAACAAGGAAACAAATTGATAGAGATAGGAATAACCAGATTAGGCGACAAACTTGTGGCCACTCTTTTATCGACTTGGAACATTATGCCACGATCTTCAGTGATGTACGATCAGGTAATACTACAAAATACTCTGGGCAAAATGTGGGCTGTGATACCAAAACCTGGTAGCTGTCACATGATTGCGTTGCCTGAATTGAACGTAGTACTGGTGGTCAGCGGTAAATGTGTCGAAAACGTTTGTGTGTTCTCTGGATACAAGGAAAACAGATTATCCTGTTTCAGATTTTTCTTCACTGACAATTTTGACGCTTACGAATGTATTCAGGAGTTGACAGATGATCTAGATGTAAACTTTACGGTTCTTCCTAACAAGGTTACAGCTCAATGGGACGGCAGGAAAATGTACGTGATCTATCCGAACCTGAAGATGGACGTTATAGAAGATAAAGGTTTGCCCGGACAAATGACTCTGCTACATTATTCTAACAAATTATTGTTTTTCATTGGAAAAGATGTATATCACATAACTTCTAAAACTAAATAGAAAGGAGACGCGATAATGTTAAATTTAGGACAGGTAGTTTACGACTACACAAACGAAAGGGTTGTGGTTTTCGCAGGGTTTCGAATGCTTCAAAATACGAAGACCGGCGAGTGCCATTCAGAATCCGGTTTTATTTTAGAAGACGGCACGTTCATTCATATTAAAGGGGGCGAAAAGATACCGTTCGAATACAGCAATTTCAATAGAGACGGCAAGCCGTTTCCGGGGACGTTCATAAAGAAATGCCAATGCGAGGGGCATTATTTCGGCATAGTGGACGGAGACGATGAGGAAGTCAAAACATGGGCCCAGGAAGCCATAGAAGAAATGAAAGCGGTTATAGAGGAACACGGGCTGAACGTAACCAAAACTGATTACAAAGGTAAAACATACAAAGGGTTTCACATCGGCACACCTGTGGATAATAGCGAACCAAAGCTATAGATAGACACTCCAAAACTTAAAGGACAACATTCAAAAGAACTATTATGAGGAGTATATGTCATGAGAAATTTATCAGAACAGTTTCATTCAGGATATGAACTTGCTGATTGGATAAAGAAGTCTTTTGATACTATCAAAGCATTGAAAGACAAAGTTCCATTTATTAGTGATAGTAATCATGCGGCTTTTGGGGACGAGGCCGAGTTTTGGACTATGGGGCTGAAAGAAAACGAGCCAGGTAAATACTTTGTTTACTGGCACTCAATTAAAGAAATATGCTCTATGGAAAGAGAGATACTATCTATATCTATTATTCCCGACACACCCTATTTGATGATGTTCTGTTCCGACCATAAATGGCGTAAGTTTGACAGGAATAAATCAGCATGGAACTGGGCAAAGGTAATGGATTTATTTCTACATGGGGCTTATACAGATATTCCACCCATGTCGATACGAGATATTATAGAGCGTATCACTGATTAAAGACTGAAAAAGCAAATATTTACAGGAAGAATACATTAAAGAGGAGATCGATTATGAAGATAAATCACACCCATGATTCGCCTGTCTTATTGCGGCTCATACCGGAGAACGAAATAGATATTATCCATAATGCAAGGAGATTTTCAGACCTGAAATGCAAACGGATATATCTGAAAGGCAATGGCACATTACTTATTAACATAGATGATACCTGGCCTAATTTTAAAGAACACGATGTTGATAGGCCAGAGAGTATGAAAGGAGATTACGAATAAGGGGGGAATACATTATGGAAATACCTGATGATTTATTACAGAAATTGAACGCAGAGAATGATGGTGTCGTTATAGAACGGGATGGCACTATCAGAAGAATAGGTGCATATGAAAACAGGCCAAAAACATGGTGGAGACAGATACTTACAGAACCCGGATTCTGGATTTGCGTCTTCATCATATTGATGACCATATGTATGTATATGTAATGAAAAGAAGCGGTAATGTTTAAATTTTATAAGGAAAGCATTCAAAAGCTATGAAGTAGATTATTCTGTTCCTGCCGGAATTTTCACTTAACTGAACATAATTTCAATACGCCTATAATGAGAAAATAGTGATAGATGGGAGGGTAGAACTATGAGTAAAAAAGATAGTTTTCTAATGAAGATAAACAGTTTCAGTGTTGATCCAGATAAATTGTTTCTAAGATCCTCAAATAATGGAAAATCTTATGGAGGTTTTAAAAGAAAACCTGTCGGTCAATGGAATGTATCCAAAAATTGGACCGGGATTGCCAATTGTGAAGAATGTGGTGGATTTTTTGGAATTGACAAAAAGTTTAATCGTTTTGGTATTATGCCAAGAAATACTATCGAATTATGTGAATGGCGTGGAACTTGTATTCCGATAGACAATGACAAGATCTGTGTTTCGGAATACCAGGTTATTGCAACAAATGGAGCCATTCCAGATGAATATTTCAAAGAATATGGGTTCAACATATTAAGATCCGGCGAACATATTAAAGAGATAGCTTCTGGCAGATGGATCATATTCGGTGGAACTATTGATAAAATAACCGGCGGACATCAGTCTTTTAGTGATAGATCATCCGCAGGTGAATCAAAGATATCCGGCGGACATCAGTCTTTTTGGGGTAAATCATCCGCAGGTGAATCAAAGATAACCGGTGGAGATCAATATTTTAGTGATAGATCATCCGCAGGTAAAGCGAAAATAACCGGTGGAGATCAATATTTTAGTGATAGATCATCCGCAGGTAAAGCGAAAATAACCGGTGGAGATCAATATTTTAGTGATAGATCATCCGCAGGTGAATCAAAGATATCCGGCGGACATCAGTCTTTTAGTAATAGATCATCCGCAGGTAAAGCGAAAATATCCGGCGGACATCAGTCTTTTAGTGATAGATCATAAGAAGGTGATAGACTTATTGGATTAGGCATTATTTTATTATGTGAGTATATCTTTTAGATTATTAACTATGGTAAGAAGCGGGAGAGATCTCATCTCACCGCATTTTTTTCTCCAAAGGAGGAGGGATCATGTCAGAATTTATACTACTATTTATTATTCTGGGCGTAGTGGTTGCTAATATACCAATAATCGATATGCTAATAGACAGATTAACAAAGAGCTCGTGGTATCTATTATATATAGTGCCATTTGTGATTCAGATGATATGTACTATAGCATTCATAACTA
>Ga0114918_10006090_pt1 | contig 10240 bp, 30 predicted proteins | sample LantaG_FD_87015 | JGI IMG/M metagenome (GOLD analysis project Ga0114918, IMG submission 87015) | Deep subsurface microbial communities from Baltic Sea to uncover new lineages of life (NeLLi) - Landsort_02402 metaG | ecosystem: Environmental > Aquatic > Marine > Oceanic > Sediment | place...
GTTGCCGACACCCCTACCTTATTTTTTATTTCACCCATTAAATAGCGACTAGAGATTTCTCTGTTTGTCAAGGGTAAAAGCACCAAAAGCCGAGAAAATGTTTTTTTATAAATCTTCCCAAATGTGTTGACAACCGAGTCATTTTATGGCATACTGTTTTTTAGTTGATGAGGGAAGAACAAAACAAGGAGGTAGCGATGAACAGAGAAGAGCAAGCGGTACAGAAGTTCGAGAAGACGATGACTGCCAAACAGCAGGACATCATCAAGCAGAGGATACTTAAGGATGCGTTTAGTGAAGCTCGTTGCATAATGAACGACAAGTATGAAGCTTGCTTGTACCCATCCATTAACTTTGAATCTTCACCATCAGGGATAGCCCAACTTATGTTCAACTATGGGTATAAGTCACAACAGCTTTGGGCTAGGGACAAGGAGCAGGACAAGTGGGTGATGTACAAGTATAACTAGGACTAGGACACCAACCCTCCTACTGTAACAGGTAGGAGGTTTTAAACTGTGCTACTTAAATAGCGACTAGAGATTTCTCTGTTTGTCAAGTATAAATTATTTTTATTTATTTTTCGGTTTTTGTTGACACTTTCACTATTTTTTAGTAAGGTTGTTGCAAATGGAGGAAATGTTATGAGTAAGTTTTACATACAATGGTTGATGGAGAATGAGGGTGTTGCAAGGAAAGCAATCACTAAGGCTATAGAGAATGGTGAAGTCGCTACATCTTTCGGAGTTGGTGACGAACAGTATGATGGCTATGATTTTTCAGAGGGTAAGATTACTTATACCCCATTCCGTATAGGTAATACCCAGAAAGTATTGTGCAGAGTCCATTGGGAAGCAGAAGCACAATGTGTCGATGAAGATTACTGGCTTTCTCCATACTACTTTGAGGGTGTAGAAACTTTCGATAACGATGGTAAAAATGTAAAAGGTGAAGAATGTGATTTTGGATTAAGGAGTTAAATTATGGGAACTAAATACCCACCAATGAAACAGACAGACCAGAGAGATAGCTTAAAGCAAATGATAATACATAGAGCAAAGAAATTAGCTAAAAATAAATAAAAATATTACTTGACAAACTCCAAATTTTCCTTACGCTATTTAATAGAAGTTAGGGTTTGACATTTTCACTATTTTTTAGTAATGTATAAGAACGATGAAAGATTACGAATATTATGCTAAATGTCCAACTTGTTCAGATTACTATGAGCAAGCTGAATCTCTGCAAGATGCTCGGTTGAAAGTTGAACAACACGAAGTAGAGAAACATAAGGGGAAACAAGTTGGTATATTCGGCAAGAAAACTATTGACAAATCGTAATATTTTTGGTAGGCTTTAAAAACAATGGAGGTTGTTATGGCAAAGATTAGAAACAAAACAAAGATTGGCTTTTTGGACACTTACAAGAGTGTTAGGAAAGCACCCGTCCCAGCGACACAAGTTATCAATCCTAAAAAGAAGTATGACCGCAAAGACAAATCTTGGAGGAACGAGATATGATAATTGGCAATATAACATTAAGTTCAAGACCTAACAGAGATGATTTAAAGAGCAATGTGATTTGTGGTGATTGCCTTTGTGAGTGTGAGGAAGTAGAAGTAGATGAATCTTTCTCTGATTCTTTTGGGCTTGTTACGGCTTGGGGTGTTGGCTCTAGTTGTTGCGGTGGTGAGTGCTATGAGGGTGAAATATTCCTTGATAGAACCACTAGGCATACTGCAAGGAAAGACCACAAGGATGGTAAAATCAAAAAGGGGCAGAGATACAAAGCCCATATCACAAAAGGCTATTACATAGATGATAGCGGAAAACATCACGGTATTTACGAGTATTCAAAGAGAGTCTTACAAGATAAATAGGAGTGGAGAAACTTATGAAATCAATTACCTATAAGAAAAGAGTTAATCAAGGTTGGAATAATTACCCTAGTGAAGTTAACATCAAAGTAGATGACAAACTGTATGAAGTATTATCAGTCATTCAAGGTGGTGGTAAACTTGACAATTCACAACCTGATGGATGTATGTATTTCCAAAAGATGGGTGTTATGTCACAAGATAGCGGTTTCTGTTGGATAGACCTTGATTCTAAAACATACGGACAAGGTATAGGTATGTTCTATGGTGGGATTCCTAAAGGGAGTGAATACCTTGACTTGAATATGCTGAATACAGAGGGTGAATATAAATACTCTGATGTTGTAAAAGTAAAGTAAGTAATCCTAATAATCAAGCCCTAAATCTAATTAGGGCATACTGTATCAAATAGCGATCAAAAAATCCAGCACTTGTCAAGCGATTAATAAATTATTTTACCATTGACACCTCCACTATTTTTTAGTACTGTATTGGAAATAAGGAGAATAACTATGGCAAAAGTAGGAACAGTTCTAGATTGGGATACAATGCAAGATGCAATGTATGAAGGCTTGACAAATGCTAAGGCTGAGTTTATCACCGAAGTATATAACAATGTCTGCCCAGATGATGTGAAGTATATTGGTAACGATAGATGGGAAGTTATTAGAAGTGATGATTAAGGGTTGACATAATCAATTATTTTTAGTAGTGTATTGGAAATGGAGGAAATGTTATGGGCAGAGAACGATACGAGGAAATAGGTAGGGGCTTCACAGAAGAAGAAGCTAGACGTGACGCAATCGAACAAGCTAGGGATTATCACGGACACGAAGAGGGATACTCTGGCGGTATGAATTGTGCAACGGGTGAAGAGGATAAAGTCAAGTGCCTAAAGAAACCTAAACTTGCCAAGTCAGTCAAAACAGTAAAGAATGTTCAAAAGGGTGCTAGGAAATGGGAAACTGTTTTTGTTATAGGTCAACCTTATGGCTATGCTAGTGATAGGAAAATGCTCAGGGGTGTTACTCAGGGTGAAGCTATCAAAGAAGCTAAAAGAATGGCTTTGGATAAGCAGATTGAATATACTGTTACAATGAAGAAAGAGTTGGTACAAGGTGACGATAAAATAGCTACAATCACACCTAAGAAATCTGAAAGAGGTGAATGGTTGTTTACGGGATTGGCGAGGTGCTAAATGGGAACAAGCAAAGTAAAACTTGACCTCCCACAGTATCCAAAAGGAACTGAATTACTTTGGATGGCTCACTACCGCAAAGACCCTGATAGTGGAGATATGGATGGAGTGGCTATCAAACTTTCGGGTACTGCGGAACAAGCTATGTTGGAAGCACAAGAGTATGCAGAGGATGAAGATATAATACTACAATGTATTCGCAGACGATATTAAAAGAAAGTATTGACAAACGATTATTTTTAGTAACGTATTGGAAATGGAGATGTTATGACTTATAGACCACCCAAACCACTGAAAGATATTAAACTAAATCACGATGGTTATACATTTATAATTAACCCCCTTAACTTCTATAAGGGTAACAAACACGATGGATGCCAAATTATCGGTTGGTATAAAGACCGCATAGGGGTACTCCAAGGTATTTACAGAGATAGTGTATATGGGCAGAGTATCGAAAGACAACTACCTAAAGAAATGCCCAAAGACGACCTTGTTATAGAACAGGGAAGTAGACAAAAATATATAACATACAGAGGATAACAAATGAGCGTAGGTACTATATATGTTAAAACCCGCATAAGATTAGAAATGGATATTGACGAAGCAGATGTGGATGAGTTTGTTAGTGAACTCGATTACCATTTCGAGGGTGGGATTGTAGAGGGAGTTAATCTTGTTGCTGAAACTGAGATTATGGATTATGAAGCAATATCATAACTGATTATCCCCGTACTGATATAAATATAACTTGACCTGTTATACAACTTGTGGTATAATTAATCATATAAGGAGATATGATTATGAATAACTATATAACAAAACATTGCGAGAAATGCACTCGGTGTAAAACTGTACAAAAAATGGGTGGGTTAGTAGGTAGATGCGATTTAGGCATAGAAGATTTAATGTATGATGATGAATGCGACCAAATTGAACTTATACCTAATGCAGGATACATTTATATATTATATGCTAAAGAAATTCCCTGTCTAGTAAAAATAGGGAGGACTAACAAAAATGTAAAAGAACGCACATCTAGCATTAACTCAGAGACAAGTTGTATATATGATTTAAAGACTTATCAGAGTTTTATAGTTGACAATGTAGTAGCTACAGAACTCCATATACATAAAGCTCTGCAAGATTTTAGAGTCAGAAAAAACAGAGAATTCTTCTACTTAAAACCAGCTATAGCAGAAAAATACATAAGCAACATAATATCTAAACAATATTCAAGCATAAAAGATAACACTCATCGGAATATATCTGAGTTAGCTACTGTTGTAAAGAGGGGGAGGGGAAAACTTGGGTTAACTCAAAGCGAGTTATCAAAAGAAGCAAAAGTGGGTTTAAGATTTATTCGTGACTTAGAGCAAAGAAAAAAAACAACACTTCGTATGGATAAAGTTTTAGACGTTTGTAATTTTTTAGGAATAAAAATCAATGTATCTATTTAACTATACTTCCCGTACTGATATATTAAATAGCAACCAAAAAATTGATCAACTGTCAAGTGTTTTGTTTTATTTATTTACTATTGACTTTTCACTATATTTTTAGTAATGTATTGGAAATGGAGGTAATAAGATGACAGTAACCGTTAGAACTATAAAGCAAAACAATTTAACTTCTGAGTGTTGGACGATTCAAATGCAAGGTATAGATGCTTGTAACACTTGCAAATATAAAGATACAGATGAATGTGGTGGCAAAGAAATTCGTAAAACACTACAGAATGAAAAAGGTTTGAACGTACCAATAGATTAAGGTAATACAATGAAATGTGACAGTTGCGAAAACGAAAGTGTCCATAGTGACGAAACTCAGAACCTATGTACTGAATGTATGGATAAAAAAGGTCTAGTTTGGGATTGCTACGAACAAGAATTTACACCTGAGTATATAGATTGCCCTGAGTGTGGTGGATATATGCCGTGGTGTAGTATCTGCAAAACATATACTCAATCCTGTTGTATAGAGTATGGTACTTGTCAATGTTCGTAATGTTCGTAATGTTCATAAATAAGGGTTGACAAATTAGTAATTTTTTAGTAATATATAGGTCTAGTTAAAAAACGGCTCTGATATAACGAAGCTAGGGGTTTTTAAGAAACCGTTTCCTCTAATTTTCTTTTATTTTTCACAACCCACTGAATAGCGACCAGAAATTTCTATATAAGTCAAGCATAATCAGTAAATAAAAAGAAAAGATTATGTTGACAAACAGTTGATTTTTTAGTACTGTATTGGAAATGGAGGAACAACGATGCCAGATTACGACACAAAAGACAAAGACGGAAAGCAGATTGAATTAAGATGTGATGTAACATTTCATCCATTTTCAGAGTTTAAAGAAAGGATGCCTAAAGAAAAAGACTTTGATGCGATTATCCTTATCGAAACTCCTAATGAAGAATTCACTACATCGTTAGCCTTTAGGGGATTAGGATATAAGGAAATTATGCTTGACTCTCCCCTAGATTCATTTCAATTTGGGGAACTTAACGAATCAAACTGTAAGCAATGGGCATTAGTATCTATTCTAATACACGAAACAAATAATGCTTGACTTACCTACTGAATGATGTATAGTACTCGCATAACAAGGAGAAAACAGGATGGAATATTTAGTTGTTAATGAGAATGATGGAAACGATTCCTTTACGGTAGAAGCTAGTGATAGCGACAATGCGGCACATAAAGCCCTTGAAGAGTTGGGTTACTATATCTCCGAGGAAGAAGATTAGACTTACAATTATCTTTTCAAAGGAGTGACTAAACAATGCAGAAACCAACACTAGAAGTAATTAAAGCAATAATAAGGTTGACAAAACGAGATATTTTTAGTACTGTATTGGAAATGGAGGCAATAAGATGAACGATGGACGCTACAGAAAACTTAATGACAGATGGGCAAGAGGTATCAAATTTATCAAAAGAAACGGCAGATATGCTCGCTCTGTTATCAAAGGCACAATAAACAAAGATGCTTACAGAGAGATGAAAGCGGAATGAAAGAACTTTGTCCAGATTGTCCCTGTAAAGATTGTAAAGATGACTGCAATCAATGTACAGGAGTCTGGAAATGTGAATCACCTGTTATAGCTTGTCAGGGATTAAAAGGTAGACCAACTCAAAAACAACGATTAATTGAATGGCTGAACGCATAATGAATATAACCCCAGATTCACTTAAATTGCAACCAGAAAATCTACTGCTTGTCAAGTGTTTTGTTTTATTTATTTACGTTGACAAACTAACATATTTTTAGTAACGTATTTGAAATGGAGATAATTTAATGGAAAATAAAGAAATAGTAGAGAATAGAAAAACTATTCGAGAATGCAAGAGAGAAGTCGAAAAGGTACTCAAGAAACACGGAGTTGTTCTTTATTCCGACTATACAGAGGGATGGAGTGGACTAATATGGTCTAAAGGGGATGTGGAAATAGTCGAAGAAACAGATTGACTTCCCCCTATATTTTTAGTACTGTATTGGAAATGGAGAGGTGGGATGAAATATATACAACTTGAATATGCGGGATACATCATCTTCGACAAATCCCAAAAGCACTCTGATATGGCAAAGAAATTCCCATACGATAAAGTATTATCCGCAGGGTTTGTAGATAGCTCGGCAGAAAACTTTTCTATGGATTGCTATGGAGAAAGCCAAAGCCTTAACATAAAAGCTGATGACAAATGGGATTCAGACGCATTAACCCGTAGATTGTCTGTCTATTCATATTGAATACCCTATAATAACTGTTGACAAATACAATTATTTTTAGTACAGTATTGGAAATGGAGATAATAAAATGAGTTATGAGGGTAAAATGAAAAAGACTGAAACAGTAGCTTTAATATGTGTTGTAACATTTATAGGGGCTTTGTTTGGCTCATTAGTCCTAAACCCACACAAAGAAGTAAAGAAAACACCTAAACCCCTTAGAGAGATTACAAGTACAGTATCAAATGAAGTGAACATTATTAAACTCTCTTTCGATACAGGATACAGGGCTTGTCTGGAAAACGTACTTGATGGTTATATCCTGTATGGCGACTCAGAAGAATTTGAGAACTTCCTACACGCTCAAGTAGATATGGCAGTAAAACCTAACCTTGGATTAGAGCAATGATTGATATAATCGCATTTACAGGTCTAATATTTGTGTCAACATCATTAGGCTTTCTAACTAACCTATCTTGGGGTTGCTTTGCCTTTGGATGTGGATTAATCCTTTTCTCTTTCGTTAGCTTACTTGTGGACAGAGGTTAAAATAATTCAAGAGATTATCAACCTTACAATATAACTACTAAATAGCGATCAAAAATATTCCAACCTGTCAACTACTTTCTTTTATTTATTTACTGTTGACATTTTAGATTATTTTTAGTACTGTATTGGGAATGAATAAAGATAAGAAAGATTTTTTTGAGATATATAAAACCCTATGCCAAGAATATAATATGTATATAGGTATAGGACATATGGAGGGTGAGTTTGGTGATGCTGTCCCCTTACTAGAGGAAGTAACAGAAGTAAACGAACTTAAAGAACATTTCAAAGAAGTAGAAGAAGATTTAAATTAAGGAGGATATTATGAGCGATTCAAAATGGGAAGACAATTCAATTCAGTTTCCAAGACTTATTTCAGAAATTTGGGCTAATGTAGAAATCTCTGATGCAGAATGGGAAGATATCTGCGTGTCAATGGATATCACCCAAGTAGAACTAGAACAACTATTCAACAGAGCCGAAAAAGAATGGGAAAAGATTAAGTTGACAAACTGTTAATTTTTTAGTACTGTATTGGAAATGGAGATAATATGAATATAACAATCACACTAAATACAGAGAACGATGCTTTTGATAAGAGTGAGGGCAGAGAAGTATCAAGGATATTACACAAACTTGCAGACGAGTTTGAAGCAGATTACTTGCTTAACCCTGATGGAGAGTCTGGTAGCCTGAGAGATATTAACGGCAATACTGTTGGAGGATATGTTATAAAATGAATATAACTCATACACACCAAGGTAAAGACTATCACCTGACCAATGAAAACCTTGAAGTTGGAGATGAAACATTCCCAATAAGTAATGGTAGAGTAACGGGTGACACCTATAAACACGAGTATTTTAACTTTAACCCTGTTTGTTGTGGCTTCCCTGATGAACCTCATATTATAGTTGACTTGAAGCATAGCGATTCAAAAGCCTATCAGATACGAACACAAAGGGGATATGGCCCTGCTGAAGAGTATTTTAAGATAGTAGAACACGCTTGACAAACTCTCATATTTTTAGTACTCTTTAAAAACAATGGAGGTTGTTATGAGCAAAACAAAAGAAATTAAAACTTGTGAGGAAGCAAGCCCACTATCATTACACCACTTTATACCCTGTGGAAAAAAGGCTGTGGCACTTGTAAAGAACAACGACCACAAAGCCTATTATATGTGTGCAATGTATGCAGACCACAATGTGAATAACCGTGGGGCTAAAATAGTGGAGGAACTCTAATGAATATCACACCTGTTAGATTTGAAGATACAAACCCAGAAGATGCTAAAGACCTTGCAGAGCTATGCCAAAAGAATCAGCAAGCAAGGAACAAAGGCAAACGAAACAAACCTACCTTTCTTGATGTAACTGAACCTATTACAGTAGATAAGAAAGTAGGACGCAACGACCCTTGCCCTTGCGGTTCAAAAAAGAAATATAAGAAATGCTGTATATAATCTTGACAACCCACTGAATGTTTGATATATTTAGGGAAACAATGAGGAAATAACAATGACCCCCGAAGAATATAGAGAAAAAGAAGTAGAACTCTTTAAACAACATAATATCCCCGAAGAATTACGCAACGCTTTATCTTATATATCTTATGAACAAAGTCATGCATATGGTTACGATGAAATTTTAAATACATTAACAGATATGACATATAATCTCTCAAAGCCTATTCAAAAACTTATCGAACGCATTACTAAAAAGGAACAAAGGTAAACGAAACAAAAATGAAATCTTGTTACTTTATACCTGATTCTGGATACGATACCCTGAATGACGATGAGGGAGTCTGGAAAGAAACTCCCGAAGATGAATGGAACTTTGAAAAGTTCTATCCTGAGAAAGACGAATATAAACTAAAAGATAATGAGTTTCAAATATGTGCAAACTTTGAATGGGGTGGATGGGAGATAATAGGCAATATTGAACTGTTTGACCAATGGATAGAAGAAACAGGACACGACCCAAATTATATTTACGATGAACCACCAAAGGAAGAAATATGAAATAATTTAGGAAAAACTGTTTAACCTGTGCTTCAACATAGGTATGAAAACAAATGATATACAATTGAATAAGTACTACAAGCTGACAATATGGGATGATGACGATGCAATATTTGTTAAATGTATTGGTAAAGATAACGGACATTGGGAGCTTGAAAGCCCTGATATGGAACTCCCATTGTATCTATATGACAGCGAAGAAGAAAGAGAAAGCATAGAAGAAATAGATGAAGCATATTACTTTATACATATGGCAGGACAAGCGATCGAAAATGCCATTGTGAAAGATGTAATAGATTTACACAACAAACGTCTTGACGAAACAGACATAAACTAATATACTTAGTGCTATGGAAAACAAGACAAAAAGTCAAGGACTCAAATCACTTAGGGCTGTGAAAGGGTCAACTCCTACTTACGAATGTTCCAACTGTAAATGCAAACGCTATTCTAAATGCGGTTGTATGAGAGCTGGAACTCAACCTAGTAAATAGCGAACAAAAAATTCCCCAGAAGTCAAGCGGAATCAACAATATCTTTCTGCCTATTTATATTGACAATCTAATATATTTTTAGTACAGTATTGGAAATGGAGGTAATAAGATGCAAAGTACAATGATATTTTCAAAAAAAGCATACAATGGTATCACAACTCAAGAAAAAGAGTTTGGTAAAAAGGTCATTGAAACATCTAAACAAGCTAATAGTAAAGAACACCATATAGAACTTATGGAAGCCCATTACCCAGAACATACAATAGAGATGCTTTATACCTATGAACATTCAGCAATGCACCTTGAAAGAACACCTAGTTGTAGATGGGATAGTTCTATGGATGGAATGGTAGCATATAAAGA
>Ga0114918_10006091_pt1 | contig 10239 bp, 10 predicted proteins | sample LantaG_FD_87015 | JGI IMG/M metagenome (GOLD analysis project Ga0114918, IMG submission 87015) | Deep subsurface microbial communities from Baltic Sea to uncover new lineages of life (NeLLi) - Landsort_02402 metaG | ecosystem: Environmental > Aquatic > Marine > Oceanic > Sediment | place...
GAAATTTTCCCACAGTTTAAGCTGGTCAAATATGAAATATATAATGATGAAAGAAGTCTAAGATTCATTTTATCGCCTAAATAAGTGCAAACACGACAAAACTTTAACCATCGTCAGGAGAAAAGTGTGATTAGAGAAAGTAGCAAGATGGAGCTTAGGAGTAGGCGCATAGCAATTTTGTCGCCGGTAGCCTGGCGGACGCCGCCGCGAGCTTACGGTGCATGGGAAACCGTTGCCAGCAATATTACAGAGGGTCTGGTGGCTCGCGGCTGGAAAGATGTTACGCTGTTCGCCACAAAGGAATCCATAACCAGCGCAAAACTCGTAGGTTTTGTCGAAAGAGGCTATGAGGAAGATAAGACACAAATCCGGAAGGTCTCCGAGTGCCTGCATATTTCCAAGGTGATGGAGCGAGCAGACGAGTTCGACCTTATTCATAACAACTTCGACTATCTTCCTCTGACGTATCTTCCATTTATAAAAACGCCGATGCTCACGACAATACATGGCTTCTCTGACGAGGACATAAAACGGGTTTATCACGACCACAAAGACACTTATTATGTTTCCATAAGTGATGCTGACAGAGACTCCGAATTACCTTATCTTGCAACTGTTTACAATGGTATCGACCTTTCCAATATTACCTACCGGGATAAAGGCGGTGATAAGCTCGTCTGCTACGGACGCGTACACCCGGACAAGGGATACCATTTGGCCATTGAGGTCGCCCAAAAAAGCGGCATAGAACTGATATTGGCAGGTATAATTCAGGACCAGCGGTATTTCGATACCATGCTCAAGCCACACTTTGACGACAAGCTGATTAAGTTCATCGGCCCGGTTAATCCTGTTCAGCGTGATGCGCTTCTTAAAGAGGCTTACGCGGTTCTTCATCTTAATACTATTCCCGAACGGTTTGGCCTGGTTATGCCGGAGGCAATGGCGGCCGGTGTTCCGGTAATTGCGATGGATTTGGGCTCATGTCGGGAGGTCATTGCAGACAAACAAACCGGCTATTTGGTCAATAACGTGGACGAAGGAGTAGAAGCCGTCGGCAAAATAGACAGTATCGACCGTAAGAAGTGCCGAGAGCATGTAGAGCAGAACTTTACCATTGATAAAATGGTCGAAAGGTACGAAAAGGTTTACGAGGAAATCTTCAGACGAGAAGCCCAAAAGCAGAAAACTTCTACAGGGAGATGACAAATGGCGAATGAATTTGTCCGTCGGTACGAAGGCAATCCTATTCTGACAAAAGATGATGTTCCTTATCCGGTGGAGACAGTTCATAATGCCGGCGTTGTGAAGTTCAATGGTAAATACATAATGCTGTTTCGTTCGCATCTTGCCACCGGCAGAAGCATAATCGGTATCGCCGAGAGTGATGACGGTTTTAAATTTCGGGTTCGGCCGAAACCCTTTATGGTGCCGAGCAAAGAGCCGGTATTTTCGGAATATGAAGAATTCAGCGTTGAAGACCCGCGCATTACTCTTCTGGAAGGGGCCTATTATATAACGTACAGCGCATACTCGGTGCACGGGGTCCGCATTGGGCTAGCTAAAACAATCGATTTCAAAACGGTCGAAAGAGTGGCTTTTATAACTCAGGCGGACTATCGAAACACCGTGCTTTTTCCTGAAAAAATCAACGGCCGATATGTGAAGCTGGACCGGCCACACTCTGACATCAGTCCGTGGTCAATCTGGATTAGTTACTCGCCGGATTTGCGTCACTGGGGTGATTCAAGAGTGGTAATGAAGCCTGTAAAATATCACTGGGACGAGATGAAAATCGGCCCCGGTGCTCCGCCGATTCGCACCGATAAGGGCTGGCTGAGCATTTATCACGGTGTTTTTCAGACTATGGGTGGCTGTATCTATCGGCTTGGAGCAGCACTACATAAGCTGGATGACCCTGCACAGGTTCTCGGCGTTGGCGACCGATGGATACTGCAGCCTCAAGACGAGTGGGAAGTTGTAGGCTATGTGCATAATGTGGTCTTTACCTGCGGGGCTGTGCCGGAAGATGACGGGACATTGAAACTGTATTGGGGCGGCGCTGATACAGTAATGTGTGCGGGGGTGGCGGTAATCGATGAGCTTGTCGAGCTTTGCCTGACTGACTCAAGGGTGCCGGTCTAATTGTCTTGTGATTGGTTGCAGTTCGATATTGTGGTTTTCTTGTCCCTGTATAGCACCAGATTCTTGCGAATGCGATTGGCCAGTTCGTTATTTTGAGCGGCGGTAGCTAAATCCAGCGCTGCTTGTGCGGTAGTAACCGCCTGGTCAAATCGGCTGGCTGCTGCGTAAGCTTCGGCTAATGTCTCAAGTACAGAAGCATCCTGGTATCTGGTTAACTTTGCTGCGTGGTTTGCAAGCTCGATGGCTCTACTGACATTGCGCAAGTTCGGGTCCGAGCACGTGGCTAAAATCCGCGCCATGCCATTTAAGGGTGCTGCGTAGTCCGGTTTCAGACTCGCCGCTTCTTGTAAATGCTGAAGTGCCATATCGAATCGGCCTATCATTGACAGTGCCAAGCCCAGGTTGCTATGTGTTACTGCACAATCGGGCGCCAGCCGTAGAGCCCGATAAAAGTTGGTGAGTGCCTCTTCGAATTTGCCCTGCTTTACCAGCGCGATAGACAGGTCATTATACGCTTCGATATAGTCGGGTTTGATATGAATTGCCTTACGATAATGGTTGATTGCTTCGTCAAGATTGCCTTGAGACTTAAATGCAACGGCTAAGTTGTAGTGGGGCTCGGCATAGTCTGGCTTGAGGTTCAGTGCCTGGTAAAAGCAATCGATTCCCTCGTCTAATTTGCCCTGTATTGCCAGCGCCGTACCGAGGTTGTTGTACGCTTCGGCATACTCGCACTTGCCCTTTAGTGCGAGACGATACTGACTGATTGCTTCATTAAGCCTGCCGTTGTTAACCAGTGCGTTTCCATAAGAATTGTGCATTACGAAGTTTTTTTCGGTTACACTCAGGGTATGTTTAAACAGAGTGCAACTGTTTTGCCAGTGTGTCACCTGTGTTCGCGTGCATATCATCATAGCAGCCAAGACGAGTCCGGCTGATATTGCCGCTGCAATGTTTCGCAGGTAAGTTTTATCCACAAGACCGGCAGTGCCCCAGGCAACCATAATAAAAAAACCTATAGAAGGCAGATAAGTATAGCGGTCGGCCATAGCCTGGTTTCCCACCTGCACCAGGCCTATAACAGGTACCAGAGTTCCAAGGTACCACAACCACCCTGTTATGAGGTACCGCTGCCTGCGCCTGGCCAAATAAATTACACCCGCAGTTATAGCTGCCAGCACCGCCGCGGCAAGTATCGGCTGCCATATCGGCAGGCTGTTGCCTGGGTGAGGATACAAAACTGCTAAACGGCTCGGATAAATTAACTTAGCTATGTAACTGATATACGAAACAAAGGCGTTTGACAGGCGGGTGTTCAGCGATAAACTTCCGAGCATTTTTGTTGTGCCCGTGCGTTGCTGCACAATATAAGTTATTGTGCTCGATGCTGCTGCAAGAGCAAGTAGAGGAATTTTTTCGGCAAACAAGCGCAAAGGTGCCATTTTTTGAATGGCGGGATTATTTGGTGGCTGAGGCATAGTGTTGCCCTGGGCCTGGTTTCGTAACTGCAGCCGGTTCAGAGGCCAATAGTCCAGCAGTAGCAGTACGAACGGCAGCGTTACGAGCATAGGCTTGGCCATCAGGCCAAGTGCGAACAGCAGCAAAATCAACAGGTACCTGCCGCTGCCCGGCCGCTGGGCGTACCGGATGTAAGCAGCTATGGTTAACATCCAGAATAGGGTACTTAAAACATCTTTTCGTTCTGCCACCCAGGCTACGGATTCGACGTGCAGCGGGTGCAGAGCAAAGGCTGCAGCGACAAAAGCGCTTGGCCAAATTTGGCCCGTCATCTTTTTCAAGACCCAAAACAGCAGTAAAGTATTTGCGATGTGAAAAAACAGATTGGTCAAATGGTGCCAGTGAGGATTTAGCCCAAACAACTCACAGTCCAGCATGTGGCTCAGCCAGGTCAACGGATGCCAGTTGCTGGCGTGTGAGGCTGTAAAAGCCCATACAACAGATTCATGTGTTATTCCTGCTTTTACATGCGGGTTTTCGGTTACGTAAAGGTTGTCGTCATAGTTGACGAAATGGTTGTGCCGGATTTGCTCAAAGGCGACGAAAGTGGACAGAACCAGTGCCAGATAAATCGAAAGGGAATATAATTTTTTCGACGAGTGCTTCATCAACAGACTAAAACCTCGGTTCAATTGGTTTTTCATTGGCACTGCATCCACTTCAAAGAGAAGTGAAATACCTGATTTAGCTATCCGTGCCTTTTATCCATAAGCAGGATGGTCTTTTTGTATTTTTCCGGCGGCAGGGCTTCTTTCAATGTCCTGCGGATTTCCCGCATTGGGGTCCGCTGCGTCGTATGTGTGATGACAATGTGGTCGTTTTGGAGCTTCTCGATTAGGGTTGCAAATTCATAGAGGTGCATATGTCTGCCTGCTTCGGCTCTTTCGGTATGTTCGACTTCATAAAATGTGCACTCAGCGATCAGGATTTTGCTCTCCACGATGTACTTCAATTGTGAAAAATCCACATACATCGTATCGCCCAGATAGGTGACAATCGGAATCTCGAGGGGGTAATCAATTTGCACGCCCCGTTTTTTTAATTTGACTATCTGAGGGCCGGTCAGACCTGCGTGCTCGGATTTGAGCTTTTTTCGCCTTTCGATTACGCTGTAGCCGACCGAGCCTTTGCTGTGCTTCGTCGGGAATACCCTTGTAAATAGGTTCGGCTTTATCTGGTATTCGTCGCCCGGTTTTACGCCGACCAGATTAGCAGGTATTTTGTTGCCGTCCAGGTTAGACCAGGCGTCGATTACCTGCCTTATAGGGGCTATTAAGTTGGCGGGGGCCAGGATCGTACCGGGCGATTGGCCGCAAAAATTACGATGCGACAGGTAATACGCGATGCCCGCGGCGTGGTCCATGTGGCCGTGCGTCAGCAGAATGTGGTTTATTGGGATAATCTGGTCGGGAGCCTTGCCGATATCGAAGCAGACGTCGAGCTGCGGCATTGCGACGACGGTCTCCTCGCCTGCGACGGAATAGCCGATGATATCCAAATCGTCTATCTTGATACGTGCTAAATTGTGACTTGGCATTTAGGACCCGGCTATTGACAACTGACTATCTACCATTGACAATTGAAAAACAAACAGGACGTTTGAGCCAATAGTAAATAGTTAATAGTAAATAGTCAATTAAATATGCCTGACAAACGGACACACAGAGGGCCGCACCCGGCTGATGCCAAATTGTTTGCACCGGCTGCGATTGCGAATCTAAAGTCGGCTCTGGCGGATTTTTCGCTGCTGCTGACAAAGGGCTATGCCGAAAAAAGTACTCTAAAATTAGTTGGTGACAAGTTCTCCCTCACCCAAAGACAAAGATTAGCCATTATGCGTAGCGCCTGCTCTGACCAGCAGTTAATATCCCGAAAGCAGCGTGAGGTTAAAATCGCCGACCTTGCTAACCGGCCGATTGCCATCGATGGCTACAACGTACTAATAACTGTTGAGGCGGCGATGAGCGGCGCCGTGATTTTTGAAGGCAGGGACGGCTGCTTGCGAGATTTGGCAAGCATACACGGAACATACCGCAAGGTTACCGAAACGATACCGGCTGTGCAACTTATAGGTAAATTTTTGAAAGAGCACAACGTAGACAATTGTCTATGGCTGCTGGATAGTCCGGTTTCTAATAGCGGCCGATTAAAAACACTGATTGGTGAGCTGGCGCAAGAGAACAACTGGGGCTGGGAGATTAAACTTTTAATTAGTCCGGATGCCGAATTGGCCAAGACCGATATGGTTGTCGCCAGCAGTGACAGCGCTGTGCTGGACCGCTGCAAAAGCTGGGTCAATCTGGCCCGGGCGATTATCGAAAAAAAGCTTGCCAGGGTTTGGTATGCAGACTTACAAAAAACCTAAGTAGAAGATTTGGTGGTGGTTTTAGCGCAGAAAATTGGCCGTGAGTCGGCGGCACCCACGGCCACGAATGTTACATGCAAGCCTCCCCCAACTTGCATATAAGCGTTTGTATTAGCAATTAAGAGTCTATATCAAGTCTCCGAACGCTGCGGCTTAGCTGTCCGCCCGTCTTTCATCGAGCTTTTGCTTTATAAAACTGCTCACACGCAATGTGGCATCCTTTGCAAAATCGAGGCATTTGCGCATTCCGACGTTGAAAGATTGTGCGAATTGGTTTGATTTTACGGCTGAGAGTGCGGAACTTTCCTCACCCGGCTGGACCTCTGGTGCCGGCGCCAAGCAGTAAATTGCGGTTGCGAAGCCGGCGAAATAAACTATCAGCAAAAACACAAGTTTGGCTTTTCGACCTCTCATATAAGCTTCTCCCCCATTAGAGTGCTTTTATCGGTCGCAGCGGCCCGTTATTTATCGCTGCCTACCAATAACAAATATAATATACAATGGGGCAGCGGTCAAATCAGCAGCCCTGTTTTATCGAGTGTTTCTTTCAAAGTACCGCAGACAATTGCCACCTCGTCTTTGGTCAGATTATTGTAAAACGGCAGGGCGACAGTGCTTTTGCATACGGATTCGGTGACGGGAAAATCACCCTCTTTATATCCGAACTGCTTGGCCATAAACGGCTGCAGATGTACAGGCGGGAAATAATTGCTGACCTGAATGCCCTTGGCGTTCATTGTCTGCAGAATCTGGTCCCGCTGCCGGTGTGTAAAGCGCTCGGCGAGACGGACGACGAATACAAACCAGCTCAGCTCGCAGCCGGCCTGCTCGGTGGGCACTATCAATCGGTCGTCGCCAGCTAACATTTCCTGGTACCATTTTGCAACCTGTCTGCGTTTGGCTTTGATTTCGTCAATTCTTGAAAGCTGTACAATGCCGAGGGCGCAATTGATGTCACTTAGTCTGAAATTGTAGCCGAGCCTTATGTGTCCCAGCCAGCCGCCACTTTTATCTCTGCCCTGATTGCGAAGCGATATGCACATATCCGCCAGCTCATCATCGTCGGTCAAAATCATACCGCCCTCGCCGGTGGTCATTTGTTTATTCGGATAGAAGCCGAATACGCTTATCTCACCGAATGTGCCGACCTTCCTGCCGTTCAGCGTAGAGCCCAGCGCCTCACAGCTATCCTCAATTACCGGCAAATTGTGTTTTTGGGCAATTTCGCAGACCTTATCGAAAGCAGCTGGATTGCTGAAGACCTCTACCGGCAAAATGGCTTTAGTCTTTTTGGTAATCCCTGGCTCGATTTTTGCCGGGTCGATATTCAGGTTTACCGGGTCGATATCGACAAAGGCCGGCTTGGCGCCAACCATCATAATGGGGGTGGCCGAGGCAATAAAGGTAAACGGCGTAGTAATCACCTCATCGCCCGGCCCAATTCCCAGAGCCAGCATACACAAAAACAGGCCGCTCGTCCCGCTGTTTACAGCTACAGCTCGCTTTCTACCTATGTAGTTAGCGAAAGCCTGTTCAAATTCAGACACCTTCGGTCCAAGCGAAAGATTGGGAGTGCGAAGCACCGCACAGACGGCCTCGATTTCTTTCTCGGTAATGTCCGGCCGAGATAAATGTATCCGCACAGGAATCTCCTCTTAAATTGGTGAACACTGCCGTGACCTAAGCCACGAGCATTGTACCGTTTGCAGCCGATAAATCAAAAACATTTTCCCACGTGCCGCCGGTCCCAGTTAGACCCGGCCACTTTGACTTTTCGACCGGACTGCTCTGCACAAAACAAAAGGCACTTATGGGACGTAATATTATATAGATGCTTGCTTATGCGGCAGCAGATTGGAAATTACAATTTCCGTACTAAACAGCCGTTAATTTAAGGTCGAATTAGACCATGGCACATGCCATAAGCACGTGGTGTGAGGACAAAAAGATGGCAAAGGGTAAGAATGTACTGACGACAGGCGATGTGGCCAAGATATGCAATGTCGCGCCACGAACGGTCTCAAAGTGGTTTGACAACGGCCAGCTCAAGGGTTATCGCATACCCGGAAGCAAAGACCGCAGAATACCAGTAAGTGAGCTGATTCGTTTTATGAAGCAGAATAACATACCGACCGCAGCGCTGCCAATCGGCAAAATCCGAGTGCTCATAGTAGACGGTTACACAAACTCCGTGTCGGCGCTGGCGGAAGATTTGCGAAATAAGGCCGACTATGATGTGCAAACTGTCGCGAGCAGTTTTGAGACCGGCGTGGTTGCACAGAAGTTCGCTCCACATGTGATGCTGATAAACCTCCTGGCCGAAGATATAGACGCCGCAAATATCTGCGAAAGTATTCGCAACGACGGGGATTTGCAGACCATAAAAATCATTGCCATTGCCAACCAGCTAAGCGATTCTGAAGCCGCCGCTCTGCTGCAGCGGGGTTTTGACGGGTATATTTCGTCCCCCCCTGACTCCACCGAAGTTATCAAAAAGATTGAAGAGACAATCGCGATTATCTATTAGCGAAGTAAGGTTTGCTCTCAATCGCAAACCAGTAAAAAGCCTCTTTCAAGCTATGCTAATACCGCTCGTTTAGGATTGGTAAAACCTCGCTTAAAAAAGCCCCGTATAGCACGCAGGGCTTTTAATCAACAAGAACAGTTAAGCTTTACCCTTAACCCAACTATCGTTGTGGTTCATAAATCAATGGCTAAAGACTAAAAATTCAGTTGATCTTGTAAAGCTGATAATTTCTGGGAAGCTGAAGAATATCACCAGCTTTACTATAATAAAAGCAATGGGAAACCATACTGTCATTTTTACAAGAAGTTATTTTAATTTATTGGTTCACATGGTTGGTTTTTAGATTTTAGTGAAGTCTAATTGAATCGTTATTCAAAAGAGTATTATTTTAGTCGTATAAATTAATTCGAGGATTATAAGTTTTAGATTGGCTAAAAAGTTTTATTTAAAAAATTGATGGAGGTGTTATTATGGATATGGAAGATGTAAAACAGTTCATGAAAACGGTTGGCTGGGGTTTTCTTGGATCCACGAACGGCAAAACAGTAGGTGTTCGTCCAATGGGCGGTTGGGCATGGATTGAAGACGAATTGTGGTGTGCCTCGATGAAATCGACTGATAAAATATCTCAACTGCAGACAGTTGCTTATGCTGAATATTGTTTTTGTGATAAAGAAGCAAAACACGTCAGGATAGCCGGGCCCTGTAAGATCAGTTCTGACAGTGATGAGAAATTAAGGCTTTATAATACCAACCCTATTCTCAAGGATCACATTGATGATCCAGCATCGCCGGAGTATGTGGTTATAAAGCTAAGACCTGATAGGATACGGATGATGGAAGCTACAGATTTGACCTATCAGGAAATCCAAATACCTAAAAAATAAGCGTACTTGCAAATAGAAAAACCACTTGTCAATTTACTTCTAAAAAAAGTAAACCGATTTTAGCACGTTTTTATAAAGCGACAGGTTCACAAAGATGTTCATTTTTATTCGCTGTTCGGCCACAATTTTGGCATCTAAATTGAGAATTCTGAACGATTTCTTTGTATTCCTGCGGGTGGCTAAGATGAAAACCATCGCACATTAAGTGACATAAATGTTTATCGTGACCTTCGCTTTTGCATTCAACATTCTGCTCCATTTGCTTCTCATTCATTTTCTAACTCCTGCATAAAAAAATCTATTTCCAAGACAATTCGCTTTTTTTCTTTAGTAAGTATAAAAAGGCATTTTTAGACTTCTTCTCTATGGAACGAAGTCTCTCTACTATAATGCTAATTAAGAGAAAGAGCACGTTCCCTTTATGCAAACCTTTCTGGAAATAAAATGTCTTAAAAAATTATCGTTTTAGGCATTCTAAAAACAGTCTATTTTTTGGGTTCACATGTACACTCTTTAGCAGGCTTATTGCAGCCTGAGCAAACCTTATCTTTGATTGGCCTGCCGCATTTCTTGCAGGGTGAACATCCACATGTCTGACACATGATTACATCTCCTTTCTTCTGCTAGACGGAAAGCGAAGAGGACTATATTCTGTAACTGGGCCTCATGATTTTATAGCAATTTGATTTTGACTTCTGTTGGCCAGCCATATCTCTAAGCGTGTGAAGGAGTCGCGTAGTGCATTCCCCATCTTTTCCAGATAGCTTTTATTGCAACGATATCATAAACAGCAGACA
>Ga0114918_10006092_pt1 | contig 10239 bp, 7 predicted proteins | sample LantaG_FD_87015 | JGI IMG/M metagenome (GOLD analysis project Ga0114918, IMG submission 87015) | Deep subsurface microbial communities from Baltic Sea to uncover new lineages of life (NeLLi) - Landsort_02402 metaG | ecosystem: Environmental > Aquatic > Marine > Oceanic > Sediment | place: Baltic...
AAAAACGGACAAAAACGGACACATAAATCGCAAAAACGGAACAAAAACCAGCGCGTTTTGCCTTACCTATCTTAACACTCGAGGACCAAATCGCCCCTCACGGCCCAGAAACGGGGTTCCGAGCCAAAAAAAGCGCGCATTTGCCCGTTTCGGCGAGGTAAAAATTGACGTAAGTGTTATGGAGTGCGCGGCATGTGTGGGGCGCATGACTGCGAAATCGGGACGCCGTTCACTCGGCCTGCGCGTCCGGGGGGCCTTCGGAGAGGTGACGGACGGCCTCCTCGACGGTCGGATACAGATCGAACAGCCGGTCCAGGTGCGATACACGCAGCAGCGTCGCCACCGCGCTGTGCAGGTTGGCGAAGGCGATGTGACCGCCGCGGGCCTTGTAATGGTGGTGCACACGCACGAGCGCCGCCAGGCCCCAACTTGAGGCGTACGCCAAACGCTCCAGGTCCAGGACGACCTGCGGCGTGCCGCGCTGGAGCAGGTTCTCCATTTTCTCGGTGAACCCGTCGCTGTTCGAGTGGTCGAGGCCGCCGTCAAGGGCCAGGAGGGTGATTCCTTCGACATCGCACGGACGCTCGTGGATTTCCATGGCCATCCTCTTGTTGCCGAGTGCGAACCGCCCCCAATCGTATCGCCGAGGGCGAACGTGTCAACGCGAATCCGCCGCGGCGGCTAACCAGTTTCGGTGCGCTTCCGGGCCTTGTGCCGGTTTATCTTACCAAGGGCGCGTAGGCAGCGGCGCGGTATTTCCATGACACGCGCAGCCGCCGGTCGTAGAATGGTGGCAGGCCCCAAGACCGGGGCCGGGAGAGTTGCCCGCATGAAACGTTTCGCCCTCATTCTGTTGGCGTCGGCGATGGGGTCTGTTGCCGCGGCGGCCGAGGTGCGGCCGGTCGGCCGCGAGCAGGCCCTCGCGCAACTGGATTTCCGCGAGGTCATCCGGTCGGCCAAGGACCGGGTCTTCCCGGCAGTCGTTTACATCAAGGTCCTCCAGGAGAGCCACGAATCCGGCAAGAAGATCAGCCGCGAGGTGGCCGGCAGCGGCGTCATCATCTCCCCGGAAGGCGAAGTCCTCACCAACTGGCACGTGGTGCACAAGGCCGTCGAGGTCCGGTGCCTGCTGTACGACGGCCGGGCCTTCAGCGCCAAGGTCGTCGGCACGGACAAGGACACGGACCTGGCGCTGGTGAAACTCGAGATTCCCGCCGACACCGAGACGATTCCGCACGCCGAACTGGGCAACTCGAGCGTCCTGAAAGAGGGCGATTTCGTCATGGCGATGGGCGCTCCGTGGGGCATGTCGCGAAGCGTCTCGATCGGCATCGTCTCGTGCACGCGCCGGTTCCTGCCCGGGAACAGCGAGTACAGCCTGTGGATTCAGACCGACGCCGCCATCAGCCCCGGCAACTCGGGCGGCCCGCTCGTCAACACCGACGGCCAGGTGGTCGGCATCAACACGCGGGGCATACTATTCGGCGGCGACATGGGGTTCGCCGTGCCGTCGGAGACGATCCGGCACATCGTGGACCAGATTCGCGAGTCGGGCAGGGTGAACTGGTCGTGGACGGGGCTGCAACTCCAGCCGCTCCGGGATTTCGGCCGCAACATCTACTTCGAAGGCAAACATGGTGTGATCGTCGCCGAGACCGATCCCGACAGCCCCGCCCGCAAGGCGGGCCTGCTGGCGCGCGACCGTATCCTGAAGATCGGCGGCCAGGCCGTGGCTGCCCTGACCGAAGAAGACCTGCCGGCCGTCCGGCGTCAGATCGGCCTGCTGCCGAAGAACAAGCCCGTCCGGGTGGACTTCCTCCGCGGCGGGAAGGCGATGAGCGTCCGCCTCGTGTCCCGCGAGAAGGGCAAGGTCGAGGGCGACCAACTCGATTGCCCGCGGTGGGACTTCACCGTCCGCGAGATCAACAAGTTCGACACGCCCGAACTGTATTTTCACCGCAACAAGGGGGTGTTCATCTATGGCGTCAAGCAGCCGGGCAACGCCGCCACCGCCGGCCTGCGCCGCCTGGACATTCTCCTGAAAATCGACGGCAAGGACGTCGCGACGCTCGATGCCGTGAAAAAACTGCACAAGGCCGCAATCGAAACCATCGACGCGCGGCACCGGATCATCGTAACCGTCCTTCGCAACGGCCTCGTGCGGCAGGCGGTGCTGGATTATCTGAGGGACTTTGAGAAGGACTAACGGCCGTCACTTGTCACTTGTGAAGGATGGGACATGCGGGTCCGACTTTTCCTCGCGGTTGCAGTTCTTCTTGTGCTGGCGGGGTGTGGCCCCACGAGGACGGCGGTCGAGAAGCAGGCGGCGGTGGCGGATGCCCTGGCGCCGTCGCTGGTGCGCGTCGAGTACACGCTCCGCTACGACAAGGGCGACGAGCCGGACGCCGGCACCATGGAACTCAAAGAGGAGCGGCCATGGGCGATGGGCGGTTTTCTCGTTGCCCCTGACGAGGTAGTGGCGCCCGACCCGCAGGTGCATCCGCGGTTCATCGAACGCGTTGCGGTGCGGCTGGGCGATGACGTGGTGCCTGCGCGGCTCGCGGGGTGGGGCAAGCGGCACAACGCGGTCCGGATTCGCCTCGATGCGCCGCTTGAAGCGGGGGCGCCGCTCGCCTTCGACGCCTCCAAAAAACCGCCGTATCTGGGCATCACGTACACCGAGAGAGGCGCGACGTGGCAGACAGCGGTCAAGCCGTTTGAGCCACCGGTGTCGATCAGTGAGACCGGCAGGCGGTACCGGCCCACTTTGCGGAGTGTCCTGGTCGTCGATACGGAGGGAACGCCGGTCGGCCTGTCGGTGAACGGCGAAATCCCGGCCGACGATTCCTGGAAGGGATCGCCGCTCGACTGGCCGTTCTACACGGCCGACGAGCGCACCCGGATGCTCGCGGACACCCAGAAGCGATGCGAGCGGGCCCTGCCGCGCGTGACCCTACACCTCCGCAGCCCCAAGCGTGTGGCGGGAGACCGATACGGCGGGCGCGACGAGATCGACACCGCGACCGAGATCCACGCCACCGGCCTGCTGCTTGAGGGCGGGCGGATCCTTGTATTCGCCGAACTGAAGCCCAAGATCACGGCGCGGCTGGAGAGCATCGCGGTGCATGCGGCGGGCGGCAGCGGCAAGACGGTTCCGGCGAAGTTCGTCGGCTCACTGGCCACCTACGGGTGCCTGGTGGCCGAACTCGAAAAGCCGCTCGTTGGGGCGGTTGTGCTGTCGGACGTGCCGGTCCGCGACCTGCGGCAAAAACTGTTGCCGGTGATCGACATCCGCCAGCACGGCGCGAACCGGACGGCGTATTTCAATCACGGACGTTTCGACCGGTTGAGCCTCGGCTGGCGAGGCCAGTTGTACCTGGATTCGCTGGATCGCGACCAACGCGTTTTCGCCTTCGACCCGGCGGGCTCGCTGGTGGCGATGCCGCTGCCGAGGCGACAGAAGGTGGCGGTCGAGCGGCGCTGGTCGTCGGTCCGCCCGAGGCTGGTGCCGGTGGCGCGGGTCCGGGATATTCTCGCGGACCTTGCAAGCCACACCGACGCCAGCAACGTGCCGCTGAGCGAGGCCACCGAGCAGCGGCTGGCGTGGCTCGGGGTGATCCTTCAGCCGCTCGGCCGCAACCTCGCCCGCGCCAACGGGGTGGCCCAGTGGACGAACGACGGCGAGAGCGGCGCGATCGTTTCGTACGTGTATCCGGACTCCCCCGCCGCGAAGGCGGGCGTGGCGGCGGGCATCATTCTGCTCAGGCTCCGGGCCGAGGGACAGGTCGAGCCGCTGGAGGTTCAACTCCAGGACCATTACGATCGCGGACCGTTCCCGTGGGACCGGATGGACGAGGTCCCGGAGACGTATTACGAGCGCATCCCCCCGCCGTGGCAGTCGGCCGAGAACAGTTTTACGCGGGCGCTGACGGACCTGGGATTCGGCAGGCGATACGAGGCGGAGTTCTTCATCGACGGTCGCATCGTCACGAAACGGTTTGAGGTGACGCCGATGCCGACGCACTACGAGTCGGCCGGGCGGCACAAGGCCGCGGCGCTCGGCCTGACGGTGCGGGACCTGACGTACGAGGTCCGCCGGTATTTTCAGAAGGGCGAGGGGGAGCCAGGCATCATCGTGTCGAAGGTCGAGCCGGGCAGCAAGGCGTCGGTGGCGGGCATCAAGCCGTACGAGATCGTCACGCACGTCAACGCTCGGCCGGTGGCCGACGTCAAAGCATTCGCCAAGGCGGTGGCCACTGCCGGCGACGAACTGCGCCTCTCGGTCAAACGGATGATGCGGGGCCGCGTCGTGAAGATGAGCATGACGCCCGAATCCGAGCCGCGACCGTAAGGGAGCGGGCGCTAGGCGCGCTGGTGCGGCTGGTAGATGCAGAACGGCTCTTCGGCGAGGTAGTCGCCGGTGAAGGCAAATGCGCGTGCGCGGCAGCCGCCGCAGATGCGCCGGTACTCGCAGATGCCGCACTTGCCGCCGTAGGCGTCCACGTTGCGCACCTGAAGGAAGACCTCCGACGTCTCCCAGATTTTCTTGAAGTCGAAGTTCTCCTTCTTCAGGTTGCCGCATTCGATTTCGAGGAAGCCGCAGATCTGGACCACCCCGACGTGCGAGATGAAGGCGAACGTCTTGCCGCCAAGACACCCGTTGGCGCCGCGGGCCTTGGGGTTCCGCTGTCTGAGGATTCGCGCGTAGTGCGGGGCACAGGTGACACGGATGGCGATGTCGGACTCCCCCTGCTGCTCGGCGAGCCACTCGAGGGTCTGCTCGTACTGGCGGGGCGAGATTTCCCGGCCGGCGAGTTCCTTGCCGCGGCCGGTCGGGACGAGCAGGAACGGGTTGAAGACGGAGGCTCCAAGGCGGACGGCCAGGTCGCGGATGGCTTCGATCTCGCGGCGGTTGTGGCGTGTGATCGTGGTGTTGATCTGGAAATCGAGGCCGCCGCGCCTGGCCGCCTCGGTGGCCTTGATGGCCGAGGCGAACGCACCGGCGACGCCGCGAAACGCATCGTGCGTCTCGGCGGTGGCCCCGTCGATCGAGATGGAGATGCAGCGGATGCCCGACGCCTTCATCCGGGCAACGGCCTCGTCATCGACCATCATGCCGCACGGCGCCATGACGACGCCGAGGCCGAGGCTGTCGGCGCAGGCGGCCAACTCGTAGATGTCGTCGCGGAGCATGGGTTCGCCGCCCGTCAGGATGATGGTGGGCCGGGAGAAGGAGGCGATGTTTTCAAGGAGTCGCACGCCCTCGTCGGTGGTGAGTTCGCCCTCGTACGGCTGGTTCCGTGCGGCCGCGCGGCAGTGTTTGCACGCCATCGGGCAGGAGCGCGTAACCTCCCACGCGATGAGGCGGGGGAGAAACTCGCTATTTGTCATTCGGGCTTCGTCACTGGTCATTCGTGATGGCGATCTCCTCGTCGGTCAGGTAGCAGGCCGGGTCGGGGGCCCAGAGGTCTCCGGTGGCGGCCTCGGCCCGGACGCGGAAGTTCCCGCCGCACACGTCCAGGTAGCGGCACGTGGCGCAGCGGCCTTTGACGTGCGGGCGCTTGTCCTTGAGTTTGGCCATGAGCGGGTTCGACAGGTCGGTCCAGATTTCGGAGAAGGGGCGCCGGCGGACGTTGCCGAACATCACGTGCCGCCAGAACTGATCGGCGTGGACGGAGCCGTCCCAACTGATGCATCCGATGCCGTGCCCGGACGAGTTGCCGCGGTTCATCTCGAGGAGCCGCTTGACGTCGGCGGCGTGCGGATTCCCTTCGCGGACCATGCGCGCATACAGATACGGCCCGTCGGCGTGGTTATCGACCGTGAGGACCTCGGGCGCGTGTCCGGCGGCGTGCAGTTCGGCGGTGCGGTCGATGATCCTGTCGATGACGCGGCGGGTGGCCTGGTGGTCGAGGTCCTCGTTCATCAGCGACGTGCCGCGCCCGGCGTACACGAGGTGGTAGAAGCAGATGCGCGGGATGCTCTCATCGCGGACCAGATCGAAGATGCCGTCGATCTCGGCGGCGTTGCGCCGAGTGATCGTGAAGCGTAGGCCGACCTTGATGCCCGCTGCCATGCAGTTGCGGATGCCGGCCATCGCGCGGCCGAACGCGCCGGCGACGCCGCGGAACTTGTCGTTCACCTCACGCATGCCGTCGAGCGAGACGCCGACGTAACTTAAGGCCACCGTCTTGAGCCGCGCGGCCACACCGGCGTCGATGAGTGTGCCGTTGGTCGAGATGACGGCCCGCAAGCCGAGGGCGACCGCCTTTTCGAGGAGCGTCATGAGGTCCGGCCGCATGAGCGGCTCGCCGCCCGAGAACAGGACGACCGGCACGCCGAACGCGGTGAGGTCTTCGAGCATCCGGACGGCTTCATCGGTCGAGAGTTCGCCGCCGTACTTGCGGTTCTCGGACCGGCTGTAGCAGTGAACGCACTTCAGGTTGCAGCGGCGCGTGCAGTTCCAGACGACGACGGGTTTCTTGTCGGCCGAGAACTGGAGGAGGTGGCTCGGCAGCCGCCCCGTCTCGGCGCCGTAACGGAGCACGTCGCTCGGTTCAACCGTACCACAATAGAGTTTTGAGATTCCGATCACGGCTCTTCCAGTTGAAATCTGAGATCTGAGATTGCGTGCCTGAGCATTATTGGCGCGATGGCGTGCATTGTATAGGGCTCGCCGGGCAAGCCCGGCGGCTAACTTGCTTGGTCCTCCTCGAGGGCGTCGAGGTCGAACAGTCGCCGCACCAGGTCCACCGCCGCAAGGCGTTCGCTGGGCGCGGCGTCGGCCGAGAGTTCCTTCAGCATCGCGAGCGGCGTGTGGAGAATCTGCTTGCACATGGCCTGGGTGAACTGCTCCAGTTGCGTGCGGTCGGCCTGGGAGAACTGCTTGCCGTAGCGGTCAATGTGCTTCTTCTGAATCGTCGCGAGGTGTTGCTGGAGCAAGCGGATGGTCGGCGCCGCCTGGCGCGACGCGAGCCATCGGCCGAACCGCCCGACCTCGTACTCGACGATCGCCTCGGCCTTGGGGATGTCCTGCCGCCGGCGCTCCAGGTTCCGCCGGACCAGCCGGTCGAGGTCGTCGATGTTATAGAGGTACACGTTGTCCAGGCTGCCCAGCCTCGCGTCCACGTCGCGCGGCACGGCGATGTCAACGATCAGGACGGCGCCGCGCCGCGTGCGAAGCACCTCAGCAAGGTCGCGCCACGTCAGCACGGGTTCCTCGGAGGCGGTGGACGTGATGACCAGATCGGCCTTGGCGATTGTCTCGGGAATGGCGTCGAGGCCGACGGCTTCGGCGGCGGCTCGGTCGGCGGCGGCTCGGTCGATCGTCTCGTGGGCGAGGTCGTAGGCGAGTTGCTGTGCGCGGTGAAGCGTGCGGTTGGCGACGATGAGCCGGTCGGCTCCCGATCCGAGCAGCACCCGCGCCGCCGCCTCGGCCGTCTGCCCCGCGCCGACCAGCAGGACGGTCTTGCCTTCGAGGCTCGAGAAGATGTGCCGGGCCAGGTCCACCGCCGCCGCCGCCACGCTCGCGGAGCCTGCGCCCAGGTCCGTCTCGGTCCGCACGCGTTTGCCGACGCGAAACGCCCAGTGCGTCAGTTTGTTGAGCAGGGCGGAGGTGGTGCGGGCCTCGACGGCCAGTCGGTAGGCGTCTTTGACCTGGCCGAGGATCTCGTGTTCGCCCACGATCTGGCTCCCGAGCGATGCCGCCACCCGAAACAGGTGCCGCACGGCATCCGCATCGTCGCGGCGATAGAAGATGTCCGCTCCGGCCGCCGGCCGCACGCCCTTGACCCGCGCAACGTGGTCGAGGAAGTAGGCCAGGGGATCGGCCTCCGTGCGCGGGACGAAGTAGACTTCCGTCCGGTTGCACGTCGAGAGGAGCAGCGCCTCGTCGAAAACGTTCTCGGCGCGTATCCCGGCCAGGACCCGGGCCGCCTCATCGGAGGCCAGCGCCAACCCTTCGCGCACCTCGACCTGGGCGGTTTGGTGACTTATGCCGATGACTGACAACTCGGCCATACCAGCCTTTCAACGGCAGCGCGCCCGTACGGGCGGCTAACGCCCGCAACGGCGCTTTACGACAACAGGCCGCTGACCGTCAGCAGGGCCATGACCACGATGAAACCGGCCACGGCGATGGTGCTTATTCGTGACGCCGGCCACTTGCCGAGCCAGCGGCCCAAGATCGCCACCGCGTACACCACCCACGCCACCGAGCCGGCGATGATCTTGCTGATGACCTTGGCTGTCATCTCGCCGCCGCCGTTGCCGAGCAGCAGCGGCGCAACGGCAATCGCGACCGTCATGGTCACGAAGCCCGTCAGCAGGGCGTGCCACGCCATCGGCCCAAGCACGTCGAGCGGCGGCAGGCGGTCGAACAGGACGCCGAACCGGTGCCGACGCAGGCCACGATGTTCCAGCAGATACAGCAGCCCGTACACGCCCGCGAACGCCAGGGCCGTGTACGCCACCAACGCCGGCACGACGTGCAGCCGTGCCCACATGCCCACGGCGCCCGGCGAGACCTCGGACGGCTCGGCCACCCGTCCCGCCAGGAGCATCGACGAGGTGTACTGAAACAGGAACGCCAGGAGCAGGACGAACACCCCGGTCCGGCGGTCGCGGTTCGCCAGTTCGACCCAGGCGTACACGCCTGCCGTCGCCAGCGCAAGGACCGACGTGATCTCCCACGCATTCGTCACGGGCGGATAGCCGATGTGCACGCCGCGCAGCACCAGAAACGCCAGGTGCGCCGCGACCACGACCACCAGGTACGGCGAGCGCGCGTCGGTCCGCATCCGCAGGAAGAACGTGGCCCCGTAATCCACCAGCAGCACCAGGTAAAGCAGCGGCAGCAACCAGTTGCCGATCGCCAGCAGGTCGGCCATGGCATTTCCCTTCGGCAAGTAATAGCCCCACGATGGCGGCTCGCATTAGACGGGCGGGCCGCTCTTGCGGGATTATACCCCCGCCGGGGCCGCAGAATAAGGTGTTTCTGCAGGTCGAGGTTGTCCTGGCCGGCGAGGTACGCTAAGATAACTCGACCGGTGCCGGCGGCGGGCCGGAATGGGGACCTGGATGCGGATGTTGCGGCGAATCATCCTGTGGGTGGTGCTGGCGGCTATTGCGCTGCTGGCGGTGCTGTCGATCATCGGGGCGCTTCGCGGCGCCGACCGTGCCAAGGACCTGTTCAACTCCGCGCCACTCGTCGTGTACTGGTTCGTGCTGGCGGCGCTGCTGGCGTCGGGGTTTGTCTTCTTCAAGCGTCTGATCCGCTCGCCGGCCGCGCTGGGGATGCACCTGGGGTCGCTGCTGGTCCTGGCAGGGGCGATGTGGGGGTCCGAGACGGGCCACGACGTGCGACGGGCCCTCTTCGACAGCGAGAAAGTGCCCGGCGGATACATGGTCATCTACGAGGGCCGCCGCGAGAACCGCATCCTCGAGCACAAAACCATGGCGCCCATCGCCGAACTACCCTTCGACGTGCGCCTGAATGACTTCTGGATTGAGTATTATCCGTCGAAGCAGAAGACGTGGAGCCTTCTCGTCGCGGCGCCCGTCCGCGACGGCGCCGGCCACGTGCTTGAGAAGCGGCAGGTTGAAATCCCCTGGACCGTCGGCCAGCCGTCGGACGTGCCGCTGACGCAGGCGCGTCTGACGGTGCTCCAGTACCTGGAGCATGCCGCGCCGACGTTCGACGAGGGCGCCGAGCCCGTCATCGAGATTTCGCTCGCCGACGGCAAGAAGGTGACGCTGCCCGCCCGCGCGGGCGCCGAGACCGACCTTGCGGGCCCGAAGATGAAGGTCCGCGTGATGAAGGTCTTCAAGAACATGAGACTGCGCGGCGCGGGCGAGGAACGCCAGATCGTGGACCTGCCCGACGAGGGAACCAACCCGGCCGTCCTCGTGCACCTGGTGGAGCCCGACGGCACGACCTACAACCGGTACCTCATGGCGCTGGCGCCGATGCACGGGTACCGCGATCCCGGACCGCCGATGGCGTACGTCTTTCCGGAACCGACCGGCGCGCGGGCCGATCCGTCGAGTCCCGTCCCGGCGATGGAAGTGCTCGTGGCGTGCGATGGCCGCGAACTGCGGCACTGGTTCCTGCCGGCCGAGGACGACCCGTACGTGAGCGTGGACCTGGCGCCCTTGCTTTCGGGCGAGCAGGAGCCGGCGCACGGCGACGCGCAGACGGCGCTCTTTCTTGTTAAGCCCACCGGCCCCATCCGCGATTAC
>Ga0114918_10006093_pt1 | contig 10239 bp, 1 predicted proteins | sample LantaG_FD_87015 | JGI IMG/M metagenome (GOLD analysis project Ga0114918, IMG submission 87015) | Deep subsurface microbial communities from Baltic Sea to uncover new lineages of life (NeLLi) - Landsort_02402 metaG | ecosystem: Environmental > Aquatic > Marine > Oceanic > Sediment | place: Baltic...
CTATTAATTTAACAGCTTTATCAGTTCCTATTCATACATCTATTTTATTAATAAATATACCTGAAATTCATAATATTTATAATAAAGCTGTAAATAAAAAAGAAAAGTATGATAAAGGTGTAACTAGATTAGTAGCGGATAGATTAGGAGAATTAAAAAATTACTTTCAACAAGATGGTACTATAGATATAACAAAAGAAGAAGTTTCTGTAACAGATGATTTATTGGAAAAGTATTTAGATGTTCCTATTCCTGATTTATCTATTGTTAACAAAGAGTATTCACAAGAAGAGAAAGATGCTGAGTTTAATTATAATAAAGATCTATATTTTATTTTAAATGCTTTTTCAGAAGGTACTAAAGTTGCAAAATATACTGCTAATATGAGAGCTTTTTCAGATCTAACTAGTAGTTTAGGAAGAGATATTTCTGCTGTTAATTATAAAAAACAACAGATGGATGTTTTATTTGCTAAAAATGCTATGATGGATTTATCTCCTATATATAAAAGTGATACATGGCAATCAACATATGCTACTATTTTTAATGAAGTTTATGATGAAGTTTTACCTGCTACTTTTTTAAGTGCTAGCCAGCGTTTTAAAAATTTAATGAATAATGTATTAATAAATGTAAATACAGATAGCAATGAATTTTCAACTGATGTAGAAGCTAAAATTGCTAGAGATTTATTATCATATATAACAATAAAAGCATATCAACATAATAATAATAATGGTATTGCTGACTTAGATAATAATTTTCTATATCCATCTGATGAGTCTTCAATTAATGTTGTAATTAGTGATTTATTAGAAACAAATGTTGCAAAAAATAATTTCTTTTTACAAGTATTTGCTCAATTGACACCAGCAACACAAAGAGATAATTTTACAGGAATGAATTTGCTGCTGTCTAATAGTTATAGAAGTTTAAATTCGCAACAAAAAATAGATTTGCAAAGTTCTTTTGCTGAACTTTATGGAAATTTAGAAACAAGATCTGCAGCAGAAGCAGTTATACATTATATAATGGTTAAAGATGGATTGCAGTTAACTTATGGAACTTTGTTAGATGCTATTAGTCCATTTACTATGGCTCCTTATTTAGATCATATTGCAACTGCTAACAATGCATTACGTGAAGGATCAGATGAAAAAATGATGGCGGCATTTGGTTTAACTTTTGATGAAATGGAAAAAGAATTTGTTACAGGATATTTTTCATCTAATGTTACAAATGCATTATTGCTATCTTTTAAGAAACATGAACGAAGACCTCTTCCAGAAGGAGTTACTGTTAATGAAAATGTATTAACTATAAATTATGAAAAAAGTAATTATTTAAAAGATAGAACTATAGTCAGAGTTGAAACGTCATCTCTTACTTCTAATTATACAATTTACACTTCATATATGAGAGATGATTTAATTACAGATGAAGTTGTAACTGAATTAGAAAAAGGCAAACCTTATGAAGTTAAAACTACAGATAAGAAAGGTGTTTATATTGAGTATAAACCATTAGGATCTAACCAACAATGGGGTGGTGGATTTATGTTTGGTCCTAGAATGACTTATGTAGATAATAGATTATCTATTCCAATATTACATGCTGATCAAGTAGATGATTCTTATCAAGCTCCTGAAACAGATGTAAATAATGCATTAGCAAATACTTTGCGACTAGCTGAAACTCTTACTGTAGTAAGTAAAACAGCTTCAGAAGGAGGAACTACTCTTAAAATTACAGGTAATATATCAGAAGAAGGTATTTCTAACGAAGACTTGCTTTCTAATTCAGTAGATGCTTCTGCTGCACTCTTAAACTTAGGAATATCAACTGCTGCATCAACTCAACCAATTAGTAAGTTTAAACTAATTAGAGAGGTTATAAATATATATGCAGGAACAGGAGAGTATGTGCATCTAAGTAATTTTGCTGAAAGAGCATTTAATGATTATGGCATTAGTTCTATTGCAGAACTATATTTGCATACAACTAATTGGGCCAGTATTAAATGGAACACAGTAGAAGGAGCGTTCCAAGCATCAAAAATGTTTTATTTAGATAATTCTATTTATATAGTGAATAAAGGAACTTCTAATGAAAAACTTACTGCTAAAGGTATTGCTTTAATAGAAGAATTTGCTGAAGCTAGTGGTAAGCAAGCTAAGTTTATGGGGAGTAAAAAAGGAGGAAATTTTCCTAATTTCAATGAAACTGAATGGAATGAAGATTCTTCTGAAATCATGAAAGTTTTTATAAACAAATCTTTTGAAAAAAATGAACTTGGCAAAATGCAGTTATTAGCGACTGGCAATGCAGTTTTAACTCATACACAAGATAAGACTAAATGGGGTAAAGAGTTTCCTAAGATTTTAATGGAGGTTAGAGAGGAGTTAAGCGGTACTGTACCAACTAGTGAAGAAATTTTTAGTGCATCAAATAAAGAAGAGTTTGAATCTTCTTCCTCTTTGCCTATTGCTGAACAAGTAGAAGCACAGCAGAAGATTGTTGATACCATACGAAGAGAGTTAGATAATGCAGAAGTGGCTACTGATGATGAGGTTCTTGCACAGATTCAAGAAGTTTATGATAATGCTGTTGAGAAGCTTGCATCACTTGATAATTTAAGTCGTGGGCCATCAGTAGAAGAAAGAATAGATAATCAACAAACAGCGCAATTAGCTTTAGATTTTGAAGAAACAAATCCTCAATTACAAAATTATTGGGATAATGAAATAGAAAATGATCCAGTTAAAAAAGCTATATTTGCTAAAAATAATATGGGGACATATCTAAATATGAAAGCTGTATATGATGACCAAGTAAAAAAAGGAATGTATCTTGCTACATCATCTACTACTTCAGAAGAAGAATTTATGGAATTTAATAAATGTTTAAACTAATTACATATGGCAACTTGTCCAAATAAAAATACTGCAGAATATGTGGCTTTACAAAAAGTTTATAAAACTGAAGTAAAAACTAATAATATTATTTTTGCATGGCAGAAGGCTAATAAAACGGATGTGTTTCCTACAGTTGTACAAGCAAAAAGATATTTTAAAAATAATAAAGTTGCTTATGCATTAGAGCAAAAAGCTTTTGGTGAAAGCATTATTGAAAATTTAAAAAGAAAGAAATTAATACATTTATATAAAGGAAATTATCTTGTAAAAAATTCTTTTGATAATAGTAGGGTATACGATGAGTCTGCTCTTTCAAGTAATTATAGAAAGATAGATAGCTATTTAAGAATTAACAACATATCATCAGAAAGTGTAGATATGGAAAGAACTCCTAAATCATATAAATTTATTGTATATAATAATTCTTTTACACCTAAAGATATGTTGCCTTCTTCACGACAATGGAATGAACCAAGGTCATTAGATGTTGTGCTGCACCTTAAAAGAATGTTTCCTCAAGTTAATTATGAAATGGTATCTGAAGAAGAAGCTGAAATCATTCATAATAAAATACCTGAAGAATATAGAACAACCTCTCCTTTTTCTGAAATAAAATCTTTCTATGTTAACAGAGTAGCTTATTTAATTAGAGGGAGAGTTACAAATGAAACAGCAATTGAAGAAATGCTTCACCCATTTACGGATGCTATTAAAGCAGAAAACCCTGTTTTATTTAACAATTTACTTGCGGAAGCTAAAGTAAATTTTCCTGAGATGGCTTACACAATCAAAAATAGCTATACTAAAGAAAAGAATTTTGATGAATTAGATTTAGAATTAGAAATAGTTACACAAGCATTAGTTAAACATTTTAATAATGAATATACCGATTCTAAACCAACTAAAACTTTTTTAAATTTAATTGAAGAAGCATTGGAATGGTTAAAAAATGTCATTAATGATTTACATAAATATATAACTGGTAAAGCTTTACCTATATCATCTATAAATAGCAATGCTACTTTTACAGATGTTGCTAAACTTTTAAACACAGAAGATTTAGAGTTTATTCTTGCTAAAAAAGCAAGTAACAAAGTTAGATATTCTTTATCTCCTGGAAAACAAGCTGAGCTAGATGCTGCTTTAGAAGGAACTGTTGGGCCACAGAGAGAAACAATATTAAAGTTATTTCAGGTTGCTGTTGATAGTACAATAGTTATAGATAGTCTATCTGTTAATATAAATCCTGACAAAACTAATCTTACTAAAGATGAAAAAGCTGCTTTAAAAACTGTACCATATCTTAGAGAAGAAGATCATACTTATCTTAATATTACAGATAATAAAGTTTATATATCTGCTACAACTGCTATTAAAGGACAGCTTACAAATAAAGAAGGCGAAGCTATAATTGCTAGAGATAAAGCAATAAAAGGTCTTACAGGAAAAAAACTAACTGATGCAAAAAAGGAAGGAGCTGAAAAAATTAAAAAAGGAAAACAAGCAGATATAGAAAAATTAGAAAGTGTACAATTTAATTTAGATTTAGGTAATGATATAGATACTCTTGCTGAGTTGGCTGTTTCTATAAAAAATGGAAGTAATGCTAATTCATTAGAAAGTACTATACCAAAAATGAAGATTTTAAATGCTGATCAAACTGCAGAAATGATGACTGCAATGATTAACATTATAGCCAATCAAATGCCACAAGGTGGTCAAGGAAAAGCTTTAACTCAAGTAGTTTTATTTGATGCTAATACAGGTATTGCTGGTACAGCCGATTTACTTATTGTAGATGTAGATGGTAAAATTAGCATACTTGATTTAAAAACAAGTAAAAATTCTGTATATTCAATGTACCCTACAAGTACAACTGATGGTAGAGCAGGTTTAACATATTATGAAAATATGTCTTACTCTTTACCAGCTGATAGCATGTTAAGACAACTTGGTGTTGAAAGACTTAGTACACAAGGACAACACAACCTTCAAGTAAATTTATATAGAAGGATGTTAGAAAATATGGGTTATGAACTTAATCAAGGTGATTTTTCAGCTTCCACTTTTCATATTCAATTAGATATAGAAGGAAAAGGTAAAGATCAAAAGTATTTAGGTACATGGAAAGATGAAAAAAATAAGCATCATAATAATATATATACAGGAACTAAACTATCTGAAAATGGTGTTTATGTAGATATGCTTATGCCTTCTACTACAAAACCTGTCCAAGAAGATGTGCTTATTAGTAAACCAGGAGAAAATGCTTCTGTATCTCCCACTGATCCACCTGATGCTCCTATTGATGAAAGAGTTGATGCTATTGCTCAACCAGAATTATTTACTATATATAATGCATTAGAAAAATCTCTTTTAATATTAGAAGAATCTTCAGAAAAAAACAGAAATAAAAAAATATATTCTTCAGGAAATATAAAGCAACAAAAAGATCGTATAGCTAAGTTGCAGGCATTTATATTTAATAGTATGAATAAAGGACCTTTAGAACAATCAAGAGCTTATACTGCAGTATTAAGAGATGCTTTAACTCAAATAAGAGACTTTACTGAATATATTTCAGATCCAAAAAACATTAATAATCCTGAGTTTATTAGTTATGTTTTAAACTTTAATTCTTTTATAGCATCTTTTAAACCTTTGTTTATTGTAGATGATGTTTCTGAATTAAATGCAACACAAAAGCAATTTGTATTAAATTTAAAAATAGAAACTTATAAATTAATTGGTGAAGGTGATGAAAGTTCGGAAGGTTTAGTTGATGTAGCTATTTTTAATTTTGTAAAAGAACTTGTAAGAAGAAAATCTAACAGAAAATATGGTGATAATCAAGATGCTTCTAATGAATTTGATGAAGAAAGATTAATACAAGATTTAACACAAATTGAAGATATAAGTAATTCAGATCTATTAACTAGAGATATGGCTACATCTGAAGATCCATTGCTTGCTATAGTAGATAAAATATATAAAAGACAAAAACAAATATTATTAGATGAAATTAATTTTAGAGAATCGGAAACTCTTAAATTAGCTGGTATATTACAATGTTTGTCCCCAGGTACTTCTAAACAAGAGCTTTATAATTTTATGCGTGAGTTTGATTCTGACGGTAATTTTAATGGAAATTATACTAAACTTATAGGACAACAGTATTATACTAAAAGAAAAGAATTATATGCTGCTACAAGAGATTCTAATAATATTCCTTTAGTTATGAAAGATATTGGAAATCTAGAGGATGCTTCAGAAAAAGATATTGAAGATAATATAGATTTAGCTAATAAAAAAAGAGCATTTTCAAACTTCTCTTTGGCAGAAAGATCTGATGAAGAAGGTAATTATATAGATGGAGAATATCATCATTACAGCCAAGAATTTCAAGATGAAAGGAATAAATTTGAAACTTATGTAGTAAGTAGAGATGGATATGGTACTTGGGTTAAAAAAAGTTCATTGCTTATTAATGAGGTAGAGTATAAACTATTTGAAAATAAATATTATAATTTTGTAGAATATACAAAAATATTAGACAATGCAGAAGGTACTCCTTCTGGTCAAATTGAAAAAAATGTACGTGGTAGATTTGTAAAATATGAATACAAAGAACCTAATGCATGGCGTTTAGATGAAAATGGAAATAGAATGCCTGATGGAGATATGCGAAGTGAGAAGTACAAAGCAATTTTTGATCCTAATAAAACAGATGCATTATCTATTGCTCAAAGAAATTTTTATGAATTCTTTACTAAAGTTTATGAAACAGAACTGCTTGCTAAGCTTGGACCTAAAGCTGTATTTGATATGACAGGTAAAACTCCCTTAGTAAAGAGTGCTCTAGCTACAAAATTAAAAAATCAACCTAATATTGTAGCTAGGATGTGGGCGAATAGTACAAGATCTGTTAAAAATTTCTTTTCTGAAACTGCTACCATAAAGCAAGTTCTTCTTGATGATAACGGAGAAATTCTTTCTGGCATGCCTGTATTTTTTACAGGTAGCCCTAGAATAGATGGAGCATTAGAAGAAGCTCAAGCAGAACTTCAGATAAATGAAGATAATTATAAAAATAATAAAATAAAATCTGCAGAATATAAAGAACAAGATGCTCTTATAACAGGTAAAATTGCAAAATTAAGAGCTCAACCTTCCCTTGGTGAAATAAGTGGTGATTTAGCTGATAGCTTAATAAAGTTTAGTGCTATGGCTGAACATTTTGAAATTATGGGTCAAATTGAAGATACTTTAAATGCTATACAAACAGTTATAGAAAAAAGATCTTATGGACCTAATGCTAAAAATTTAACTCTCACTGGACGAGTGGCTGGTGTAGTTAAAAAAGTTGGATTTAAAAAAGGAAAAGGTGCTAATGACAATACCATAAAAAGAATGCAAAAGTTCATGACAATGGTTTACTATGACAATGAAATGATGACTAAAGGTTTAGGAGCTAAAATTGCAGATAATTTAATAACAGCATCATCTTTAGCTTATGTAGGTTTTAATCCTTTTGGTAACTTTAATAACTACTTGGTAGGTAGAATTAATAATAACATTGAAATGTTAGGATCTAGGTTCTATAGTAAAAAGAATTATTTTAGAGCAAGTGCAGAATGGAACACTCAAGCTGTATCAGGTATACTAGAACGAACTGCTATTGGATCTCGTGATGCAGCGGATTTATTGACTTTAGGTAAACTTGGTATAGGTAAAAATGATTATGATCCAAGCTTGCCTAATAATAAATATGAAGCTTTTGTTGAGTTATTTAGAATGATGGATAGTTCTACAGATATACGTGAGTCTGGAAGAGCCGATGATAATGCAAGTATTTGGGAAAGGTTTACATCTTGGGGATATGTAATGCAAGATGCAGCTGAGTATAATGTGCAGACTAAAGTAGGTATAGCTTTACTTATGGATACTAATTTATATAATGAAGCAACTAATACTACTATGTCTTTATATGATGCGTTTACTTTTAACACAGGAACGCATGAACTTGATTTAATGTCAGGATATAACCAAGTTATAAATAAAGATGGCACTAAAGAAGAATATAATGACGACTTTAGATATGAAATGAGAAATAAGATCAGAGAGGTCAATAAACAAATTCATGGTAACTATGCTAGAGAAGATAGAATGGTTATTCAGTCTTATACATTAGGAAACTTAGCGGCACAATTTCATAAATGGGTGGCTCCTGCTGTAAGAGCAAGATTTCAAACTCAATATTTTGATGAAAATTTAGGGTGGATGGAAGGTAGATATTTGTCTACGATACAATTTATGAAATTTGCAAAAAAACAAATTTTTGAAGGTAAAAGGGATCTTAAAAAAATACAAGCAGATTTTTTAATAGATGCTGGTCAAGATAACCTTGGTGGTTTAAATGATCAAAAAGCAAAAAATAAAATGTTTGGTGTTTATAGAACCATGGGTGAGATAGGAATTATACTATCTGTATCATTAATTAATTCAATACTATCAGCAATTCTTTCTGGTGATGATGATGATCATGAATCAATTAAAAGATTAAAAAACTTAACCACATATCAAAGTGACAGGTTATATAAAGAATTAGTTTTATTTCTGCCTATTACTCCAACATCTTGGGAACAAATATACCAAATGGGTAGTAGTCCAATTGCTTCAGCAAAAATGCTAGGAGATATGGGTGAAGCAGTAAATATGTTAGCGTGGACACCAGCGGCATATCTTGTTTTAGGTAAAGAAAAATTTTATGCAAATAGCGATTATGTTTATCAAAATAATCCTAAAAAAGGACAATTAAAACTTTATAAATCTTTAAAAGATATTATTCCTATTTGGCGTACAATGCAGAAGTGGGACAACGCTATTAAAAAGCAAGACTTCTACATTAAATAAAAGAAACCCGCAAGCAGTCATTATGATTTGCTTGCGGGTAACTATTATATTTTATCCTTCACAACTAGCACACTCAAGAATATTTCTAGAGAATGCTTGTGCTGAACTCTGACTAAATTGATAGTACAAAGTCTTAACTCCTTCTTCATGCGCATATAGATACAAAGCATTTATATCTTTTGCTGATACACTAGGGTGAATCATTAAATTTAATGACTGCGATTGATCTATGAACTCTTGTCTTTGAGCTGCTTGTAAAATTAACTCTTTAGGAGTAATCTCAATGAAAGACTTGAACACTGCCTTTGTAGGAAAATCTAAGTGTTGAACTGATCCATCTTTCTTTAAAATACTCTCCCAGGTCTTGGAGGTGTTCATTTCATACTTCTCTAATTCAGCTTCTAAGAAAGGATTTTTATATATAGTCTTAGACTTAGCTAGATCCTTAATGAAGTAATTGGATTTGATTGGCTCAATTCCCATAGACACGGCACCGTGTATAAATGAACTAGACTTAGTAGGAGCAATAGCCATTAAAGTACTATTTGCAAAACCTTCTCTAATACAGTTTACACCTTTTGCAGTATGCAACCACTTTGATGCCTCTTCACTTTTTTCTTTTATAGTTTTAAATATTATACTATTTAATCCTTTAGCTTCTAGCGATTCAAATTCAATAAGCTTAGATTGAAATAGTGAATGGTATCCCATAACTCCTAAACCAATTGCTCTATGTTGAGATGCAAATCTATATGCTCTCTTCATTCCTGGTAACACTGATGCTTTTTTAATAAATTCATCCATTACAGCATTTAAAAATAGCACATATGTTTCTATTGCATCTGTATCTTTAATTTCATCCCAATGTAATAGATTAAGAGAGCCTAAGCAGCACACAAATGAATTAAAACTGTCTGTAGGTAGTTGGATCTCCGAACAGAGATTTGAAGCCGTTATATCAAGCCCTAGCTCTTTGTATGGAGAATTCTTATTTGAGTTGTCTTTAAACATAATATATGGAAAACCAAATTCATTTCTTCTTTGAATTACTTTGGCCCATATTTTACGTTTATCACTGTCTCCATCTTTCATATCTTGAATCCACTGATCAGTCACAGTAACACCATATTGAAGGTTTTGAATTGGGTTTCCTTCTGTTCCTATATCTAAAAATTCTAAAGCATCTTGATGCTCAAGTGGTAACCATGCAGCACATGCTCCACGTCTAGCTTCTGATTGTTTACATACATCAACAACTGTGTCATATATTTTAGCATAGTGAATTGGTCCATCTGCAAATCCACCAGTAGATATTTCTGCTCCTCTAGGTCTAATATTACCTAAGTAGGCAGATGTTCCATCACCATACTTAGACATCATACCTATCTCACGGCCTGCATTTAATATACTA